>Ga0209728_1000096_pt1 | contig 80488 bp, 167 predicted proteins | sample RifGroD1_FD_183997 | JGI IMG/M metagenome (GOLD analysis project Ga0209728, IMG submission 183997) | Groundwater microbial communities from Rifle, Colorado, USA - Groundwater D1 (SPAdes) (version 2) | ecosystem: Environmental > Aquatic > Deep subsurface > Groundwater | place: Rifle, Colorado... | reverse complement strand
AACAATCTATTTTCTTTAGAATTGTAGATATATTTGTTGTTTGGGTAGGGGAAGAGAGGATGTAGTCACCACGATCTGAATATGTAAGTTTTCCTGAATATGTAAAAGTTTTATTTAATTTATTATTCATTTTATTCATATGTATTTACCTTCCTTTTTATTATTTATTTAATATTCTATAACTCTTTTAGATCCAAATACTTCTTGTATGCTTTACTTATTGCCATAATCTGTGAATCAATTAACCTATTATTAAACGCATCATTATAAATATCTATGTAATTTTGTTTAAAGTTTTCTTTATAATATTTTTCTATTAATTTCTTTTTATTATAATGTGAGTTAAAAGTAGGGTTAATACCATCCGTTTCTTCCCATTCTTTTAAATCAAATATGTATTCACCAATTTTATGTTTGAATAGTTTACTGATTACTTTTATTTTACCATCTTTGATGATTGCTTGTTGTGTATTGTCTCTAACACTTTTATCTGATACAGTTATTTTGTTAATTAATTAACCACCTTTCAAAAAATAATATCAAAAAAACTTCATAATTTAACCCAAATCAACGAGCAAATTTTAAAAACGTAAAAGTCTCAGCAAGTCTTTAGATTGACCTTTATTTTAGCAATTTTTTGTCATATAAATACCCACTAAACCATTAATATTATTGATTTTCTATATATTTTAATTTAAAATTATTTTTAAAATGTCATTTATATACTGATATTACTAGGTTTTGTGAGTGTTTTTAAGGTTTATTGATTTTTATTATGGAATAGGAGAAATTTGCTCAAAATTAGGAAAAATATTTTTATGCATAGTTTGTGGTTTTAAAATTTTTGCTACTTGTGGTAAATCTGCTTCATTGAAGTGATAGATACTTTCAAAATCTCCATCTATAAATTCTTTTATTTTAATATTTTCTTTTTGTAACAAGGGAATATATTTATTTTTTGAATTTGTAGAGGTGAACAATAAAGATAAAGTATTCTTATTATAACGAAATATTTGATTATTGTTTTTGCATAGTAAATATGTATCATATGTATTTTTACTTGGTTTGTCTTTTATGTCTGTTTGAAGAAAAACTCTATACTGACCAACGAATTTTTGGATAAGGTAGACCTCCTTTTTTATAAAATTAATAAGAATTTAAGTCAACTTAAACTTTATTTAACCTCCTTATCAGATATTGTAAAAGTAACCATAGGATTATTTATATATTGCAATAATTCTGTTCTGATTATACTAGTAATTTTATCAAGAATAATAGGAATTGTTTCTTCTGGATTGTTTGTTTCAAACTCAATTTCATACTCATATTTGTTCATATAGGGTATTTTTCACCTCCTTTCTTTATAGATTTTATTGCTTTTTTGATTGTTGTTGATTAGTTAATTAAAAACTACGTACTATAAACTATGTAATTAATTTTCCTTCCCTACTATTTGTATTATAGCATAGTAGGGAAGAGTATGTCAACAATTATATTTACAATTTGTTAGGGTTTATTTGTTAAATTTATATATCAATCTTCTTCATCTTCTTCAAAATCAAAATCATCAATCATCCTACTTTTAATATACTCATTATCAAAAATATCATATATAAATTTACTAATTCCCATCTGTTTATTACCATAAAACATAGTAGAACTGGTAAACAACTCTTTTTCGGCTCTAGTCATCCCTACATATAATAACCGTCTTTCCTCGTTTTCATTATCTGATTTAGAATGAGGAAGAAGTCCATCATTAACTCCTGGTAAGAATACTACAGGAAACTCAAGTCCTTTTGACTTATGACAGGTCATTACTTTAACCTTTTCAACAACATCTGAATCCTTAGAAAATCCTAATAATTTATCAACTTCTTCAAGAAAAGTATCAATACTATTATATTTATTTGCTAAATTAACTAAAATATTCAAATTGTCAATTTTCTCACTTCTAATATTACTCTCAGAATCCTCTTTTAATATGTACTTATCATAATCTAAATCTTTTCTGATAATATTAATTAATTCTCCAACTTTAGATTTCTTTTTCTTTTTAATCTTTATAATTATATTCTGAATTTCACTAATACCATTTTTATATCTCCATTCATTACTTCTAGGGAAGGACAACATACTAACAAATAATGATTTATCATATTTACTTGCGTATGTATTTACTTCATTTAAAAATACTGAACCTAAATATCTATTAGGTGAATTATATACTTGTTTAAATGCATCATCATTATTTATATCTTTAACTAATCTTAGATAGGATACCATATCTTTAATTTCTTTAATTTCAAAAAAAGTTGTACTTCCTATTATTTCATAAGGTATATTATTCTTATATAAACTTCTTTCAATTGCTTGTATCTGATAATTTGTTCTTGTTAAAATAGCAAAATCAGAATAATTATTCCCTGATTTACTCATTTCAATTATTTTATTAGAAATATAATTTGCTTCTTCTACTTCATCAGTGAAACATGAAAATTCAGGAGATTTATACTTTGGTTTATGTGCAACAGATTCATAATAATATTTATGAGTAGTTTCTTTTGTGTTTTTAACTAACTTATTAGATAATTCAACAATATCTTGAGAACTTCTATAATTAATGTTGAGAGGGATGATGGTTGTATCAATCCAATCCTTATAAAAGTCAATAAGATAGTTATTATTTGCAAATCTAAATTCGTAGATATTTTGAAGTGCATCACCTACAATAAATACATTATTATGTTTCTTTCCCAATAATCTTAATATTTCATATTGTGCTACATTGGTGTCCTGCATTTCGTCAGCTGATATAAACCTATATCTGTCTTGATATTTCTCTCTTGTTAAATCATTATTTACTAATAATTTATATGTATAGAGCAACATATCATCAAAATCCATTACTTTTTCATCTTTCTTAATTTCTTCATATCTTTGATATATGTATTGCATTATATTAATACTATAAGGCATATACTTAGTTTCTAATAATTCATCATTACAATCTAATAAATTATTCTTCTGACAAGAGATAAAATTAAGAATGTCATTAGTATCTACATTTTTCTCATTGCTCTCCATTTTGAGAGTTTTAATAACAATATTATTTATAAACTGTTTCTGTTGCCATACTTTAATTTTATTATGAAAATAATTATAGTTACATTCTCTTAAAAGTTTATTTCCTAATGCATGGAAAGTTTCTATGGTAATAAGATTTACTTTATCACCAATTAATTTTAATAATCTTTCTTGCATATTTTCTTTTGCTTTAACACTAAATGTAATTGCAAGTATATTTTCTGGTTTTACTTTATGTACATTAATAAGATTAACTATTCTATTTGTTAATACACTGGTCTTTCCACTTCCGGCAGAAGAGAGTACACAACAATTACCCTCATAATGATTGATTGCTTTTAATTGATTTTCGTTAAAATTCAAAATTAATTATCCTCCTTATATAGTTTGTTTAAAAATATCTCTTATGTCTGTAATTGCCCAATCATAAATTCTACATACTATTGATAAATAATCTTTATTTTTTCTATAAAATTCTTTTCTAGTAATAATTGGCATATCATAACTTGTACTTGGCAATTTATATTTTCTTTTAAGTTTACTATGTAAACAAAATGTATATACTAAATCAAAATAATCCATGCAAAAATATATAAAATTAGATTTATTAAAATTTTCATTTTTTATTATATCTTTAATATTTTCATTGAAATCTTTAGATTTAATATAATTAGATTCATCAATTACATTAAGTATAGAGATAAATTTATCAACATTTTCATAAACAAACTTATCAAAAATTTTATCTTCATGTTCTTTTTGTTGTGATACTCTATTATATTCATTACATCTTTGATATGTAGTATAATTTAAATATTTATTTATTTTATGAATATGAAAATGACATTTTTTGCAAAGAGTAATTAATTCATCTAAATTTTCATTTCCTAAAAATTCATAAGATTGGTGATGTACGTGTAAATTATTTTCTGAATTGCACAATTTACATTTATAATTATCACGTTTTAAAATTTGTTCTCTAATATCTTGCCAATAATCTGATTTTAAATATTTATTATAATCATTTTTAAATGTCATTAAAATCCTCCTATATTTCTCTTGTAACTGATTGATAAGTAACTTTATCTTCATCAAATTCTATCACAAGTTTATATGTATATTTTTTCTTTCTAATCATCATTCTATTACTTTCAATGTTATATCCTAAACTATTTTCCATTAAATCCACTACTTTATTAAATGTAATCTTTGATGCACATAAATTAAGTAATTTACAATCTATAACTATTTTTATTATTTCATCTTTATCTTCTTTTTTATAAATTTTATATTTATCTAATTCCTCCTTTTTCTGTTATATTACTAGGTACTAACCATTTGGAATTAATGAAATTTATAAATTTCTTTTCTTGCGAACCTAAAATAAATTTAATTGTCTTATAAATATCATGCTTAATTAAATGAGATATACTATCAAACCATGATGTGCTATTTTTATTTCTCATAAAATCTTTATACGCACTCCTACATTTACTTAAATATGAATCAGTATCATAATTATCACTACGAATATATGTATGAGCAACAATTAAATTATCAATATTAAATCTACATCTACCCATAAATTGTGTTATATGTAATTCATCAGTAAAACAACATATTACATTTCTAACTCCACTTTCTTCTCTAAGATTAACACCTTCTCTTAATGTACTTGTGGTTATTAAGACATCTAATTTCTTTTCTATTTCATCTTCATCAATAAATGTTTCTGGCAAACTTTCATTATCAATTATATAATCACGTAATTTAGACATTTCTTCAGTAAAATATTTCTTATTACTTTTACTAACTAATATACATGAGTTTGGTATTTTACTTTTTAATTTAATACAATCTTCTACTGAATAACACATGATTATCGTTCTACCTTCAACTTGATTAGTCGTTATTATATAAGGGATGGTATCAAAATCAGTACAATGTAATTGTTTTGCTTTATAATTAATTAATATTTCAGAATTAATTTGCTTCACAGTTACACCCCATTCTTTCTGATAATAAAAAATAATATTAGGTGTTGCGGTCATTCCTAGTATAATTTTATTTCCAATATAAAGAGTATCTCTTATCCAAACCTTAAGCATTTCTATATCTTTTATAAATTTATCACTGAATAAAGAATGACATTCATCAAAAATAATTAATTTTACTTTATTTAATGTTTCAAGTCCTTCTGAATTTTTATGTATTAATATATTAATAATCTTATCATAAGTCATTATTTGTATTCCTTTTTTCTCTAATAATTTAGCATTATCATATAATCCATTCCAATGATTTATATAAATAAGATTATGCATATCATACTTAGAAATTCGTTCTGATTTAGACTGTTGATCTACTATTAATGATCTAGATGTAACAAATAATATTTCTGAATATCTAATATTAGGAAAGTATTTATTTAATTCATTAGCTACAAAATAAGTTTTTCCCGTACCTGTGCCTGAAGATATAAGATTAAAATTTGTTTTATCTACTTCCATATTATCAATTTCATCTGATATAAATTTTATAAAAATTCCTCCTTTAATTTTTTTTAATGGGGGACAATAATTGGATATTCGATTATAGATGAAGTTAAAAAGTGTCCCCTTTAAATTATAATATTAATCTGTTAAAAAATTTAATCATAATAATCTTATTAATATTATCGTACAATTATAATAATACTTTATACCTATTTGAAAATATTTTTTATATTTTTTTATAGATACCCACAAAACACAATTATATTAATATTTTGTTAACTATTTAATCAATTAATATTCTATAATATTATCTTTTAAATACCAAAAAATAAAAACCACAAACAATTAATACAGAAATTAAATACACCTTGTTCACCTCCTTTAATAATATATATTATTTATTTATTTATATTAATATATTTTACCTTGTCCTTATTATACACAATAATAAAATAAATGTCAACAGTTATTTATATATTATTATATAAAATTTATATAAATAAATAAAAAATACCCATATCGCTTTCTTTTGCTTCTTTTCTTTGGCGATAAAAATTTTCTTTTGGCGTGCTAGGAACGTAGTTCCGACGCAGGGCATTAGAAAATTATGCAAAGAAAAGAAGAAGTATAGTTAGAAAGCAATATTTAATTAATTGATAAAATTTATTGAGATAAACTTCTTAGTATAAATATTTATATTATTATTTTTAGCATAGTCTAATATTTTATCTAATAAATATTCAAATCCTTTTCTAGTTATATATGGCACATTAAATTGATCACTGATTCCTTCATTTTTATTTCTCAATATAATTTTATCATTTCTAAACATTGATAGATCATTTATTAAACATATATTACCATTTACATTATTACTATTATATAAAATATTAATATCTCTTAAAATTTGATATATTCTTTTTGTATAAAATCCATTTTTCTCAAATACTTTAGACATTGTTTCATATTCATCTTGAAATATATAATTTTGCAATGATCAATAATAAATTTTATATTATCATTATTATATAAATACTCTAAACTAATATTTTTATTATTTGTAGATTTTATTCGTTTAGTTTTATCTATTGATACATACATACCATTATTAATTTTTATATTATTTATAATATTTTTCATTATAAATATTTGTTTCTTTTTAATTTCCATTCCCTCAAATATAGGTTTTTCACCTTTTAAAATTAATTCCAAGGTTTCCTCAATATTATATCCATTATTAATACTATTATATTGTTTTATGTATTTATCTTCTAATATGTATAATAAACATTTTTGAATTATTATCTTTAAATTATCATCAATTTCTTCTAACACTTTAAATTTAAAATTATCTCTATCATATGTATTCCAATCTTCTTGTAATTTATAAGAATGATGCACTCCATTATCTAAATCTAATTTATGTTCATCCCATCTTTTATCAATATCCATAGATTCGCCTACATAAACCTTACCATTAATTATATTAGTAATTTTATATACTCCTGTCAAAAAATATAATCCTCCTTTTATTTTATCATTATTTAATTAGTTTATTGATAAATAACTATATTTATTTCTACACTATAATCACCTCCTTTCAATAAAATATATTTATCCTGTCCACATTATACTAAATATTCATACAGAAGTCAATAGAATAATAAAATAAATATTTATATAATATCTTAATAAAAACTACAACCCAATTTTCAAATTATTAATTTTCTTTTTAATATTTTCTTTTCTTGCATGACAATATAAAGACGTAGTACTAAGCGAGGAGTGCCCTAATTGATCTTGTAATTCAGGCAAAGTTAATATTTCTTGTTCTTGCGTAGACGTTGCCCAGTTATGGCGAAGTGAATGCACTCCAACCTTACAATCATCACCATAACTATTAAATATATAATTAATTGTACTTTTATCTAATTTTTCACTTCTTTCAGATAAAAAGATATATTGACTATTAGTAAATTTATATTTTTCTCTAATTTTTAAATAATCTTTAATAACATTTATTGCAACATCATTTAACAATACAGTTCTTTCCTTATCACCTTTACCAATTAATTTTAATTCTCCTTTTTCTATATTTAAATTCCTTAATTTTAAATTTGTAATTTCTTCTCTTCTAATTCCTGTATGAGCAATAAGAAAAACAATAGCAATATTTCTATCTCTATGCAAACTATATTTATTACTAACCTTGTGTAAAAATTCAGATACTTGTGATTCTGTTATATTTGTTGGATTACCTTTACCTTGTATTTTTACAAAATCCATCTTTATAATTTTTACACTATCAATTAATCCAAACATCAATAAAAACTCATTAAACGATTTAATTGCAGATAATTTTCTATTAATAGAGGAAGATGATAAATCACTAATATCTTCCTTATATTTAATAATAGAATCTCTACTAATTTCATCATGCAAAGTAAAGAAGTGATTTAAGTCTGATACATATGATGATATTGTATTATTTGATTTTGCTTGGTTAATTAAATAATTTTTGTATTGTTCAATTTTATTTTTCATATTCTTTTCTCCTTTTGTAATTTATTTGTAGAATTATTCTATCATAATAATATTATTGTTGTCAATATAAATATAAAAATAATTTTATAATATATTTAATTGTCTTATGTTTTGTCATACACCTGTCATACACTAAATATTTCCATGTATAATATGTCATACAGTCAAATATAGTTAAATATAACTGTCATACAAAATTAAAAAGGAGTGATTTATCAATGATGATTAGTTTTAGGTTAAACAAAAAAATCGATAATGAATTAATTTTACTTCTCAGTAAATATGAAAATAATAATATGTCTGAATTTATTAGAAGTGCATTGAGGAATAATTTATTAACTAGTAAGAATATTACTGAAGATCCATTTAATAATACATCCAATACGGATAATGTTGAAATTAGAAATATTAATAAATCTAAATCTATCAAATGGGATAATCCAAAATTAAAATAATCAAAATAAAATAAAAGGAGGTATACTATGTATAAATATACTATATTATTAATTTGTTTATTATACCCAATGCCTTGCTATGCTTCACCTTTAGGAGATATTGCAAAAGATTTCTTTTCTCTTCATGGCGAAGGTTCATTTCTAATAAAATTAATGTTACTTGCAGTAGTAGGATGGATATTAGAGAATTTAGCATCAATGTTTAATAATAATAGATTGGCAGGATATATTAAATTAGGCACAATAATGATAGCAATAGTTATGATGACATTTCAAGCCATTAAAGTATTGAAAAATGTTACAGCATTAATTTATATTGATTAAGAGGTGATATTAAATGTGGTTAGTAAATATTATGTTTATAATTTTAGTAGGATTTATTGTAATTATAATATGTAGAGCAGTAAATAATAGAAATTTAGCAACGATGGCATGGATTATGATGATATTTAGTATAATTAACATATTTTTAGGTACTTTTTCACCTGTATTGAAGTATGCAGAAGTTAAAAACAAAGAATTACAAGAATATGTAAATAAGTATGATAAAGTAGATAATGTTAAGGATAATGTAAAAGATACTATTGTTAAAGAGTTGAAAGATAAAGAAAAATCATTTTGGCAAACACTAACTGAATTTCCTTTGGATAATAATAAGTAATAAAAATAGGAGGTAAATTTATGCCAACAGTTATTATGAATAGTAAGATTATTATTTCAGGAGTAATGACAGTTTTATTATTAGTTAGTGGTATTAATAGTAGTTTAAGTATGATGTTCAGTGGTAGTAAGAATCATGCAGAAATAGTTAATTATGTAGATGGTGTATTTTATGGAAATTATATTATTGATGGTGATAAGATTCCTATAGTTATTAAAGTAGAAGAAACAAATGAGAAAACTTACAATGAGAATAAATCATATGATGAGAATAAGAATAGTGAATATAATGAGTATAAGAAAAATGAAAGAATCAATCAAAATGAGAAAATTATAGATGATAAAACTCCAGGTAGTATTAATATTAGCTTTAAAGATGGTAGTGGATTAGAAATTAATTATAATAGAGATATAGGAAGTAAAGAAATGTCTGAAACAGATAAAGAATGTTTATACAAAATAGTAGATGCGATAATTAAATATATTGATAATAGTGTTAGTAAGAAAATAAGTAATAGTACTAGAAAGTTTCTAAATTTTATTAAGAAAGATATTAAGGATAATTCTAAAAGGAAGTGATAGCATGAAGTTAGATAAGGATAAAATTATTAAGAATATTAAGAATAAGATTAAAGAAATAAGTGATAATTATATGAGGAATTTATCTTATGAACCATTAAAACCTCCTGCTAAAGAAAATATTAGACAAATGATCAAGAAAGAAATTAGAAATAGAAAAGGTAGAGAAATAGAAGCAGAGATAGAGAATATAATGTTTGAATGTAAATTATATAATACTAAAGGTGAATATCCTCTCCATATAAATACTAATAAAAAAGGAGATAAACATTGTCAAACATTTTGGAGACTATCGTATGGATTAAATTATGAAGATATTATTGATAAAACTAAATATTTTGCAGATGCATTAACTGCACAGGTTAATATTGAACCAAGAAAAGGATTATTAATGATTGAAGTTATTAAAGGAATTATACCTGAGAAAATATATTATGATTTCAATTATATTGAACATATGGATAAAAATGTAGTTGTACCGCTTGGTTATGATCAATCTGGTTTAGTTACATGGAATTTAGAGGATATACCTCATTGTTTAATTGCAGGTGTAACTCATAGTGGGAAATCAATTTTGTTAACTTGTTGGGTAGATGCATTATTGCAGAATCCTAATGTTATATTATTTGTAATTGATTTAGCAATGGCAGATTTCTATCATGTAAAAAATTATTGTATATTTGGTAGTACATTAGATGATGCAGAAAATATATTAGAATTTCTTATAAATGAATGTGATAGAAGAATACAATTAATGACACTTAAAGCAGGAGTAGTTAAAATTCAGAAATATAATAATAAGTATCCTGATGATAAATTACCATATCATGTATTAATAATAGATGAATTTGCTTTTACTTCTCCTAGAAAATATGATGATAAAAATATAAAGAAACAAAGACAAAGATTGCAAGGTATGACTGATCAACTTGCTCAAATGGCTAGGAAAGCTGGTATACATTTAGTTGTTGCTATGCAAAGACCATCTAAAGAATTAATACCAATGGAGATAAAAAGTAATTTTCCTGGAGCTATAAGTTTTAAAACTGTAAATTTAGGGACTAGTAAGACTATATTAGAAAACACAAGTGCATTTTATTTACCTAGAATAAAAGGTAGATTTATAGCACAATGGGAAAGTAAACAAATAGAAGTTCAAGCAATGTTATTAGAACAAGAAGATGCTATTAGAAGGTTAAAAATGTATGATAAAATCACAAATAAGATAAATGTTAAAGGAGATGATATTTATAATAGATTATGGAAACATCAAATATATGAACACACGACAAAAAGGCTATTACCGAGATAAATTAATAGTAGAAACAATAGAACAATTTGAAGTGTTGAGTACAGAGCAAATATATTATTTATTTTTTACTGATATTAAACATGGCATGGTTAAATGTAGAGAAAGATTAAGACAATTGAGGAAGAGAGGAAAAATTAATACAATTAGATTAGATGTAAATGAATGTAGTTATCACTTTATAGATAAAAAACCATATTATTTGCAACATAATGTAAATAGAAATTGGGGATTTATGTATATAATGAATATGGTTAAGAGTAAACATAAATATTTAAAGTTTGATGAAATGAGATTAGAATATTATATGAGTTGTGGTATAAGGACTGATGGGATAATAGGATTTAAAAATTATGTAACAAATGAATATAGATATTGGATATTAGAAAGTGATAGGGTAGACAGTAAGAATAAGTTTACTAAGATTAAAAATTATAATGAAAAGTTTGGAAATAATGGTGAAGGTTATAAGGGTGAATTTTGGTTTAAGAGAGTAGAGAGATTTCCACATGTATTGATTATATGTGATAATAAGAAGAAGAGAGATAAGATATTGAATATTATTGTTAATGATAATGTGAAAGAATTAAAGTTTATTGTTGTTACTGTTGATGAGATTAAAAAGTTATTGGGATTAACCTAATATTATATTATAAAGAGGTTTAGTTTATTACCTCTTTTTTATTTATATAAATTAAGGACAAGTTGGACAATATGAATTAGAATATAAATTACAATACATATAAGAATACGTATTGTAGAAAATATAAATTTACTTGTCCAATACTATATAATTACTTTAAAATTAAAACGAGTAAGAAGTTAAAGAAGAAGAAGAAGAATAGGAGAAGGTACTAGGGAGAGGTATTGTGAAGATTGAAATATGTTAAGGTATACCCCCATGAAGTTAACTGATAGTATAGTTAATTAGTATATTAATTATTTTATTACCTAGTTAATAAGTATTAGTATATAATTGTTAAATTTGCATGTATAAAATTTAATTTTAAGGTTATTATAATTATAGATGTAAAAGGAGGTATAAATATTGGAAGGATTATTAAAATTTAGTGCAATAGTATGTATGTGTATATTTACTTATATAGGGAAAGTGATTATGGGAATTGAATCAAATGAAAATGATATGATTTATAATTATATAGGGATTTTAAGTATTGTAATAGGGATGTTTAGCAGTGGAATATTAGGTTATTTAGGACATAGGATGAGTGAAGATTAAGTATAAATTTAGATCTTCTCAAAATATAAGTAGACAATGTAAATATAGAATTAAATTTAATCCTCTTAAATGAGGATAATTTTTTTTGTAAAAAAGAGTTGTGTATAATGGATGATAAATAAAAAATTCAAACAAATAGGGTTTTGTTAAATAAAAACCGTTTTGTTGGGTTTAATAAAAGTGGTATAAATGTAGTAATAATAAGTGATATAGGGTATATAAGTAGATAAAATATTAATATTTTATATAATAAATTTATTGTTAAAATATTATTCGATATTTGTGAAATTATTTTGATTTGTTTGGATATATATTTTAAAGTTATTATGTATATTTAAGATGTGATTAAGATATGAGAAATGATTGAAATTGTTGGATTTGTGGTATAATAAAGGAGAGTGTAGGAGAGTAATATTTGTTATGTTTTTATTGTGTTAGTGGATAAATATTTTAATTATTTATTGATTAAAATTAAAAATATGTGGTATAGGAGTAGTGTTAAGATATTTTGATTATTATATGGAAATAGTTGTTATTTATGATGTTGTACGATTGATTAGCGATAATAGTCGCTTCGATGGTAAATTTTGTGTTGGAGTTGAATAGATGTGGCACGATTACGCTATTCTGTTATTACGTAATTTGTAAACTATGCCCCGGTCTATCTAAAAATACAATCACATATCACAGCCGTACCCTTGCGACACTATACCAAACCCAATAAATATCGTCTAAATGTCCACGTCACACGGATACGAACAAAAAATAATAATACCATAATCCAAAAACCCTTATATAATGCACCTTACAGCCTTTTATCTAGTTTACATAAGATTTATTATAGGAACTTTACCCGTTCGGTATAGTTTATGGATAATAATGTTGCTATAAAAGTAAAAATATGAAAATTAATAAGCAAAAATACCCTAGAATGATATTTATATTTAATTTGGTCGTCGTGAGGTTGTGTAGGATTGAATTGAGTTGATAATTTGAATCGTGAAGCAATGAGGGATAATTAGAAGGTAAACTGTGAAACAAAATATAAAAATAAATATATTGTTCCACGTGAAACAATTAAAAAATTAAACTATACCAAATTGGTATAGTTTCGGAGGATATAACATTTGGCGTTTTTTATAACTATTGTATTAGTGTACTAGATACCTCATACACTCAAAATAATTATCTGTATACATCATACCTATATAGAGTATGCATATCCAACACTCTATAAACCCTTATATTATCTACATTTTATTACTCATAATTTATTATACCCTCACATAAATTAAATCAAAAAATATTAAAAAATATAAAAATAAATATAAATAAAAGAAGGAATTTACCCTCCCAATGGCGAATATAAAGGGTAGTAACATAATAAAATATAGTAAGTAAACAATAAGGAGGAACCAACCAAATGAAACAATTAAATATAATTTCTTTTGATGATGCTTTTACCTCGATGGATAATATGATCAAATCACCTCTGACAGATTACCAGAAAAGCGAACTATACAAAGCGGTAAAGAACCGTCAGGGCTTATTTTGTGAAGAGTATAATATGTATTATCACAGCGACGCAAAAGTAAACAGTAAAAAGGATGTATTAGATTACTTTAAGAATGACCCGAAGTTTAGAGTTGAAGAAAATAGTTGTGGTTATGTTATATGGTTAAATTAAACACTCGAAAGAGTGTTTATTATTTTGTTTAACACAATTAAAAATACCATATACCATATCATGCTATCATTTATATTAGTATCATAATACCAATACGTTACCAAAAATTATACAAATATATTAACCTTGTTACTATCACTTATTACTATATCTAATCTAACCTATATACTAACATACAATACTTCATTGTTACCACAATAAAACAAATATCATGCTATCACAAGTTACCATTATTAATGGTAACAAATCAATATCACTCTAACACAATTCCAATATCACATAAGGTATCAATTAAATACCACCTAATACTTACCAAATCCAAATCCTCACACAACTAAATCCCTATACACCTACACGAACAAATAATTATACCTACCTTAAATCCTCTCATATTGCTTTTAAACCCTATTGTAGCATACGCCAAATTTTAACGTAAAATAAAATCACGTATATTAGCACCTACAGAATATAAAAATAAATATTACCAATACAAAACACAACGATTTATTATATAAACTATTCCAAAATATCATATATAAACAGTTATAAATAACCAATATAATATTTAGATAAAGCTAAATAAATCTATATAAATATAATGACCTAAATTCATCTCAATTTTACAATCAAAAAATAAATACAAACCATAAACAACCACCAAATATATCTACAATAAACATAAACATTTATATCTAACATCTATAATATATACAACGCACTACAAACAAACTAACACAATATAAAAATAATACTGTACATATCAGCTCTATTTTGATATAATAGTAGTTGAAGTATATCAAATTTTAAATTTTTAAGGAGGACAAACAAATGAAACTATCCGCATACGTCCGCGACAGAGAAACTAAACAATATTTTACGATAACTAGAGAATTTGCCACCAAAACAGAATTTAAATCCATCCTAATCTCTAATGGATACACAGTAGTAAGAATATCTAATAACCAGGACATAGCAGCTCAAGAACATAGTTTTATAACTTTTGCAGCAATGAAAAAAAATTTATCTACATATTGGGCAGATATTATTAAGGAAATTGAGCAAATAGATTTATAAACAAGGGTACTAAATCCCTTGTAAAGCATCTAAGTATCATTAAAAGGTATTTTACAAAGGATTTAACTAAAAGGAGTTGATCCAATGTACTATAAAAATTTTAAAATCGTAACCAATGTCCATGAAGTTAACCCAATACAAAAAAGTTTATCTTCTCAAATTGTAAATGCACAGTGGGGAACTAAAGCCAAAATTGTATACCAAGATGATAACTTTAAAATTTGGCATAAAATAACCAACGCATATAAAAAATTCAACGGCCTAACCAGCCATAGGCTAATATTCCTAGCTGAATATAAACATAATAATTCTGGAATAAGTGCATACATAAAATATAAACCTAACCAGACAGTCCCTAAAGATGTCGAAACAATGCTTAAAAAAGTATTATGTAAAAAAATCCTAGAAGTGTATAATATTAAAATAAGTAAATAATATAATAAATACATAAAATATCCCTACATTGCCAAAATGTAACATGATGTAGGGATAAGAAAAAAGGAGGAACCAAACATGATGCACCATGAATTTTGCGCTCTAACCAACACTAACACCTCATACGAACATTACACCTGCAATTGCAGAGGTGCAGGTTGCATCCAGTGCCAACCTAAAAAATATTTATAAATTAGAGCTTTTCAGCTCTTTTTTATTTTCCTTGCACAGCCAAAAACTATTTTTAAAAATGGTTAAACAACTATAAAAATAATTGTATAAACTTATACATAATTTAATATAAAACAAATTATTTTACATAAAATATTTTAAGAAATATAAAAATAATTATATTAAAAAAGGTATTTAAAAACTTTTGTAGAATACTATAGTAGTAGCAACAAAATAAAATAAATAAAAACAGGAGTCCATAAAAATGAAAATAAAAACTATAATAGAAGAATACTGGTTGTCAGTAGTAATATTTTCCGTATGGGCGACAGTATGCAGTATAGTAGCTTTATCTGTATAATTTTACTTAACTTTATCCGGTTTATGACTAACCGTTAAAACCATAAAATAATAAATACATAGGAGGAATACAACAATGACCAACACAACCAACAATACAAACTCCAACTTTTGAGTATGGATAACTGCAATAAACGAAAATAACAAACCATTTGAATTCCTAGACCAAATAGCAGCAAAAAATAAATACCAGGCCGAAGCAAAAGCCTTGGATCAATATAGATGGGCGCAGTCGGCCAAAGCGGTATAAAAATAATAAAATGTAAATATAATTATAAAAATCTTAAACCCTTCACGGGGTTTATTTTTTTGCCTACCCTAACAATTTCACACCTCACACAATCAATTTTAAGTCCACTATAATATATTTTACCTACTCCAATACCTACATTTCCTAAAATCAACTCCTACAGCGATTATTATATAAACTTAGACATAATAATTATTAAATATACTGTAAAATCTATACATAATAAAAAAATAAATATTAACAAAAAACCTCTTGCAATTATCTCAAATTAGTTTATAATAGTATCTAGCACCAAACAGCAACACAATATAAATACATAAACACCAACGAACCCGTAACAATTCTTTGAAAACTAAATATAATTTATAGGAGGTCATTTAAAATGGCATTAGCAACAAGATTCGGAAAAAACAGTAACGCTCTAAGGTCAAATATTCCTTTAGACAATTCACAACTTTTTAGAGTTGCACCATCAATTTTTGCTAATGAGGCTCATGAATCACGTTCAAGCCGTTACACATACATTCCCACTATTGATGTTCTGGACGGTCTAAGAAAAGAAGGATTTCAGCCATTTTTTGTTGCTCAATCTCGTAGCCGTATAGAAGGTAAGTCAGAATTCACAAAACACATGCTCAGACTTAGACATGCAAATGAGATTGAAACAAGTGAAGCAAATGAGATTATTCTTATCAATTCACACGACGGAACCAGTAGTTACCAAATGTTGGCAGGATGCTTTCGTTTTGTATGCCAAAACGGTATGATTACCGGGGATATTATAGAAGATGTAAGAATTAGGCATAAAGGTGATATAGTGAATAATGTTATTGATGCAGCTTACACAGTTGTCAATGACTTTGATTTAGTACACGAATCCATTGACGGAATGAAAAGCACCTTGTTATTACCAGAGGAGCAGGAAATATTTGCTACAGCAGCTTTATCCCTGAAATATGATGAAAATGAAGCACCAATAACACCTAACCAATTATTGTCAACAAGAAGAATTGCAGACAGGAACCCTGATTTATGGAGCAATTTTAACCGGGTACAAGAAAATATTATACGTGGTGGATTACGTGGCAGAACAGCCAACGGCAACCGAACAACAACCAGGGAAGTAAAAAGTATTGATAATAATGTAAAATTAAACAAGGCACTCTGGATTTTAGCCGATGGCATGAGACAATTAAAAAACGGAATAGCAATGTAAAATTAAACTTAAACCCTGTTTAGTAGCTTATTAAATTAAGTAAAACTAGCAGGGTTTTACTATGTCTTTTTATTTGACTAATAACAGCCAACACCAATCCAACCGGGAGCGACAACAACAACAAAATAATAAAACAACCTTAAACATATCACTCACAACAATTATTTACCTTTCTACAATCCCCATACAGCCACTTAAAAACCCTTCGCACATACACTTACACCTATAATTCCTTAAATAGCTTTCTATAACGATAATTAGATAAAGTTATACACAAATTAATTATAATTTATTGCTTACATATCATAAAATACTTAGATAAAACTAGATAAATATATGTAAAATGTATATAAGTATTTAATCTAAAACTAACAGCCAAACTAAACAATCTAAAAATAATATTCCCTATAAATTTACTAAATTATCTGTACAGCTAACACCTAATATGTTATACTTATCTCACGGCAAATTAAAATAAATTTTAGGAGGTTTTTTTACATATGACAAATGCTAAAATTAAAATGCCTAAAGTATGGGTGGGAAAAATAGGCGATTGGTTTCATATTCTTGTTTGTTGTCAAAATGGCTCAAGTATTACAAGAGCCAAAAACAAGGAAATAGACAAAATAATTTATACCAGTTGGAATAAAAATCAACTCAGACCATTTGACACCAGGGAAGATGCAGAGAAAGAAATGAGAAAAGTATTGCAGATTTTAAACGGTGAAAAGGAAGAAAAAGTAAAAAGTATTTTGCTTGATGCTATGCGTAAATTAGAAACAGCTTATGAAATGTCAGATCTAGACGATAGAATTTTAAAAATAATGCAAAAAGTAGAAGAATTAATGTAGAGCCTAAAACGGCTCTTTTTCTTTGTCATTTTACACTAAAAATAATTAGATAAACCTATACATAACAACACAATCCTATACACAATTTTACCTCCAATAACACAACCAAAGTATTGTTTTGTTAAGATAATTTATATTGACTTATAGATAGAATAAGAATATAATTAACTATGATTTTAAACTGAATCTACTCAGGAGGTGCAACGAATGTCAGTAACAATGCAAGAATATTTTACAAATACAGTCCAAAAAGTTATATCATCAATAGGTTGTACAATGCAAGTTAATATAATCATGCTAGATCATGACACACTAAAAGGCAAGGCTAAACGAGCTTTAGGGATATACTGGAATGATGAAATTAATACTATAACTATAAATGAATATTTTGTTGAAGAATGTTATACATATTTTGAATTAGATTCTATTATCAGCACTTGGGAATTAGGATCTGGTTATACTTTAGAACATGTCATTTGTCACGAATTAGCACACATAGAATATTTAAGACATGGCAAAAAGCATACTGAATTAACAAATAGGTTATTATCCAAAGTAGGACAACCGGAAAAATACTACCAGTATCTACATAAAAATATTAGTTAAGAGGTTAAACCTTTCTTATACTGCCCAATGTAATCCGGTATAAGAAAGGTAAAATAAAAGGAGGTTCCCACACAAAATGAAAAAATGTATTCTATCTACTATTAACCATAACAAATATGTAAATAACATTAACACTTGTAAACACTCAGAATATAACAAAAAAGATTTTACTGTATATTGTAAGAATTGTATCAATTGTAAATATGTAACAGAGGAATGTAATCAGGCTATGTGTTGCCCGACATATCAAAATATATTTTATCCTGCTAACTAAGCAGGATTTTTTATTTACCCAATAACAGATCAATAACAATCAACTATATTTTAACCCCATCACCTCAAAAACAACCTCATACAGTCCTCATTAACCCATATAAAATCCTTCTCACCTGTCATTATACCTTAAACTCCTAGAATCGGCTCATATAATGATTATTGGATAAAATTATATATAGATAAGACAGTTATTCTTTTGCTCAAACTAATTGACACAATAACAATATAATGTTATACTATTCTATAATTACTAAATCAATTCAACAATACATATAAGGAGGCCGATAACATGATCATTAATATCACGCTCACTGAGGAGCAAAAACAGCAAGCAGCAAGGGAATTAGACTTAAATACATTGCTTAGAATTGTATTAACTAAGACAATGGTAAATGAGGATACAATGGAAATAGCTAGTAAAATCCATGAGTATCTAAAAAATAAAGGTAGGAAGGAAATAAAACAGGAGCAACAAGAAGTAATAGAAGTAGAACAGCAAGAAGCAACAACACCTGCTGAGTCAACTAGGAAACCTATAAATCACTTAGATTTACTTAACAAATACCCACCAACCAAAAAACCTAAATACAATAAAAGTATCAAGACCCGATGTGGTGACAATGTTAAATTTAAATCCGGTAAACTTGGAGGAAATGAAGTGTTAACCGGAATCATTGAAAAGAAGGAGCCGGATAATTATGCAGGATGTTTGATGTATACCATTGCAGAAGAAAACGGTAATAAACATTATGTAAGCAATTCAGAGATAATAGAAGTTATTAAATAGTCCCATTATAGGGGCTTTTCTTTTTGTCTAATACTCTATAACAAATAACCCTATAACAATCTCCATATAATCACTCATACACCTCATACCAACAACACAAAAACCCAACACAATCAAAAAATAATTATTGACATATAACAATAACATATGGTATACTATAGACAACCAACGATACAATTATATAATAAATTTTATAGAAAGGAGGTGCGGAAGGATGGGTGTTGGAGGTTGGAAGGTAATATATTAATTAAATAATTAAAAGGAGGAAATAGTTTGCAGGATAAATTATATCAATTAGTTAAAGAAAGATTAACACTTGGACAAGTTATTAAGAATTATAAAGATTTATGTAGTATATTAAATCAAGGAATAAAGACTGGTAGAAGTAAAATTTTGCAATTAAAGGATATATCAAGATATGTTAAACTTAAAAAGGATAAGCAACAATTTACAGTGGTAGAAATATATAAAGAGCCGTTACCTAAAATTGATGGTAGGGAAAATGGAAACAATAGAAAGGAATACAAACAATTTAAAATATCTATAGAAAATGAAAATAAAGCAGGAGTATATAGTATCATTCTAAATAATGATATATACATAGGTTCAACTGCTAATAGTTTTAGGGAAAGATTTAAAGAGCATACATATAAGAGTAATCCTTTAAAACATACATACGATATGATCCACAATGGCGGTATATTTGAAGTTATTTGGATTGCTGAAGAAGGTATGGACGAATTAACTATAAGACAGAAAGAAAAAGAGTATATTCAGTATTATAAGACCCTGGCAGATTGGAATGTTATTAACTTTAAATACATAAGTAATAAAATTAAAATAGTATCAAAATATAAATATATTAAGGTTGGTAAGAAGGATTATAATATTGCCATTAAGCTATTACAAGAAAATAATATACATATAAAATTAAATAAGGAGGAAAATTAGTTTGCAAGATAATAAACTATTTGAATTAGTTAAAAATAATCTTTATGTAGGTTTAATTATTAAAAACTATAGATTTATGTGTCTATTGCTAAATCAAGAAGAAAAGAAAGGTGGTAGGAATAAAAAATTACAATTTGAACAGTGGCAGCAATATTTCAACTGGGAGAAACAAGGTCAGAAGTTTGTTATTACAGAGATATACGAGGAGCCGATTATTAAAATAGATAATCAAGGAAATAATATCTATAATGTATATATAGAAAAATTAATGCTTGATTTATTGGTTCAAAAATATCAAACTAGCAAAGAAAGAAGAATATATTTAAGCAGGGATCAAATGTTGCAAACTTTGAACATGGTAAATACTAATTATCATTATATAAAATACAATGCAAAGGACACAGCAAATTATATAAAAGTGGATGCAGACAATATTAAGGAATTTTATAATATTAATAATAGAAATCTAAATAATGCAGTAGAGCGAACACTTGATAAATTGTCAAATAGATTTTTAGTTAATTGGCAATTTGTTCAGACAGTGGCAGTAAAAGAGGAAGAAGAAATATTTAATTGGAGTAAAAAAGAGTATAAATCAAAAGAAATACATAGGGACGCAACCGACAGTGAAAGGGAAATAATACTTATTTATGAAAAAATGATTGCTGAAGAAATGGGATTTGAGAAAAAGTCTGATATATTTCTTTGTGGCAGATATTTAGAATTTACTAATAGGGTATGCGACAGATTACAAAATGATGGTATTAATATACTTTATTATTATAAAAGCTATGACATAGTATTTCACCCCGATGTAATAAAAGAATTAGATAAAATTAATCAATATATACTAGAATATGAAAAAAGACAAAATGTCAAGGTTACATTAAATGGTATTGTTTCTAATCAAATAGAAAAGAATACAAAAAATAGACATGAAGAAGCAAAAGCAGAATTACCTCCAGTCAGATTCGGCAAACGTAGAGTAGATAAATATGACTACAAACAAATGGAATTAATAAGAAGGTCAGACAATAATTATATTATAGATACTGAAAAAATAGCCGATACAGTTATAAATCATAAAACGAAAAATTTAGTTAATAATATAATTACATATAATAGAAAAGAAAAGGAAAAATTAGAAAAAGATATGGATAATTTATTATATGGTGATGATGAATAGAATATAATTATAAAAATGGGTACTAATATATGACAATATAGATAATATATTATTGGGATCATATAGTACCCATTTTTTATTTTATTAATCTATACATAGAATTATACTATTCCGCTTGCGCGGTCTTTTCAGCTTCCTTTTTATGCTATTCGCATAAAAAACGCTGAATCAATATTTATTATTTGTTTTATTCCTCTTTTTCTCATAATCCTATTGTAATCATAAAATAATTGTGTTAATATATCTATAGTTTTATAAAATAAACAACCAAACAAGGAGGTCACACCTAATGGAACAAATTAACCAAACAGAATTATATAACCTAACCTACATACAATTTTGCAATCATTTCCTCAAAACAAATAAATATAGCAAAGCCTACAAAGCTAACCCTGAAAAATGGGAATGGAAGAAAAAGGATTTACTCAAAGATTGGGAAAATATACTCCTACAACGTGCTGAAGTTGGAAGTATGCCGGAAAAAGTTATCCGATCATATGTCAACCTATTCGGAGAAAAAACTGCAAGAAGAATGTTTCGAGGTACAACAGAAAAAGGTCTGCAAGAGTGGGAGCAGACACAGATCAAGAAAATATGCAGAGAATCAGAACTAACAAATTTAAAACAAATAGTTTATTAACCTGCTTATTATAGCAGGTTTTTTGTTTTTAGTTATTGCAATATAAAAATAAATATGTTACAATATCCTTAGTTATATATTCATCAATATTTCAATTATCCCATACAAAAAGGAAGTGACCACAAATGACCCTCACAAAACACGCAAAAATCCGTATGAGCCAACGCATAATAACCCTCCAAGATATCTATAATACCGTCAAATGTGGCATTTCCTCACCAGCAAAAAATAACTTAACCTGCTACACTCACGGAAACATCTATGTTATACTAGATCCAACAACCAACAGTGTAGTAACAGTTTGCTTTACTAAATCTTATACAAAACAATTAAAACAATATGCAAAACAACAACGTATAGGATTCTATACAGCAATAAAACAATTAAGGAGGTCACAAATTGTTAGCTAAATATAAAAATATTATTATCACTAAAATGTCTTTTTCACCGGATAGAGTGACCGGGACAATTAACGGAATAGAATTTAAGGCCGATATTTTAACAGATAGTAAAGGTCAGTATATTATTGTAGATGAGAATAAATATTACCTTAGTCAATTTAAGGTAATATAGTATAAGGTAAATTATAAGAAAGGAGCGATCACCTTGTCCCAAACTACTTTAATTTCCCTATTTATTACCGGCAAAATAACTGAGCCACAATTAAGAAAGCTACTAACAAAAGTAAAAAATAAATAATACATATCAGCTTGACAATGTTAAATTATTAGTGTAGTATTGTAGTTAATCAAATACATATTAAATCTTAGGAGGTTGTTAACATTATGAAAAGGTCACAACTTAAAGAAGTCTTAGACGGTATTGTTAATCAACTTGATAAATACGATACTAAGGAACTTCTTCAAAAATCTCTTGACATAATGACAACTAAGCAGAAAGAAGAAATTTTTAATTATTGCAAGAAAATACACTCAGTAGAAACAAGAATATCATTAGAAAAAAATGGAATAATTCAAGTTGACTAATACCTCATATGAGGTATTTTTTATTTGTCTAATTATTAATTTATTATCCAGTTACAAATTTATTTTCCTATTCTATAATTTTCTCATCCCTCCAACTTTCCAACCTCTCCACACAATCTCCTACAAGACCGATAAAAATTAAATTAAGTATAATCATACCTGTATTTGTTCTATGGTCTTGTCAGAGGGGTTATAATTGATTTTAGGTTAAATGTGACCGGATTTAAGCTAAATATAGTTAAAATATTAATGAATTTAAAAATTATAAAGAATCAAAAAATAATAACTTAATAGTATTGCAATTATGATCTTCCTGTGATATTATTAATCAATTCAATAAACAGGTGCTATTTAGCACAATAAGGAGGATATTTAATCATATGACAATTACAAATACAAAAGGTTACGCAAGTATACAGACATTCAAAAATCCTACTACTAACCAATTTGCAACGATATATACATTTAATCAAAAAATTCTAGTTGTAAGCAATGATGTTACGGCAGAATTCAAGGGAATAGAATCACGAACAATTGTTTATGATGTGGAATATATTGGTTATAATGCACCTCCAGAGGCATATAATTTACTTAATGCTTTAGGATACACGTTAGATGACTGGAAAGGCCGAGGAGGAGCAGGGATAACTTTAGAATAAATTATTAAACACCTAAATTATAGGTGTTTTTCTTTTTTGTGGTCTATAAAATTAATTTAAAGAATCAAAAAATAAATATTCAAAATGTTATTGACATACTACTCCCACCTGTGATAGAATAACTTAACTTCAAAAACGGACATAAGCAACAACTCAGCAAGCTACTAGGTGAGGCGTTCCCTAGATTGTTTTAAATTGTCATTCAGAACTTAACTATTAGTCACAATGTCCCTAAACTATGTAAATAGACTTAAAATAATATATTACATAGGAGGTATATTTAATGGCATTCGTAAAACAGAATATTACCATAACTGGTAAGGGTTTAGTCAAGAACGAAGCAAGAATTATGTATGACCCGATGCTTCAAAGAAATTTTGTTTGGAAAGATAATCAGCAATCTAACCTAATTCGTGCTATTATCCTTGATTATCCAATACCTGCCATTTATGCAAGAGACATAGGAGATAACAATTACTGGATATTGGATGGTAGGCAGAGAATAACAACCGTTCAAAAATTCATTAAAAATGAATTTGCACTATCGAAAACACTTGAATCTATCGGCGATGTAGAAGTTGCAGGGAAATACTTCAAAGAATTACCAGAAGATTTCCAAGATGAAATACTGACTAGAAATTTTCTTATCTACTCTATGCGGAACATGACAGATGCAGAAGTTAGTCAAATGTTTATTTATCTCAACTCTAACTCTAAGATGGAAAAAATGGAATTACTTAGGGTTATGGCTTCCAGAGAAGTTATGGAATTAATTGTAACAATGGAAAATCAGCCAATATTTAAGTCTTTAAAATTATCCAAGAATCAATTTAATCACTTCATAAATGAAGAAGTAATAATACATACTTTGGCAGTAGTAATGAATGGAGCTTGTGACTTAGGAACAGATAGTTATACTAAATTTACCATGTCTTTAGCAGAAAGAATTCCCCAGGAAATTAAAGATATCATGCTTAACACAACCGTTTATTTAGATGAAGTGTTTTCAATGCCAGACAGTTTTATGAAAAAAGTACATGTACCTATCATTTTTAAAACAGCTATTCAGGCACAGGAAGATAGAATACCTGCCAGTAAATTTGGTGGATGGGTACAGGACTTCTTTAAGAGAAGAACAGACGGAGATTCATACACCGGAGCAGCTAGAGTTAGTTCAGCAGAAAAGCATAGTGTACAGACAAGATTAACTGAAATGATGAAAGACTATCAGAAAAATATTAAAAATGCTAGTGATTATGTTCAGCCAAAAGTAAAACCAGTAACAACTGGTACTAGTAGAGGAAGAAAAAAGAAAGTTGTTGAAGCTTCTAGTACTAATAATAACAATGATTTACATAGGGAAATAACAGATATGTTAAACGAATATAAAACTGCATAAATAATATCAATTATAATCCTTCTTTCCAAGATGAAATATAAGAAGGATTATAATTGACAACATATTTATAATAACTTATTATCTTAATTGTGCCTGTATATTGCTTATAACAATAATAACAGGTAGAATTAAGATAATAAAGGGAGGTCATATTACATATGGGAAATTTAACTATTCAAGATTTAATTGATGTATACGAGATTGAAGAAGGTTTACAGGTAGAATCAGAAGAATTAATTATGGAAGTACACCCAAGCGAATATTATTTAGGAGGTGAAGAAGGAGGGTATACAACAGACGATAATAGGTATTTTAGCAATTTAGAATCAGCTATTCAATATATTATTAGAAGTATGGGAGGTTTGGAAAAAATTATTAGGTATGAAGAAGCATAACAGATCATTTACAACGGTTTACGGAGGTATACCCGTTAAAAACCGCTTACCAGAAAATAATAGGATTTAGGAGGAATTTTAATGAAGAAGAATAATGATACAGTTTTATGTTATGTAAAATATTCCATGATTGTTGGAAGTGGATGGAAAATGCTTGACCGGGAGGTATATAATGCTATTATGAGAAATTGGAGATATGCAGGAACAATTTATAGTGGTTCTTATGGGTTTATTTTTATGGCAGAATAGGAGGCAATAATATGTTAAGTTACGATAGAGAAGATTTTGATCAAAAAGTTCCAGAAGAACTATTTAAATTATGGTGCGTTACTGACACATTAGAAATAGAAACTTTTGGAATGGCATTTCAATATAGTTCTAAAAAATTATTTTGCGGCACTTATGAAGAGTGCGAAATATTTCAGAAGGAAAGGAAAGAGAGAAAGAAAAAATTTAAAGAAGAATGCAACGAAAGGATTAGAATTAGCCGATTGAATTCAATTTGGGAATTAGCTGAGAAAGCAGGTATGACAGTTGGAGGGACAGCAGAAGAAGTCCTGGAAATTATTTTGAAAGAATTAAAGTACAATATTGTGGTAACACGGGATGAAATAATTTGTTCAAAACCAGAATTTATTCATACATATGTAGAAAATATATGTTGCCACATAATGGAAGTTTTTAATATTAAGCCGTGGTAAGTTAATATTTATTTGTGACATTGCTATATTTAGTATATAATTTATATAACAATGTCCCATGATAAGTGTTTTAATTAAATTAAATTGAATTAAATAAGGGAGGAATTTAAAATGTTATTAATAGAAAACCCGAAATACATACAGTACGACAAAAGTATATTGTCCCAACTCCCCGATATGGGGTATGAACGACATATGAGCAATGATTGCAAAATGCGTAATATTGCCATTAGGGAAAGTAAAATAGCCGAAAATACATTTCCTGGTTCTTGGTGGAAGTCAGATGTACAGGTGATGTACTTATACGATGATTGGAACGAAAAACATCGTGCAGGAGCAAGTATTGTTTATGTCCCGCAAAAGAGCGAATTCTGGAACAAGGGTAAACCGCTTGGTGGATCTCCAATTTTCGTACAAGAATATACACATATTCGTCTGTATAGAAGTATATTTACAGATATTAATTGTAGGAATTCTGATAATATTGTTGGCTTGCCATGTGCAAGATCTGGAAATCCTAATGTCTTTATAGAATCTGTTGGAAATCCCAGCAGAGAAGGAGATATCGAAACGATTACTTTGCCGGATGGTAACAGTCTTATTATAGATTATTCAAGAAGAAACGCATATGGGGAGTATTACGCCCATATTATATCAAAATAACAATAAGGAGGTAATACAATGGGACATTTCTATGACCCTGAGAAAAATTATCCTATATATGGTAAACAACGGTATTTTTCAGGCTATGAAACTATTTCAGAAACAGAGAAGAAAATAAATATTCTTGATAACGAAGTAGTGTTCAGATCAGAGGTATCGAGAAGATACAGCCTTGATACGCATACTGATATAAAAAAATATACAACACCAGAATTTACTACTATAACAGTCTCTATCCCTTCTTTATCAGTATTTAAAACATTAATGCCTATTGATGAAACTAAAGAAATATTTACCGTACACGCAGAGCCTAAATATTCAAACCAAAAAATTATGATAGATGTATTGCGCTCAATTGGGATACCTAAAAAAATTCATCCATCAGACGGACATTATATATTTACATTTTATGCTAATAATAAATATATTCAATTTTAAATTATCTACCGCTTTAAGCGGTTTTTCTTTTTTGCTCAAACATGAAATAAAACTTTACTTTTATATTGTTATTGTGTTATAATGAATATAGTAAGTTATACATATTTTTAAGGAGTTGATTCAATGAATTTAACAGATGCACAATGGAATAATTTATTTCATGAATATGAGCAACAAGGAAAAACAAAGGCCAATTCCATGAGCGAACAATATTTTTACTTAGGAGAAATTGATTGCCCAGGGGAAATGTTATCCGACATTCATGTAAAGTATTCAGATATTCAAAATATTGGAAAAACTAATTGGTTGAAATCAACTGTAACAGGTAAATATTTACACGTTAATGATTGCACCCTTGATAATTTATATGATGCTGGGAAAATTATTGAAGGTGATTGCTATTCTGATAATTATGATTCTAAATATCAAAAATACTGCTCATTGTCAAAGGAAGAACAAATAGCATACCGTGTAAATAATCAAGGTGTGGCTAAACAATTAGCAAAACAACTTGTTTATGACGAATTTGGTTATATATGGAAATATACCATTGAATATAAGATAACCGAAATAATTAAGAATACTTTTGATAATTCAAATAAAGAACGAATATATGAAAGTAGTATTGAGGCTGATACAGTTAAAGAAGCAAATGTAAAGTTAAATTCAGAATTAAGAAAAGAAGGAGAAACAATTTGTACATTCGTTAAGTATCCAGAAGGGTATAAGCCGACTATTGGGGAAATGTTAACAGGTGGTAAACTTCCAAGATATAAGGAATATATTCTTTCTATATCTGTAGAATTATTAAAAATTAATAACAATATTAATTAGTAGAGTCTAAGGACTCTTTTTCTTTTTGCTTAATACAATTAACGTCTTTACTTTTATATTGATATTGTGTATAATATAGTAGTCGATATAATTGAAAGGAGCAAATAAAATGTCATATACTAAAATCGTTAAACAATGGGAAAGGGAATCTAAAAGAAAGGATAAACAGGAGGCAACAGAAAGAAAAAGACAAAAAGCAATAAATGAAAAATTCAAAGAAGCAATATACATAGCAAAGGGTAAACAGGAGAAACAAGAAAGGATTGAGCAGGAAGAAAAACAACAAAGAGTATATGCTAGTAAAAGGGAAATACTAGAAATTATACAGCATAATAACCCTTTCAGTTATAATCAATTCTTAGTTATGTATGACATATTTTGTTATAACTATGATCAGATATTGTCAGACTTAAGAAAGAATAAAATAACTATAGCTGATATAAAGGCCGTTATTGAGTATATAGAAGGACACAGCAAAGAATTAATAAATGAATATTGGAAGGATAAACTGCAATAAAGGCCACTGAGCCTTTTTTATTTTTACTTAATAGCAATAATAACACTTTACAATTATATTAAGATTGTGCTATAATAGTTTAAAGGATTATACAGGAGGTGTAACAAATGAAATATACTGCAATAAATAACGAATTTTTAGAAGCAATAAAAAAGGTTATGAATGCCAAAATATACAAAAAAGCATTAACAATTTATAATGAACGAGGTCAAGCTGAAACAGTTAATTATTTGAATCAGTATTGTAAATGGGAAATATTAGAAAAATATTATGTCCCTGCCGATATGTGGTATTATAAAGAAAATTAAATTAATCTGGTATATTATGCAAATATTTTAAGGAGGTTTTAAAATGAATCCTAATATGATAAGTTATGGTTTTGATAGTTTTGACTACTTATATAGAGATAAAAATTATAATAGAAGTGGAGGAAGTTCTTGCCGAGACTGTGCCAGATTTAAACCTATGGCAGTTAAAAAATGTGAAAAGGTAAATAATGTTAAAGGCGATACATATACATGTACAAAACATTATTTACCAAAGTCTGAAAAAGGATTTAGGAACTAATAGAGCCGAAAGGCTTTTTCTTTTTGTCTATGAAAATAATTCTTGACATTATTATATTTATAGTCTAATATAGTAAGTGTAGATAGTAAAATACATATTTTCGAGGAGGGTATTAGTACAATGACAAATTCACAGGACATAAATTGGGTAAAAGAATCATATGAATTTTGGAGCAAGCAAGTAAAAAAGTATAAAGATAAGAATACAAAATGGAACTACAAAATGATAAAAGAATTAGCAAAACAACACGGTCTAGTTTTACACTAGACTTTTAATCTATTTTATAAAACAAAAATAAGGTGGTTAAACTTATGAAAAAAGAATTTAAAAATTTAAGTTTTGAATTTGAAGAATTCCAATGTGATAATTGCAATAAAAATTTTTATTCTATTAATAGAATGTCAAAATGTTCTCATTGTCAGTATATTAATAACGATGATGTAATAGGCAATGGAGAAAATAAAGAAACACTATTTAAAATTGAATTGTGCCGTTTAACTGGAAATATTAAAATAACTAAAATAAGGAAGGAGTAATAAAATGGATAATTATTTTATAGAATTAGCTGTAAAGCAATATAAAGTATATGGAGATAGAGGAATTAACGATATTTATTATTCTATGACAGAGAAAGACAGAAAAAATTATGATAAAGAATTAATTAATATTAAGCATCCATTAGCATATGAACCAGGGACTAATAAATATAGATTTGAAATGTATGTAAAAAGTTTAATATTGAAAGGAGATAGATAAATATGGAAATATATTTTTATATTGATTGTGATCATATTAGTATTTGTTATCCATGCAAAACAAGACAATATTTAGATAATTTAGGAGTATTAGAACAATACAAAAATAAAAAGTATTCACTAGAAGAAATTAACAAAATTATTGCCGATATAATCATTAAAACACCATTTGTTAATAATTCTATGAATTTGGATATCAATGTTTGTTATTCAGATGGGAAAGCAAAAGGTTTTCATCATATAATAAGTATTAAAAATTATTGGTATGAAAATCAACAGAAGGAGGACAAACCAGAAATTAAATATATGTTTTAATAGATTAACGATTTCATTTTGATATAGGGGGAGGTTATACGATGTATTCAGCACTAAAGGTATTCAAAAACCCAACAACAGGGGAATTTGCTTCTTTATTTACTCATAATATTAATTGTGTAATAGTGACCGATAATATGACAATTAATTCTAATGCCAATACAGCATATAAAACCTTAACACTATTAGGATTCACAGAAGATACAAGGCAAAGTGTAGCAGTAAGAGAATAACAGGAGCCTAAAAACTCCTGTTTTATTTTTTGTCTAAGGTATTGCAATATTATTATTTTTATATTATAATAGGTATTAAGCAATACATAATAAATTAATTTAAATGGAGATGTTGAAGAATGACAAGAGAAGAAATGTTAAACCACGTAAAAGAAACTGTAAAGGCTTTTTATGTAGCAGGTGGAACAATAGAAATAAATCACGGTTTACCATATGTAGCAATAAAACAACCAAACGAAGAAGAATACTTTTTTCAAGGTGAAGAGGCTGAGAACTTATTAAATGAAGTTCCTGACGATATAAACGAGGAAGAATATATTATATGGATATCTCAAGGTTGGTAAATTATAAAATTTAAAGGAGTTGTTATTTAATGATTAAATTGGGTAAAGGTACAAAAACATATTACTTGGTGGCTGAGGCCGTTCACATGGGTAGTATGATGATTGACATTAAATTAACTGACAATGAATCATGGGCTAAAAGTAATACAATTATAGCAAAAATTAAGGCCGAGAACGAGGAAGAAGCAAAAATATATTTCAGAGTCAGAGATATGACAAGATAACCGGGGAAACCTGGTTTTTCTTTTTGTCTTAAGGGTATTGACTTGTTATTAAAAGTATAATATAATTGTATTTAGGTAAGAAAAATACATAAAAATATTAAAAGGAGTGATTCTATATTATGAAAAAAAATTAATAACTGACGAAATGATTCAAGAGTTTAACGAAGTATTAATCAAAGAAGGTAGTATCTTAAGACTAGAGAAAGGCAAAGGAACTATGGGAATTAAATTATAATAATACTGCAACGTGTTTTTGGTGTTTTAGAGAATAGGCCGGGAAAATTTTATCCCGGTTTTTCTTTTTTCAAAATCAGATCCAAAGGAAAATTTTGTTAAAACATTTTAAATTTATAAATACAGTAGAATCAATAATATTAAGACTTAAAATATAAATTCATAATGAATCTAAATTTTGTTAAAAGTAAAAATGATAAAATAAAAAATAATCATAAAAACCATTAAAAATTATCGAATTGTTATTGACATACTAACGGCGATCATATATAATAAGAAGTGTCAAGAGGAAAGCAAACAGCAAACAAAAATACATAAATTTTAAGGAGGTCATTTTAATGACAAATAGAAATTCAAGTATTAACCAAAGAATTAAGGCTGAATTCGTTAAACGGGAAGTATTTGCTAACGTCAACACTCTGGTAGAATATGTTCTGCAAAAGAGTTATGAAGATAATAACGCACCTTTCAGCATGGATGATTTAACGAATTATTATGTTGACAATAGCGGTAAAATTAAGGAATTGCAAGAGAAAATTGAGGAATTGCAAGAAGAAATAGCAAACCTTGAAAATGGAGAAATACTTTTAGTAAATAGTACACTTATGGAAGAGATTAAAAAACTTGAAAAAGAGATAGTTTCTCTTGAATCTGACATTGAAGATCTAGAACAAGAACAGGAACAACCGCAAGAAGTATACGAGTGGTGGATCGTATCAGGTTGGTTGTGTGAAAAGTTAAAAGAAAAAGGAAAAGTGGTATTGGAAGACGAAAATATTTGGGGAAGAACTACAACAGGTCAAGCTATTTTACTTGATGGTGTAATCTCTGAAATATGTGAAGAAATGGAAATATTAGAAGGTCAGAAGTACGAATGGAAAATATAAACATATAACAGGGGTCTGTTCCTTCTCTGAAGAATCAGAATAAATCTGATTCTTCAGAGAAGGAACAGACTATATTAAAAGGAGTGAATTTAATGTCAAGACCATTAGCATATGATCCACAACAAGGATATAAATTTCAAATTCTTTACAGAAATCAGTCATATTCGAGAGTCTGGGAACATTGCGACTATGCAAAAGATAGTCAAGAAAAGAAACATCTGACAAATGAATATAAGTTAGCATATGGATTAGGTTGGGAATATAAAAGTATTCTATTGCCTACCAAATATTGGAATTAATGATTTATTAATAATAATTAAAGGAGTTGTTTTAATGGCAAATTTTACTAAGGTACAATTAAAAGGAATCAAGGTCGACACTGACAACAAATTAAAAAAGAAGGTTGTTAATGTGCTACTAGATAAAGGCACAGCCGGAGAAATTGAATCTTATATCAATGATTTAATGTACGGTGGCTGTCAATCTGGCATGGAAGGAAGTTTAATTTATTATAATGATACAATTTCCTTTTATCAGAAATACAAAAGGGAAATTAAATCAATGTTGCAGGAATCACTTAATGAAACTGGTTATACTTCTCCTAAAGAATTATTTGGGGATAAATGGGACGATGAGGACGTTTTTGCAGAGGAAACATTAAATCAAAATTTGTTAGCTTGGTTTGGTTTTGAGGAAATGGTTAGAAAAATAGCTTATGAGTTAAAAATGGATATATAGCATTAATTAAAACTTAATACCCGTTTAAGCCGTAAAGGACAGGGAATAACCTTAAAATAATGAGGTTATTCTTTTTTGTGCTGTCTAAGGTAATATAAAAGTCCCTTTGTAAAGCCATTTAAGCCGTTCTGCAATCAAAAGGTTAAAATACTATACATAATAGATTAGCCCTTCTTAAAATCAATCCTGACACGATTTAGGCACATATAGAATTATAAATACCTACACATATAAATTATCAAAAGAAAGGAGCATCTTACATAATGGACTTACAGCAACAAAAGGAATTTATACAGTTATATAAGCAATACCAGGCCACCGATAAAAACATTATAAAAGCTAATTTAAAGACATATATGGATAAGTCAGAACTAATGATTATGGAAATAGCTGAACAAACTGAGATACCCCTTTCAACTATATATCAATTAAGAAAACACAGTAGCAGCTATAAACCGGAATTTATGACAACTATAATTATATGTGATTTACTGGAAATCTCTATAACAGCAATTATACAACCGATCCAAGGTTTAAGTATACCAGAACCAAGGACCAAGTGGGACATGGCAGCGAAGCAAGAATATATCTATGATTACAATAATTTACTAATAGAAGAAATATGCAAAAAATACAATATAACTCAAAGAACGGCAACAGAGTATTTTAGAAGTTTTCAGACATATTTTTAAAAAAATGTATGTATAAAAGTTATTTGAGCCTATAACAGCAGGACATAGACCAAACTATTAGAAAAAATTAGGAGGATTTTAAAATGAAAAATATTATGCCAATAAATCAACATATCCAAATGAAAAGAACTGACGGAGCAAATGCGTTCTGGTGTATGTTTGGAGATATACAACAAAATGAAGAAGGTGAATTTTATTATACAGAATATACAATGGAAGATCCTAGAAGTGTTAAAGTGGATGATTTACCAGAAGAATGTAAAAAGGTAGTATTAAAATTATTAAAGGAGTAAAAACCATATGACTCCATAACAGCACCCATATATTGACAATTGATGTATATACCAATAAATTCTATATAGTCCCATAACAGTCGCCATATAACCAAACTTAGTAAATATTAACATAAATGTATATGATTGTATAACAGCAAGGGTATGGCCAAGTTTGGGTAAATTAAAGTCTATAACAATTAATAAAATTAGTATTGACAAAACAATTTGAGTATGGTATATTAAGTACATAGAAATTAATTATTTTTATATTTTGTAGGAGGTAATAACATGAAAAATAGATATTTAGAATGGTTAGACATGGAGATTGAAAAAACCAACAAAGAGTTACAAAGCAGTTATAATAGTTTAAAATCTGATGATGTAAAACTTTTTATAGTCAATAGTAATACGGTAGAATTAATTAGAGCAGCGGAAGTAAAATTAAAAACATTAGAAATAGTTAAGCAGATGTATCAAGCGAATCATAAATTAATTTAATATGTTTTGTTGTCTATCTTACATTAACACTTTAAATAGCAAGTAAGATAGTATAGAAAACATAATAATTAAGGGGAGGTAACATAAATGTTTAAAATAACAGTTAATAATAAATATTCAAGTACAGGTTTAACATACACAGAAGCAATAAAAGACTTACCACAGCATATTATTGAAGGAGTTTATCAAGAAGCAGATGAAAGAGTTTGTCAGGATGAACCTTTTGCAAGTGCAGATTTTCCACTTGAAGGTGAATTAATGCAACAATATGAAGAAGTAATTGAAAGAGTATTGGAAGAATCATTTAATGCAATTATGGAGAGAAATAATTATAAGGTTAAATGGGTGGAGTTGTAAAGTTTTAATAAAACATGGATTGGGTTATAACTTCGGTTTATAGTCATTCGTTAAAACTATAATATAAAAATAAAGGAGATATAACAATATGAATTATGGAGATATTAAAAAGAAATTAGTATTAAGAAGTTTACGTGATATACTTGATGGATTAAACAAATCAGAAAGTTGTGATGATAAAGACATGCAGGTATTCAATCAATTAAAACATGTTGTGATTGTTGCTATTGAGAAAGTAGATATTATTAAAACTTATTAAATGTGATATAATGTTAATAGAATATTGAGGAGGTTTTTTACATATGAAATATTCACAAATTCCACAATTAACTTCAGTAGGCAACTATCAGATTAATATTTGTTTGAGTGAGGTTATGGATACTATTAATAGTTGGACAGAAAAACATAAATTAGAATTAAATCCTGACTTCCAACGTGGTCATGTATGGTCTGAGGATCAGCAAATTTCTTTTGTAGAATTTATGCTTCGTGGTGGTAAATCAGCAAGGGTTATTTATTTTAATCATCCTGGCTGGATGGACGATTGGAAAGGTAATATGGTCTGTGTTGATGGATTACAAAGGTTGACAGCATGTATGAGATTCATTAATAATGAAATACCTGTTTTTGGACATTATTATAAGGAATTTGAAGGTTGGATGCCTTTAGATGTTGATTTATTATTTAATGTAAATAATCTTAAAACTAAAGCAGAAGTATTAGTTTGGTACATCGAATTCAACACGGGTGGAACAGTGCATACTGAGGAAGAAATCAATAAGGTTAAAATGTTACTTGAGAATGAAACAAAGATCATAAAATAAGGTATTTATTAAAAGGAGGAATATATAATGAAACCTAGTGAAAAAGATTTATCGCTTTTAGAGGCATTAAGAACAGACATAATGATAATAATGAACAGATATGAAATGCTTGAAAACGAAACAAAGGATTTTTTAAGAGAAGAATTTAATGGTGAAACATGGTTATATCTCAGAAATTTAATGATAATTTAAGAAATACAATAGAGGAAATTAAAAGATAATTAATTAAAATTATACTTTGTTCTTGACATTTATATTAACATTCTGTATAATTAATATAATAATAAATTAAAACAAAGGAGGATTACATAAAATGATACCGAAAAGTATATTAGATTATGCAAAAGGAGTTTCACAGCTAAAGAAAGATACTGGAATTGATTTACTAAGTTTTGATTGGAGTGAACTAATGCTAGAGACTGAAAATGGTTATGTATATTTCCTAACTTGAGATGAAGTAAAAGGAGAATATAATGTTGCACCAGAATCAAGACAGACTGAAAACTGTGAGGAAATAATTAGAAAAAGGAAAATTAAAGAATAAAGGAGAGATTAAATTATGAAAATTAAAGATTTTACAAAAGCTATTGTATTTAAAGGTAATAAAAGTGAAATGATAGTTAAACAAGGTGTAACATGTCTAAATGTAATAACAAATGATGATGTTGAATTCAAAGGATGCGTATTATCTTTATGTTGCGATAGTTTTACATTATTTAATGCTAAAAATGAGCGTACAAAATTTATTCGTTTTAGTGATATTAGAGATATTTATTATTTTGATCCTTCAGAATGATTGAACGTGATTAACCTTTAGTATTAACTTGGTGGTCTAGGCAACCACAAAAAGTTAATACTATTAAAATACCAAAACTCATTAGCATAAGTATTCCATGTATGTGTCTCCGAAGTTTGTTATCTCTGTCCATTTGATAAGTTATAAGTGGGCAGAGGTGATAAAATTAATGGAGAGGAGAATAAAATCAATGAGCAGAAACATGAAAATTATAGGTACGGGTGATAGTAGGGAAGTTATACATGAATGTGCATGGTGCGGATAATTTATTTATCCTAATGAAGGTGACGATTATACAACTCATAGTGATGGATATTACCATATGAGTTGTTTTGAAGAAGCATTTTATGAGAAAGAAGAATAAGGAGTGGATATAACAATGAAATACGAAAATTATACTTGCTCAGATTGTTACCATGAATTTAATGAAATAGTTTCCACTGGTAATAATGTTAAATGCCCAATTGTGGTAATCTTATTAAGGATGGATTTGATTGGGAAGACGAACAGGAAGAGGATAGAAAAATATCAGACCAAAAAAGATTTGAAGCATTCACCGAGGAATTATCAAAACTAAGTATGAAATATAGTATAACAATTCAATCCATAGGTGGCGTAACCATATTTGAAGAAGGTGAATTATTAGAAGTTAGATATAGCAATGATAGCACAAGCGGAGATTTATATCCATATAGTTATAAGATAGTGAATAAATAGATAATGGAGAGGAGATATAGTCATGAGTGAATATAGAGGTTTATGTCCTGAATGTTTAGAGGAAGAAAATTACAGTGAAACATTGACTAACGGATTGTGTTTAAATTGTTATACTCAAATTCAAGAAGAAATTAAACTTGCAGACATTGAAGCAAGACTTAATTACGAAGATGGGTATGGAATATAAATAAAGGGTAAGAAGGGAGATATGATAATGCATATTAATAATTTTGGATATAAAAATGCTTTTGAAAAAGAAAATATAATTAACGATGCATTTAAGAAAAGTAATAAAGAAGCAACTTATGTGGAATTTTCTCAAACAAAATTTAGAATACATACACCTAATTTCAATGGTGGTACAATATCCACTAATTGCAAAAAATTAGATGGAGAAGATTTAGAAATTATTAGAAGTTTTGATTTAAAGGAATTAAATGATTTAGAAAATGATTTAGATTATTTAAAAGAACTAATTAAGAATAGGAAATCTGAATTGCTTAATACAGTAACGGAATATAAATTAGAAGTTGATAAAACTAAAAATGGAAATAAAAAAGTAGTGTATATTTATATACACCAGTATGATAAAATCAAGGATATATACGGTGATTCTATTCATAAAAATGAACAAGTGATTGAAAGTTATGAAATACCAAATACTAAGCCATATCAAGAAGAAATTGTAAAAAAGATTGCAGAATTAAAAACTAAGTATCAATTAACATAAAATGTCAGTTTGGTTCAAATATTAGGTGCAACAAACCCAATAAAATCAAGGGTTTGTGAAATCGTAAATTTTGAATTTTTTAAAAAATACAAGGTGGAGGTTAATTAATATGTTCACAATCTCAGAGATAAGAACAAATGAAAAATTAAAAGAAAGTATTATTGAAATAGAAAAACAGATTTATACAGCGAAGCAATATCAAAAGAATAATCCTAGTCCATTTCAACAGGGGTTAATTATAGGATTAAGGGATGTTTTGAAAGTATTAAAAGGTAGTAGTGAAATTGAATATTATAAAGGTGAATAAGGAGGTTATATTATGCATGATTGGTTGTCACCGGAAGGTATATTTTATGATTCATATAACCTTCTTACACATTTTAGAAAGGCAAATGAAATAGTTGATTGGGACAATATAGAATTTAATGGTGTAGATCCTTTGACTGGTAAACTTCCTTGGTGTGCCGAAAAGATACTAGAAATATTAGGATGGGTTAAAATTGGAAGTGCTGAAAAGTTTGATTGTTTTAGTTTAACTGAGAAACAGGCGAAGTTTTTAAATGATAATAATATTACATAGGTGAGGATAAATTAAATGAGAGAACATATATACAAAGAGGTAAAAATAACCTTTGAGGGAGATGCTTGGTACGTAAACGGACAATCTCTTATCGGAGGATTTGTGAAACCAGAATATTGTTATAGTACAATAGATTATTATTTAAATAAAGGTTATAAAGTAGTAAAAGGTGTTTTATTATTTTCAAAAAAGAACACATAACAAGATAACAAAAATTTACAGTATTCATTTAGAATCAGGTAAAAATATTTTTACAAAATTCTTGACTATCTTTACTACTTGTGGTATACTAATTATAGTAAAAACATAATAAATAGCAAACAGTAAGTAGTCAAAAAAGACAGGTGACAAAATGAAAGTAGCAGATTATATCCTAGAAATTTTAAACTCCCAGGAAAGACAAAAAAGTTGGTTGGCTGATAAAACTAATATTAGTAAACAGGCAATTAATTATAAGTTTAAGAATAATAGTTTTACAGCGGAGGAATTATTAAGTGTATCTGAAGTGTTGAATATCAATCTTGAAGAGTTAAAAGAAAAATGTAGGAGGTAATAACAATAAAAAATGAGAATAAAATTTATTGTCCTGAATGTGGTGAAGAAGAATTAATATTTGATTTTAGAAATCAAGGGTACAATTATTGGATTTGTAAAAAATGCAGTACTAAATTCAGAACAAAGAAGGAAGATAAAGAATAAAGGAGGTTTACTATAAATGAAAACTATTAAAGTTTATAATATCGGTGAATTAATAAAAAGGGAATTACCAGGCAAAATGGTTCACATGCTTAATAAAGTAGCAATAATAGAAGGTAATAACGGTGTAACCGTATTTGATGATGAAGCAGTAGGTTGGAGAAAGAATACAACTGATGCTACAATAGAAATAGGATTAACAGATATACCAGAAAAAGGTACGATATATATTATGCCACAGTATATGATTGATGTTCAAATTATTAACTTAATGGAAGCAGAATATGAAGAAATGCCGATAACACAGTTTGTTAGTAGGTGTAATTATAATAGCAGATTGCAGAATAATTTTAAGACCATGTTAAGAACAATTGATGAGATTGGGTTAAATAGTAAGGAATATTTTAATGATAAATTAAAGGATGGTGTTATTTAATGTCAGATAATAAATTTAATCAATTATGTGTATGGCCTGGAACAGTATTAGGTGATAGTACAGTAGAAGATTTTACTAACTTCTTTAAAAATGAATTTGATGTCAGAATAAAATTTGCTGAAGAAGTTATCACTAATGTCAGTATAGAAAGAAATGAAGAAGGTTTAAAACAGTTAACAATAACTTATAAAAAGTTATAAAATTGCTCTTTACATATCAACTAATGTATGCTATAATATTATCAAGAGGTGAACATATTATGAAATATTATAGTATACACGAATTTTCAAAATTAATTTCTAGGACTCCACAAACTCTTAGAAATTGGGATAAAAGTGGAAAATTAATACCTAGTCATACAGGTGGTAATGGATATAGATATTATTCTCATCAACAATTAAAAGATATTTTAAATATAGAAGATAATTCAGAGAAAAACAGAATCATAATTGGATATTGTAGAGTTTCTTCTAATAAACAAAAAGATGATCTTGAACGCCAAATTGATAATATGAAGAAATATTTAGATTCTCTGAACAAACCATTTGAAATTATAACTGATATAGGCAGTGGTATTAATTATAAGAAAAAAGGACTTAGGGAATTATTAAAAAAGATTAATAATAAAGAAGTAGATAAGATAATTATTTTATATAAAGACAGATTATTGAGGTTTGGATTTGAACTTGTTGAATATATGGCTAATTTAAATGGTTGTGAAATTGAAATATTAGATAGTACAGAAAAAACGCAACAAGAAGAATTAGTAGAAGATTTAATACAAATTATTACTGTCTTTAGTTGTAGACTTCAAGGTAGAAGAGCAAATAAAACTAGGAAAATGATTGATGAATTAATAAAGGAAGGAGATGAAGAAGAAGATGATAAAGGGAATCAAAGTGATGCTTGTACCTAATAATAAACAAAATACATTAATGTTTCAAAATGCAGGAGTAAAAAGATGGGTATATAATTGGGCATTAGGTAGACAAAAAGAAAATTACAAAAATGGTGGTAAATTTATTTCTGATAATGATTTAAGAAAAGAATTAACACAATTAAAGAAAACGGATGAATTTAGTTGGTTAAATAATGTTTCAAATAATGTACCTAAACAAGCAATTAAAGATGCTTGTAATGCATATCAAAGATTTTTTAAAGGTCAAGCAAAATTCCCTAAATTTAAGAGTAAAAAGAAATCACCTCCTAAATTCTATCAAGATAATGTTAAAATACAATTTACTTCTACTCATGTTAAATTTGAAGGATTCGCTAAAAGTAAAAAGAAAAATAAACAACAATTAAATTGGATTAGATTAGCGGAACATAATAGGATTCCTTTTGGTAAAGATATTAAATATATTAATCCAAGATCATCTCATGATGGATTAAATTGGTTTATAAGTGTTGGGATAGAATATCCTGATAATACTAATAAACCATTAAATGAAGGAATTGGAATAGATTTGGGCATTAAAGATTTAGCAATATGTTCAAATAAAATAACTTATAAGAATATTAATAAATCCAAAAAGGTTAAAAGATTAGAGAAACAAAAGAAAAGACTTCAAAGGCAAGTTTCTAGAAAATATGAAAATAACCGTAATGGTTTAAAATATATTAAAACTAAGAATATTATAAAATTAGAATTAAAAATTAAATCAATTCAACATAAACTTAATGGCATTAGAGACAATTATATTCATCAAACAACTACTGAGATAGTGAAAACCAAACCATCTTATGTAGTATTGGAGAATCTAAATATATCTGGCATGATGAAAAATAAACATTTATCTAAAGCTATTCAACAACAAAGTTTATATGAATTTGGTAGACAATTGAAATATAAAGGATTATGGAATAATATTGAAATTAGGATTGCAGATAGGTGGTTTCCAAGTTCTAAAATTTGTCATGAATGTGGCAATATTAATAAATTATTAACATTGAATGATAGAGAATGGATATGTATGGAATGTGGAAGTGTATTAGATAGAGATTATAATGCTTCTTTAAACCTAAGAGATACAAATAATTATAAGATATTTAAATTAGTTAGTTAATATTGTATCAAATACTCGGACGTTGCCGAGGAATCTAAGCCTTTGGAGTGTTGAGAAACTTTAGTAGTATAAAGTAATTTATGCGAAAGAGAACACGATGAATAAGGAATGAAACATAGAAGTTATAAGTATTTAGGTAATTTATAACTTTTTATAAGTTTTCAGTAACGGTTTAATATAATAGAATCTTATGTATTTTCAGTTTAATTAAATTTATAATAAAAAGGAAATATTATTTTATGAGTTTATTTTATTGCCCAAATTGTAAAGAAATTGAAATTGATAAAATCACATATAATGAAAAAAATATTATATATAATAATTATAGAGATGGTTATGGATTAATATTACATTGTGTTATATGTAAAGTTTGCGGATATCCATTGGCTACATATGTAAATATTAAGAATAACAATAAAGATGAGATAGAATATTATAAAAGTGTAATTGAATCTTATCAAAATGGAGAATATGAAACAAAAGAAAATATGTTGAAAGAAATTAAAAAAATACATATGGAAAATTATAATATTGTATCAACATGTAATAAATTTATATTGTAATGAATAATTTCTTTTATCATGAAATGGAAGGAGAAATAAATATGATAGATGATTATAAATTCATTAAAAAATCTATACAATCAGTTGATAGTGTATATGATTTAATTTCTGATGATTATATTAAGTGGGCATTAAGAATCATTAAAAATGAAAAATTAAATGTTCCGTTTGATGTATTAGAATATCTTAATAATGAAATAGCAAAATAAAATTTATCAGAGAATGACAGGGTGAAATATCCCTGTTTTTATTTTTGTATAAAACAGATATTTTGTGTTGAATTTATCTTTGTACGAGTGAGTATATGGAAGCATAAAGGAGAGCGAAAGAGATTAATTTTATTATTATTGGATATTTTACTTGATTTTCAAGTTTTAATAATGTATAATTAGAATAATAAAATATTTATAAGGAGTTGTTGAGAATGGCTTTACAATGTACTAAATGTGATTATAAGAGTTATTTTAAATGGTTATCTGGCAATGTTACTTTATGTTTGCTATGGAGTTTGTGTATAAGTAAAGAAATGTCTGCTTCGGAGGTAGAAAGTATAAGAGATGATGATTGTAAGAATTGTCCTATACATTTTGGGAAATAATAAATGAAAATCAACTAATTATTTCATCAAAACCTATTGCTTTTTGATTAGAAGTGTGGTATTATATATTTAATAGAATATAAAAATAAATAAGAAAAAGGAGATGTTGTTAAATGATTAGAACTCCATTATCTTTAAGTGTAAAGCAAGTTTGTACAATGATTAAGAAGGGTAATATTACTTTTGATAATCCAATTCAAAGACCACCTGGGCAATGGAATCAACAGAAAAAAAGTGATTTAATTGAAACTATTTTCAGAAGATTTATACCTGATTTATTTGCAGTTAAAACCAAGGAAGAAAAAGGAAATGTCTATGACATAATTGATGGCCTCCAGAGATTTACAACTATCTGCTCTTTTCTTAATGATGAATGGGAATTGTTAGAATTAAGACCTATAAAAATTGAAACAACTGGTGAAATACATAATATTTCAGGTTTAAAATATTCTCAATTGCCGGAAGATGTGCAAGATGTAATCAAAAGTTATATGCTAACTATTAGAACAATAGAATTTGAAGAAGATGAGGATGAAGAGGAACTTATTGAAGAAATATTCTATTATCTTAATAGTGGCGTACCAATGGCAAAGGAACATTTAGCATTGATATCAGCACCTAAGAACGTACAGGAATTTTGTCATAGAATGATTACAGAGCATGATTTATTTGTTGGGATTGCTAAATTTACAGAAGCTAGTATTAAAAAATCAGATAAGCAAATGACAATTTTACAGAGTGTCTTGTTAGTATCTGGTTTGCCATATGAAAGTTTTGCAGCAAAACACATTGAAGAAGTGTTTGCTAAAAATGAAATAACAGAAGAAGTTTTAAAGCAGACAGAGAAAGCATTCACAGACATTGCAGATACCTTTCAATCGACACATAAATTTGTAGTTAAAATTAATATTCCAATTATGGCTTATATGTTTTTCAATACTACTGAGGAAAATAAAATTCTGGTAAGAGAGAAATTATTAAATTATGTTAATAAAGAAATGTTACCTGGAGATAAATATAAGGCATACACAGGTGCAGGGAATGTTAAGAAGGATAAAGTTATTAAACGTATTAGTGGTTTGTTTGAGATATGCGGAGTGGTAGAAAGGTCAATAGTGACAGTAAAACAGACTTATCAAGATATTCAGGCAGTATTACAAGAATTTAAAGATGAATCTGAACCTGAATCTAAGATTGAATATGAAGATAATTCTACTAACGATAACGATAATATCAATGCACAACCTGAAATTGAATCTGACGAAATACCAGAATTAACTTTAGAAGATATCCCTGATATTGAATTGACAGTGAAGTAAGTTAATAGAGAGGGTTAAATTCCCTCCCTATTCCTCTAAAATTTAAGGAGTTGATTTAATGAGTAATAATGATAATATATATCAGCAAAACGGTTATGATAGCAGAGATGATTATTTACAGTGTCTAGCAGATGATTATAATTTACCGTTAGAATTTGTTTATAACCTTGCTGATTTACTGGGCGAATCTGAGGAATTTGACGCATTAATTTCAGCTTTAGAAAATGCTGAAGGAATGTTTATAGAATAAAAAGGAGATGACAAAATGGAATTCATTTTAAACAGAAATACCCTTCTCAAACTGAGCAACGATGAAATCATAGAATTGCTTAACAGTATAACAAAGTTTGATTTATACTCAATGTCTCTTGACTGGAGAGAATCAGCAGAGTATATTTTAAAGTGCAAAGGTGCTGAAGGTGATGTATTGGTTTATTGGAGTTAAGAATCATTAAAATAAATAAATATACTTAAGGAGAGATAAATTATGACTAACAATTTAATACCTGCTTATGATTGGAAATCTATACATGGTGATATTCAAGAACCTAAAAGGTCAGAATACATTAAATCATCTACAATGGCAGTAGAACCAAAAGGAGTAAGAAAATACTTAAAAGAATATCTAAAAAACAATAATTGCACAAATGAAATCAAAAACTTTTTAAAGGTATACCTAAATAATATTGCTTTATTATCTAAGACACAAATTGTTTGGGATGGTAGTTATAGGAATTGCGTTATTGTGATTAAACCTGATTGTATAATGCCTACACATAGTGCTGGTTATTATGAAATTAATCCAGAGTACACGATTACAGAATTATTAACATATTTTCTAAATAATGCAGAAACCATATTTTTAAATATGCGCACGACAACTCATGCTGAAGATATGGAAGATTGGAGATTATTTGACGATTTAATGCAGGAAGAATTTGATTATTATAATGAGTATTAGAAAGGAGTTGTAACAATGAATATCAACATTAAAGATACATACTTAGGGTTTACCGACAATCTAAAACCAATGCAAAAAGTAAGAGCAGAGAAAACATTAGACAATTCAATTAGATATAATGGAAATATAATAACTAATAAAGAATTTATCCTTATTAAACTGCAAGAAGGATTAATCCCAAGCATAGAGGAAGATTACTCTTCCTACAGTAGCAAATTGCAAGATTATACTAAACCAAAAACAGACTACAGGTTAAAAGATCAGGATGGTAGTTTCTATCATATTACAAAAACTGAATATGATTTTACTTTATATCTCTTGGCCAATAACTTTCTTGATGAGCAAAAAGTTAAAGAGTTTATAGTAGTAGAAAATAACAAACTTCTTCAATCAGCACAAGATGAATTTAATCAGAAGCAACAAGAAAAGAACGTAAAGAGAATTTAGAAAGAGAAAAGCAAGAGTTTAATAATTGGTTAACTGAGCAAGCAGAAAATTATAATAACAATGAAAAACTTGATATTGCTAAGAGTGTTTTCTTAGATAAACATGGTAGTTATAACGAATTATATTTATGTAAAATATTTATTTTAATTGATAATATTAATAATATTACTTGTAAGGACAAACTTATAAATTGGTTACATAGTGACAATACAACGAGTAAGAAGGTATTTTACCATATAACAGGTATTAAGTTACCGTCAACGAATAAAGGTACAATGGAAACATTAAATGAATTAGTTTTATCAGATTATCAAGGTATTATACCTTACAGAAAGAAACAACAAAAAGTAAACAAAGACATAAAAACAGAAACATTTTATAAACTTGTAAAGAAGTATCCTGATTATCACTTTGAAACTGTGATAGGTGAACCTATAACAAAGTATGAGTTAGATATGGCTATAGTACAGAATAATGGTGAATACTCTATACTAGAATCTAAAAGTGGTGCTTTACTTGTTTCTAAAACTAATACTAAAACAGAGTTAATGAGTAAATTAAAATCACTTATTGATCATTATGGTATTGAGCATACTAAAAAACTTATTCAAGATTCAATTGATAAATTTGGTATTAGTCCGAAGTATAAAGATGTAGTATAAATAATTTAACAAAATCATAAAATAATAGTTGCTATGTGCCTAGCATAGTGTTACAATATAAATATAAGATAAATAAGGAGCGATTAAAATGTGCAGAGCAAAACATTATGCTGAACAATTTTTAGAGATTTATGATAAAATTAATCAAGATTTAGAATATTTTAAATATAAGTTACATTATTTGCAATGGTTACAAGAAGATTTATTACATATTATAGAAAACAAAAAGTTTAATGTTGTACAAGGTTATAAATTATCTAAAAAACTTAAAGAAACTAGAAATGAACGCAGAGATTATAAGATTGAATTGGGAACTATGATTAATTTAAAGAAAACATTTGTTGATAAGAATATTAATTATCTAAAAAATACATATGACAGCATTAAAAGGCAAGATGAAGAATTATTAAGTTTAAGAGATAACAGGATATATAAACCTAGAGTTTTAGAAAGTATGGAATTAAGGGTAATTGTACCGATGAATAGAAAAGTTATATAATAGGAGGAGGAATTATAATGAATTTAACACCAGGACAAAGAATTGATAATATGAGTGACGAACAATTAAAGGCAGTTTGGGAAAGTTTTAAATATATCATATGGAATTCTAAAACAATGTATGATGATAATTTAACAATGGATGAATGGGGAATGATGATTGACGGTGAAATGACTTGTCGTAAACTAGATAAGAATTGGTAGAACAATAGATAATTTAGTCACAATATATTAAGGAGGACATAACAATGTCAGAACAAATCTATATAACAAATAATGGAAAACAGATAATGTTTGATTATGATTCAGATTGTGGATGCTTATGTACGTTCCCATATAACAATGAATTAATGGGGAATAAACTATCAAAAAATACATGAAAAGGATCGATTTAGTTGGGAATGGTATTGGAATATCTTTAATGAAATTGTTAAAGAGAATTCAGAAGTTGTTGACAAGTATAATAAATTGTGGGATGATTATGAGAGTACAGGTGAATTGTAAGATATATAACAGGAGGAATTAATATGAGTTACACTTTAACGCAAAAGAACAGTAAAATTATTGAAAAGTATTTTGATGCTTTTGATCAAGAATTAATATCAGACATTAAAGAAAAAGATAAATGTTTAAAATTGTTAAACAAAATACTATTATTACTTTCAGATAATGAAATTATTGATAATTTTAATATGAACAATGCTAGAAAATTAGTATATGCTGATTGTAATTATGTTAGCAATGACATTAGTGAATCATTTATTAATTAAATTATAAATAAACAGGAGGAATATATTATGAAATTAAAAGAATTTTGTAAAAAGAATGATTATTGTTGTAAAAATTGTACAAATTCATATTGGAATTATATTGGTGAAAATTGTAGAAATCTTTTTTGTTCAAAAGAAGATGGTCAAACAGATGAAGATTATATTTGTATTCATTATAATGATGAAGAGTAATTATCATAATGTAGAAACCCTTGATTTATAAGGGTTTCTACATGTTAATATCTGTATGAAATATGAGTTTTGTCATGATTTTAAAAATGAGAGGAGATACATATTATGCTAGAAATCAAAAAATTAAATTCTATAATGTCACCATTTTTCGGAGATATTTGTGTATATCTTGAATTAAATGATTATGCAGATAAAGATACTATTAAATGTAAAATGGCAAATTTAAATGAAGAAATTATACCTGATAAATTTGCTTATGATGGTTCACCTTATTTCTCATATGATAAATATAAAAAGTATTCAAATGGAGAGCATTATGCAAGAGTATATGTAGAAGTAGAATATAAATCAAAAGAGCTTGATTTGTATGAATATGTATTTAATACAGCAGAAGGTATAGAGAATTATATTTATGACTTAGATAGTTTGCATCATATCATGAATATTAGATCTATAGCATACCGCAAGAAAAATATAAAATTAAATGAATTTGTTTGGAGAGGTGTATTGTATTTTGATCAATTCGGACAGACAATGTTTTTATATGAGCAAGAGTTTAAATTAAACACACCAGACGAAGTTAAAATTGGTACTGTTAGTTATGATACTTTTAGATTATTTTGTGAAAGATTTTGTGGAACATTTAGAGCAATTCCAGTTCAAGATGAAGTATGTCCTGAATGTGGGAGAGCATGGTTAATAGATGATATAATTGATTATGTTACAATTGAGCAAGGTAGTTATAAACGAGTTGGTTATCATAAAGAATGTTTAAAATTGTATAAAAATAGAAAGCAATTAAAAGAATTTGAAGAAATATTTTCAAAGGTATATGATTTAAGTGAATTAAAATTTACTGCAATCCCTAATGAATATAGTTCATATGAACATTATGCATCATGGTTTATTGTGTCAACACCTGATGGAGATATGAAAATTGGACGGAGAAAAAGAGTTATTAATATTGAATGGTTAGATAATTATAAACAATTTAAAGAAACATTTGTAAGTGAAGATGTTACAAGAGGTGGTAATTTAGATGGTATTAATCTCATTCATGCATGGAGTGTAGAAAAGGCTGTTGAATATATTGATAAGGCGAAGAAATCTATAGTATAATAAATATATTTAAAATTAAAGGAGAATAAAATTATGAAGGACAAAAAATGGTTAGAGTCATTTAGAAACAATGAGTTTATAATTGAATTTAAAAGTAAAGAAAAAATAGAGCCTTTTCTTAATTATTTGAAAAATAATAATTTTACCTTTAAAGATAAAAGACAAATAACTACAGATGATATTAAAGAATTAATAGAATTATTTACTTGGAATGAACAATATGGTAATGATAATATATGTATAGAGAATGATGAAGACGGTTTATGTGTAGAAGATATTTCTTGGTATAAAATTACAGGTAGAAAGATTTTAACATTGGTGTGAAATTAAATGAGAGGATAATACAAATAATGTTAAATGATTTTATATTTACTAGTTTTATTTTATTAATATCATATATGGTTATATCATCATTAATTATTACATTAGGTTTAATTATAACATTGACAATTGAAAATTTGTAAAATGGAAGGAGTAATCTTATATGACTAATTTACAAAAATTTAAAAATTTAATGAATCAATTCAAAATAGAAATATTTGAAGAAACAGACGAATACAATTGTACTTCTATCAGATTAAAACATAATCATCATAACACTATACCTTTATTTTACTTTGATGAAACAGGTAAATTTATAGAAGTAAATACTGCTATAACAAATGGAAAATGTCAAGTTTGTGGTGCTGTAGTGATTTGTGAGGATTAAGAAATTACTATGAAAAAGGTGATATTTATATGAATAAATGTGATACATGTAAAAATAAAGGTACTCATATATGTCTTCATTGTTTTATAATAGGTGGGAAACCTACATATGTTTGGTACGAACCTGTTGAAGAAAATAGTAAATAATGACAAAATGCAAGTTTTGTAAAAAAGGGAAGTTAGAATATGACAATAAGAAAAGAAATTGATATTTATATCGTAGGATATAAACGATTTTTAAATAAATTTAAAGCAGAAGAATATAATAAAAAAACAGAAGGTAAATACTTTAGAACACAAATCTCATGGTTATTATATTTAAATAGAATGTGAATATGTCATAATATTTAATCAAGCAAACTCTTATATTATAAGAGTTTTTATTTATATAATAACTAATAAAAATTAACAAAATATTAAAATAAATATATTGACATTCATTTTCCCCTATGTTAATATAATATAAAGAAGCAAATAAACAACCAAAAAGGAGGAATACATAAATGACCCAGCAGCAGCAACAAGAAACTATTCTAACCAAAGTTAAGAAATTATTAGCACTTGCAGAAAACAACACTTCAGCAGATGAATCACAAAATTCTTTTCTTAAAGCACAAATGTTATTATTAAAACATGGTTTAACTATGAATGACGTTGCTGATTCTGATATATCTAATACTAAGAACGTTTTAAATACTTCAATAGATGAATCTTCCAGAATGACATGGTGGAAAAAATCTTTAGCAAATATTATTAGTAATAATTTTCGTTGCAAATCATTCACATCTTTTAGAAGCGTTAATACCAGAATATGCATTATTGGTTTAGAGGAAGATGTAAGTATTGCCACTGAAATTTATAATTGTGCGGTAAGAACAGTAGAATATCAAAGTAAGATGTATGTTAAACTTAATAAAAAAGGTGGTAAAACAGCAGGATTAAAAAATGATTTTATTCTTGGTTGGTTAAGTGGATTAGAAGATAAATTTAAGAAACAAGTAGAATCTTGCAAGGAATATGGATTAATACTTATTAAAGATGCGTTAGTTGTTGCAGAAGTTGAGAAAATGAAATTAAGGACAGGACAAAGAAGTAAGATTACTACGAATCGTGATGCGGATGCTAGAAATGCAGGATATAAGCAGGGAAATAGTTTCAATGAGAGTAGTAAGATGATTAAGTGTAATTGTTAATATTTATTATTCTCTTGAAGGATTATTTAGTGTCCTTCAAGAGAAATAAATATATTATTAAGAAGGAGTAATATCTATATGCTAAATTATCTACACTTGCAATTTATTAAACTGAAGTCAAGAATATATAAAGATATGATAATATGTGCAGTAGACAAGAAGAATAGTGTTTCTTACATTATTAAAAATGGTAGTATTGTGGATACTATTCCAGTGAACGATGATATAATTAGAGGTAAACGAAGTAAGATACCATTATTGTATTATGATTATGAATATAATAAAGTAAATTTAGACGAAATAATTAAAGAATACATAATAAAATAAGGGAGGATATTATAATGATAAAGGAGAAAAATTATGTTAAAATGGTATAAAGAACAAATAAAAGAATTGCTTATATTATCAAATATTTATGATGATATTTGGATAGAATGGAATAGTAATGCTATATGGTTAGACAAAAATATATGCTTACCTAATTTTAAAGTATATAAAAGAATATCAAAATATGGATATAGTTTAGTATGTAAGGTAAGAATTCAATTAGAGATAAAAGAAAAAGAAATATCTAAAATTATGTTACATACAGACAATTGTAATGATAGTATTTATATAACTTCTAATAATGATAATTTATTTATACAAATTGAAATTTTAATGTATAAATCATTTGAAAATACAATTAAATTTTTAATGTATTAAATCATGAGCAAAGATTGATTTGGTCTTATATTTCGATGTTGTAAACCCTTTGTTTATAATGGTTTTTTGTTTTATAGAATTTTAAAAATTTATAAGAATATTAAAATAATTATGTTGACACCGAGTATTATATATGGTAATATAAATTAATAATACTATTAATAAAAGGAGGAATATATAATGTTTGAAATGGAAAAAAATTATTGAATTAATTAAAGAAAGAGATTTACTTTTAAATGAAATAATTAATGTTGCTTCAACAAGAGGTGGGCAAAATATCCTTGAAATAGTAAATAATATTAGAGAGTTATGTAATAAATTAGAAAATACTACAAGATAAGGGAGGATATAAAAATGAGAATAGAATATATAGATACAAACAAAAGAAAGATGAGTAAAAAAGATTTTATTGAATGGGTAAATAGAAATAAAAAATTCTATAAAAATGACGAAAATGTAATAGTTATTCAGAATAGATTTAAAGTTACATGTTATGATCGTTGTGATAATTATTTGTATAAATTAAGAAATTAGATTGCGTTCTTAATGAAAATAGTAATAATTTTGAAGATATAACTAATAAAATTATTATAGAATTAAATAGTAGATCATATATAGTTTATGATGCTAAAACGTATGTTATATTATCAGAATGGAGAAATAAATGTTATAATGTAATATTTGAAGCAATGATTGTGCCAGTATATTAATAAATAATAAAATAGGAGAATATTAATGAATTGGGAAAAGCAAAAAGAAATTATAGAAAAATTTTGCAAAGATAATAATATTAGTCTTAGTGATTTTGCAAAAGTATGTCAGTTTATTATGAATGGATTTAAATGTTAATAATTAAGGAGAAATACATATGAACAATACTCAGAAAATATTAAGAAAGATTATTAATTTCATAGATGATTATTATAAAGTAGCACCTATATTTTACAAATTATGGTTAGATAAATATGGAGTTAATAATCTTAATTTTATAAATTATATATCTTTTGAAGAAGAAAATGAGGATGTTGAAAATTATTTGAATCATTGTTTGTATATGCTTGAAGAATGTGAAAGACAATATCCTAAAGGTAGTGAAGTTGTAGGATTTCAAATTGCTGATATTATGAGAATGATGGCAGAAAGTAAAGAATTGAATGGGCTATAAAGGAGAATAATACCATGTTTAAAGCAATAATCAAAGCATTAAAAGAAAATATTTGCAAAATAACTATCATACTTTTAGGACTTTCTATTTTTGGATTTTTAGTTAGTATTAATAGTAAAGATTATATTTTAATTGTTGTATGGGGTATTTTAATTATTGTAAATTGTTTTAATGTATATAATTCTAAATTTTTAAAATAGAGGTTGCAGGAGATACATTTGAGCATATTATTAAAGAGGGAATAAAAAAGTTTATGCAAAGAGATTTGGAGAGAAAATATAATAAAATTAAAATAATAATATGGAGATATTGAGATGAAAATTATTGCAACAAATAAAGAAACAGGTAAAACATACGATGTATTAATGTTTCATGTAGAAGGTAAGTTACAAGTTTGGGTAAAAAGAGATAATTCATGGTGGGAAGATGCAGATAAGTATGATTATAATTATGAATATTTAAAGTTATCATAAAGGAGGAAATACATATATGAATAAAGATTTAATTAATAAAGCAATTGATGTAATGGAAAGAGTTAAGATAGGATCTTTAATTAGATTACATGGCATTCATGATTTTAGAGTAGTATATCAAGAACCAAGTTATGAAGAAATATATGGTTGTTGTAAAATTCCTAGAGATCATGTAATTAGAATGGTTAACCAAACTATTCCTAATGCTTTAAACTGGACAAAATCTAAATCAATAAATAGACTTAAAATAGAAATGGTGCAAAGTGCTGTAGCAGGTTTGTATAAAGATATTGAATTAATTGAAGAATAAAAATTAATACTATATATAGTATATAATATAAAAATACATACTATATATAGTTGTAAAATCATTTCCAAAGAGAGTTTTGATCATGATATTTTAATAAAACAAAAAGGAGAATATTATGTTAACTACAAAATTTGAATTCGATTTTTCGGATGATAAACTTATTAGCAAATTAATAGAATTGTATAATAATTGCTCAGATAAAGAAGAAATAATTAATATTGATTTAAAAGGACATGAATTACAAGCAATATTAATTAATCTTATTCCAGGTAGAACATCGTATAAATTATGTATGGATTATATTTTACCTGAGATAGCAAAGAAACAGAATAATAAGGGAGGAATATATAATGAATATTAAAGATAAATTAAAACAAAAGAAAGAAAATGCAATGGTATATACAGTAAAATTTTCAGGTGATGAATCAATAAGAATTAAAATTAGAGAAGAATATGAAACAATTCCTATCAATGGTTTAGATTTATTAAAATGTTGCGCTACTATAGGAGCAATGATTAAAAATGCAGATGAGATAGACGTTAATAAAGAATATTTTCTTGAATTTATAGGTATAGGAACATATATAGCAATGGAAGTAAGGGAAGATTTATATGAGTATTGTACCATATTACCGTTAAGAACAGGGACAGCAAAAGAAATATTAGGTAATAGAGTATTTAATTGTAAAATAAATAATGGAAAAGTAGATATCTTAGATGATAATTATGAAATAAAAATACATGAAATAGAGTTAGATAAAGTGCAATTTGTAAAACCAGAAGAAATATATCGTCAAGAAGATACTACTATGTGGTTACGATAGGAGGGATTATGATGAATCAAATAGAAGAAGTATTACTCAATAGATACAGAAAAGCATTAGAACTTGAAGTGATAGGAGGATAATAATATGAATATTAAATATTCAAAACAAATTAAAGACATTGAAAAACTTTGTAAGGTAGAAAATTTTATTCTTACTAATGGTTCTGCTATCACAAAACAAGATAAAGAAATATTAAGTATAGCGGAAAGTGTAATGCAAGATTATACTTATGGTTGGTATATTTATGATGAAGATATTATTGAGCAACTAAAAAGTATTAATAAGTTTAAAATTTATATATTAGATTTGATAGGAGTATAAATAAATAAGTTGTTGACATGAAATTATTTTTGTTTATGAGTAGATTAGAAAATAGTTGTTGACAGAATGATAAAATAAATGTTATAATACATATAGAGTTGAAATATACTCTATGTTTTTGTTTTATAAAATATGAAGTATATAGAAGGGAGGTGATATTATGACTTGAAGAATATAGTATAATAATAATCAATCAATTATAGAGTTAGAGAGAAATACTTATAGATAATGAAAAGAAGATTGATTATGAATAAGACAATACAGGTAATAAGAAATATGAATGATGCAAATATACTTTTAAGTAAAGGCCATGAAATTATTTATATAACACAAGATAAGAATGGCAGATTCTTATTATTTCATTTTAAAAATAATGAGCAATTACAAGCCGACTTACAAGAAATAACTAAAATCAGGAATATTAATAAGTATAAAATTAATAATCGTGCAGATGAATACATAAAATATAAACAGAATTAGTGCTATCACTAAAATGGTGTTAAAATTCATACTATATTGAAAAGTAACACCAAAATCGTGAAGGCACTTTGAAATTTTAACACCAAAACAGTGATAGTAGTTTAGAAAAGTAACACTAAAGTAGTATGCCGAGTGAAGAGAATAAAAAGTAATATATTATAAAGAGTAAACTAATAATGAATAGTAAACTAATTAATAAAGAATAATATATAATTGCTAAAGCAATCAGATTGGTATTTTATATTATTTATTTTTACTATATTATAAAAAATTGATGAAGGAGAATTAAATATATAATATATGGTAAAAATTGAAGAGAAAGTTGAAGAAAAAATTGAAGAGAGTAAGGAAAATATTGAAAAAAGAAGGATAAAATCACGTTATATTAAATTACCTAATGATTGGTACGATAATAAAGATATAACCAATGAAGAATTAACTGTACTTATATTATTGTATAGAAATTATATGCAGTATAAATCTATTGGAGTATTTGGATTAGACTTTTTGCTAAAAGTATGTATATTGATTCTAATTCGAATAAAAATATTATTAGAATTATCAAAGATACAATAGAATCTTTAATAGAAAAAGGTTATATAACTAAATTATACGATATACATTATAATATAATTAATTCAATTGATAATATTAAAGATATTAAAGATGTTAAAGAAAATAAAAAGAATAAAGAAGAGGGTAAAAATAAACATAATATTAAGAATGACATATTCTATGTTGAATTAGCTGAAGAACCACCTGCTAATAATTATTTTCAAATACAAGATATTGATATAGATATTATATTCAAATATTTACAAAATGTAAATATAAATAAGTTTTCTCTTATTAGATATTTTATTGCCTGTAAAAGAGTATCAAATAATAATAATTTTGGATACTTAACACAAGGCAAACTTAAACAATTAGTTAATCATAGTAATACAATTCAAAGATATAATAAAATATTAGAAGATTTACAGTTGATTAGATTTAATAGTAATTATTTAACTGCTGAGAAACATTATTGTACTACTTTTATAGGAGATTATAATAATGATATGTTTGATAAAATGGTACAAGAAGAAGCAAAAAATAGAGGATATATTCTTACTGATAAAACTAAGGCAAATGAAAAACGTAGTTCTAAGCAAAAAATAAATAATATAAATAAAAAGATAAATGATGATACGATTATTGCTGAAAAAGATATTGAAATTGAAAAACTTAAGGCTGAAGTAGAAAAATATAAGTCAATGCAGTATGTTGATCATAAAAAGCAAGAAGAAAAAATCATTCAAGAAGATAAAAAAATAATTGAATCAATTAATGATTTGTATGGTTCTAATCAATATGAAGATAATCAAATGAATCCTGATGATATAATGTCAGATATAATTGATACTATAGACGATGATGAGATATTTGAAGATATTCCTGAAAGTTTAAAATTAACTAAGCAATTTCAAGATGAATTAAAAGAAATAGATATTAATGATATTTGGGACGATGAATTAGAACTAGAACCAGAAATAAAAGCTAAAACTTGTATTATCTGTAGGAAAGAATATACTGAGACAACTAATAGAAATAATTATTGTCAAAATTGTATAGATAAACAAGAAATATTAGATAGGAACGCCAGGAGATATAAAGATAATCAAGAATATGATTGTGCAGATGAATTTTAATTAAAATACAATACATATATACATAAAAAATATGATTTAATACATATAAATAATATTTTATCTAAAGAAAGGAGGTGGTTATATTGCTTGTATAATAATTTATTATGATTATAAAAATAAATAAAAAACATAATATAAAGGAGATTAATTTATGATTGAATTAAATAAAATATATAATGAAGATTCTTATAAATTTACGAAACTATTACCTAATGAATCAGTTGATTTAATTATTGCCGATCCACCTGCTAATAAGATAGTAAAAGATAATTGGGATAATCAATGGAAAACTGAAGATGAATATATTAATTGGTTAATTAACAATATTAAAGAATTTAATAGAATCTTAAAACCTACAGGTAGTTTATATATATATTCATGGATTGGTAAAAAGAATCCTATAACGATGGCAAAATTATTAATTAAAATAAATGAAGAATGTAAAGATTTAATATTTCAAAATTTAATTACTTGGCGTAAAGATAGAGGGTTTGGAGTTAAGAATAATTGGATGTATGTTAGAGAAGAAATATTATTTTATACTAAGCAACAGAAAAATTATACTTTTAATGTTCAATATGGAAATATTAAAAGGAATTATATTAGAAAAGGAGGAAAATCATATTATAAAAGATGTGGCAATGTATGGGTAGAAATTCAGAATGAAGAATTTCCTGCTCAAAATATTTGGGATGATATTAATGAACAATCTTATGCTGATATTAAAGAGCAAAGAATAGAAGAATATAGTTTAGATACTAAAGCACCAAGTCCTCATAGTACAATGAAACCTATTGAAGCATGTAATAGAATTATTAAAGCAAGTAGTAATGAAGGTGATTTAGTATATATACCTTTTGCTGGTTCTGGAAGTGAAATTGAAAGTTGTATTAAAAATAATAGAAATTACATAGCAACTGAAACAAATAAGCAATACATAGATGAAATTATTATACCAAGGATTAGTGGTATATAGTATAATACATATAAATCCACACAGAAAGGAGTGATTAAAATGATATTTTCACATGAATGGGATGAAGCATTATTTAAAGACAGAGCAGAGCGTAAAAAGAAAGAAGATAAGCGTAAAAAGTTATTAGCAATGATTAATGATAAAGCCACCACTGAGGGAGAAAAGAATAATGCCAGAAAGTTATTATTAAAGTTTGAATAGGTATAATATTTTCATTAATATTAATATAATAGAAGGAGTGATTAAAATGGGTGCTATTATACTTGGCATTATTTTATTAGCAATATTCGGTAAATAAAATATAATCTCAACACAACACAATAAATAAAATAAAGGAGTGCATATAAATGGACGCAATAAAATCATTTAATCTAACAAATGCATTATCAAATCTACCCAATAACGTAAAAAATATATTCATTGAAATCATCCGTAGTGCTGTGACAGGTAAGGAATTAACCCAAGAAACTAAAGATATATTAGCGTATGCATGTTATCATAGCACATTGCCGATAGATGATGAAGAAGTATTGAATTGGAGTATCTCTAAATGTGAAGATTAAGAAAAATTAAGTAAAAATATTTAAAATTAATTAAAATTATTCTTGACATTTTAACAGAATACAAATATAATAATATCTAGGGAAGTGAATATCAATTGCCACATAAAATCATAAGAAAACTTGATGACTTAGGGCGTATTCACATTGTAAAAGAAATAAGAAAACAAGTAGACATAGAAGAAGGCGATGCTATGTTAATAGAAGTTAATGAGAATGGTCAGATTGTCTTGACTAAGGTTATGGATAAAGAGTAAAATATAAGATAGGAGAGATTAAATTATGTTAGCATTAGAAACTATATCTGATAATGGGAAAGAATTAATAACCAAAGGTAAAAAATATGTTATAGGAAAAGAAAGTTATAATTATAAAACTAAGTATTATGTTATAGATAATTATGGAGATAGATTATATCTGATAGGTGATGAGGTACTGTTGAAATTTAAATTGTCTGAGAAAGAACATTTGCAGGTTTGAAAGGAGATTAATATATGATTACTTTAAATTATGATAAAACCAATGTGGTATTTGAGAATAGACTTGCCATACTACTCACAAGAAATAAAATTAATTATAATTGGATAGTAGAAGGTATGGGAGTATCCAGGAAAGATATTCAAAAAGCAAATGAATTGATTGAGTATCTTAAAGATAATGATAGACCAGTTTAAATGAAAATAAATTAATCATAAGATAAGAGAGGAGAATTTATTATGAAAATAGAACAATTAAACATAGATTATAAAAATGCGTGTAGAAAAGAAATGAAAAAAGATTTAATTGAAGAGTTTGAAAAAGTTATGAACAGTGATACAATATCTACTAAGAAGAAAGATTGGGTTTTTCAAATGGTTATGGATACATTGAAGTTTGCACAGGAAGTTTAATTTGTATATAAAAAGCAACCTTATAAAATTTAGGGAGGAATTCAACATGAAATTTAAAGGAGATATTATTATCACAGATCCTTGCTACACTATGAGAGCAAAACATCATGGTACAATACCTATAACAAAAGACGATTGGAAAGCATGTGATTACGGAAGAAATATGGAAGTATTGGGAATTAAAAATTATCTCACAAGAGACACAATTTACGGTGATTGGTCGTGTACTACTTTTAATAGTGATACTGATGAAGTATTAGGAGAATTCTGTGCAGATGCAGGATTAGTTAGTGTATTTTTATTAGATGAAGTATTAGCATATAATCCAGATTTTGACTATCATATTAATAGACCTTGGACTACAACATTGATTAAAAATTTTGATGGTTATATTGAAATAGAAATTGTTAATGTGGAGTATGAAGATGAAGGAATTGGCGAAATAAGGGAAGATCAAGAAGTTCAGGTAATTGGAAAAGGTAATATTAATTTTTATACTACTCAAACAGGATTTTAATGAATCATGATTCTATTAAATTTTAAAGGAGAATTAAAATGAGCAGAGAATCATCTATGAATTACGCAAAACATCAAATAAATACTCAATTAAATGATTTTCTAGAAAAGTTTAATGTTGCAAGTAGGAAAGTATCAGATATCATTAATTCTAATGCATCTCCTGCTATTAAAGTTTCAGGCTTATTAGTATTACTTAAAAGTATAGATAATAGTTTAGATGTAGCAACATTAGTAAATCTTTGTTCAAATTATGAATTTAATTATGGTTGTATATATGATAGTAAAGGGTACAGAGAGGAGAGATAAAGTGATTAGAACAACTATATATCTAAATAGAATAGGTGAAAGATTATTTGGTAGAGAATGTGATGCAATAGCAATATTTGATATGGTAGAAAAACCTGAAGATGATTATATTGGTAAAATTATTGAGCAAAAACTTGGTTTTAAAATGATGAAAGGTGAAAGTAATTCATTTGTAACTGAGGATGGTAGAATAGAAATTAGGTATCATCATTGGGAGTATAGTAAATAAATAAAAATAAAATAAACAGGAGGAATTTATTATGGGTTATCAAGAAAGTTATGTTACAATTAACGGTAATGTAGAAGAATTAATCACCATCATTAAAAAGTTAGGCAAAAATCACTTCGATTATACAATGGCATACCCAGTATCTATTATCACATTGAACAAAGATATTAAAGGTGAATACAAATATAACAAAGATAGTAAATTTATCTATTTTGTAGGTGAGAGAAGCGGTCAGAGGAATACCAATGCTATGTTTGGTAAATTGTCTAATGAATTATCAAATAATATAAGTATTATATTTACAGAGTACTTCCCAAGTGATAGAATATTCACAGAAGAAGGTTTTGCTGTGCATGAAGAATTTGTTTGGGAGTAGAAAGGAAATAATAATGAATAAATTTAAGAATGAAGAATATTATCTTTATCTTGATACTCTTAGAGATAGTGGTGTAACTAATATGTTTGAAGCAGTCTTATATCTTATGAATGAGTATCTTGAATTATCAAATGATGAAGCAAAACAAATATTGCTTGATTGGATGAATTTATATGGCGAAAGATATGAAACAAAAAGAGTTAGTTTAGATGAGATTAAATTTGGAGGGAAATAATAATTATGGACGATGCAAAAACATACGAACATGAAAGTTTTGCAATGTTAGGTATTTCAAGAACTACTTGTAATAAAGGTATAAATTTATTTGGCAGTTCAATTAAACATAATAATACAATCAGTTTAAGGATTAAACCAGCAAAGGTTGATAGATATTTAAACAGAGATTGGTATCATGCAAAAAGTTTATCATATATTGAAGTTGAAATGTCATACTCTCAATTCGCAGAAGCAATTACATCTTTAAATTGTGGTGATGGAATTCCAGTAACGCTTAGACAGTTAAACGGAAGACAAATGGAAGAATGTCCTCAATTTGATAAAAGACAAGAGTTTGAAGTAGAATTTGAAGGTAAAATGTTAGGTATTGGTCAAAGTTTAAGAAGATTAACTGAAAATGCTGAAGTATTATTAAATAGCAAGAAAGCACCTACTAAATCAGAAAAAGAAACTATACTTAATGGTATTAAATCTTTAAGACAAGAGATAGAAGGTAATATACCATTTATGCAAAAGAGTTTTAATGAGCAAATGGATAAGACTGTACTTGAGGCCAAAGGTGAAGTAGAAGGTTTTGTTATGCATAAGATTATTTCTGCTGGATTAGAAGGATTGCAAAATGATTAAAGATGCTTGGGAATAGTGAGGAAGAAGATATATTGGAATTGGAGGTCGTAAATGATGAAGAATAAAATAGAAGATAAAAAGTATTCATTCTCATATAATTGTAAAGGTGCAGCAACATGGATTGGTAATTGTAAGACTGGTTATGTAATGGCGAAAGATAAAAATGAAGCAAGATTAAAAATAAAAGAATTTATGGATAGGATGAAAGGTGAAGTATGCAATGAATATTTTTAGGGAGGTAATTAAAATGAAACATTGTATATATATTAAAAGAGATTGGTGTAGTATTTTAAATTGTAATATAAATAAAGTTTCTAAATGTTATTTAGATGATGAATTAAATAATCTTAGTAGTATTGAATTATATCTTAAAAAATATAATCCTAAAGAATTAATTAGATATAAAAATTTTATAAGAAAAAATTCTATACCAAAAATAGGAAGTATTGTTGTTGCAATAATAAATGGATTTGCATGTGGTAGTGAAGGTGGTACAATTATGCAGGTTATTTCTCATGAAAACGAAGGCTTTTCTTTACAAATGAAAAATGGTAAAGAATCGTGGTGTAGCAATGAAGATTGGTGGAATAAAATAATGGTTATTGAAGGAGAATAAATATTTACATTAAATCTAATTTTCTAACTTCTACAACCCTTGATTTTAAAGGGTTACAGGGATCGAAAATCATGACAAATCGGATATTTGTTGTGATTTTAGGTGTTATAAACCCTTATTTTACAGGTATTTGTAAAACAGTATTTTTGGAAATTGATGATATTTTAAATAATAGGAGGTTAATATTATGAAAAAGTATTTAGTATATGTTGAAACTGGTGGAGGAAACGGTGATGGTGGATGTTATAATATGTATTATACTATTGTAGAAGCATTAGATGAATTATCTGCATTGTAACAATGGAATATTGTAAATAAGTTACATACTAAAGAAATTAAGAGAAATTATAATAATACTTATTGGTTAACTGATGGATATATTACAAGAGTAATAGAATTAATTAAAGAATTTGGTTGTAATCCTTGGAAAGAATTAAAATGGGTTTAAATTTTTATTTTGTGTTGTTTTATGGTTTAAATTTATACCTAAATTTAAGAAAAGATATTACTTCTAATATTGACATAAATTTAAATTGATGCTATAATTACATTATAAAAATATTAGGAGGTAATAAAAATGAAAATGCAAAATTTAAATGATTTAATGATTAGTGCTTCAGATGTTAAAAAGGAATTACCTGAAATTATGAGTAATCAAATAACTAAATTAATTGTAAAAAATAATGTGCCTGTCTCAGTTATTATGCCGTATAGTGACTATCTCACAATGGCAGTAAATGATAACGAAGAAGAAATTATAAGTAAAATGATAATGATGGGACAAAATTTTACTATGAATAATGGAGTAGAAGTATTAGTTACAGCAGGTATAGGTGGTACATTTTCCGAAGATGATTTAGTGATAAAAGTATTTCATAAAATGAAGAATTCAGATGATTTAAAACTTTTTCATACTTTTAATATAGGTTCTCCAAGCATTGAATTAACTATGACTACAGATGAGATAAGAAAACACTATCAAGAGAAGAATAAAGAAATTAATTGACGTTGCTAAGATATTAAATTGATGGAAGAATAAATATCCATCAATTTAATATCAAAAGAGGCATTAAATAGGAGGTTTTTAAATTTGCCTATATATAAATTTATTAACTTTAATAAAGAGAAATATTTTAAATGGCTGTATGATTTAGTACCAGATCAATTTCCTAAAATTTGTGACTTAGCTTCTGATGTATTGGCTTCATATTTATTAAAAAATTATCCTGATGATATTAAGTTTATTAGAAGTAAATAATAAAATTCTTGACTTTACAATAATTCAATTTTTTAATAATAGTGATAAGATGCCTTGTTTTGATTATTCAGCAATTAAATGTTTTCAAGTATATTTTGAACCATTTCATAATTCACCATTTATTCCAGAAATATATTATAATAGATATAAAAAATATGAAGAATTTAGAACTAGTTATGTTAGTAATGATTATGATGCAAATTTTGATAAATACTTAAAGCAAATTGAGAGTGGAATAGAAAATTCAGAATAAATAAATTATATGGAGGTTAATTATATGATTACAAATGAAAAAGAAAAATATGAATTAATGTTAATTTATAGTACATTTAATGAATTAGTTGGTTATTTAAAACAAATAAAAATTGAGGATTATATAATAGAAGATGATACTACTCTTCAATTTTTATTAACGGCTACCAATAATAGAATAATTGATTTTGATAACTTATTGTGGGATAATGAAATACTTGGGAGTGAAGAATAATTATGAAATCAACTAAATATCCAATAGACCAAACTTATAGCATTGATAATTGTGTTTGTCCTTATTGCGGTCATGATTTTGATGGTAAACGGGCTATTAATAATGATTTAGATACAAGATTGATAAATTGCCCTAAATGTGAAAAAGAAATGGAAGTATATCCATCTGTAGAATATTGGTGTGTAGCAATTAGTGATGAAAAGGAAGGAGAATAAATTATGAAATTAGAAGAAATATTAATTAAATTAAAAACAGAAAAATTATGTCCCTCACATTTTGGATTAGAAAATTATTATGGTTTAGAATGTGTTGATGGTGATTATATTGTAGATTGTAACCATTGTAGAGAAATGTCAGTTAAATAGCACAAGAAAATATTAATATGAAATAAACTATTCATTGTATTTTTTAAGGAGAGATAATTATGAATTCACATTATTATAAAGATGAATTAGGAAACATTTACACAAGTAAGTTTAGTTGTTATGATCAATATACTGATATTAACGGAAATCCTGTGTGTAGAACAAGAGAAGCATATCCATACTCGTATGATCCTTATGTAATATGGAAAGGTGAATATAACAAAAATACAGATGGTGCTACTTATTCAGATAGATTATGGCAACAAAATCCTGAAAAGTTTAAAAAGTATTGTAAACAAGTATGGGAAGATGAAGGACAAATTTTTAGTTATAGAGATTCAAAAGGTATTGAAAAGTTTTTGAGTTTATATTTTGAAAGAGAAGTTAAATTAACTGCAATTATGGAAGGATACAATGTGAGTAATGGATATCCTTATTGGGTATTCTTTTATAGAGATAAAGATTAATAGAATAAAGGAGATGTATTATATGAACTATTATAATCTAATCATTAAAGAATTAAAATCACAAATTAATTATCTAAATGAATATTTAAAGGAATGCGAAAAAGATGAAGAAGATAATATTATAACAAATATTATAGCAATTGAATATTGTATTAATTATTTTAACACTAGATTTGAAAATAATCTTAAACATTATAATAATGATGAATCAAAAGCGTATGATAGATATTCTGCTAAGAAAGCATTGGAATATCTCAATATTTATACTGAAGAATTTTTCTTTTTGGATAAGGATGAAACAGAAAACAGTTATACATTTAGGAAAGAATTGAGAAATATAATTAATATTTTGCATTGTGAGATTAATTTAATTAAATAGCAGAAAGGAATTGATGATGAAAAATATAGTCGTAGCAACATTTACTTTATTGTTTGTATTTATGTTTTCTACAGAGTTATCTTATAGTCAAGTGATTAATAATCAGTCAATTGTCTTAGTAGAAGAATTAATTCATTTAGATACAATTAAAGAAGATGATAATAATTATATAGTTATGGAGGCATCAGCTTATACAAAATCAGTCGAAGAACAAACATACAAAGGAATTACTAAATCAGGTACACAAGTTAGTAGAGGTACTGTTTCGGTAGATCCTAGAATAATACCGTTAAAAACTAAGTTATATATAGAAGGATACGGTGAAGCGATAGCATTAGATACTGGTGGAGCAATTAAAGGTAATAGAATTGATTTATATATGGAAACAAAGAAAGAAGCATTTAAATTTGGAAGAAAAGATGTAAAGGTATTTATTATTAAATAATTAATAGAATATAAAAATAAATATTGACAAGTAAATTGGGATGGTATATTATATAATTAATAAATTAAATTTAAAAAGGAGTGTCATAATGATTACAATTAATTATATGAAAACAGGTGGTTTGTTATATGCAGATGGTAAAGCAGAAGAATCTGCGAAACTTCTAAAAGAGTACATAATTAATAATACAAATATTAATTTAAATGTATCTTCTGAAGTTTTTATTAATGCTGTAAGAGTTTTAATTAAAGAAAAATATTTTGATATTAATGATATTCAAATTATGTTTAATGGTGAGATAATTCCATTTGACCAAGACGGAAGAAGTTATTATTGGCCTGAAGGGTTTTGTGATATTACTGATGATTTTTTAATAAGATTGTTAGAATAAGTATAATAATATAGAAGAATTATAATATATTTAAAAATATATAGAATTATATAAATGGAGGTTATAAAAATGAACAAGGAAATATACATCGGAGATATAAATTATAATACATCTTATAGTAGCAATGGTTCACAATATCCATATGGGTTAATTATGTTTGGACGATATCATAAACAATGTGAAGATAAATTGACAGGTGTAAAATTAATTATAGATAATAAAACAGAAGAAGGTATATTATTAACTAAAATGCTAAAAGAAAAAACTGATATAGATATCCTTGAAGAATTTATATTTAACTTAGTTATAAAATATAAAAGTATATCTGAAATTAGATGGTGTTTAAATGAACAGATAAAACAGAATTATGAAAAGGGAATATATGATGGTAGACAAAGTAAAATTAAAGAAATAAGAAGAATTTTAGAGATATAGAAAATATTATGATGCTACAAAGTGCTATAATATAAGAGTTTGTAAATCCCAATATTTGAATAGAAGAGTGGATTTGTCATGATATTAGAGGAGGAATTAAAAATGAAATTTAAACAGTATAATGTCTATACAGATGGTTCATACATACCAGAAACAAAACAATGTTCATATGGTTATATATTTGTAGATAATGATGAAAAAATTAAGTATCAATATAAAATGTTTGCCATAGATAATACTGGTTTAAAAAGTATGTATGCTGAAATGAAAGCAATAATGTATGCCGTTAAAACAGGAAGTAGAATGAAGGTATTAATGAAAATATACACAGACTGTAAAACGATAATAAATATTTTAAATAGTAAAGGCAAGAAAAAATATTCGTCAAAGTATTCTAGTTTTATATATGAATTTATAAAATTTATGGAAAAATATAAAAATAACTATTTGATAGAATGGGTAAGAGGGCATTCAAAAAATATTTATAATAATTATATTGATAAAATATTAAAAAACAATGATATAAAACCAGGTGTACTTAAGAAAGTAGATAAGATTATTATTGATTGAAGGAGTAAAAAATGAAAAGAATTATGGCATTTATATTTGAATTGTATATGGAAACACATGAAATTAATAAGAGACTTAGAGAATTAGGAGTAGAATATTAAAATGAAGGAGAATTATAATGTTAGAAATTGCATATTTTACTTTTGAATCAGATAAAGGGCAATCAATTCATAATTTTGCAGAAGAACTTTGTGAGGCATTTAAAAAATGTAAAAGAGAAATTACTGGTATATTTAATGATATAGAATTAATAGTAGATCAATATGAAAATCCTATGTCTTTATATTGGCAGTACATGTATAAGATGGAGTTAATGAAAAAATAAATATAAAAGGAGAATATAATCATGCATATAACTATTGACAATAAATTATATTATAAACAAATTGATATTAAACCAATTAACTTATTATCAAAAGTTTGGCCTTGGGCATTGACTTTAGGGATGTTTGTTGGATTGGCAGTGTTAGGATGGAAATGTTTTTAATATATACATAAAAGGAGGAATAATATAAATATGTTGTCTTATGAAGACGTAAAAGATATTTTTATTGATAGAGACTATACATTTTTAAATGACGATGGTGACTATTTGATTGCTTATGAAAAATGTGATGAAGAAAAATATATTATGATACATAAGTTTTCAGTATGTGATGATCATATAGAAACTGTTCAGTTATTCCATGAAGAATTAGTAGGATTGTGTAAGGAATTGAAATTGATATAAAGGAGATAAATATAATGATATACATAACTGGAGATTGTCATGGTTCAATAGATATTTCTAAATTAAACGCAAAAAATTTCCCACAACAAAAACTGTTAAATAAAGAAGACATTATAATTGTCACGGGGGATTTTGGCCTTGTATGGGACAACTCAAAAGAAGAACTGTTTTGGAGAAATTGGTTACATGAAAGAAATTTTATAATCGCATTTTGTGACGGCAATCATGAGAATTTCAATCTACTCAATCAACTTCCTATACAACAATGGAATGGTGGAAAAGTACATTTTATTAATGATTCAATAATTCATCTTATGCGAGGTCAAGTATTCACTATTGATGGTTTAAAATTCTTTACTATGGGTGGAGCAACATCAATAGACAAACATCGTAGAATTGAAGGAAAGTCATGGTGGAAAGAAGAAATACCTTCTAAAAAAGAATTTGATGAAGCAATGGATAATTTAGATAAGCATGATTGGATTGTGGATTATGTTATTTCGCATACGTGTAGTATGAGGATTATGCAAGAAAGAGGATATATTAAAGAGAATAATGTATTAAACAAATTCTTTGATATGCTTGAAAAGGAATTAGAATATAAACATTGGTATTTTGGACATTTCCATGATGATATTAGAATAGATGAAAAACATACTATGGTCTATTATGATATAATTGAGTTAAAGGAGGAATAAATCATGCGTGAAGATTTCGAAAGAAAGTTGACTAAGAATGAGTTTAATAATTTAATGCTTAGACTAAACGGACATTTTAAACCTAAATCACTATTAGAAATATTCGAATATTTCATGGAGAATGGCACTTATACTTGGACTAAAGGCAATTTCACCAATAAAATAGGATTATTATATAAAACTCATTCAGATATTATGTTACATAAAGTAAACAATAGTTCTATTAACAATAAAGATGATTTACAAGTACTTAGAAATATGATTGATAGTGAGCAGGGTATAGATAAACAATATTTCTTGTATTTTAACTATCATAAGTCACCTCAGATGTGGAGATTAGAAGATGATAGGTGTATTTGGGGAATGGTGCATGAAAGTTATAAACCTTTACAGGGTGAGTATTTTATGAGATTGAGAGAGTTGAAAGACAAGGAAAGACAAAAAAATTTAAATGAATTCTTTAGTAAATATGTTGAGGTGAAGGAGGAAAATAAATATGTTTGATGAAAAAACTATTCAAATCATAGTTGAAAATGCAAGAAAATATGATGAATTATTAATTATGTCTAAAATAAATAAAGAAATTATATGTTCGTTTTGTGGTAAAAGTCAATCTTGTGTTAAACAAATGATAGCAGGACAGGGTGTTAATATATGTAATGAATGTGTTGATATATGTAATGAAATTATTGAGGGAAGTGAAAAAGAAATTAAACCTGAATAAATCATTAGCAAATTCTGTTTTATCTTAATTTAAAAGGAGATAAATAAAAATGGGAATATCAATAGACAACGCTTATAAAACATGGAGAAAAGAACCACAAGTATTGTATAGACCTAAGATAGAAGACAAGATTTCTATAGAATTAGATACAGATGAATATATTTATCATAATTTATTATCATCATCAGAATGTGAATGTTTAAAGTATATGGGTAAATATATTAATCCTTATTTCGACCAAGAATACTTTGAATTTTATTTAAAACAGTCTAATAAGTTTATAGATAAAATACAAAATATGTCAGAATCAGAATTAGAATTAAAATTATGGTTTATAAAACATAAAGGAAAAATGATATTTGCAGATTATGATTATTTTTATGTTGCTTCTGAAATTGAGGAATATACTATTAATAGATGGAATGGTTATGATGGAATACATTTTTATGAGGATGGAAAATTATTATATTCTGCAATTGGTAATTTAGAATATTTATATGGATTAAATTTATATGATGCTATAATTGATTATGATAGTTTATGTGAATATGATGAAGAAGATAAATCTAGTGAATATGTAGATAATAAGTTAACTAAAGATATATCATATTTAATGGAAGATATTGATAATTATTTTAAGACTGTGGTAAAGAGAGATAATGATCAGTTTTTCGAGGACAGGAATGAAAGATTGAAGATTATTAGAGATATAATTGAGCAAGGTGGACGAATGGTTTATAGTGTTTAGGTAAAATTAATTAAAAGGAGATAGATAATTATGGAATCAATTGGTGTAATATTATTACTATCTTTATTTGGTATTATATCAGGATTATCAGGTGGTGCAATTCTTGGTTATTGTTTAATCAGAGAGATGAGAAAGTTTGAAAAGAAATATAAACATTTATTTGTTGAAGGAGTTAAATAATATGATTGTATTCCATGTATGTAGTTACAAAAAATTAGATAAATACAAGAAAACAGGATATATAATGCCTCCAGTTAGAGCATGGGAAAATATAGAACAGGCAGTAAGAATGAGTAAAAGTACAGGAAGACAAGTAATATTGAGGTTAAAGTTTCCTGATAATGCTGATAAATTGGATGGTCATTATGGGCAAGCGAGAGTTTTGAATTATAGATATGATGTAGGGAGTATTTAAAAAAGAGGAGATAATTAATATGAATAAAAATGATAGTTTAGGCGACAGAATGAAAGGTTATGAAAACATTGAAAGAAAATATCTTACTAGAAGATTGCCAGCGATTATTAGGTGCGATGGAATTTGTTTTCACTCATTTACTAAGGGATTTCAAAGACCTTTTGATATAATATTAGTAGAATCTATGTGGGATACAGCAAAATATCTATGTGAAAATATTATGGGATGTAAAATAGCATACATACAAAGTGATGAAATATCTTTATTATTAACTGATTATGATAATATTACTACTCAGGCATGGTATGATAAAAATGTTCAAAAAATGGTATCTGCTTCTGCTAGTAAAACTACAAAATCATTTAATAAATCATTTGCTAGAAATATAGAAAAATGGATAAACGGAGAAGATTATTTAAAACAAATAAAGTATGAAGAAATTTATAAAAATAGAATATGGGAAGCAGAATTTGATTCTAGAGTTTTTAATTTACCAAAAGAAGAAGTGTGTAATTATTTTTTGTGGAGACAGCAAGATACTACTAGAAATTCTATTCAAATGGTTGGTCGTGCGAATTTTAGTCATAAACAATTAGATAATAAAAATTGTAATCAAATACAAGAAAAATTATTTCAAGAAAAAGGTATTAATTTTAATGACTTGCCGATATATCAAAAACGTGGTAGTTGTGTTGTTAAGGAAAAGTATGATAAAGATGGTGTAGAAAGAAGTAGGTGGATTATTGATAAAGATATACCTATTTTTACTCAAGATAGAGATTATATTGAAAAATTTTTATAAAATAAAAAGATTACAAAAGGATGATTTTATTCAAATATTATTAAATAAATTATGAAATTGTAGTTGACAGAATATAAAAATAAATGTATAATGTAAACAGCAAAGAACGGTATTGAAACTTATGTAAAATACATAAGAAAAGTATAAGACAGATTATAATAATAAAAATAAATAATATAAAAGGAGATTATAAACATGAATATGAAAAACGATATGTCTTTTGGGGAATTTAAAATTTTATTTCAAAAGAATTTTAAGGAATTAACAAAAAATGCAAGTCATTTGTTTGAAATTGAATTAGACAAAGATGTACTATGGGAAAAAATTTATCTCGAAAGTTTTCCAAATGGCAAAAACGAAATCTACAGACAACGTAGAGAATACGATTGCTCATGTTGCAGAAGTTTTATTAGAAATATCGGCAATGTAGTAGTTATTAAAGATAATCAAGTTAAAACTATTTGGGATTTTGAAACAAATGATACAACATTTCAACCTGTGATTGATGCTTTAGATAAATTTGTAAAATCTCATGTTGTCTCAGATGTTTGGATTAGCAAACTAAAGAAAATTGGTACAGATAAGAATTTTGAACAATTAGAAAGTGGTAAAGTAACAGAATGGCAACATTTTTACTTGGATTTAGATAAAAAATTTGTTGATGTAACAAATAGGAGTGAAGGAGAAATTAGAGGTAATTTTAGGAGTACAAGAGATGTATTCAAAGGTTCTTTAGAAAAAATCAAGGAAGATAGTTTGCTTTCTGTATTGGATTTAATTTCTCAGAATTCTTTGCATAGAGGAATAGAATGGAAATCTGCATTAAATGAATTTCTTATATATAAAAGAGCATATGATAAATTATCAACTACAGAAGAGAAAGATAATTATACATGGGAACAATCAGTAAAAGTTGGAGAAGTTGTTGGAAGAATAAAAAACCATAGTATGGGAACATTACTACTTGATATTAGTGAAGGTATTGATTTAGAAAAAGCAGTAATAAAATATGAAAAGATTGTTGCTGGTGAGAATTATAAACGCAGTAAACCAATTTATAGTCAAAAAATGTTAGAAGATTTTTGGAAAATTATAGTGTCAGAAGGTTATGAAGATGCTTTAGCAAGAAGATTTGCAGAATTAGGAGATATAAAAGTAGGAGATATTCTATTTGTAAATAGAGATTCTGCCAAAAAATTATCTGGTGGATTAGATATATTTGCTGAAATGTCAAAAGGTATTCCTTTGAATCCTAAGAAATTCTCTAAAGTTACAGAAATTACAATTGATAAATTCATACAAGATGTATTGTCCACAGTAAGAGAAATAGAAGTATTATTAGAAAATAAACATACTAATAATATGGTATCTCTTATTGCTCCTGAGAATAAAGACAGTAAGACAATGTTTAAATGGGATAATAATTTTGGTTGGGCATATAGTGGTAATATTACTGATTCATCTATGAAAGAAAGAGTTAAATCAGCAGGTGGTAAAGTTGATGGTGTGTTAAGATTTAGTATTCAATGGAATGATGATAAGTATGATGGAAATGATTTAGATGCACATTGTTATGAACCAGATGGAAATTTAATTTATTTTAATAATAAAAGAAATCCTAAAACTACAGGACAATTAGATATTGATATAACTAATCCTAAAAAAAATATCCCTGCTGTTGAAAATATCACTTGGACAGATAGAAATAAAATGCAAGAAGGTGTTTATAAATTTTTAGTCCATAATTTTAGTCATAATGGTGGACGAGGAGGATTTAGAGCAGAAATAGAATATGAAGGACAAATATTTAGTTTTGATTATGGTAAAGAATTAAAACAAGGTGAAAAGGTTAATGTTGCAGAAATTACATTTAGTAAAGTTAATGGATTTAGTATTAAGGAGAAGTTACCTTCAAATGTGTCTAGTAGAGAAGTATGGGGTTTGAAGACTAATCAATTTGTGCCTGTTAGTGTTGTGATGCTATCTCCGAATTGGTGGAATGGACAACAAGGTTGTGGGAATTTACACTATATGTTCATGCTGAAGGATTGTATTAATTCAGAATCACCTTCAGCCTTTTACAATGAATTTTTGAATCATGAATTAAATCAACATCGAAAAGTAATGGAGGCACTTGGTTCTAAAATGGCAGTAAAAGATAATCCGAATCAACTCAGCGGTTTAGGTTTTTCATCAACTAAGAGAAATGAATTAACTGTAAAAGTCAAAGGAAATACAGAAAGAATGTTAAAAATTAAATTTTAAATAAAATATAAAATAAAAGGAGATATGATTATTATGACACAGAATGTAAATATGTTTGAAATGGCAACTAGGAATCAGTTTAGATTTTCATTTAAAGGTATGATTAATGTTGAGGATTTGTGGCAATTATCACCTAGAGATTTAGATACTATCTTCAAATCTCTTAATTCTGAATTAAAGAAAGTTAAAGAAGAAAGTTTACTAGAAACAAAATCAGTGGAAGATCAGATTCTTGACGTAAAGATTGAGATCGTTAAGTATATCTTTAATGTTAAACAGGAAGAAGAGCAATTGAGATTAATGGAAAGAGAAAATAAAGAAAAGAAACAGATGTTAATGCGAGTTTTGAAGAGTAAGCAAGACCAAGATTTACTAGATAAATCAGCAGAAGACATTCAAAAAATGATTGATGAATTGAATTAAGTTTTAAATTTAGGGAGTGATTGTTTTTAATTGCTTCCTAAAAATACATAAATAAATTATAAATAAAATACACAATAAAAAGGAGAATTATAATGTACAATAAAATAAATGAGCAAATTAAATTAGCAATGAAAGCAAAAGATACAAATAAATTATCTGTATTACGCATCCTTAAATCAGATATTATTACAAAAGCAAAAGAATTGAGAGTATCTGAAGATAAACTTGACCAAAATATTATTATTGCTGTAACCGAAAAAACACTTAAAAAGTATAAAGAGGAATTATCTTTTGTGAAAGATGAAGTAAAAATTGTTGAATTGAATGATGCTATTAAATTGCTTGAATCATATTTACCTGAGAAATTAAGTATTGATGAAGTAAAAAGTATTATTAGTAAAGTTGTTGAAAGTACAAGTAATACTGGAAATAGTATTGGTGAAGCAATGAAAGTATTATCTAAGGAATTGAAGGGTAAAGCCGATATGAAAGAAGTAAAGAAATTAGTTGATGAGTATTTTAAGAATAATAAAGGATGAAATTATTATGTTAGATTGGCACGAATATAAGTACTATTCTTTTATAGAAGATGAAAATAAAAAACATCCATTATTATTTACAATTACAATACCAGAAAAATTATCTCCAGATATATTTTATGAATTATTTAATAAAGTTAAAAATTTAGATGGTGGAGAAAAATTATTAAATGATTATGGAACAACTTTAAAATTATGATCAAACAAATCATTTAACACGATTTTTAAGGAGATAAATTATGAATTATGAAAGGTTAATAAAAAGAAGAAAACAATTATTAGAACTAGGCAATGAATATTACAAACAAAAGAAAGACAGTAGGGAATATGATATGGAATTATATAGTATAGATCATTTCTTTGAATGTGAGAATTATAAAATATATGAACATATCGCTAAACATTGTAAAGAATTTAATATTAATAGAGTAATTGATATAGGATGTGCTTACGGTCATCAAAGTGAAGTATTTTTAAATAATAATTTAAACTATATCGGAATTAATGACCATTATTTAAATTTTTGGAATTATAATAAATATGATTATATCGTTAGGGAATATCCATTTGAATATAAGGGTAAATATTTTGAAGTTAATTATAGTGATTTACCTGTATCAGTGGTATGCTTGACATGGAATTGTTATTTATATGGTGGAGAAGAAACACTTAGAAAACAAATTGAAGCATTAAGTAGAGATTTTAGACATTGTTTGTTATATCTTCAAAAAGATAAATTAGATTTTGTAAAGCAATATTTTTATGCTTATAGAAGATTAGATGATGGATTAATATATTTTTATAATGTATAAGTAATATATAGGAGATACATAAATGTCAATCAGAAAACTTAATTCATTAATCAAACGATTAGATTCTAAAAATCTAAGTAGAAAAAAGAAAATAAAATATATAGAAAAAATTAATATAATAGAGAAAAAAGAAACTAACAAAGAAAGGGAATTAAAAATGGAAAATAAAAATCTATGGAATATTGAAGATATTATAAAACAATTAGCATTAGATGGATATGATAAAATAGGTTTATTTGAAACTAATAATCATCTAGGAATACCTCAAGATGAAGTATTAGAATGTTTTATTTATTTATCAAAAAGAGAATACCCTAAACTTAATATTAAAGTTTTAATTACCTGTCCAATACATAGAGAAGTATTATATTCTTATGATTTTAACAAAGGATTAAATCAAATACAGTTTCAATATTATTGTCATTGTTGTGAAGGTATTATAGATGTAGATGCTGAATATGTATACCTACAATTTTTAATTGATAAAAATTATTTAAAAGCTATTAAAAAATATAAGGAATACAGAAGAAAAAGAAAATTAGAAAAGGCAAGAGAATTAGCAGAATATATTAATCGGAAAACTGAAGAAGCAGGATTAACTTATGAAGAGATTCAAGAAGATGTGTATAGAGCATGGTTGGAGATTAGAAAAAAAGGAGAATTAAATTGATTATACGTGAATTAGATGAACAAGAATGTATTAATAGATTTGATTATGAAAATATCACATTAAATGAATTAATCGCAGATAATATTATGTATATGTATGATTTAATTGATAAGTGTGATGAGTGTGGACTTTGTTGGATGAATGAAGAAGAAATTGATTGGTATATAGAAAAGACAAGAGTATTTTAAGTTATAAGAAAAGTTTAGATTGGTTGCAATATTAAAAATAAGGAGAGAATCATTATGGAAGATTCTTTAGTACAATATTATATAGTTAATCAAGAATTAAACATGTCAAAAGGGAAGGTATCTGCCCAGGTAGCACATGTAGCAACAATTATTGCATATGATAATTTATATAATTGCCAAAATGGATATGAACATGTTAATTTTATAAAATGGTATAATAATGATCAAAAGAAAATTATATTAAGAGGTAAACAAAAAGATTTAGAAAAATTGGTTGAGCAAGGATTTTATTTTATAAGAGATAATGGATTGACTGAAGTTGCTCATGGAAGTTTAACGTGTGTGAGTTTAGGTGTTATGCGGAAAAGTGAAGCACAAAAATATGTGAAGAGGTTACAATTATTATAAGGAGAAAGTTAATTATGAAATATATTAAATTAAAATGTGAAGAATATGATTGTGAAGTAGAATTTTTAATAGCATTAAATGATTGGTATAAAAAAGAATATAATGGAAAAATCTTTGAATTTTATACATGCCCCATTTGTGATTCATTAGTCTTTGCTGATGAAAATTGTATTATTGAAATTAAATAAAATCATTACAAAACAGAGTTTATTAAAATGATAGGAGGGTATAATTTTGGAAACAAAAGAAAAAGTGAAACTTGTTTATATTGCTAAAGATGGGAAAGAATTTTGTAGCGAAAGAAAATGTAAAGATTATGAAAAAGAGTTAGATGCAATAGATTTAAAAAATAAAATAATAAATATAGATTTGGAAAACTTAAATAAAGAAATTATTAATGTATTTAATAAACAAAATAAGAGTTAATTCTATTAATATTCAAGATGCTTGGGAATTGGTTGATGAATTAAATTTATTAGAGGATACAGAATCTATGTTATATAAAAATTACAATAGGAAATGGAGTATTGGTTATTTAAGATGGGAATATATAGAAGATCGTATAACGGAGGAAACAACACCAGAGGTTATTTGTAGATTTGCTTTATTAGAACATTATAATTTAAATTAACTTAAAAAGTTCATTTGGTCACAAAATTAAGGAGGAATTAATTTTGAATATTAATATAGAAACAAAATACAATATTAGAGATAAAGTCTATGCTATTGCAGAAACAGCGAAATATCATGATTTATATAGAAATGAAACACATTGGGTATTAGTTGAAGATACATCAGAATTATCATGGAATCCTCCAATTGTTCCATTAGAAATAAGTAGAATTGTTATTAATCAATATTATAAGGGGTATGATATATGTTATAAAATACAAGATTATTACTATTATGAAGAAGATATGTTTGATAATTTAGAAGATGCGAAAGAAGAAATTAATAAGAGAAATAATTAAATTGCTTACAAATAGGACTTTTGTGATGATTTAGAAAGGAGAAAATTTATGAATGGAGAATTTAAAATAGTAGAATTTGATTGTAAATTTATTATGCAAGTTAAAATTGAAGATGGTATGAATGAAGAACAAATTAAAGAAAGGATAGATGAAAATTTTGATTATGCAATAGAATATAGACCATCAGAATTAGAGGAAACAGAATATTCAGCTTATATGATTTATAAAGATATAAAAAATATTGTAGTAACTAATAGAAATAGATTATAAATAAGGAGCAAAATAAATATGACAACTAAATTATTATTAGAGTACTCATTTGTAATATTTTTATTACAAATAGCATCATTTAAAAGTTATCTTACGCCATTACATATTAAACAACAAAAATATGATGAAGGGATAGAAAGATTAGAAAAGTTTTTAGATAAGAAATTATTAAATAAGTTAGATAATATATTTATGGTAGTGATTTATTCTGTATATGGTATATTTTATTTAATTAGTTACGACACATATAAGGAATGTGGATTGATGGCATTACCTATAATAATGATTGTTTTAAATGTTCAAAATTTTATTAGAGGTTTGTTTATATTAAAAAGTAGGAAATTAAGTAGGAATATTGTTGATAGGATTGCACATCCGTTGACGAGTGTGTATTTAGGGTATTTTGTTTATTTGTTGTTTAGGTAAAAATATAATATATAACTAATTAAAGGAGTAAATAATTAATGATAACATTTGATTCATTTTATAATGATAAAGCAATAGAATTAGTAAAATGGTATTGTAAAGAGAATAATAGAATAAAAGCAATAAAAATATTTAAATCAGCTTGTAATATGGAATATAATTATCGTATGAATAGATGGAATAGAGTAAATGTTGAATTTATAAATTTAAAACCAAGAAGTGTAAATATGATTAGAGTAATTATGAGTGATTATATTCCACCGAAGAAAATTGAAAAGGAGAATAAATAAGATGTCTATTTACTTTTCCGCAGATAACCACTACTACCATAAAAATTTATCAATACATAGAGGTTTCAATTCAGTAGAAGAGATGAACGAGTTGATGATTGATAATCACAATAAAAAAGTTATTAAGAATGATCATATTTATATTCTAGGTGATTTTTCATTTGGTACAGTTGAACAAACATTAGAAATATTAAACAGGTTAAATGGAAATAAGTTTTTAATTGTTGGAAATCACGATGAAAAAATGTTAAAAAGTAAAGAGATTATTAGTAAATTTGAATGGGTTAAAGATTATTATAAGTTAAAGTATGATGGATTAAAAATTATACTGTCGCATTATCCATTTTATAAGTGGGATTGTAGTCATTATGGATCGTTGATGTTTCATGGTCATATTCATGAGCAGAAATTAGATGTTGAGATTAAGAATTTATATAATGTAGGAGTGGATGTGAATGATTATGAGCCTGTGAGTTTGGAGGAAATATTAGAGAAGATTGATTATCAGAGATAATTGTAAAAATTAATTGTAAAAATTAACAAAATAATAATATAATAACGGTTGCATAGGACAAACATTGGGCATAATATAATATAGAAAATGAAAATATATATATTATATTATGAGGAGTGGGTTAAATGATAGTTAAAACTCAAAGTGGTAATGCTGTTAATGTTGCTAATGCCCAATGTTATAGGAAAGAGGAAGTGGATTGGAGGAGTTGGAAACCTAAACGTGGAGAGATTTATTTAGTGAATCTAGACAAAGATCAAATTTTAAATGAAAATAAAAGTTCAATATTTAGAGGCACACGTCCTGTATTAATAGTGTCAAATGATATTAATAATGCATTTTCTAGTGTAATTCAATTTGCCCCTATAACTTCTAATATGTCAAAAGGTAAGATTCCAGTTCACGTTAAATTAGATAGTAGCGACAAAATGAAATTAATTAGTTTTGTATGCCTTGAGCAGACGAGATGTATAGAAAAAAGTTCTTTTTTGATTAATGGTAATATAATTAAAATTACAGAACTTAATAAAAAACGTATGTATGAAATCGACAAAGCCATAAAAATACAATTTGGGTTAGTTTGATTGGAGTAGTATGATTAGAATAAAAATATAATACATATTATGATAAGGAGTGATGTTTATGATTGTGTGAAAATTTATATTAATCTAAAGCAATACAATATTAAAAAGGAGGATAATATATTTTTGAAAGAATTTAAAGATTTAACTGGTATGACATTTAATAAATTAACTGTGATAGAGTATGCAGGTAAGAAAAATTATTTACGATATTGGTTATGTGAATGTAGTTGTGAGAAGAAAACTAGAAAAGAAGTTATGGAAACAAGATTAATTAATAATATCACAAAAAGTTGTGGGTGTATTAGAATAAAAACTACAGAAGAATATAAATTAGAATTAGAATTGATAAATAAAGAAAGACATATAAATTTAAAATTAAAAGATGGTGTTGAATATGTAGATAATAATACTAAAATAACACATATATGTACTTGTGGGAAAGAATGGGATGTAATGCCAAG
>Ga0209728_1000095_pt1 | contig 81176 bp, 83 predicted proteins | sample RifGroD1_FD_183997 | JGI IMG/M metagenome (GOLD analysis project Ga0209728, IMG submission 183997) | Groundwater microbial communities from Rifle, Colorado, USA - Groundwater D1 (SPAdes) (version 2) | ecosystem: Environmental > Aquatic > Deep subsurface > Groundwater | place: Rifle, Colorado... | reverse complement strand
CATCAATCTCAGTCTTAGGTATTCCATGATGCGTAGCAAGCAGTTTCTTAGCTGAAAGTTCTCCACGCTTGAACATGTCATCTGCTTTTTTGAGCATGTAATCATAATTATATTGAGCTTTTGTTTCATGTCTAAGGTCTGCGATGTCGCGTGAGTCGATGACGTTGGAGTAGAGGGATTGGGGGTGGTCTGAAGCGGAATAAAATTTATAAGCTACCGTAAAGGAGGCATTTGCGGTTGATTTAATAACAAGTCCTATAAAACGAGTAGAGTCAATTATACTTTGTACAAACACAAGATATGACAAGTCTCCATGATACGCAATAATCATCCCAACACCTAAATTATTTGTGTTATTTACTGTAAAAGTATAATAAAACCCTTGGTTTATACCACTAATAGTGCTAGATAATGTGGCTAATTCCGCATAACCCCTCGCACCATTCGGATTACTCGGACTGAAACCCGATGAATTCCGTCTTTTAACCCGAAATAATGGGATTGCGTAGGAGTAGCCGTCGTAGGTTTGGAGTGCTGTTTTTGAAGCTGAATCACCAATACCTGCTATATAAATACCAACATCATTAGGGGATATTGTCGCTATATAACCAATATTTCCTATATTACCTCGTTGTTTATAATTGCCAAATCTAACATACGAAACCGCTCCTAAACCTAGCGCATCTAAAGGGACACTATTTCCTCCTTGTGGCGCAACAACAGCATTGTTATAAGTGAAGGCACCTGTAAGATTGGTATCTTGTGTAAATCCATCTAAAGAAAACACATTAAAATTAACATTTGATACGGTACGAATTCGCCAACTTAATGTATATCCGTTACCTCCAGATGGGAAATATGCTTCGAGAAAAACTAAATCATCTCTAGTACCTGTTGTTGGAGGTGCTTCAAGTGTCACAACTGTATCAGGAATAGAAATTTGATATCCATTTATATTTGATTTAAATGCCTTAACCGTAAATCCATTTAGTGTCGTTGTTGAACCTGTTGTTAGAGATGATAATGAAGTTACACCTGAATGCATTTGATCACGTACAATATCTGCTTTTGCTTTATCAATGTCATTCAAACTAACCACTGTTGCAGCACCAGTTATGCTAAAATTACCTTTATATTCCCATGCTGTTCCACTGTATCTATACCATTGATTATTATCTAAAGTTTGAGCACACCAACCGACTAGAGCAGATGGATAAGTCGATGCTAAAGCAGCGAAATTTGCTACTGGTGTTTGCCAGATTAATACTGAAGAATTATATGCAGTTGATCTTACAATCTCAGCACTATTTCTATCATTCTCTGCTTTTACTCTTCCTTTGGTAACATCTCCTTCAGCATTAACTCTAGCTAATTCTTGACTTATACGAATATTTTCATTATTATTATGAGTTATTGCATTTGCAATTCTTAAACTTTCTGCAGATTCTCTTGATACTTCTGCTACATTTTTTGATTGTTCTGATAAGATTCTGATGTTTTCGTTGCTAATTCTCTGATCTTCATTTGCATTTCTAACTGCTTCATCTACAAGATTAACTGCAATGTCTTGAAAACTACTTATCGGATTACCATTTGAGTCAACACAATATATTCTTTCTGCTGGAGTTCGTATAATCCCTCTTCCCTTGTAACTTGCTAAAACTGTCTGACCAATTTCAGAGGAATTAAAAGTTATTATAGAATTTAAATAATTTACATAAAATGAATTTATAGACAAACTTGAATTTGTTTTAGATTCATTATAGCAAGCAATAGAATAAATAGATGTTGCATCGGGATTGACTGCCCAACTAGAATCAACTGTAGCAACTTTAGTTGAACCTACATAATCTGTTATTGTTTTACTCTGTCCAGAACCAATTCCTCCTGTGATAGAAATTGTAAAAGTATTATATCTATCATTTGTTGCAGATGCAGAACTTGTTAATGTAATAGTTGTATTTGCTCCTGCTTGTGCCGTACCAATTAGTGTAATAGTTGTACCATGAAATTCTGATGGTAATTCGTCTAGAGATATTTTGCTTTCATTTGAAATAACACATAAATCGTGTTTATCAATAAAAGGGGAATCAGAATTACCACCACGAAGCTCTTGTAGTAAAGGATTATTAAATTCAAAAGCCATTTATTTTTCAACTCCTTCGGTGTTTTACTTTTTTAAACAATAATAAAAAGACTTCAAAAATAATTTGAAGTCTTTTCTCTAATCTTTAATTTAATATTCTCTTAGGTTAATACTTTCCGTTTAACTCTAAACCCGATTATTATTCCCAATCCTACAACTAACCACATCGGATTCATTGCCACTAAAGCAATCATAACTAATGGAATTAACAATATCCGTACAATAAATCTCAAAATTGCATTATCTGCTATATAATCAGCTATAGGAGGGGAGTAATGATAATAGGTTTTTACAAAACTAACTCCTATTGGATTTGATAGCAATATTTTATCTCTAAATTGTCTTAATAGTGTCACAGGTTGCTGATATAATGAACCATAAGCTGCTGTGGCTATAAAACATTCATCAATTGGTGGATTTTCTACTTGATTTGATATTACTTCAACATTTGTAATTTTGAATTGATCAGAAGCGTTAATTGTGTTTATATTACAAAAACATAATATTATTAGTATAATAATAAACAATAAATTTTTCGTATTCTTCTTTTTATTCATTATCCATATCCACCAATCCTGGTGTATCTTGAGAATCTTTATAAGTAAAATTAATCCACATTGGGTTGGAAAGATTTACTCCATTAATATCTTCTACTGCGTCTTTAATTACAACATGATAATTCTTCCCTTGCTCAAATTCTACAGCTCTGTTTATAGTAATAGTTTTTTTGTCATCTGAAAGAATCATTCTAAAATCAATTAATTTGTTAAAACTATATGCACTTGTATTACTAATAAAATCTATATTAATTTTATCGGCAGACTCATACAATTCAATATTATTTTTATTTACTGTAGTTTCATCCAATGGATCAGATAAAGATATTTTAATGTTTTTATAATTATTGTTAATTCCTAGAAATTTATCACTTAATCCATCATTAAAACATTGATAAGTTTCAGGCAAAATCAAATATTTAATATTTGATAACACTTTTTCATCCTCGCCAATAGCAGAAGTGTTATCATAGTAACGAATTTTATTAATATATGACATACCTACTTCTGCTTCAACAAATGTTTTTTGGAAATTCCATAAAAAATCATCTGTTTTATTACAACACCATACAGCCATTTGAGTATTTACTTTTGCATCAATTACAACATCTTTAACATTTTTGGCATTCATAATAAGATTCATTTGGTCTCCAACTTTATTAATTGGTCTATATTTGCCATCGAATTTTAAATTAAATGATTGAAGTATTGGAATAGGTTGGTCGTTTCCTCCTTCTACTACTATTTCTACATTTTGGATTTGAAGTGCTTGAACCAATTGTACCTGAAAGAATAATAGAGACAAAACAATTAATGGAACAATTACTAAATTCTTTTTCATTATATTTTCCTCCCCTTACTAAATTTTCATTATTTGATAATAATTATACAATAAAAAAAGGAAAATTTCAATAAAAATAATAAAAAATAATATAAATATTTTTATTTAAATATTTATATTATTCGACAAACAGTATTTGCCCTACAATATCTTTAAGATTTGATAGAACTGGGACTTGTTGATAAGTATATAATCCATCTTTAACCAATCTTACCCATATTTTCACTAAACCACTTTCAGTGTTGAACATATTTTTAAACACTTCCTAACAATAAACTCAATTCGGCGATGGCAGAATAAAGAAGAGTATTTTCTTCTTTTAGATTGGCTATTTGTTGTTGAATAGGACTAATGTTTTGTATTTTATTTTTTTCTTCGTGAGGTATTTTTATAAAAGTACCTTTTACAAATTTATAGTCTCTTATATTACCAGATGGAACAAGGTCATCATCAGCATATACTCCACTTAATCTATCTAGTGCAGATTGATTGTTTCGATAAATATCTTCTATTTTTTGATCTGATGAAAAATACCCAACAATATGGTTATTACTTTTTTCGACAATAATTAACATAGTATACAAAAACCCTCCTCATTTCTTTAAAGAGTAACAATTAAATTAAAATCTATTCCTTGATACATATAAAGTCCATAAGCATTATCAAAGGCATATCCGACAACATTAACTGTTCCATTAATTTTGTCTATATTGAGAACTGGAGCTTTAAATACCATCCGTACAGTTCCACCTTCATTGGCTATAGGTATTTCTAAAGATTTCATAGTTAAAAAGCATTGAAAATTCTTACCATGAAATCTTGGGGGTAAAGATAAAGTTATGCCTTCATCCCATAAAGCTACATCAATTGCATATTGAGGATCACTAGTGCTAATCCATGCAGAATTACTTATTCCAACTGTTGTTGCGGTTACTATATGAGTTTCATATTGCATTGGTATAGTCTCTCCAGCCACTAATCTCTGCAAACCATTTTGGGATAATTGAGTATAACTTCCATCTGCGTGAGTTGCCTTTATGCCGTATAGATGATTTGTTTTATCAAATTCACCAGTTTCAACAACTGTATTATTTGATGAATTTTTAACAACCATTCCGTCTTGAGTTATAACGTTTCCATTATAATTTATACCAGATTGAATAGAATTATCGGCTATTGCTTTTGTAACATCTGAAATCTTATTCAATAAACTAACTTTAGACGTATAATAATTAGCAAAATTAGTTCTAAATGTTGCACCAACAATATCAGAAGTTATAGTTAAATCTGCCAATAAAGGAGTAATATAATTACTTAAAGTTGTATAATTATTATCATAGGCAGTTTTTTCCGTTGTGACTCCATAAGTTGTCGCTTGTGAATCTAGAATTGGTTTTTCTGCTACAATTGCGTCCCATTGAAGTTTTACTGCTTGTTTTTCTATAGCTGTTAATTTAGCATCGCTTGCCATTTCAGTGATTGCATCATTAGCATTTGTTGCGTCTGTTAATGCTTGATTTGCTACAGTATCATCTGTATATCTTACTTTTTTTATCCAATCTGTTTCTAAATAAGTTGCTCTAGTATTTAACGCAGTTAACAACTCACCCGTTTTATATGATGTAATTACCGTATCATTTTCTAATATCCATATATCATCTTTTTGATAACTTGTTGGTTTTAAGGTGTATATAGTCTTTTTCCCATCAATTGTATCAAAAATATCTTTTGGTATTTCTTGTTGTGACCACTTATAATCAAAATTACTTCCATTTGCAGTTTTAGTATAAATGTAAGTCTTTTTAATTGTAATTGTGGAATCATACCATAAATCACTAACAAATTTATTATAATCACTGTTATCTGGTACATTTACATATTCTGGATGTGGCATTGTGGTTTGATAAAATGTATCTACTTTTCCATCTATTTGAGATTGGATAGAAGATATATCCGTAGGATAGGTGTTTGTTACAAAGTCTGTTAATTGAGATGAGGTTGAGTTCCAAGTTGAAGTTGAAGCTGAATTAATTTGATCTTCAGGTAGACCATCAACAATTTCTAAGGAACCACCCTTAATCCTTATCCCTCTTTTTTCGATTTCTCCATCATTATACTTTCCAATTTCAACTACTGGGTTTTGTTCGCCATCATAAATATCAATCCCATCGAAGAGACCATTATTAGCGATTACTGTCTTTCCCCAAAATGTTCCAGCATTTACGCCATCTGGAGTAATACCTAAACTAGCAGTCTGCCAACTATCTTTAGTTAAAGCAATTATATTGTTTATAATTCTCATTTGTTCAGGAAGAGCATTTCCAAATTCATCTTTTTCTGTTAACCACATACCACGACCATCTGTGATGATATTTTGATTCCTACCTGCTAACACTTTTTTTAAGGTCGTATCAATATTTTCATTTCTAAGTTCAGTTATTACACTTGGGTTTACTTTATTATCCCAATCTACTTTATTCATATTTAAAGTTGTCGAAGAGGTTATAGCATTACTAATTAAATCTTTGAAATAAATATTAGGATCATCAATAGAATCTTTATTACTAAAGGATAGCACTAGAGAATTATCTTTTGGTTTATATGTATACCCTATTAATCTGACCCAAATATCAATTTCAAATTTAGAAAATTCTACATTTACGATATCCCCTAATACAAGTTTACTCCAATCATGTTGACATTCTACAATCTGTAAAAAATCAATTATTTCAATATCAAATATTAATGGAGGGGTACATAATTTTAATAACTTTTTCTTACCTTCTTCTAATAATTCATTTGAATTAGTATAATTAGAATCTGTCCATGTAGTCTCCTTAATAAAATTATCAAATTCTTCAACTAAAGCTTCTGTATTAATATAATTAGAAATATCAATACTATTTCTATAAATAATAATCTCATTGTTTTTATTATTTATCTCACTTTGTTTTGAATCAACCAATTGCTGTTTTGACGAAACTAGAATTTCAGCATTATTCAAATTAATATTTACTTGTGTTAAACTTTGGTTCGTGGATATTGCCATATCTACAGCATCCTGTGCAATTTCTAAAACACCTTCTGCATCAGTTAAATCATTATCGAGTGCTGTATATTCGATTTGAATGATATTTAATTGTGCTAATAAAATACTGTAATTTATATTTATTTGTTCCCAAATTGTTCCTTCCCAACGCCAATATCCATTATTATCAGGATTAACATCAGAAGTTATTTGATATGTATCTCCAATAGTTAAACCAGAAGATGGCAGTGATACATAATTTAATATAGCACCTTTCCAAGTAGTGAGTATTTCTAAACTACTCAAATATTCTTCATATGCATTTAAACTATTAATCAGGTCTTGCGACATATAATCTGTATCTTTATAAAAAGTATAGTTTTCGATATATGGACTACCAGTTGGATTAATATCGCTAATACTAATATCATTTCCATAGCAATATAATCTTGTTCTAATTTCATCGTTTCTTATTTGCTTATTAATGCTTTTTATATAGTTTTCTTCAGATATATACAAACCTTTATTTCCTTGAAGTTGTTCAATTGTTTTTACAGATATAATCTTAGTTTTTGTATCAAAAAGAAAAATACATCCAAAAGCAGGTTGAACATCATTGATTAAAAAATCAAATAAAGTTTTTTCACTTATATCAAATAAACGATATATTGTGTGCGAATTTACAAAATCTAAAAATGATTGTGTATCTAGTTTCCAACTAGTTAATGTCTTTATATAATTCATTACACCTAATTGATAACCCTCTTCGTCTAAATCATTAGACAGTGTGTATAACTTACGAGAAACTAAATTATAACTTCTAATGATTTTTTTATTTAGCATATATTCTAAAGAGTAGCAATGGATATTTTTAATTTCTATTCCATCTCCAACTTCTTCAGGATTATCAATGATGAAATATTTCTCATCATTTAACAGTACTAAATAATCTCCTTTAATTAAATCATAATAATTTTCACCATAATTTATACTAAAACTTAATTCATCCGTAGTTGGGAATCTTGCATCATAAGTTATATCTTCATAGTTTATAACTCCTATTTGGGTTTTATCAGATTTGCATAATATTAATTCATATTCTATTGGTTCAAGATCACGATTTATATCACCTAACATTTATTAATAAGTCACCACCTTTTTAAAATTAAGCCAATAATGGAAATTTATATCTGAAAGACAATAAGCATTTTCCCGTAACTTCAATTCTATTTGCTCCATAAACAAATCTAAACCATTTTTTATTAAAATTGCCGATTCTATATAGTCCTATATCACTTATTATTTGTTTTCGTTCATTATTTGTATAAATTTTTTCTCCTAGTATCAAATCAGTAAATTCAAATATTTCTCCTCCATTGCTCAGATTTGTTAAGGTTAATTCTGTATCTGTTCCACTTAATGTAAACTCAATTTCAGGATAAAGGTATTTAACTGCATTAGAATAATTATATATTGTTATAGTGGTTGGCAAAGTGGATGCACTTAAATCAAAATTTTGCAAATAACTACTACTCCAACCCCACGGAGCATCACAACGAAATTTTATTTTAATATATCCTTTAAATGAACCAAAAGTTATAAGATCAATTTTCTCAGTAGAAATTACATTATATATAAGGTCTGGATTATCTTCTGAGATAAATTCTTTATATTCTTCATGGATAAGCCAATAATTAAGTTGCATTTTCTTTTCTGGAGTAAATTCTTCATCTAATAGAGAACATATAATTTCGAACTCTAGAGGTTCTTTTTCAACTCTATAAAATGCAGGAATATTATTTTTATAGCGTTTTTCTTCGATTATATTTTGAGTAGGAGCGAAAGGAGAAGATATTTCACTGGAACTTCCTATTCTAACTATATATAATCCCATGTCTTGCGAACTAATATTATCGAATATAAAATTCATATTAAGCAATTATTTTTCACCTCCAAACATAAATTATTTTTAAATTCTTCAAATTGTTCTGGGGTATTATTTACTCTGCCATAAAGGGAGTGAAATAATTTGTGGGTTTCATCTGTTAAACATACGCCAAGTGGATACTTATTATGTAATTCAACAATCTTTTCTTCAATTAATTTTAATTCAATATCACTATACTCACTTATATCTCCACGTGGTTGAAGTCCTAATTCATTTAACGATTCAGTCAAAATATTACTAAAACTATAAAGATGATGCACTACATTAAATACTTCTCCTGTAATAACACATCTATAATTACAATTTTTCATAGATTCTCTTTTCCATAGATAAATAAAACTTCTTGAATAAAAATTTAAAGGAGTTATCCCACCTTTCCAGTTCCAGTGATTTAATCCTTTGGGTTTATTACATTCTGGGCAACCACGTTCATTATTTCTATCTGCAATTCTAGCATACCATTCATTTTTACACTTTGAACATTCCCACCATACATGTTTGTCACTACTAAAGCTTACGTCATATGGTGTTAATTCACCATTTAACGTTGGATGCCATTCTTTAGCAAGTTCTGGGTTTTTATTAGCAAGACAATTGCAATAAAAACAACATAATCCTTGTAATATATAATCCCAACTTCTATAAAAAACTTCTCCACATTCTTCCTTTAAACATTTCCATTTTAATTTACTCGTACTACCATTATAAATATCACTCACTAATTCAAACTGTTTATTATTTAATTTGCACCACAATTTAATATTTTGAATAGTATAAGGATTACGTTTTTCAAATTTAGAACAGTCTTTTATATTATTTAAACTTGTAAAATAGTAATACCCAAATATATCTCTTAGAACCATTTTATTACTATTATTTACGTATTCTTTACTAAGCAATTCTAAATTTATATTATTTAACTTCATCCATAATTTAATATTTTGAATTGAATATGGATTATTTTTATTAAATTTTTCTGGGTAATATGAATTCCTTATATTATCAAAAATTGAATAATACAAATATCCTTCTTTGTCTTTTAAAATTAATTTTTCTTTGCAATTAAGATATTCTTTACTTATCAACTCAAATCCAAGATTTTCAACTATTGCTTTTACTTCTTTGTATGTATATTTTTTAGACACAATATTTTCCTCCATTCATTAACTTTTGTTTATCCTCCATATAAAATATAAAAAATAGGGAGAGCAATGGAGGTTGCTCATTGAGTTAGCTAAACTCAATTTTTATCCCTAAAAATTTCAATAATAAAAAGAGGAGCATTATACCCCTCTTAAAATTCCGCTACGATTGAACGTTTTATTTAACTCATTTATAGTGTATTTAGCTATATCTTTTAATGTTGGCAAAGAATCTTTAGTAACGTCTCCTTGAACATGAATTAAATTATCAAAATTAAACTCCATTGTTTGTTGTTGAGAAGAATTTAATTTTATATTAGAAAAATCAGGAAATTTAAATGTGTTTATAATATTTTTGCTAATATCCATTGCTTTCAGAAGATTTAGTGAATCAAACTTCGTATTAATAATTTCACTACCATGCAGAACTGCCAATTTACCACCTACAAAATCTGGAGTTTGCCCTCCTGTGTCAAGAGAAGCTATCCTTTTACGGAATAGTTCTGCCGTATCACTTGCTGTTACACCACCAATGCGCTCACCACTACCTGCTCCTGTTACAGCTACTTTTCCACCTAATACTAAATCACCTGATTTAGCTTGAGATGCACTAGAACCAAGAGGAATTGTGATATAATTAAATTTAGAAGTTCCACCAATTGCTTTTGCATTGGATATGTCTTCCGAAGCTCCATATACATTAATCTTACTAGAAGATGAACTACTAGAACTAGAACTATTCCCTTTAACATCTTTAACGCTTTCAGAAGCAGATTTCACTTCATCAATTAAATCTAATAAATCATTCCAACTTTCTCCCAATTCTCTAGTAGTTGATTTGTTCATACTTCCAAAATCACTCAGAAATGAACTTAATTTAGACTTAATAGCATCCGTATTTCCATTAATAATTGCTAATCTCATTGATGCATATTTTCTCTCATCATTAATAAGTTCATTGTACATATACTCTGTATCCGTTTTTTGCTTATTTAATGAATCTTTAATGGATTTATATTTTGCATCTTCAGAGTCTTTCTTAGCATCCATATCAGTTTTATAATCATCCAATTGATCAGATAAAGCATCTTTTCTTAAATCTCTAGAATGATCTTTTTGCATTTTTTCAATTTCAATAATTTTATCTGCAAGTTCTTTTTCTAGTTGCTCACGCTTAAATTGTGCTTCTATAGAATCATCTGGAATTAAGATATTAATTTTATTTCTAACGTCTTGTGCTTCTTTTTGAGCAGAAGTTAGATTTGAATTATAATCCTCTGCATTTGCTTCATCATCAATAAGTTTAATTTTAGCATCATAAGCATCTTGATATCTTTGCATTTCTTTATCAAGATTTTCGAGTTTTTTCTCATGTCTTGAGTCTTCTTTTTCCATTTCATCTTCAATTGATTTAATTGCAATATCTTTTTGTTTTTCATAGGCTCTTTTCATTGTAGAAATTATTGAATCAGCAATTGAATTATAAATAGACAAAGTTTCACTTTTTGTTGATGATAATGAAGAATATAGTGATGTTATTGTTGATTTTAATTCTTCTTGAGCATTAGCAGTTAAATTTGTTGTAGCAATTAGAATTTGGAGATGATCAATTTCTGATTGGATTGCTTCACTTTTTTGCTTTAGGAGTTCAATTTGCTGTTTTTGGTTGTCTGAATATTGGGTGGATTGTTGGTCATATTGGGATTGCTCTGATTTAAGGAGGGATAGGGAATCTGAAATAGAATCGATAGAGGAGGAATAGGATTCTAAAGATTGAGTTGCGATTGAGTAATTTATGTCTAGGATTGTGGATTGGATTTGTTTAGATGATTCAGCATTTTCATCCATAGCAGATTTATTAGACATCCAAGCATTTCGTAATAATTGAAGAGTTTTAAAAGTTTCTTCCATAATCTTACGAGTTTCTTCTGACGCTTTATTTTTTTCTTCAATATATGCTACCGATTCTTGATTGTCATTTCCAGTAAACCAACGTTCACTAACATCTCCAAATTGAGATGATGCAGATGATATTGCAGAATCTTTTGCTTGGTTTATTTTTGAACGAGCAGTAGAAAGTAATTCTGTCTCTTTAATTTGAGAAGCGATTAAAGAGTTAGTAAGTTCGAGAGTTTTTGCATAATCTTTTTGTGATTGTGCTTGGGAAAGGTCTTTTTGGATTGAATCTGATTTGGCTTTTTGGAGAAGATATTCTTGTTGGATTTGATTGATGAGGGCTTGGGTTGTGGATTCTATTGAGAGGGGTTTTTCTTCTTTTTTCTTAGAGTCGCTTTTAGACATACCGAGTTTGGAGAAGTCTATGCTTTTTGTTCCACTCATTGCAATGTCATCAAATTTCTTCTTAACTGCTGAAGAAGCATCATAATACGCCTTAAGTTGTGCTCTCATTTCAGGAGTAATATAGGTTTCCTTACCATCTTGACCTACAATAGTTCTTCCACCATCAATAATATTAGCCTTAGTCATATTACCTTGAGCATCATAATATTGTGACCACATTCCTGCCAAGTTCTTCATTAGTTCGTTTTCAACTTTTAATTTTGCTTCAGCTAATGATTTTGCTCCAGATAGATCGACTTCACGAGCACCATCTAGTCCAGCAACAAACTTTTGTATACCTTCAATATTTTTATTATAGAAATCTTCACTACCATTGAGCATAACAATATAAGCTTGTCTGGATTTTTCTTGTTCTTGCTCTATAATGTTTGTTAATTCTTGATGAACTGCTTTTTCATCACCAAGGATTCCTATTAGGCTTTCGTGTTTGTCCGCAAGTTTTACCAGAGTGTCAAGCGAAAAAGCTTTATTCTCTGCATATTCGTCGAGAGCAGATTGAATTTCGGTAATTGCAGATGAGGAATCGGACAAGGTTTTTTGGAGGGATTTGAGAGATGTTGTAACATTATTTATTTTGTTAGATGCTTCTGTAGCATTAGGAAGATTGAGCATATCTTTTAATATTTTTCCTGCTTCTTCCCCACTAATTCCTAATGCTTTTAAATATGGAGACAAATAAGAAATTGCTTTTTCGTAAGTGTTACCAATTACATCTTTACTTGCCCCACTTTTTGCTAATTTTTCTAATTCTGTTTTTGCTTTACTTAATTCAGAAGAAAAATCAGAGTTTTTCAATCCATCAAATATTTTAGTAAACTCTTCACCTGTAATTTTGCTTTCGTCTTTAAGTTTACTCAAATCATATATTAATTTAGTCACTGCTTCTTTGCCTAGTGATTTTGCAGAATCACTACTTTGTAAAAAAGCTTCAGCCAAAACAGATAAATCTTTTCTACTTTCAAGAACTTTAGTGCTAAGCGTGGACAATTCATCTTTAATGCCTTTTAAATTATTTTTAGCAATTGCTAGCGAATCATTACCATATTCATCAATTTTATTTTTACTTCCATTGTTTATATCTTCAATAGTTTTTAAATACTCTTCTTTATGTTTTGTTAATAAATCTAGTCTTTCCTGATCTTTTTGCAATTGCGAAAAATTAGTTTTTCCATCAGTAGTAAAAGTTATAGCCATTTGTTCTTGTTTAACTTTTAGCAATTCTTCGTTGTCTTTGATTGCTTGTTGAATTGATTCAGAAGAACCAAGAATTGCTTTTCCCTCTGCATCATAACCATCAATTAAATCAGGAAATTGTGTTATCAAGCGAGATCGAATGTCTTCTAATTTTGTTTCCTCGTCTATTGTACGAGACGATATTGCAGATAAAGATTCGTATTGACTTGCTAGATTTTTTGCTTCTGCTGTTTGTTGTTTAAGTGAGTTAATACCTCTATTTAATTCATCAAATGCTTCTTTTTGTTTTTGAGCTGATCTTTCAGCTCTTGCTCCCATAAAATCAAATGCCATTATGACAGCAGTAACAGCACCTACAACTAAACCAATTGGATTAGCAAGCATAGCTGCCCATAAACCTTTAGTGGCAAAAGTTAACATTTGAGTAGTAGTCATTAATCTCATCTGAGCAAATTCTACTCCTGCTAATCTTGCCTGTGTTTGAACTAAACTTGAATTTAATAACATTGTAGATAGAGAAAAATTCTTTAAAAATGTTAAGAATGCAGTACCTTTATTTACTGCAAGCAAAGTAAATATTATACCTAAGATAGTTTTAAGATTACCAAAATTATTAATTAATAGAGTTATACCGCCAATTATACTTTTAACTAAACTAGTATCTATAGTATTATTCCAAAAACTATTTATGGAATTACGAAGCTGATTAATCTTGGTTTCCCAACTGCCCATTCTTACTTCGTTTTCAGACATTGCCGAACCACTTGCAGTAGAATATTCAGTAAGCATACTTTTGTACATATCAAAATTCTCTACTAGGGCTACTAATTGGTTACCTCTATATTTTCCTCCAAGACTTTCTATAATTGGGGCAGTTTGCATAGAACTAAGTTTCGACCATTTCTGCGATAATTCTTCTAAAACAGACATTGGATTTTTTAGTTCTTCAATGCCATTTCTCATTTCATGAACCTTAATTCCAACACTATTTAACGCTTCTGCTGATTTAGATAATGCTGCATCATCTATTATTTCTCCGTCTTCAGTTTCTCCCTTGATTTGTCTAATGTTCATCAGAATACTACGAAATGCTCGTCCTGCCTCATTTCCCGAACGTTGGGTGATGGCAGTCATGGTTCCAACGGCTGCAGAAAGTTCATTTATTCCCACGGATGCGTTTGCAGATATAGATCCGGCAACTGTTATTCCCTCACTTATTTTAGAAATACTAGTCGCATATTTATTGTCAATAATATTTGCGCCGTCCAAAACTCCCATTAATGCTTCTTGACTACCTTTATATTTATAAGCAGCATCAGTAGCAAGTAGAAAACTATTAGCTTGTTCTGCTGTTAATTCACCAACGTTTTGTGATAGCAAAGATATTTTTGCTAAATCTGAAGCTTTTTCTTCATATCCAGCTCTACTAAACTCTCCAACTGATTTTAAATAATCTTGTGCAGTACGTCCAAAAGCATTAGATGCTTCAAAAGCACTATTTTTTAGATTATCCATTGCTTCTGCACTCATATTTGTAACTTTGGCAATATTTACCATTAATCCATCTAATTCTTTCAATGTGGTCAGACCAGCCTGTAAACTTCTGAGTGGTGCGTACAGCGCGGTTGCTCAATTTTGTTATCTATAAGGCTTTTTATCCTTATAATCTAGAAGTTGCCTTCATACGTTTATATTTTCAAAACGATACGTCTGTTGATTCAGACTAGTTCAGCATATATTTTCTTCACATTGTTTTAATAAAACAAAGGTGATAAGAAGGAGGAGACTCTTGGGGATATTTTTGCTATCATATCGCTCAATCCCTATGCGTTACAAAGACTTGTGATACAAGCCCTCTCGATACTAGGTCAGTGACCCTCTTTCGAATTTCCCCTCTCATAATTTGTAGTTACATTATCACTTTCACTACAAACGGCAGTTAAATTCCACCAAACCCCACGCCATCATTTTTACAAAATTTTTACTGAGTGTTGTCAAAAAACTATCGGCAGCACCATTTATCCTTGTAATTTCTGCCGTAGCACTTCTTACAGATGTTGTTAATTGAGCAAATTGTAAATTTAATTCTCTAACTGACCTTCCACCAACTGTACCAAATCTAGCCACATCTGCTGTTAATCTTGCTACTTGTGCTTGGATTTCTGGTCGTGCAAAAACGGTTTCTTTACCAACTTGTAGACTTGCTAATCTATTTGCCATATTCCCTTGATATAATGAAATATCACTAGCACTTAAAGTTCTAGTATTTGTTGTTGCCATGACACGTTGTAAATCTCTATATCTTGATATTTGCAACTCTAAGTTACTAATATTTTGAATTATTCCTCTTCTTTGTTCGTTAGATAAACTTGTATTGCTTGCTCTTACTTGGTCAATGGTTGACTTAATCCTATTATATTGAGCAGTTAACGCAGACAGATTTTCTGCATCTTTTATACCAGTTGCAGGAGAGGTAAATCCAGCTTTTAATTTTGCAATTTTGTTTTCATAGACTTGAAGTTTGTTCAATGCAGATTGTATATTTGATCCGGCATTATTATCAATTAAATTTGCACCGCTAAAAACATAACCTCTTTGTACACTATTTCCGGATTGTATTCTTGCTATATTGAATTTTAGCTTCTCAACAACTCCATTTGCCTTTGTTACATTTGCTGTAAAACCAATTATATCTTTTTGAGAATTCTTTAAAAAATTCACATCAACAGTTCCAAGAGATTTAAACTCTTTTTTAACTCTTTCAACTATATTAGAAGAAGACATAAAAAATTGTCTTCCGTCAGCTTCTAGTTGTTTTCTATTAAATACGTCAATTTTTTGGTTACCAGCTTGTTGTGCTGTTTGTTTTACTTTATTAACTGCAGTAGTAACACTATTTAATCCAGAAGCGTCAATTTTTAATTTTACAGAAATAGCTTTTGTAATTTTTGCGTTTAGTGAAACTATTTGATCTTCAATTTCTTTTTTTGTTGATGAAAGTTTCGCTTTGATTAATATATTTAAGTCATCCAAATTAATCCACCTCTCTTTTATAATTTAGGGCATGAAAATACCCTACCTTCAAAGAGTAGGGATAAATATGTTTCTATTATTTATGTAGTTTTTATACCTCGTTTCCCTAAAGCAATTTTCATAAATATTCTTGCTTTTCCCATTGCTAATTCCCTATATGTGTTTGCAAAGAAAGGACGGGGGCCAATTCTCTCATCTAAATCAACTCCCCAACTATATCCTTTGCCGTATTCTAAAATATAGGGGATATCCTCACCTTCGTCTCCTCGTCTAGTATTTTTTAATTCAATAGCATTATCACCAATCGGAGTAGTTATGCAACTATCAATTAATCTCCAACTACGATCATAATGAGTTGGAACATATTCTTCATAAACATCATTTTGAATATGTTCTCTCATAAGTTGCCGACTATCTAAAGCAACGTCAGATTGTAAACTTTCTGATATTTTTTTTTGTAAATATTTTTCTAAGTCTGATATAGATTTGAAATCCAAAATATCTCCTCCAAATACTATTAATCTTTACTAATTCCCATTGCTTTGCCTAAGTTCTTGAGTGATTCTGGAGAAATTTTATTAAATTGTTTTGGCAATTCTTTTATTAATTTCATTAATCCATTTTGATCTGGCATTTTTTCAACCAATTTATTCAATGCTTGATTAACTATGCTAACCATACTATTATCTACTAATTGAATTTGTTCAATTTCTTTTCTTAAAACATAATCAATAAATTCTTTTTCTGACTCAGGAATCAATTCTATTATTTTATCAATTACGTCATGCTCTTTTAATTCATCATAAATTGACAAAATATCACTTTCTTCGACTTCTACCTCGAAATCAACATTTGTATATTCATTTATTAACATATATTCATAGGCAAACTCTTTTAAAGCAAAATCAATCTTTTTAATATCTTCTTCAATAACACACATGTCTAATATATTATTAATTAATAGTTTTTTTTCTGAAAACGATAAATATTTTTTAATAGTAAAATCAACACCTTCTTCAATTTTATAACCCTGTTCTCTAATTTTATTAATTTTTAACAATTCCATTATAAATTCCTCCATTTTATATTTTATTTACTATATTCACTATATTCACTTAATAAAATACCCCACACCTATTTGAGTGCAGGGTTTGTAAATTATTGAAGATTTTTTACGATTAAAGTTCCTTCTGATGGACTCATTTTTCCTATTTCATCTAATCTATTTTTTGATATATTAAAATAGTCGGCAATACTTTTATAATAAACTCCTAATTTATTTGCATAATCGCTATCAGTTTTTTCATTTGCTTCTATTTCATCATATACCAACATTATAGTTATATATAAATCTTCTGCATTTCCTAAATCATTTCTCCAATTCTTTGCAATATTAAGCATTATAGCTTTATCAGAAATACTCCCAACCTTTAAATCAGATGCTTTTTTGTAGTCTCCTGTATCATAATAATACTGAGCCAAACTAACTTTTTGATTATGCTTGTAAACAAAATATCCACCAAACATTGCTATAATTATCACCATAAAAACAATTATAATTTTACTAGTTTTCACTTTTTCTCACCAACTTTTTCAGCTAATACTATTAGTAATCCACCTGTAAATATAGCAGAACCAAATGACATAATTCCTACGTAGTTATAGAATTTTTCTGCTATACTTGTTCCTGACTGAGATTCTATATTGAGTAATAAGAATCCTGCTAATAGGAATAAAATTGTGGATAATAGTGCTAGAATTTGGATAAATAATTTCACTATTGTATACCCCCTCCGGTTGTTTTTCAATATTTAATTTATTATATGCTATTTAGAGGAAGTATACAACAAATTATTGAAATTATGTTAAGAATTATGATTATTAAATAGACGCTTGATGATCTATATTATTACTTATTATTTTCTTTTCAAAATGTTTGGCAAAATTACTATATTTCTTATACCTCTTAATTATTTCATGATATATACCAGATTCTTTCCTAGATATTACCCCTGTACTAGGTAAAACATCTTGATTATTACTATATGGCATTAACACTTCTAAAAGTTCTTCATCGGTCATACTGAAACATTCTCTATAATTTATGTTATATGTATTTTCTACATGTTTTAACTCAATTACCAAGAATGGTTCAAATATCTCTTTAAGAGTTTTAGTTTTAACATCTTCTGGGTAAATAAAAAGACACTTATCTAAGTGTCCGTTTAATCTTAATATTTCAATTTTGTCATCCAATCTTTCTTTATACTTTCTTCCTATGCCACCCCTTGGTTTATCTGAATACATTCCTGCATACTCTACGTATCGCCATTGATTATTAATAAGCACTTTCCAATCAAAAACTTTTTTACTATCTTCTATTAATTCTTTATATTTTGGTTGTCTAACAAATATTAATTCATTGTCGATAAAGAAATTGGCGATATTACATTCTTCTAGCGATTTGCATTTTTCTCCGTTCTTATCAAAACATATCTTACCTGCTCCTCCACCTTTATAATATTTTTTGTAATCTATATCAAGCAATTTACATATATTTTCAATCGAGCCAAAATGACTAATGTATGTTGGTGCTGAAGCCATATCTGAATTATTATTCATGTCACTATAATAAGGGATTCTTTTTAATTTTAGAAATAGATTATTAAAATCGTTTAGCATTTCGTCCACTGTTCTTACACTACTTGTTGATCCAGATGGAATCCAATTTAAATTTTCGATTATCTGGTTATATGTAATACCATCGAATACTCTCGCAAAGAGATTCCAACTATATGTACAGCCATTTTCTTCTAATTCTATAAACATAGGTGGTCTATTTAAAATACTATGTATTCTTTTAAGTTCAGATATTAAATCTTCTTTAGTTACTTCTCCATGAATACTATTTAAATTATATTGTGGTATATATTTTCTACATATATCATTATACTTTATTTTTACCTTTGTTTCTAAAACTCTCCTTCCAAAACCTCTATGTGTCAACGTATCATATTCTGCTACTGTCGGGCATTTATTTAACTTATCTGCTAATTTTATTAATTCTTTTATAGATATTTCAATTCTTTCATTAATTCTGTATTTTCCTTAGATATTTGTGATATTAATTCAGGGGTTGTCTGCATATCTTTACGAGTTTTTCTAGCCATTAATTCATTCACTTCCTCTTTATATTTTATTTATTATCTATTTCTTTAATTCTTTCCATTAGCATTTCAAATAACTTAGGTTTATCCATCTTCTTAAAATCTTCCTTATAAAAATCAATTAAATTTATATCATTATCATTACACAAATCAATTTTCATTTTAGTTTTATCTCTATACCATTCAGATTCCATCATACCAAATATCTCAATAGGATATATTTTATTATTATATTTAACTGTAAAATCAAATCTATGTCTTCTTGTATAATCTTTTATGTAATTATAATAATAATCCTCTTGCCAAAATTCTAGTGTTTCACTATTTTCTTCTAACATTGTACAAAAATCATATTCATATGAAGACCTACAATAATTTCCTTGTGGAGTTAACAAACAATTATTACTTTGCTTTTCATCTTTAAATCCTGCGACTTTTAGAGCATTGGTAAAAGTAGTAAATTCATTCTGATATTTATGAGACGATGCCATCCACTCACAATCATCAACATCTCTTTGAGTAGGAATTCTGCCTAATCTTTCATATAATTCTTGCAAATCTTCAATTAGTTCTTCCTTTGATTTTTGTCTTCCAATGATGGTTGGCAACATATCGCAATATATTTGCAACCTATATATTCCACCAAAATGCTCTTCATATGCTCCCATAGAGTAAAATCCATCTATAGTTTGAGAATATTTATTAATATCTCTACTATGGGGAGTTCTACCTAATATATTGTATAATTCCTTATATTTTATAATCATGTCTTTTTCTAGTGCTTTATTATTAAAATCATAATAATCTATTCCAAGTTTTTCATATGCACTAACTATACCTCCGAAACGCCTATTATATGTACCACTGTGAGGCATATTTTTAATATTATCAATATCTTCATTTGTTAAAAGATAGATATCATTATTAAGTTTAATATATGTATAATGTTTAATAAGTTTTAACATTTCTTCATCAGATAATGTTTCTCTATCAAAGAACATTTCTCTTTCTTTTGGAATTTCTATCCCAGATATCAATATAGCATTTTTAAAAGATCCAAATCTTTGAAAATATAAAGTATAGGCAGGGAGGTTATTTTTCGATGTGAATTCACGTTCTACAGGAAATCCAATATCATTGTAATATTGTCTAAGAATATCAATTAATTCATCATCAGTAACCTTTTTATATATTGAATGATATTGTTTTTTATATTCTTCACTTATTTCATAACCTATTAGATTTAAGGCATTTTCTAAGTTACCAAATTTCTTCATAAACATATTAAGTGATGGTAAATTATTTTGAATGGTATAATCTAAGACTTTTGGAATACCAAATTTGTCACAGTATTCTTTTAATAAACGCAATGCTTCTTTATCTGAAATATTTTTATATGGTTTAAATCTTCCTTGTTTGTTTTTAGGTATTTCTATATTTGCAAGTTTTAATAAATTATCAAATCCCTTAAAACGCCATATTGCTTTTTCACTTATATTATAAGTTTTACAAATATCACTCTTTTTAGGATAACCAAAATTAGTGCAATACTCTTTAACCATATTTATTATTTCATCATCTGTGTACGTTTTATAAACTAAAGTTATTCCACATATTTTATTTAATTTAATTAGACCACCAAATCTTTCATGTATTAAATGAACAGATACTAAACACTCTTTGTTTTTATACGCTTTATTCATTTCTTTTTGTGTTGGAGTCTTTCCGAATTTCTCTACAAACGATTTGTAGATTTCTATTATTTCCTCATTACTTAATTTAACTTTTCCCATTTTACAACATCTCCTTTAATATTTTATTGGTTTCCTTAAAAAAATAAATAAACAGACAAAGTGTTAAGGATTACACTCTTTCAGGAGCTACCCTAGTCTGTTTACTGTGCAATTTAATCAATCACACAAAGTAAGTACCTCAAATTAATGAAGTGCCTGAGTTCTATAATTGATTATTTTTATTTATGTAAAATATTATTTATCTACTTTCTTTACCTTCTCTTTAACAACCTTTTCCTTCTTAACTCTAACTTTCTTCTCCTTAACTACAACATCCTTAACCCATTCCAACTTACCAATCTTAATAAAATGTGTCAATCCAACAGCGTATGCGTCTGATTCATCTTCATTCTTAAAAACTGCATCAGGATATCTCTTCTTAATCTCTTCTTGTACTTGTTTCTTAGTTGCATTTCCACTTAATATTGCCTCTTTGACGGTTTTAGGAGGGTAGTATATCTGATCACAGTCGTAAAACAACAAGTTTGTCACGCCATGTACCCGATAAATAACCTGAGTTGCCATATTGAATCTACTAAATCCTCTTTCAATCACAATTGTTTTAGTAGGATAATTTGTTTTTAACTCAGCCATTTTTACAGCAATTACTTTCAATCTTTTTCCGTGAGATTGACTTTTCTTTGTAGGGATAGAATCAATCAAAACTGGTATCATATTTTCATCAAAAATACAAAATCCTGTTGATTCCATAGAAAGATCATACGCATGTATGTAATTAATTTTGTCTCATCTCCAATATCTCCTAATATCCTAATATCAAACAAAGACATCACACTAAAGCAATGTCTTTGTTATTTATTTTATATTTATAATTTATTTATGTCTTCAAACAAACATATCTCAACAAACCTACTTCAACTTCTTAAACTCATTACTATCAATAGCAAATTTCTTGGCTTTCTTTAACTCCTTAATAGATTTCTCTGCTCTAACTGGTTCAACCTGATCTGGATATTCTTTTACTAAATCTCTATAAATTTCTCTCCAAGTATATCCTTTCTTACACATCCAATGGATTTCATCTTCTATTTCTCTAATTATTGATAAATCTTGAGTCGAAAGGAAATCTCTAAGATTGTCTTGTTGTCTTAAATCTAAGTGTTCTTTTATTTCTTTTGCATACATGCCATAAATGATGTCATAGGTAGTATTCGTAATTGAAGAATATGTAGAACGACTATTTGGTAGTTCACCCCTATGAATAAATGTTGATATTGAATTAGTTTCTCTATTCCTTCTAATAATTCCATCTTCTCTGGCGATAAGTTGTTTTAATTCTTCTTGTGTAAGGTAAATTATTGATTCTTTCAGAGAGAAATAATCCCTAATTACTATTTTATATTGCTTTCTTGCTAATGGGGTATCTAATAACTTTAACAAAAGAGTATAGCCTTGTTGAGATAAAAGATATATATTTTTTGAGTTTGAAATAGATTGTTTTGTTAATCCTAATTCTAAAAGTGAGTCGTTTGAGCCGACCGACTTTTTTAAGTCAATATAGTCAGTTCCTTCTTCAAAGTATTTATTATTTATATTATTGTTTATTAATTCATTTACGTGTTTTAATTCTTTGCTATGAATGGTTGCTACGGTTTTTGCCAACATAACTTTCTGATCTTTACTAAATCCACCATATACATTCTGAACGTCAATCCCACATACTTTTACAGTTCCTTTGATTATTAACTCGTTATTATTTTTATCCATTATAAATTCCTTCTTTCTTCATTTTATTTATTAGCTTTATTGACTTTAAACACTCTTTTTCCTAGTTACCCATTCTACAAACACATCTGTTGTTTGATCCCAACCAAATTTACACCAACTTTTACGTGTCTGGGGATGTACACCTATTTCTCTAGGACATATCCCTTTTGAAAAGTAGAAATTGATTTGATCAAAATTATAAATATAAGTTACTTTTTCTTTGTCAAGATTGTTAATTGTAACACCTCCTTTCAATATATTTGCATCTTATTTTGAGACACATAAAAAGAGCATAATCCATAAAGATATGCTCCTTCAATCAATCACAAAATATTAAGTTATTAATTACTAACTTATCTGTTTTATTTTTAACCAGTTGCCTTCTGTTGCTGTAACAGTTGCACTATCATTTGAACACCTAAGCCCAATTTGCGTATCGACCGTACATTCCAATATGGCAAATGCAGGGCTTCCTGTACCCGCCGATCCTGATACATCGGCAGCATTACCTTGTTCACCCATATAGCTAGCAGTTGTGTAATTGTAAAATTGATAGCTAATTCCCATATCGTTTTGATTGAGGAGTTGTACACCCATTAGCTCATAAACTCCAGCATACAATGTATACTGTCCGTTGCCATGATTTGTTTTAATGCAATTAGATATAACGCCCCCACTAAAGTTTAATAATATATTAACAGCAGGGTTTACTGCCACTAGATTACTAGCTTTTAAATAAGCAAGGTTACTAATCTTATCCCATTTTGTACCATTGTAAACGTATTTACCACTATTCCCCACATCTGTTTGATATACCTCTAAGCCTTCAGGTGGTGAAACAATTGCCAGCCTCTGTGCTTGCGACATACGAGGACAAACAAACCCATACAACGTTGAGTTCAATGCAAAATTACTACTAATTTCACCTGTTGTATCTATTAATGATGTCGGTAATTTTGATACAGCCGTAGACCCAATTTGGGTTATCTTAAAATACGACCTAGTAAGTGCTATTCCAGTGATACCAGCAACAGTTCCAGTTGTCATTACTTTTACAGACATGTTTTGAGTAGGAGTAATAATTGCTTTTGTTGGTAAACTAGAATCTGCGGATGCACTTTGTACAGGCACTGATAAACCTGTAGTACTAGTTGGCAAATAAGTTCCAGCAGAATCAGTCCACACATATTCAGCCCAAACATTACCTGTATTTCCATTAAACTCTATAAATGCTTCTAATTCATATGTGCTACCTACCTTTAAAGAAAACATATTATTAGTTACTCCAATATTACCAACTACTGGAGAAACTGGAATAGTAGTATTTGCGGTAGTGACATTGGCACTAACTCTTGCAAATATGTAATCAACAGTTTGTAAAACCGTAGCCTGACGGGACACTTCTTCAATTTCAATATAAGGTAAATCAGAACCTGCACCAACAGAGGTAACTCCACTGTTACCCAGTATTTTTACTCGTATTTTTGTATCAGTAGTACTGGATTTCACAGTACAGGAAGCTGTATTACTACGCCCCCACTCATTTCCTGCTGTAGGGGCTATAAGTGCTGCTGAACTCTCAAGTTGTTTCCATGTAGAATCAATATCATAATATTCTACACAATAACTCATAGAAGAATCATTTCCAACAGCAGTAGATAAATTTGCATTAACCTTATATACTGAACCACTTAAAAGAGTAAAAGTACCATCTAAATTATTTATTATTTTATTTCCTATAGAAACAACATTATTATTCATTGAAATCAATGAGTTTGCTGAAACTGTTGTGATAGGGGTTAGTGCTACAGCCCTTAAAAATGAATTAGAACTACCAGTACTGTTTCTATTGTCTGCCACGATATAGCTATTTGCTCCATCTGAACGGATAACTACTGAGTCATTTTGATTAAAAAGATAAATAGGATTCGAATTCGTAGAGCCATTTATTGTTTCTGTTCCAAACGGAGCAATTATCACAGAATTATTACTATTATCAGTTTTGATAATTTCAATCTGCTTACCATCATTTCCAATTGATGTCGGTAATGTGGCTGTAAGTTGTGCTGTAGTTGCATCTGCTTTTACAGTATAGTTCCAATTTGTCACACTACTATTAGCAGATAATGTCTGAATTGTTGGACTTCCCATACTACTTGACACTCTATATTCACTTGCTCGTTTATTTCCCACTTATTTAATCAGCCTCCGTTTCTTTTAAGATTATTTTATAAAAAGAGCAGATTTTAATTTAGGTTTTCTAACTTCGTAATCACACCATCCAACTCGTTTTCCTTTTTTTAAGTAATTAATAATTGTAGTTTCATTCAATTTAAAATATCCACTTATATTTTTTACGGTTTTATTTAGATTTTTATTATAATATTCACACACTTGTTTTACCAAATTACTTAAAGCAAATCTTTCACATTCTAACCAATCAATTATATCTAAATCAAACATATCATTTAATTTACTATTCATTATATTAGTTTTAATCCATTCTAATTCAGAATATCTACAATCAATCACTATGTAATTTTCTTCCTTAATACCGTTTGCTAGTGCCAATTCTTTTTTAATTTCATCATTTTTTTGCTCTTCTACTACTGTTCTTGCTTTTTTAAATTTAAATGATTCTTCATAATGTTGCATTCCATGAACTTCTATAATACAATTATGAAGATATGAATAAAAATCATATCTTCTATTTTCACACCATTTAAATATTCTTTTAGATAATTGATGCATAAAATTAATTTTTAATTGTTCAAATACGGAAAATATAATTTTTTCTGGATAAGATATTCCTGTGCTATTGCATATACAACCAATAGTTTTCTTCCAGTATAAATTTCCTATGATAATATTCTTCATTTTCCCACAATCTGGACATTTTACAATTATGCTTTCTCCACTTTTGGCCGTATATTTTTTAGCATCTTTTTCAGACACACCTAAATCACACATCCACTTATTTGTATCCCATATTGTATTGTAACCAAGAATTATTTTAGCTGGATTAGAGCAACAAACTGAACATCCGCGCCCTCTTATTACACTATATTCATCAATATAATCCTCCCAGTCACATTTGTTACATTTATATCTATACCATTTCCTATTTTGTTTTGAGCCATTCCCTTTTGTATATTCCCTATGCTCTTTATTTAAAATAACAATGTTTCTTTTACTATCTTTAAAAACAGTTCCTATTTCTATTTTATGATCAACAGTTACTTTATCAAGAAGTTTTCCTAAAGCACCCTTTTGAAAGCTATTAGTGTTTATTTTAAATATGTCCTTATCTAAATATTTTATATATAATCCTTTTGGATTTCTATGATAGTCAATAATTTCAATTTCTCCCTCAATATCATCATATATAAACCTAATCTTATATCCAATACTCTCTTTCCAATTAATTTTTCCTTTATATCTTCCATTGATATATTTAGGCAATTCTTCTGAAAATACTTTTTTCATAATATAATCACTTTCCTTCCAATCATTTATTTATTTTTGGGCATAGAAAATCCCCAAAGCATTAAATAACTCTGAGGATTTTGTGTATTTATATGTGCTTATTCCGTTTATTTCTTTTACAAATGTATACATAATTCCAATAGATTTAAGATAGTCTCTCTCTTCATTCCATTGAGTTGAATATTCTTTGTCAAATTTTACTCTCACGAATTTCAATCCTTTTTATTAAAGATTTACATTAAAAACACTTACCATAATTGATAAGTGTTTTTATTTATTAATATTTGATTATATAATTGACCACCAAAAATGGATTCATTATTGAGTGTGCCTGAGAACCTCCAGTAGAACTTGATGTTTCTATTCTGTTTATTTCATCTGTACTACTTAAAGGCGTACCAAACGCTTCAGAACTCCATTGGACAGAGTAGGTATCGTCATAAGTATGATTGTGTGCTGGAATTTCCGCAATAGTTAGGGCCGCCACTTCTCGTCCTCCAACTGCTCCTAATGCTCTATTATTATAAGTTACAGTTAAATTGTGAGTTCCAGTTCCTTGAGAAGTTAAATTTATTTGTGTTCCTGCTACAGCATTTGCCAAACTTGATGCCAATTTAATACTTGTAGCTGATACTCTAATTACATAGTATGTACTGGATGCGGTTAACCCTCCTGGGGCAGTACCACTCGTTGTTAATACCACAGCAGTTCCCGTATACAGACTATCGTTACTCGTCACTACAATTGTATCTGTGACTATTGTTACTGCGGTATTAACAAAAGTTAATACAAATGTTGATTGTCCTGCTCCGATTGGCATCCTAGATCTCATGTCTGGAAGTCCAAAACTTGTGCTCCCATCTCCATTACCATATGTTGTTCCAATTACAGAAAATAATTTTGCATAAGTTGTTCTTGAAATGGCATTTCCATTACAAAACATCCAACCCGAAGGTGCTATTGAACCTCCATACATTTGAATTATTCCTACATCTGTACTGTTTGCACTTACCATGCCAATAGGAGTAATAGACCAACCTCTAGTTGCACCATTCCATGTGAACTCAAAATGTGAATAATTATCTTCAAAAACAAAATTATCATCAGCAGATTCTAATTTTTGTCCTGCGGAAATAAAGTCGATGATTATATTTTTATTTGAACTATTTCCAAGGTAATCTACTATTCTAAATGTATCTCCGACATTTAAATTTGCTGTTAATGGTAGTGTTGCAGTTATTGCTGAAACTCCAGTTGTGTCCACAAGATATAATTTACCAATTTCAATAGTAAAATTTTCTGACTTAACTATAGGAGTTAATCCACCCCCTGAACCAAGTTCTTTCCAACTATTTTTATTCCATTGATACCATTTTTTATTTGTATAATCAAAACCTAACGCTTCTTTTGATGGAATTAAAGTTTCAGGAGGTGTACCATCAAAAGAATAATAATCTGTTTTATTTTTCCAGTTAGTATATACAAAATCATCTAATGCCACTTATTTCACCGCACTTTCTAAGATTCATAAATATTAATTGTACAAGTTACACCTGTACTATAATAAAAACTAACTAAATCACTTGATAGTTTAAGAGTATTATTATCAATAATTCCAAATTCACGAATATCATCACATGCTCCACTTGAATCATATGTTGTGGCAATTGTTACCGCAGGACTTACATTTAAAGTACCACTACATACAACACTTAATGAATCAACGACAGTAGTACCAATTGCTTTTGTGTATTCAGGATAAGTAAATGTAAGAGTTTTTGTGTCAAATCCTTTAACATAAAACGGTTTATATACTGTTGCTATAATACCACTCATACCTATTAACCCAATAGTCATATTTACATTAGATAAACTATGTTCTGTTGCATCATCAGCAGATATTGGTCCATTATACGATGTTGAATAAGTTGAAGTAGATGTAGCACTACCTAAAGTTCCTTTTGGAATTGTTACACTAGAAATTTTTACTGCTTGTGAAAAAGTACATGGGACATTTACATTTCCAATACCAGAACGTATTTGTACGGCAGAAGTTGATGTAAGTGTAGCAGGCACATTAACAATATTTATAATTGTTGTAACTGTTGCTGCAGCTTGATTTTCATTAAATTTAAGATTAAAGGAAAGATTTGGTGTTGTAATATTATAATTTTCTGATAACCTTGCAACTTGAACACTTGTTACTGTTTTAGTCCCAATATTTAATTGTCCATTAGGACTTGAAATTGTTACTACATCTGCTTTAGAAGTTGTAAAATTAATTGTACATTGTTCAGAATCTTTTAATGCTTCTTGTCCATCAGGATATGTTTTAGTACCAATAGTCAAGCTAGGAACACTATTATTCATCATAATTCCTGTACTACTTGTATAAAAACCACTAGAACTTCCAGTAGGTGAAACAACCATAACTTTTACTTTTTGACTAGTTGCAGTAGTTAACCCCCTATTAGCACAAGATATAGAAATAGTAGCACTCGTTCCCTCAGTTACATTTTGAATTTTTGATTTTGCTAATTCAAAATTATAAACAATTACTTGATTAAATGATTTATCAGCAGTTATAGTAATTTCCATAGTATCATTTTCTTTAACAGAAGTTTGATTTATAGGATAATTACCAAATGTTACTGATTGAATCACAGGAGGAGTTTCTTTTGTAACAGGAACACTAAACACAACACCATTATTTTCACATATAATTGATTCTGCACTACTTATATCAATTGTAACTGTTGCTGTATACGTACCACCAGTTTTATTTGAATAAGAAGAAACAGTTGTGCTATTAACTGTTGGTATTCCACAATATGCATCTTCTGTCCTATCCCATTCAATAGTTACATTTAAACTTGTATCATCTGTTAAAACTGAATCTACACAACCATTATTAGGAGCATCTTTATATGTTACTGAGCAATTTTTACCATTTGTAACTGCTGTCACATTTGTTATAAAAATTCCACCTGTACCTGTTGCTTCAATAGTAAAAAAGTCACAATCATTTTCTGTAATAAGAGTATTTACTAAATCATTTTTAATAATTACAGACGTTGCTTTAGAAATTGATTGACCAAAAATTAATCCATCATTTGATATTTTATAAAAATTACCTGCATTTGCATTATTAATTAAAGAAAATGATTCACAAGAAATACCACCTAAATATGTCATACCTGAAACTGCCGTACTAACAAGTTTTCTAACACTATTCACTGCTTTAGAACTAGCAGCAGTTGTTGTACTATCAGAATCAGTTGCATCAGATAAAGGAATATTAGTTCTTACCCAATTCTGTGTTGCTAAATCTTCTAAATTTGCTATTTCTTTAATTACATCACACATTGGATAAAATTTAGGATCACCAACAACTCCATTATCTACAATAGTTCCTTTTAATTTTACAGGATTACTAAATTCTAAATTAAAATAAACAGCAGTATCTTTATCAATAGGAAAAGGTTCATCTAACAATAAATCATTTAATCCTACTGTTATATCTTTCCCTAATCCTTTTGTAAAATCATTATAACTACAATCTTCAACAATAATTTCATTTTTATCTTCTGAAGTTGCCCAAAATCTTGCAGTTGTTCCTTCTGGTGCTTCTATAACTTCTATATTTTTTAAACCAGAATAAAAACCATCTATTGTTGCTTTAAAATAAGTAGAAAAATTTGTTATGGTTTGAGCATTAGCAATTCCTTCAGCATCACTACATTCATTCATTTTAAAATCACTTGATATTCCAGTAGGATACATGGAAAATAATTTATTTCCATGAACTAAACCAACTCTACCAAATTTATTACCGATAATTACACCATTTTTATCAACGCTAGTTTTTAATAAAGTTCTTTTAGTTCCATCTGTTTTTGTCCCAAGTATGCTACCTTGCCATTCTGATAATATAAATCTATCTGATTCAACTGAAGCACCAAAAGAAGCAATTTTATTATATTGACTATTATATAAATCATATCTATAAAAATTAAGATTAGAGTTTTCTTTAATTATTTTCCATGAATTTTCTGTATTTATTTCACCAAAATATAATATTCCATTTGGAATTTCATTCATTTCATCAATAAAATTTGAAAGTTCCTGTATTTGATTACCAGTAAAATCTTTAAGCCAATTTGTAAATTCAGTTTTTGATACAGTTATGTTATTAGCAGATGCTTGTGTTTTTGTAATATCATAATTAGTATCATTATCTAAAGTAATACGTATTTTATTGCCTTCAATATCAGTTATGGATTGAATAGAAGTACCAGTATTTCCAGTGTCACCTTTACTTCCTTGGATAATAGGTGTTTTATTAACCAATTGCCCATTTTCATATCTTTGTAAAATCTCATTATTATATATGTATAATCCTTCTTTAAGTTCTGTTGGATTTGCGGAAAAATAAGTATCTCTTTCAGTGTTATTAGCAAAAATATGATTAGATTTAACATCTAGTAAACCTTTACCTTTTGATGGCGAAGTTATAGGCATTTAAATATCACATCCTTTCTATACATATTGTCCTGACCATCGCAATTTTGTTCCTAAATTATTCATTACTTGAATTGAAGATACACTCTCAAAATTATATTCCCTTGATTCATTTGCTGGAATATATAGGATATAACCATCAATATTTATTTTTAGAACAGTATTTTCTGCTTCTATAAATAAAGAATTTAAATATGCTTTATTTCCATTAGAATCTTCAAAATTTACTAATTCATTGTTGGATTGTAATACGTACCAAGGATCATAGTTAGCGTCACCTATTTTATTTGTTGGAAGACTGCTTATAAAACCTGAATGTAATAATTGACCTATCATTGTTTTATCATTCCTTTCTTTATTGGGGTTGTTTGGGATTATAAATAGTAAAAAATAAGGAAAGAAAGACAAATTGGTTTGTCTGTCTTTCCTCTTATTTTGTGGGTTTTGATTGGTAACAATTATAGGATTTGCAATTTCCTATAATTATTAATGCTACTAGATATGTTCAACATCTTTTTTAGTTATGTTGCGAAGTTTACCAAAATTAAATTGCTTTTCATATTGAGAAGTTATTACTTTTGAATTATCTATATCAAATTTAATCCATGAATGACCTGTAGATATGTATTTCTTAGCATATTGGAGCATATAAAAGAGAATTAAATTTGAAGGGATTTTGTCTTTTACTGAGATTATTCTAATTTCTTTCCATCCACTTCTATTTAAACTATACCACCTATTCCTTGCCTTTTTATCAAACTCCTCTTGTGTTAAAACTCCCATTTTAACAGATAAGTCATGTCCACCAAAATCACATTCTACATATAATTTATTTTCAGGGAATGCAATATCCAAAGATGCATTAAAATAAGGATAATTTAAAATACCTTTATAAATAGTATTTACATATAATTGCTGATTGCTTGTAGGCGTAGTACCATTTTTATAAAATGATTCTCTAATTTTAGCTTGTATTTCTGGAGACTGAGAAGGATTATCTACTCCATAATTTCTCTGCAATGTTTCAATTTTCTTTAATTTTATGTCATTAGATTGTGAAGGATTGTCACAGCCAAAACGCTCATTAAACGTATTCAATCTCTTTTCTTGAATTATTTTACTATCAGATGGATTTTGCACTCCATAATTATTAGATAATGTTGCCAATGCCTTATCTTTTATTTCTTTCACTAATAATACATTAGATACTCCATATCTCTCATTATTTGTTTCAATCATCTTGTTTTTAAAAATATCTAATTTTAATGCTGATTTTTCTCCATATTTAGAAAACATACTTTCTTGTCTTTTTTCATTTTGACATTTAGGGTTTCCGCAACAATCTTTTGGAGTAATAGATTTTTTATTTTGACTAATGTATCTTTCATATGGTTTCTGAACTTTGGTCACTTGACAATAATCACATAAAATTTCAATCATTGCAGAACTACCATTAGTTAAATCATCAACATTCACCATAAATTTATCATTAAATTTTGTAAAATTGTATCCTCTGTTTATGTAATGATTTTTATTAGTATGATGCCATCTCACTTCTGCTTCTTTTGATATTAACATTAATAAACACCTCACCCTGTTCTCTCACAATTTAAACATAAAAGAAGAGAGGTTGTGAGTAGCCTCTCTTGTCGGTAGTTAATTAAGTTTCGAACCTCAATTAATGCCTATCTTTTAAAATTAGTATTAACTAATTGGTATACGGATGACACGCCCTATATTATTACTATTTGCTGGTTTCAGTGCTTTTAAAGCAAAATTAGTGACATTGGCATCTTTTTCCTTCTTTGTTTGGATTTGTAGTGCCGCATCTGGAACTGCTTTGTCAAAAATATATTGGATTTTAGATATCTGAGTTTCGCCTTCTTCACTTATTTCAAGTGTTTCAAGTACGCATATTACATCATCAGGAAATGAAATATTATCAATTAATACAGTTTCTGTTGTCGCAGGAGTATTGTATTTGTACCCTCTAACTTCATAACGAGAACCAACTAGACCGCCAACAATTGTTACGTCATCACTAGAAATTGTATATCCAGAAGTTACTACAACTTCTACTCCACTTGTATTAAATATTTTTAATCCACTAGCAGAAGTTAAAGGTTCGTTATCTAAAACAAATCCTATCGCCGTACCTGCACCTACTCCGTCTAAATCAACACATTCATACCATTTACTAGTTGCCCACGCAATTGTACTTCCAGTAGTCGCAGTTCTTCCTAATTGTAATTTTATAAAATCCCATTTAAATGTTACTTCAGCTAATTTGATATCTACCTGACGATTCGATCTTAATATCGAAATTAAGGAATCTCCTCTACCTGCCCGTATTTCCTTTGAATCACATTTAATATCAATATCGGCACTAGATAGTGTTGTTGTGGCAAATATATTGCCGGAACTGTCAATCATACTTACGTCAAATACATCAGCAATAAGACTCATAATTTAATTCCTCCTTATTATTTTATTTAGACCAACGAGTTTAATTTATTTAACTTGCTAGAATCAACAAATAAATCGTCATATGGACTTTTAAACATATTTATTTCTTCTGCAAAATCTTCAATAGTGATTTTTTCCGCAACTGTTGCAAATAAGGTATCCGTATCATATTTTTTCATCTTGCGAATTCTATAAAAATCAGCGTATATTTGATAAAGAGTATACTCAATTAACTCATCATAATTTTTACTTTTATATACTGAAACGGTTGTAATAATATCCTCTATAGTAATCTTAGATGAATTTTTAGACCTAGACTCTAATACTTTATTAGCCCATTCTTGCACTAATTTACTCTTATATATCTTTTGTTCAAATATTAAATTTTGCTTCATTATGATATCTCTAATTTGTTCATAGTTTTGTATGTGTATTATATTTTTATTTTGAACATTAGTTAAATTAATTTGTTTAATTCCTGCATTATTAGTTACACTATCTTCCTCTTCGGAAAAACCAATTATGAAGCCTTCAAAATTGGTTTTATCATCAGAAACAAACTTTACTTCTTTCCTTGTTACAATCGAAAAAGTATCTTCCAATTTCTTTACTAATTCTTCTTGTGTTAATTGTAATTGTTGCATACACATAAAAACTAGCATTAATAAAGGATATTCAGTTTCTTCAAAATGATTTTTTGATATATGCAAAAGATGCGATACTTCATTAAATCTATCATAATCTTTTAGTTTTACTGGAAAAATACTTATTGGATTATCTTTATTAATTCCTTCTATGTAGTCAGGTTGAGCGAAAATATATTTAAGTTTTTCCATTATCTCAATCCTTTTAAAGTTGAAGAGTTAACTTCAATAAATAAAGTCAATCCAGAGTAAGTAGCATTAACTTTATAGCTTTTGAAATTTTCGATTGATACTTCGCCTAGACCTGCCACATTTTTTTGGTCAATTAATTGAGAAAATTCATCTGCAATCCTAAAACTCCTTAATTGTCCTAATCCTGACAAAATCCAATATTCATTAGGAATAATAATATCCATTATAAATGTTATATTGCTTATAGGTTGTGATTTAAATGACCCTGAAAATGGATTAAGAAAAACACGAACACTGGATTCTGTTAATATTGTTTCATCAAACAAGGTAAGAATAATATTTCCATTACTCATTAAATCTTCCGTTACGTCAGGCTTACTTAAATCAAGTGGATCGTTGTCAAGATAAATTATATATCTTGCTATATTTTGACTTGACAAAAGTAACATTAATAGTTTTACAAGATTATTCTCTATATGCTTGAATTTATAAGATTTTTCTATGCTAATACACCACCTCTAGACTTGAAAATATTTAAATTAACATTTACATCACTGACCTCAACTTAATAACCTTCTCAATAATCTCACCATTTCCTACATCAGTACCCCTCAAAGTAACATAATAAGTATAGCTATTACATTTAATCGAACAACTATTCCCACTCAACACACTAAAAACATAAGCACTACTAGGCGTAGTCCCTGCAATAATACTAAAATCAAATATTGCATTCATAATTTCAATTCCATTATTAAATTTATGTGCTGTATATATCTTTGTAACTCCTGTTTTAATTTCTGTATCTGGAAGCACATTTCCAATTAATGAATAAGTATAATTATCCACAACATCACTAACAATCTCAACACTAATCTCATCCATTACACTAAGATTATTTGCCATTTTACAACTAAATACAACATTTCCAACATCTAAAATTGTCACAACACCTGTACTAGAATTTATAGTTGCAACTGCAATATCGCTACTACTAAACACTAAACTAGGCATAATAGAAGGAATTATTCCATCTATTTTTACTTGAGCATTAATTGTTAATGAATCATTTTCATTTACTTGAATTAAATCTCCATTTAAAATAGTAAGAGAATATGATGGAAATACTTGCTCAACTTCACTATACACCATTTTTATCAACAATAAACCATTCACAGTGATATCATTGATGTCTGTAACGGTATAATTCCTCATTCCAATTTTAAACACATAATTCATTGGAATTTGTCTAGTAATAGATGTATTGCTTATTTGTATTGCAATTTCTGAATCCAAAGTTGATATTATTTTTTGTTCATCTAGGGAGATTGAACCTTTTGAGATTATGCAGGGGATAGAGTGGAGAGTTGAGGATGAGTCGTAGAATTGGAGAGTGTTGTTATTACATCTCTCAATTATACCAACATCAGATATTTTTGAAGTTGTATCGCCGTTTACACAAATCCAGTTTGAACTATCAAATTCAACAATTTCACCAATGCTTATAATTTCATCAGGAAAACATAATAATCTTTTTCTATTAGGATTTTTAATAATTGAACTTTCTTCAACAATACGAGTTTTTCTATCAATTCCACTAATTTTAACTAATTCATAACTTGTAGAATTTTCAAATTCAGTTGATACTAAATTCTTCATGTTATCTGTAAACAAAGTTTTTCTGTCTTGTCCTCGCCTTGCTTGATAATCTGTCCACCAAGTCAATTTAATATCAACCTCCTTTTAATAATTCTGCAAAATATGAAAATGGGTATATAGGGGAGATTTTCATACTCCCCTATATTTGTTTAATTAATTACATGTTTTCTCTTTTGCCAATAATTTTTAAAACTGAACCATCTGCTGCTGAGTTATAATGTAAAACTTTACAATATTCTTTAAAGTTCTCTAAACTTTGCCCTGCTGCTAATTCTATAGCACCATCTTCAGTTACTAAATTATCTAGATTTATTGTTACAACATTGGCAGAGGTATTACTAATCAGATAAAACCCATTTACATCAAGAGTAACACTTTGTGCTAAAATATTTGCAGTTAATTTTTTGCTTACATACCCAGTTATATTTGCCATTATTAATTCCTCCTCTTATTTATTAATTAATATTATTTTATTTATTCAAAAGCTAAAATTTGTACAACATCTCCTGCGATTAAAGCAGTTGCACCTTGGCCTAGAATCCTTATTCTATTAGGAGCAGTTTGAATAGTTGCTCTCCATGTTGTAGGGTTGTCTTCACCATTCGTATCAGAATGTTGAATAATAAATTTTGTTGGAGCAAATGGCAAAGGAACATTAACTTCATTAGCCAATATATCTTGTGCAGTTACAACACGATCTACAATAACCATTTGCTTTGTTGCAGAAACAGTGCCACCAACTGAATTCTCTACCGTACAATTTGCTGCACTAGTTGTAGTAATAGTCATATTGCCAGCAGTACCAACGGTATCATATGTCAATAAAACGCTGTGTCCACCAGCAGATATAGTTGCAGTAAAAGGAACTGTTGCTCTTGTGTCACCATTAATTGCAGCAACTAAACTAGTTGCAGAGTTTGCAGCACTTGCACCATTTGTCCAAACACCAGTTGTAACCACTGCCACATCAGCTTCTTGATAATCAACACCATTGATGACAACTTTCATTCCAGCTTCACCAGTAGTATTAAAATCGATTACTGACGTTGCGATAGTTCCAGGATAATTAATTAAAGAATTAATTTGTGCTGTTACAGAAGTTCCAGCTCCTGCACCCAATTTTAAATCAGCAATTGCTAACACATCTACATTTTTATCTGCTCCCAAGACCAATGCCTTAGATGCAATTGCTGTTCCAACCACTGATGTATCAAGAAAATTTAATTCGGCAGATGTAGAAGTTACAGCTACTCCACCAAGTTTAAGAGCAGTAATATCTAATGTGCTAACTTTATTGTTTGCATCTGTTATTACTGCTTTTGATGCTATTACCGTACCAGGCGTAATACCGTTATAAACTTCTACTGACGGTATTTTAGATTCAAAATCACTCATTATTTTCCTCCTTTATTTGAATTTTATTTCTACACAAATAAAACTAACTACCAGATTTATAAAACTTAGAATACAAATAACCATCATAAAGATAATCATTAACTTTTAATTTTAATTCTTTGTCATAAACAGTTTTAATTTTACTCATAATCCCTAACTGATCAGCAGGACTGAATGTTTTAAAATCCTTATCTGTTAATCTAAGTTTTAATAATTCACCATTATTTATTTTCTCATCTAACCAAACTTTACGCATATAATCAGCTAAAATCCACATTTCTTCTTCAGTTAATGTGTTTGTAAATGTTTCAGTAGTATCATCTCTGGTTAAAACTTGTTTGCATTTCTTAAATAATGTTACAGCTTTAGATAGAGTTAATTTATTTTCTACTTTCATTTGAACTTCTGTAAGAGATGTTAGATCAAAATCATTGATTTCATGCATAAATTTAGGAAAAATTAAATCGAAGGAAGTGCTCATTTAATCACATCCTTATTTATCATTCTTGATTTGATTTTGCTTATTTGCTTTCTCGTCTTCTTTGATTAATGTTACTTTTACTTTTGTTCCATCTTCAATTGTGTCAATTACAGATCCTTTTAAATCATTGTAGTTTTCAACAGCCAATTCAGCTAACAGTTCTTTATTACCATTAGGAAGTTTTTCAATTTCCTCTTTTAGTTCTTCAGAACTTAGATTCGCTAACATTGATTTTAATTGAGTATGAAGTTTAATATCTTCATATTTTACATTGAGTCCTAAAGTGTCAAATACATTCTTGTCTTGCACATAAATATCCCCAGTTTGTATTAAATCGCTAGTATAAGCCATATTTTCTAATTCAATAAATGGTAAAGTTGAAGGTGTTCCTATTTTTAACAATGTGATAGGTCTACCATTTAATTGAATCCAATGAATTTTACTATTAGAATTGTTAATTATTCTTACTTTTGTATCAGCATCTAGAGGTTTAGTTTTAGGTTGCGTTGCCATATTATTTTCAATTCCTTTTTATTTTATTTTTTTAATTAACTTAAATATTATTTACATTTAAACATAATAATTAGGAGAGTGTTTTCACTCTCCTAATAGACTGTTAATTAAATACAAACAATTTAGTTTAATGTAAATTATAAACTCGTATTACGATATGCACAAAACATATTTGAATAAACAATTGTTAAACCAAACTTTTTATAACTTTCGAAATCAATACTCATATCAGAGTTTTCAGTCTCTCTAACAATCGTTTCACCCTCAAATGCAACTTTAACAATTTTGCTTTCATTTGTTACAATTACAAAAGCATATTGATCACTCAAAACTTTACTAGTATTAGTATCATCAGCAAAAGCATTAGGCAGTACGATAACACTTGCTCCTCTAAATTTACCAATTCTTCCAAATTCCCTACGTTCAGTTTTATCCATATCTGTTATAAAACCAGGAGTTTCTTCAATTGTTCCTGCGAAAGTAGGAGTACAGAAAATTACAACATTATCTCCATAAGATTGAACATTGGTAATCAATTGACCCATTTGGCTAGGAACAAAAGCATTTGCTTGAACTTTCATATTGGAAGTCAAACCAGTAAATGAAGCAATTAAAGTAGCCTGAATTTGAAGATTAATTTTTTCCATAATGCCATCAATAATAGCATTAATTAAATCAGTCCAGTCCACCACTCCATCCAAGAAACGCTCAAATTCGACATAAACTGCACCGCCATAAGCTTCCATAGTCATATTGATATAGTCTACATCAAGTCTTGTTCTTTCAATTACTCCACCCAAACCAACTTTGGTAATAAAATTAAGCAATCCACGCTTGCCTTTTTTAGTTTTGAATTTAGGTTTTTGCCCTTGGTCAAGAATTTGATATTCAACAAAACCACCATAAGCGTCATCAACTCTTTTAGGAAGGATTTCATCTACATTTTCTTCAACAAGTTCAAAGATTTCAATTTTGTTTCTACGAAAACTCTTGTATCTATTATCTCCATCAGGAACTAATTCTTTAAAAGCATCTCTTAACGCACTATTCTTTTCATCAGAGGTGTATGTAACCCCATTCTCTACAGTATCTTTACGATTATATGCTTGTTTTGCAAGTTCGAAATATTTTCTTTCCATTATTATTTAATTCCTCCTTCTAATTAATTTTATTTATTAAGCTTTTGTGCAAGTAAACATAAGTGCCGATTCTCCAGCAGGTAAAGTTACAACTCTAGTTGCTTGCAATTCAATTGCAGCACCAGCATTTTGAATAGGTTCTAATTCAATTTGACCATTAGTAGATGGATAAGCATATACAGGAGTACCTGCTACAATTGCAGCTACAATAGCCGCATAGTCAGCATAATCACCATCATCATATTTAAAGTTATTGGTATCAAACATATCGCCAATATGAAAACGATAAATACGAGGTAAGAATTCACCCAAATTCAATTTGAAATTACCAAGAGACATATCACTCTCATCATACATTTTTTCTACACATGCTACTAAACCAACTCTGATTGTAGGGCCACTAGGAAGACCAAGAGTTTTTGTATAGTGTTCTTCCTCTAAAAGAAATCCATTTTGACAAGCTGTAGCAGCAAAATCAGTTGCATTCAAAGCATATTGAATGTTGTGCTCACCTGTTTTAACCCCTGCCACTTTACGAAGATTTACAATTCCATATCTACCAGTTACTACATTATTAACATTAGCCATTGTTTATTTCCTCCTTCTAATTAATTTAATTATTTTTTGATACAAGATGTCCAATCATCTTTCTTTTTACAAGTAAAACTATTTAATGGAATTTCTGTTTCTATTTTCTTAGGTTTTTTATTGAATTTTACTTGCAAATCTTTATCTGCATAAAGAAGCTTAAATTCTTTTTCCATTTCCTCAGTAGAAATATCTTTGTCTTGTACTGATTTTACTTCTTCAAGAGTCAACACTTTAGAGAAATTTTCTACTAATTCTGCTTTAAGTTGAATTTGATTTTGCTCAAATGCTTCTTGTTGTGCTATTTCTGTATTTGATTTAAATTCTGCGAGAAATTGATTGGATTGAGTAAGAGTTTCATTTTCTGATTTGATTGTATTGAATTGTTCTGTTAGAGTAGAGATACTTGTTTCATATTCTGTTACTTTGGATTTGAGTGCTTCAAATTCTTCTGAAACTATCATAGCGGTATTTCTCTCATCTTGAAGTTTTTGATTTTCTTCTAATGTTAACCATACAAGAAGCATTTCTTCGAATTCACCTGAGATAGTAGCAGTAATAGTAACTTCATCAAATGTATAAGTAAACCTACCATACTTACGCTCATGATCACTTTCTGTCCAAATGCTTTTTTCTACATAAACATATACATCGTCAAAGTCTTCAACCCACAAATACTCCTCGTATGTTATATTATCATCAGCATCTCTTTCAATTTTTGGATCTAATGCATTTGATAAAGCATCTCTTTTTTGACGATATGTTGCAGAAAATGTAGATGTAACTTTATTTTCTTCATTAGAAAACTCTTGTAGTTTAATTTCTAATTCTTCAAGTTCAAGTTCATCAATACTAAAATTTAATTGTTCAAGAGTAAGACTATATTTTGTTAGCAATTCTAATTTTTCGTCCACTAAATTTTTACCTCCTTCTTCTTTTATAATTTCTTCTGTGGTATGCTCTTCTATGGAATTATTTATTTTTAAAGTAAAATGCTGTTGACTAGTATCAATATTTTTATTCATCAACAATTCAACAGAACTTATACTTATAGAAGATGTTTCAATTGTTTCAAAATCCAAAGAATAAATAGTTATTGTATCTTTATCATAAATATCAAAACCCCATGCTTCAGTTGCTTCTTTATTTAGAGTTTTGTTTATAATACCAGTTATTTGATATTCCTTACCATCTACTATGTATTCTGAGCATTCAAAACCTAATTGAGTAAATATCGTATTTGCTTTTTGAACTAATTGCTCTGCTTTATCTTTAGAAATAAAATATGAAGATATGTTATAAGATGGGTTTAAAGCAAAAAGCAATTGATCAAATTGTTCTTTAAACTTATTGTTTACTGTAAACTTATCAATTGTCACAGAGGCACTAGGAAAACAAGGTTCCACATTGTCTTCGCCTTTATTGCCAAATTCATCTTCATCTTTACCAAGTAAGCAAAGTGCAGAAAATTCGAATGAGTCTATTTGAAAGTTTCCGTTATCTTTTTCTGAATATGATTTAACATTTATTTCCATAGACTGGTTTATTCCATCATCAATTACCTTCTGTACTGGTTCAGGATATCTACCATACCAAAGAACAACATCTGCTTTTAAATAATTATGTTTTATACCATCTTCTTCCTCAAGTTCAACATATTCTGCATTATTATTCTCTTTAACTACACCATAAGGAACAGTATTGTCTTTTAATACCAATTGATTTCCTACAAATTCAATTGTTACATCATGACCTCCAAAATTTTGTTTCTCAGATAACCAATGTCCAACTAAAGGAACAAGTCCCAAAGATGGCAAAGCGTCAGTAAAAGCTTTATCTGTAATATCAGATGAATTTCTATTATCTCCACTATATGCTATTAATGCAGTACCTTCAGCAAATTCAGAATTATTAACTTTCTTAAAATCATTATTAAACTTTACTTTAAAATTAGGATGTTTATTTAATACATTCAATTATTTATTTTCACCTCCTTAAAATATGATAATATTAAAACATTAATTTATTACTAACAACACATTTACTTTTATCTACTTGATTAAAGTTAAATTTATTGTTGGCATCAATAGCAAAAACCCAACATTTTTTATTATCAATGTTAGTTTCTTGAAAAAGTTTTAATTGTTGTGATTGGAGTTTTAGTTTTTCTTTCTCATCAAAACAGTATATGAATATTATAATCACCTACTTAATTTTATCTAATGTTGCTTTCCTTATCCTGCCCAATAATCGTTGCATCTGAAGGTGTAGAGGTCTTCGGTGCTCCTCCTTTATCATCACTTCCTGAAGTTTGGTTCATGTTTTTGGGAGGTAGCCATTTATCTTTAGATTTAATTAGATTATTATAGTCAAGTGCAGCGTTATAATTGTCAGAAGAGTGGCCTGCCTTACTAACTAAAATATCTAGATCACCTCCAATTGTTGCTAGTTTATACTCTTTGTCAAATTCCTCAGTTTGATTAAAGTAAGTTATTTTCCAAATATCAAGTGTAAAAGTATACTTTTTACGCAAATTCACATTACCAATCCTATAATTAAACCAACTCTGAATCTTGTCTAATATGCTAAATACATTGGATTGAATATAGACTAAGTTTTGTGAAACACCAACAGAACTGTTTGTGCTTGAGCCACCAAGCAACAAGGGATTAGCTCCACTTTGCATGTATGCCATATTTTTAGCAAATTCAACTAAACTGTTTTTTTCATTTTGTATACTTCTAAATGGTATCTCTTTGAGAGGATAAGGTGATCCAGTTATTGTGACTTTATCTGAGACTCCCGATGCTACGACATTTACCCACTGACTTACTACATCTGGTTCTACCAATGGGATTCCAGTCTCTTTGTCATGCGGGAACTCAATATTGATTAATTTTATCGAATCATCCCTAGAACTCTCAATCTCTTCATCAATTAAATCATTAAGTAAAAACAACTCAGTAAATAATTGACTATACAATGGCAAAAAGAAAGTATCATTATCTCCACCTAATTTAATACAACATACTTTTTCACTAGGTAATGGTTGCCATTCTGGATATCTCAATTTGTCTGGATTCTTTTTATATCTATCATATAACACCTTAAATTCAGCAGGATATACTCCCCACGCAAATTCACTTAATTCATTATCTCTTGATAAATCATCAAAATATTTGAAATTGAATTCAACTTTATATTGTCCACCAAGAATTGAATATAATCTAATATACTTTATTGGCAGATCCCATAGATAAGGAAAATTTCCATCATTTTTCTCAAATCCACAGTATGCACCATATCGAACTATACTTTCAATAATTCTTCTTCCAGTTTTCTTTATATCAATATTTTCTATATAATCTCTAACTGTATCAAATTCATTTTCAAAATTGTTTAGGATTTTGTCAAATGCTTCTTGGTCTATTGGATTGCCTAATTCATCAAATTTAGTTTTTGCTTTTAACTCTAAATTCAATTTCCTCATTGTAGATTTTGTTGGTTGAAGATAATTATCTAAAGTTGCCATATTTGAAGTTAGATTTACTAAAGTTTTATAGATTCCTTCAGGAGCATATAGTAAATCTGATAAATCTAGAATTTCAGTTTGGTATTTATTTGGATTATTTAACCATAATTTTATTTTATCTATTGTAATATTTTTGTTGTTTTTAGTATTTCTTTTATTAGAGAAGAATGAAGCAATACGAGATAGGGAAAAGTTTTTAGATTTTGATGGTTCCCATGATTCTTTTAATGCGAATAGATTAGGGGATAGGGGTTTGTTTTGATTGTTTTGGTTTTGGTCTGGCAAGGAATGACCTCCTTTCTATTTAGTTGTTTAGTTTTATTTATTATAATGATTTATTTTGGTTATCGTCTTGCTCTGCTTGATTTATTTGCTATTGCGAAGTATGATGAGGGGGAGATATTTGTTGGACGTTTTTTATTGGTTATGTTCTTTCTTCTAATTTGTTTCAAATACCACCCTAATAAAGCTAAACAATAAGACCTATCATCATTTAATTCATTTTCTTTATCTTTAGCTAAATCATATCTATAATTTTCATTACTCCCTGTGTATCTGTAGGTATAAATCAATTCTTCTTTTGCTAAATCAATATTTTTTAATGCCAATTCTTCTTCAAAGTCCAAAGGTGATTTCTTGAAAATTATTTCTTTTTCTTTAACTATGTTACCATCATCGTCTTCTACATCAATCATTTTTCCTGTATAATTTGGCAATAATAAATATCCTTTTGAATCATATTCATTTGTAAATGATATTAAATCTAAATTATTCATTTCTAATAATGCATCAAACATTTCTTTTTTATATTTTTGTGGAGACATTAATTTTAATTTATCAACAGCATTGGGAAATTTATGAATGTGTTCTTTGCACTCATCTTTATCAATAAAACCTTTATGTTTAAGGCCATTCGAATCTTTCCAATCCTCCATAAGATAATCTGCTATTGTAGTTCCGTGTCCACCTGCACCTGCATCAATTAGTATACATTCAATATTTTCATAATCTGGATTTCCTTTTCCATTATAATCCAATATCATTTGTTTTACTAAAGATATTTGCTCAGGTGTTCTCATAGGTGTCTTTTTCTTTTTACCTATATCCACAAAACTGACACCATTGCATATCTCTAATCTTTCTCCAACATTTTCATCAAAAATTACTTCTCCAACTAAACAAACAGAGTTATCATATTGATGTGCTGGATCGTAAGCTATTATAAACTTTCTTTTCCCACGATCATCATTTTTTAACACTGGACATCTTAATTGAGAATTTCTAACAATTGTTGCCCTTTTAAAAACCTGTTTATCTCCACCATCAAGACTAAATTTGTTGTAAAACTCTCTCATTGCTTTTTCTTTATTTTTTCTCATTTCTGCATCAATTTCATCTTTATTGATAAGTGGAACAGGATATAATTTTCCATTATAAGTGGCATTAATCATAATTTCACAATTTAAATCACATACAAAATAATTCTTATCTCCTAAAAACATTCGTTTTGCATAATCTTTGTATAAGGTATAATAATAACTATCTGTGCTTGATGCAGAAGAAATAAAAAGTCTTTGATTAGGTATTTGTTGGGGATAAGTAGTTACATCTAAATCACCACCAAGCCTAAAAGTAGAATTCTGCAACAAAAATGGTATAGTGGCTACTACATATTCTTCTTCCGTCCAACCACTTTCATCATACACATTTAATGATGATCTTTTTCCTCTATTATTTGTTATGTCACCACTTAAACTAGTCACGGAACTGCCATTATATAGTTTATAATTAAATCCAGATTGAGAATGAGTAAAACCATCCGTATTGGCTGTAGATTTAACAAGTTCTCCCATAAAAAAATCTGTCAATCCTGCAAAACTTTGAATTTCTTTCTTGGCTATTTTTTCAATTTTCATAAACGTATCTTGACTTTGTGCTGAAACATTACTTAGAATATAACTGTTGTGTCCAGGTATTAATATTCCTTTTGACATGAGAAAAGGGGCAGCAAGGGTGGAATTATGAGTTACTGTAAATCTTTCTCCACATAAATACAAATGCATTGGGTTATTTACCCCAATGCATTTTGTTGGAACACTATTTACTTTCTTGATTGATATTATACTTTTATTTAGCATTCTCTTATTAAGATTATCTCTTAATCTATTATGTTTTCTCTCTAGTTTAAAACAACTATTAGTTTTATCAACATAAAATAATATTCTATAAGAATGACACATTTTATTGTTACATAAAACATCTTTTTCTCCAATAGAGTGTTTAATACCAAGACTTGAAAGTAATTGTGAAAACTGCATAGTTAAATTATAATCTTTTTGCACAAACTCACATTTACCATTATTATCTCCGTAGCAACTTCCATCAGTATCCATTAAACCTTTTAATAACTCATATCTTTGTTCTATGCTTGCAAATAAATAATCATTTGGAATATGTTTATTTTTTAATAAATTCATCTTAACTAAATTATTTTTAAATATATTTTGTTTACCTTTTCCAATAATACCAATGTTTATAGAATTAACACGGTTAGGGTAACTTAATATTTTTGTATTGTATCCGCACTCTCTAATATTATTATCCATGCTATTCGTGTCATCTAGGCTGCAAGTTATTCTAGTGTCTCTTGAATTTCCGTCTCCTAACCAAACTCCTAGTACATAGGGATGTATTAACAATTCTTTTTCTTGATATTTAATTGGATTGGTAATAGGCACTCTATATTTATATTCTTTACCTTTTCCATCTTTTCTTATATGAACATAATTTCCTACCATATCTTTTGTATGAAGCACTTTATAATCTATACCTTGATCTTTAACTTTTACTGTCCATAAATGATTTTCGTCTGCTATTATTTTTTCTCCATCTTCAAATATAACTTCGTAACAATTATGATTATAAAAAATATCAGAAACAAAATCTATTTTTGTAGGATTTCCTTGTTCATCTAATACATAATCATCAACAGTCAAATCCCTCATAAATTTAAAACCATTAGGGGTAGGAATTTTAGTATCTAACGCTAAAGCCTTCCCTCCATTTCTAGTAATACACCAAAGATTATATGCTTTTAACCAAGAATTCATAAATGCATATTTTTGTGCATCAAGGAACTCAATTCCCATAAATCTCTCGCAAAATTTAATGGGTGCTTTTCTTCCCCATTGAATTATTTCTGCTAACTTTAAATATCCTTCGAGTTTTTTTTGAGAGAGTTGAATGTCAGAACTCCTAAGAAAGTATTCCAAAACAATCAACCCCCACTAGATAATATATTATATTGTTGAGTTGTTTTAATTTTCATAAGCCTATTATCTTCTCTTAATTTAATCAATTCATCATCTAATTTCTTTATTAAATCTCTTTGCTGAGATATCATATCTGTATAGTCATTTTCATCCCACATTAATTGCTCTCTAATACTTTTATTACTAAAGTCAGCTATTTGTTTCATAGCATCACAAGTTGCTAAATCAAATAAATTTAATTCAGCAGAAGATAAACCTATTTCATTTAATTTTTTTACTGTGCCATTTAAAGTATTTCCACCTTTACTTTTATTATTATTATGATTAACAGAAATCCCATTATCTTTAGCCATAGCTAGAATTGAACGATATATCTTTTCTTTTGCTTCTACCAAAGATTTTACCCCGCCAACCTGACTAGAAACATTATTGATATCGGCTGTCATAAGAGCAAGTGCTTGATTAATCTTATCAATTTGATTAAAACTTTTAACGATTTCTATACAAATTGGCAATTTAAATGAATCATCAACAGTATCTTGATCAAGAAAATTTGCTAAGGTATTACATAAATATTTTTTATCCATCGGGTTTTCATTTTCAAATGGGTCATATCCAACCAGACGAATTACATCATCTCTATTATGCACATCTTCTTCAGACCAAGTTTTTATTTGGACATCCGTTTCTGAAGGTGGTAAAAATTCATTCTTTTGACCATCTATACTTGAAGAATGTACAAATGATAAATTAGAATATTGAGGCAATGAATTAACTTTTGTAATATATGCTTGTGCTATATTACCGTTTGAGTTTCTTGCCTGTTGCTCTGCACTAGAATATAAATTAGATTCAAAGTATATATCTAACCATCTACATAATAAATATAATGCTTTTTTTGTGTCTTCGTGTGTTTCTACAAGATAAGCATATAGTTCTATTACACACTTTCTGCATATAAACATACGACCATTATTACTTTTAACCAACAAAGAATTTGATTGATAAAATCCTTTATCTTGATCAGTATATTTTTTTGCACAACAAGGACATCTATAATATTCTTTTTCGACTTGTGGCAGAGATACATTTATTGCTTCTTTTGTTACTGCCACTTTTTTAGGTCTTCCTGCCACAAAGTTTCACTTCCTTAATTTAACTAACTTCTTCTAAATCTTTATATTTACCATTATAATAATTATTTAAAAACTCATAGAATTGTTCTTCGGTATTACCACCATACCCGAACTCCTCATGGAACTTGGAGTGGTATTTTTCTTCTAAACAAACACCAAGAGGATGTCTATAATGAATTTCAAGACATTTATTTACTAATAATTTTATTTCTTCATTAGAATAAAAAGAAATATCTTCATACAATGGTAATCCAGTCTCATTTAAAGTATCCTTTACAATATTATCAAAAGAATACAAATGATGAATATCATCAAATCTCTTTTTAGTTAGAAAACACTGATAATTGCCATTTTCTATACTATCTATTTTCCATTGTTTCAAATTTCTTCTAAGTTCTTGATATAAAGCACTTATCCCACCTTTATAATTAGGATTCAATGAACCTATTCTTTTTGATCCAAACATTGGATTATTCTTACCCTTTGCTACTCCACGTTTAATGCGACTTATAGAAATACTTTTTCTCCAATTATCTGTAAAAGATTCAATTAATGATCTTCTTTTAACATCTGGTAATTTATATATTTTTAAACTATATGCTTTATCATGTAATTGTTTAGTAGTCAAATAAGAGAAAAATTTATTTATGAATTCTTTATTCGTATATTTCGGATATTCTTTAATAAATATTTCCGTTTCTTCTTGTGTCCAGTAATGAGCATCACTTATTACAAATGATTCTCCCTTACATTCTTTGCAAATGTTGCGTAATTTGTCTTCGCAAGTATTATCTCTAGGAAAATATAAAAAATCCAAAGGTAAATATCTACCACATTGTTTACACATTTTATGTAATACATTATCAATAGTTTTATACTTGATTTCATCATAATTATCAACTTTTACTGTTTTTCTTAGACCTAATTTTTGAACTTTATGTCTGATTGATTTTTCCGTTCTTTTAATACTTAATAAAGATACTATTTCTTTTGAAGTCTTTGTACTGTAATTATCTCTTATGATTTGTAAATCTTCTTCTGTCCAATCAGGTGTATTCTTTTGTTTACTCATTCTTCTAATTCCTTCTTTCTACACATTTATTGTTCTCTACACTTAAAAATAGAAAGGAGAGAGGAGTGTAGAGATGGGTAGCTACTCCCAAATTACCTCTCAACTTCCAATCCACATATTCCTGTGAATAACAAATAATCCAAACATTTCTGCTTGGATTATCGACTTACCCACAAAACTTAAACTTATTCCAAATAACTACCACATCTATCACAAAATTTACTACTAGATCCACTAACTTTACCGCAAATCCTACACTGTAATTTATCATTCACAGTAACAATTTTCTCAACTTTGTCTCCGATATCATTAAATCCTTGTAATTTCAAAATAATTACATGGGAGTTTTCTTCCAATACACCAATATTTCCATATTTAAATTCTTGATTAATCTCTTCGCCTTTTACAGTAATTCCTTCATCAAAACTTTTAAGATTTACAGAATTATTTAAAGAACAATTTTGAGCAGTAAAACTTGTTTGACAAATATTATTATTTAATGATCTCAAACAATCAGTCTGTACTGATTTAGGTGTTGTATTAGACGTAACAGTTATCCAAGTAGGATTATAATCATAAATAGGTTGTTTATAAGTAACCCAAGGGTTAATAGGATTAAATACTTGATTAATCTGTTGAGTAATTGGTTTTAATTTCTCATACCAAAACTCAATTCTAATCAATCCATCATCAATTTTATTTCCACGATATTCAGAAATTTCTTTTGTTTTTGGTATAAATTTAAACTTATTTTTTGCAGTACAATCACTTAAAAATCCTTCTAATTCAGTTGTCTCATTTGGATTAACTAATAATGACTGACCATTAAGTACATCTACCCCATCTATAGATATCTTAACTTTTGCTTTTCTTGATTCAAGATTCTTGATGTAAATAGAATAATCTGAACCAAATGGAATTTGAATAATTCCCTCTTTTTCTCTAAGGATTTTACCATTGTTTTTGAGACAGACCACCATTTTTTCTTGATACATTTTCAATCATCCTTTCTAGAGCACTGACTAAACTCTAAATATTAAAGTCAGTTAATTTTATTTTGCATTGTTTTTTGCATTGTTTTTTACAATACAAATAGAAGCACCAAATTAACGATGCTGCTCCTTATCTACTGTAAAAAATATTAAACTATCATAAAGTTACAAAATAAAACTTAGATTTTATTTTATTTTATCCTTGGATAATCAACAATTACAATCATCTATGTACATTTTATGATCACTCCAACCGAGTCTCTTCATTTCTAAACTCATTTCAAATAACGCTTCTACAATACATCCTTCGCACCCATCAGCATTCATAATCTTCTCAAATGCTTTACCAACAGAGGCATTTACAATATCATCATGACGTTGCGAGCGACAGTCATTGCATTGACACTCTTCATAATCACATATGCAATCTGTTTCTCCACATTCTGAACAAATATCTTCTAAATCTTCCTCATCAATTTCATTACACAAACACTTAAAATCTTCGCAGTCTTCATTATCTGGGCAATTACAGCACTTACAATAAGAATCAACTTCATCTATTTCCTCAGTAACTAATTCTTCAACCTTAAATTGCTCCATATAAGTCTCTTCATCAACTTGAATATTATCAATTGTATAAATTTCCATCCATTGTTGATTCTCAGCATCCCACATTGATTCATTGTTAAAAATACGCATTATTGTTTCCTCACTTTTATTTTTTATTTTATATTGTATTATTATATTGCATTATTTATGATTATTTAAACCTAAAGCATATCTTTTTCCTTCAACAATACACTATTTTTAGAAACTTCAATACTACCATTAGTCTGTATTTGTGACATCAAAATATTATGATCAACATTCATTTTGTTCATAATAATAGAAACTACATCCTCCATAGACATACCTGAATTAATCAAACAAGTGTAAAATCCAGAAAAATAACTCGCTTCTTTCATTCCTTTGATAAATTCATCTTTATCAATTTGAATATCTTTATCATTTTCTAGATTATCTGTGGAAATTAAAAATGGCTCTGTGAACATGAGGATGTCGTCTAATGGTGATTTTGATTCTTCTGTTTCAGGTGATTCTACTTTAAGTTCCTCTAATTCTTTATCATTACAATTATCACACATATTTGATTCTCCCTATTTTTTAGATTATTTTATCAATTACACCTAACTTATCTTGAATTGCTTCAGAACCCCAAAAGTACCAATCACATTTCATCTTCTTAATTTCTTCCATTTTCTCATCAGTGATATTTGTATTCTGAATAGTTATTTCTTTTAGTTTATTCCATATTGCTTGAGTTTCTTCTAAATCTTCAATCATATCCTGATGTTTACCAATTACTCCACCAGATATATTATGAACCATAATTCTAGAGTCAGCAAAACCCCTACGCTCAGAACCACATGATAAAATCCAGAAACCTCCTGAAAAAGCGATAGAATGAACTGTTGTAATGATTTTGTAACCATCTTTAATCATACTTTTTATTTTTGCACAAAGAACTATTGTATCATAGCAATTTCCACCGTATGTATCTAAAACTATTTCAATAAGTTCTTTTGTTCCTGATTTAGCATCAAGTTCTTTAAGTCTGTCTAAATAATAAATTACTTTGAATATTGACTCTCTATCTATTTCTTCACAGAGGTATATTTTTCTTCGAAATGCTGAATTAATACGCATTTCATCTATTGTTCTATCGGATGGCGTTAATATTTCCATATACTTATTACCTTTCGATTAAAATTATACTAAACATAACTATTAATAATCATTTCCAATCCCTTATCATCATCCCATATGAATGATTGTGCTTTCTTTTGAGCACCAACATATCCGCTATTATAAGTCCAAGCATCATTACCACAAATTGCACTTATCCATCTGAAAATAATACCATTTTGTTCATCTGTCATTTTTTCTTTGTGAAAATGTGATAAATGAAATTCTCTATATTTTGCTTTTCCCCATAATTCAGGAACATCATTTTGCATACAGTAGACAATATTTTTTCGTTCGTCTGCCCCGTGTGCGAATCCAACAAGATTTTTACCGATCAATATGTATTTGCGATTATTAAATACAGAATCAACCTCTACGTTATCATTATTTAGAAAATGCCAATACATTGCTTCAGTCATTGTAAATGATGTTACCTTATCGTGATTTCCACCGACATAAATTACTAATACTGGAGCAATATCAGTCAATTTATGTACAATTTGAATTATATTTTTTAACAACAATTTATACATTACATCATATTTTACGTCTGTATCTTGTGGCGTACTTTTTGTCGTAGAATTAAAAATATTGTCAATATTTGCCACATCTTGACCAAAAGGAAATATTATTTTCTTAATGTTATAGAATTTTACTTTATCTATAATATCGTTAATTACTTGCCATAATCTTTGTATACCAATTTCAGTAGAATATTCATTTCTTGTTTCATCAACACAACAAAGTTTATCAATATGAACATCTGCCAAATTAATTTCTAAAGTTTTACCTTTGATATTATAAGATTTTTGCTCAACAACTGGACTATCTAAATCTAATCCTCCTAATACTGTTTTAATCCAATTGGTATCAAATAATTTTGTATAAGGTTTAACACTTATTTTTGAACTATAGAGTATTTTTATCCCATCTGCCTTAGTATTCATATTCCACATACTATTCTTGGCAGATGTAATAACCCACTCATCAGGTGAATAACCATGACTTCTCAAAACAAAATCAGGATCTTTAGATTCTTCTAAACTCATAGCAATCAATTTATCCGACACCTGAGAATTATCACTTTTAATTTCTACAGATTCTTTATAATTAGGCAAAGATTCAACTTTTACTTCATCCTTAACAACATCTAATTTTCTTAATGTTCCATCTTTATCTTGTTTTCTTTGAGTCCATTTTCTCCACTTTTCACCTGTAGAAAATATCATACCATGATATAAATTAAGGTCTTTCCAAGTTGGATTATTTGTTTTAAAAAGTTTTCTATATTTATCTTTATCATTTTTGAAGTCTACGCCGATGAGATATTTTTCCTCGTCAGTCACTTAAACACTCCAATATTATTTATTTTCAATTTTAACAATCACAAATCGACCAATGTGATTTTATTTTATATCCTCATGATGTTGGCAATCTTGACAAAACATTATAGTCTTATTTACAAAATATTTAATCCAATATCTTTGTTTTCCGCAATTGGGGCAATATAATAGTTCATTTTCCATTTGATTAATCCTCCTTATATAGAGAACATTAAATTATTAAGGGACACCTAATATGAATTTAGATGTCCCAATCATCCTTACTCCTAGCAATTATATGAAGACAGTTTATAAAAATTTTTCAAATTCAATGATAAATAATTAGAACTTACCCATATTTTTCAAATTCTTAGAAATTTCGTTAAACAATTGTTTGGAATCAATTTTCTCATTAACTTTGTTTATTTCTAATTGAAAAATTCTCTTTTCTAAAGAACACAACCAAGCGATAAAAGGATCTTCTTCATTATCAAATAAATGACAAGTGTTTACAAAATTAGAATTACTATCATCTTCTGATATATTTATATCCTTAGATTTACACAATTATTTTCATCTCCATTTATAAAATATTATAATGGCAGTTTTCATCTGGGATAACCACTGCCAAACCCATTTAGTAAGTCTTTGTCTTAGGTTAATGATAAATAAACCATTAACTGTCCCTGTAGAGGACATTGTTTTATTCTATCGTTCTCATCTGAGCCATATTGTTGATATGTAAGGGAAGACGGTCATTTGCTTCCCTATTTGTCGTAATTTATGAAGATAACCACTAAATTAATCGCAGTTGCCTTATTTGAATTCTTACAAGAAAATAACTTTCTGTAACTCTCTTGCTATTTCAACATTGAGTCATAACTTTTCGTAACTATTCAATGTATCCATATCTATATATTTAACCAAAAGCATTGCAAAACAAGACTATTTACAAATTATTTAATTATATTTCCAATTTATTATTAAAATTACTATCCTCTTATTTCTAAGAGAGTATTTTTAAAATACTATAATTTTATATTATTTGTTCTTCTTGTTTTTAGAATTTAATCCTAAAATTTATCAAAGGATGATTAGCGAACGATTATTGTACTAATGTAGTAATGAACTAAAGATATATCGAATTATTGAATAATGAATTTATGATTAGTGATAGATTTGCGACTTATCTTTACTATTAAAGTAAAATCTGCTTGTTTAGATTTACCAGTTTCAAATGTTTGAGATGTATGTAAAGTTACATAATCTTGCATTATTTGAATGTTGTTCTTCAATTTGAATTTACATCTGTATATTCCGATGTGCGAATTAGTCTGTATTTTGCTTTGCTCTTGGTTAGTTGTTTTAATAAGGAGAATATGTGGTTAGTCATATCCCCTTATTAATTGTCTTAGTTGAATTTAAGATATTAACCAATACTGTCTAAATATTTACAAACAATATCTGCAGTAGAATCATGAATACTGTAAGGAAATTCATACTCAACAATATCTTCCATCATTGCTTTTTCTATAGAAATACTGAGTTTATCAGCTTTTTCTAGTAACTGTTTATAATTATCGCTAACAATATTTTTATCAAAACTTATTGTTTTAGTAACCAATACATCATATCTATACGGAACTTCTTCCCCATTGATATTGAACTTGAATCCCTGTGCTACAGTCTTTTTCTCGTCTGTTTTTATATTGATAAGACTATTTAATACTCCAGCTAAATTTCTAGATTGTTTTGCATTTGATATAGCAGAATCTAAACTAAGATTGTTATTATCTTTAGTTTCAATCAATATATTTCTTTTTGCTATTTCTACAGAAATTTCTAATTTTATCTTCTCTGAAATTAATTTTCCAACAAGATTAATTATATCAACCGTTGAAGCATCTGGATATTCTCTAATTGTGGTGGTATCTAGTTCCTCATTTTGTGCTTCTGGATTTGATTTTTCTTTAAGATGTGATTCAATTACAGAAATAGAGTTATTCTTATTAGAAAGATATGAAGTTAGAGATGAAATAGTTTTATCAATATAAACAAGAGTCCTAAATGATTCTTTTAGTGAAATTGATGTATTAGTGTTTTGTGAATTAGACATTTATTTTTCCTTCTTTCAATTTGTATTTTCTTCTTTGTTATTCCTTTTCATAGGGAGTCAGTTTGTATGTCTTAGAATCGTTACTAGCACTACAGTCATGTGGGGCTAGTAATTCCTTTATTTGTTTGAGTTCATTTAGAATTTCGGTTAGTATTACATCCATAATCTTTTCACCTCTAATATTTTAAATATGAAGGTGAGTCTACCCCTATAAACTCACCTTATTTGTAATTTGACATACTCATATATTTCATCAGTCTCATTGCAGTATGCCATTTGTCTCTATCACTAAGTTTAAATAAACTGTGATTAACGCCATAGAGAACAAACAATGAGTGATGAGGGGAATATCTAGTCGGCAATTAAGCCATTGTGTCATCCTAACCCTTTATCTAAAGATGACTGTGTAGCACCCACATACACGCCTTACAGCATGGCTGATAATTACCTTTTTTGCTACATTTCCCTAATCTTGCTGTGAGAGTGACAATTGTGCACATCATCTCTCTCTAGATAAATTATCAGACCACAATAGTAGTGTCGCAGTCAATTCATTTGATATATCGTCCTAAAGTTAACGATGCCCCACCATTTCTTTAAGTGATATATTAAATGTTAGACTATCAATTCTATCTCATATTATTGTGGTTAATCTTACTCTTCTTCTGTATTATCAGATTCTCCATCTAAAGACAAATACTGATCACAACCATTGATTGTAATATCTAAAATTCCTGCTTGCTTTTTTGTACCTTCTAGTTTATACAGTTTTGTAGACCACTCACAAACACTAGCCTTTACACAAGATTCACAGTATTGGTTATTTAAGTTTGCCATATATTAATAAATTCCACCTTTTAATTTTATTTTACTATTAAATTTGCCTTACGCTAATTTTATATGGAGCTGATTTTCAGGATTGAACTGAAGACCTACACGTTACAAATGTGTTGCTCTACCACTGAGCTAATCCAGCTTATAAACTTTAATTAAACAATTGCCTTAACTACTTCTTTCAGATTCTTGCCTGCTTTAAATCCTGGGGTTTTTGTTGCAGGAATCGTCATTGTTTCTTTAGTCTGTGGATTACGTCCAACACGTTCAGAACGATCACGTACCTCAAAAGTGCCAAATCCCACCAAACTAACTTTGTCATTTTTACCAAGTGTTTCTTCGATTACTGCAAATGTTGCTGTTACTGCTTCCTCAGATGCCTTTTTTGTCATACCAGTTTTCAATGCTACTTCTGCTACCAATTCTTGCTTATTCATATTTTAATATATCCCCTTTTATTCTTTAATAGTATCTGCGTACTTTTAGTACCAGACCCGTGTTTTTATTTATATTTAATCTAACAAATCTGCTAATTCTGCTGTCTTGCTACGTTCTGTAGTACAAAGTTCTATACAACCAAATAACTCATTCCCCTTTAAACTATTTATTGCCTTTTTCAAGCCACTATTTCTCTCAAACAAAGGATCATCTACTTGTTTAAAATCTCCATTAATCCATAAGGCAGAACCTTCTCCAAGTCTCCAAATAATTAATTGAATATGCTCCTTAGTAAGATTCTCACCCTCTGTCACATATACTAGACAACGCTTTAAATCTCTTCCTCTTATTGTTGCTAATTGTTGAAGTTCGATTACTCCATCATCAATCAATTTAATTAACCCTTCAATTCCTCCAACATGGTCTGCTAAAGGCATTGCATATGGCAACATTTTTTCAAATTCTGTGCCTTTTAAATAGCCAATACTTTTTGTATTTGCTACCTCATACTGATTTCTCACAAAGACAATTTTATCAAATATACCTTGCTTAACCATAGAAATAGCATTAGTAGTCATAATTAGGTCTTTGCCGGAACCTGCCTTACCGAAAATTACTTTGCAGGTAATCAATTTATTTTGAAATAAATCAAATGCTAATTCTTGTTGTAAATTACGTGGTTTTATTTTACCAGTAAAAGAAAAAGAGTCTTGTTGCTTTTCAAATTTCTCATATTTAGGTTTCTTACTTTTATAAGAAAATGGAGTTTTCGGTACAATTGTAGTATCAACTAAATCGAAGAATTCTGTTCCATTCCATCTCTTCTTATCAACAATTTCTCCGTATTCATTTTTTATTACGAGATATTCATTAGTTAATAACTCAAAATGATTGGATGGACTTTCATAAAATATTGCTAATTCATCGTCAGATAGTGTAATTTCTTTATATCCTTTGTAATTTAAATCTTCTGATTTATTATCATCTAATTTCTCACAAGGAATCATAAGTAAATTACATTTTTTCCTAAATAACAAATCATTTGATAATGCAACAACATTATTATTTTGTTCATAAAGTTGATTTAAGACACTAATAATTTTATTATCCATTGAACCAATATCAAAATATGAAGGAAGATTAAAATTACACTCATTGATTAGATAAACAACTTTATCTTCGTATTCCTCGATTGTTCTACCTGCTCGTCTAGCTTTATATTTTTTATCCTCAATATTACTTTCTTTATGTTTATCTAATTCCTGAAGTACATAGCCACATATATACACTCTATCACACTTCAAAAAAATAGATTCTGGATCTTGCATCAAAACATTAGTGTCAGGGAAACGTTCAACGGGCAATTTAAACCATCCCTTTATTATTTATTTTACTACATATCATAAGACACGTTCACTATTACTAACCACGCTACTATTACCACTAAACAAATACTTCTGATTATCTTTGACCTTATCCATATCTACTAATTCCTGTCTATCTTTCTCCTTTAATCTTAATAGATAATTGTAAACTGGATCAATGCAAAATCTTTGCTTGCCTCTACCACTACCATATTTTCCTGTGACTACTAGACTCTCTCCATAATTTCCATGTATTTGTTTTAATATATTTTTTTGTATTAAGTATGTCATTTCATTTTTTGAGATTCTTTCCAATGTTTGTTATTGATGCTCCTTTTAGTTTGGAGTATTGTTATTTTTTGTTATTGTTATTGTGAATTTTATATATTATAAATGTGCTATCGACCAAAACACATTAATAAACGATTTAGTAAGGAGAGTAGGCACTTACTTATGCCTTACCCTCCAGTTCTTCTCATATGCCGTTGGTCAACACCTATCTACTCTGTGAGTAGGGGTTGTGTGGTGTTACAGCATATGTGTCTAATACTAAAGCGACCAAACTTTTGATATTAGACGGTTGAGTGTTGAGTTTATTATGTGGAAAACTAAGATGTCAATCTAATGGTGTATTATCTATAACCCTTCTTGCATTACGCTCACTTCGATAATACTAGATGCTCATTTTGTTTACTAATCTTATTGGCAAAATCAATAAACAAAATCGCTAAAGCTTTTTACTAACATAGCCAATATCACAGTCTCGTTAGTAAGGAAAAATCAATAAATGAGATAGTCGAAAACCTTGATATATAAGGGTTTCTCTACTCATAATAACAAGAGAATTAAAATTTGCTCAAACCATTGTGGGAGTAGGGTTGTAGGTATTTTAAAAACATACACATTTATTTATTTCTATATTCTTTTTGCTTGTCGGCATTATAATTTCTCCATATTTCTTTCCAACATTCCTTACAATATTTCTGATTTTTCCCTGTTTTCTTTACCAACTCTTCGCATCCATCATTCTCACATTTAATTACTCCATTATTACCATTAAACCAATCAAAATAATAACCAATATTATAAAAATTATTTACTTCAAATACAAAATTCTTACTTAACTCAATATTTTCAATGAACAATAAATTAACTCTCCCCCTATTTCTAATATCTATATATCCCATATTAGATAAATCATTAATGATAATATTTATATCATATGTATCAGGAATCTTAGACATTTGTTTAATTTCTTTATATAATTCCACTTTTCCACCAAAAAAGTTAAACTTTGATGCATTATTAAACTTTTGCAAACATAATTCCTTATTTAATTTTGTTTTAATCATTAATGTAAACAATACTTTTTTGTAATATTCCTCAATTTCTAATCCATTGATATATTCAATTTCTTTATCTGTAACTGGAATACTGTTTATCACTATTAGTTTATTAACCCCTTTACTCCCATATCTTAATGCAGAATTAATTATCTTAAAATACTTTACCCTATTAAATTCTATAATGTACTTATCACAAAACTCGTAGATCAATATCTTTCTTTGTTTCGCAGATATTTTCATTTCCTGTTTATAATATTTTACTAGTATTTTTAATTCATATGCTATATACTTAGTTAAAAATCCTTCCTTTAATAATCTTTCCGCATATAACTTCTCATTATATTTTATCAAATTTTTACCTCCATTAATTTATATTTTTTATTCAAATACTCTATAGTTCCTTCTTTATCTTGCATAGGAAATAGGATAGGTGATTGTATTCTATTATTCTTTACATTCTGAAACATATATTTCCCATAGATATTCCATAATAAATCTTTATTAGAACTTGGTAACTTTATATAGAATATTTCTACTAAATAATTTACTAATTCATATATATTAGAACATATTTTTGTCATATCCTTTTTGAACTTTTCATATATTCCATTTGTTTGTGACTCTATACTATCATCATGTTTTCCATTAGTAGATATTGCATTAGTCCCAATATTGCTTAAGTCTCTAATCTCATCTTTGAAACCCTTATATCTTTCTAATACTTTACCGTATACCTCTTCGTTATTTATAATTCCTTGTTTTTGATATTGAGTATGTAAATTATCTGTATTTTCAACTTTTAACTTATTCTTGATATTAAAGTTTATAGATTCAATATGTCTACATATGTTGTTTGCCACGCAATCACTGTCAATAACTGGCATGTACTTATGATAGGAGTTTATAAAGTTTTGTTCGTCTATAGTTTTTCTTTTCTGATTCATCAATTGTTCTAATGGAATTCCAAATTTCTGTTTGCAAGATAAGTCATATCCACTAACATGTTTATTATATTTAACTCTAGTGTGCTTATACAAGTATATAAAAAAGTAAGGATGCCTATCTAATAATAAACTATTATGTAAATTCTTTTTTATCTTTAGTTCCTCTGAATCATTCTCATCATATTTTTCTCTCTCAACCCATTTATAAGGTATTCCTTTAACTTCTTTCCCAATCTTTGCTTTATCAATTTGAGCAGACTGTAATTTTGTACACATTTTTAGTCTATTCATTGTTATTTTATACTCTTCACTATCTTCTTTAAATAAAGGCAATAATGCATAAGCAGATGTACTTTTATTTGTAATAGACCCAATAATTGAACCAAATGCAAATAAGTCAGCATTAAATAAATCAATAGGTTCTAATATTTTCCTATCTGATTTTGGAACTTCATATACTACTGGTAATTCATCTTCATATATTCCACCAATAATGGTTGTATCTGAAGTGGTTGCTATTGCGTCCATGTCCCAGTCACTTCCGGCCCAGTGCATTGTTTCCATACCATGAACATTAACAATGATACCTGATGTACAATATTTATACCATTTATCTAGTTCGTCATTTTTTACTAAATTAAGTTTTAAATGTTCACTTCTATAAGTCAGTGGTGCTCTCATAGAATCTACAATTTTAACACCTTTATTATTCCAATAATTTGAATAATATTCTTTTTTACCTAAAAGACCAGTAACTTCTAATCCACAAACATGTTGCATCATAGCGTAGGGATCGCTCACTAAGGTTTCAAAATTTCCATCGAGTAGTAAATCCCCCAAGCAAGCTCTCTTAATTTTTTTCTTAACAAGATTGTATATTTTGTTCCTTATATATTTATCTTTTATTAGTTCATGATTAGCAATCAAACTCTTAACCCAATAATTTTTAGGACTATTTATATACTTCACAAATGATTCTTCTGAAATATTTTCACCAATCAGAAATAATAAGGTATAGTAGATATTATCTGATGTTACTCCATTTATCCAATTTACTGTTTTCTCACATATTTTGTCTATATCAGTTTTACTAAGCTTAAGAGTTTGATTAAACTGATAGTTCATTTTAAGAATATCTTTATCATCTTTTGGACTATATAGTGATATTCCCCATTGTAATTTATTCTTTATACAATTTTCTTGATATACTTCAATACTATCAAAGGAGTCCCAAAGTTTAAATTGCCCCTCAGAAATTATTACATCTATATTTTTAAGATTTACTTTAATATTATTTCCTTCTGAATTTTTATATACTGTATTAACTTCATAATTCCCTTCATTAACTTCTTGACAAAAAGTTTTTATATCGAATACACAGAGCATCCCTTTCAAATAGTTCTGTCTTATGCACCATTGGGATGGAACATAATCTAACCCTAATTCTTTGCTCCAAAGTTTAGCTTGTTCATAACTTATAAGTCCTTGTCCGTCAAATCGATTAAACTCTGCTGTAATATCTTTAACTTTAATAATATCATCTTCTGATTTTTCTGTCTCAGTAACAAAATTAACTTTAATATCCATAGAGTTATTTAAGTCTGGAACAACGCAAAATCTAGGGGTACTTACAACCTTAGTATTTGACCCTGCTAAACCTCGATACGCATTGAATTTTGATGGGATAAGTTTTTTATTCTTATCCCTGCCATTATCAAGTATATCTGTCAATCTATCAACTATTGCTTCATCACAAAAAACTACTGTGGATACTCTAGATTGAGATGCAGATGACGAAAATCTAACAAATCGTTTGTTATTAAGTAATAAGGAATTTTCAAATAGATATTTATAATGTGATTTATGTTCCATTACTACAGTTATGTATTCTGGAATAAACATCATATCATAAATTAACTTCTTTAACTCAATTATTCTATCTGAATTTTCCTTAGATGATTTTTGTTTCTTTAATTTATTCCTCTCAGCATACCATTCTTCAAGTTTTAATAAGTCTACTTGTTTATTTTGAATATCTCTGATGCTTCTTAATATTTGGTTGTCTGCAAGGGCTATGATCTCACCATTTTCTTGTGCTTCTTCAAATGTTAAGTCAAATTTGTATTCGTATTCCTTTAGGCGAGAACTTTTAAATTTCATGGTATAGAATTGGCGATTACTGATGGTCAACACTCCTATCTAATAAAATATAATCTTCTTTGAAAAACCAACAAAATCCACCAGCAGTTTTTCTTTCGTTCCTGCAACATTGTGATATATTAGTATTAAAAACACCAGTATTTTTATAGGCATCAACAGCACTATTATATTCAGCAATAAAAGAATAATCCTTATTAGTTTGAATAACCGGCTTCTTACTAGCATCTCCAATTTTTATTTTAGATTCTTCAGTATGCTTTAATCCAATGTGAGACTCACTAATTTTGTTCTTAGTTTCATCACTAAGATGTTTTCCAAATGCCCAGTGTCTCTCTCTTGTTTTAGCTTCTCCTAATTTCTTTATATGTTCAACAGAAAATTGTCTGCCAAAGTTTGGATTTTTATCTCCGCTAAAAGCTATACTACGCCTATTTCTTGCTTCTTTTGATAACTTTCTTTTACTAGCCGATATACTCATTTTTAATCTAGATTCATTACTATATTTAATTCCTAATACCCCACCTCCACCTTCTGTACTATTGTATCCTTTTTTGTAAGTATTGAATGTTTTAATATAAAAAATTTCATATTTATCTAAACTTTCTTTTAAATCTAAACGGTTCGCTTCTTTTATAAAATGAATACTTTCAATAGAAAAGTTCTCGTATCCGTATTTATTTATTGCATTATATAATTTATTTTTTATTTTTAGATTCTGTAAATGTTCTTTCCATCTCTTCTCAATATTTCTTGTTGTCTGCCCAATATATTTTTTATTGTTTATTAGATTTGTAATACAATATATGTAACCTTCAAACCCTCTGTCATCTGTATAATCAATTGTATTAATAATGTTTTCTCCGACTTTACAAGTTAACATTAATTACTTCTCCTATCTTCCATAATTTATTATAATAGGTACAAGGAGAGTAAAACACTCCCCCATACCACCCCAGACCACTAAAATCCCAAACCCCTAATTTTCTTCCTCTTCACCATAAATCAAAGCATTAATTCTCTCAACAATAAATTCCTTATCGCATCTCATATGATACATTGCCAATAAATCATAAGCATCTCTCAAATCTAATTCATAAAATACTTGTGGAGATTCATTAAAATCTATTAGAAAATAACTTTCTACATCACCTTTAACTCCATCTAGTAATCTATAATTGAATAAATTAAACAATGTTCTTGCTCCATTTTGTGCTTTATCTAAGTAAATCTCATCTGTAATTTTAGTAATCATTATAATTTTCCTTCTTTCATATAAATTATTTATTAACCATTAATCCATCCATATGCAATCTAACTCTTTCTTGTCCTAATGCAAAATACTTATCGTCATTTTCAAACCCTATGTAATTCCTATTTGTATTTATACATGCTATTGCTGTTGTGAATGATCCCATGCAGTTATCTAGAACTAAATCATTTTCATTGGTGTATGTATTGATTAGATATTCAAACAACTCCGTTGGCTTTTGAGTTGGATGAATAGTTGAACTTGGATGAACTTTTTCAAACGTAACAATTGATGTAGGAAATTTCATATCACCATGTTCATCTGATTTATCAATCATTCCAGCTTTCCCATAATTAGTACCACTAATATCTTCTCTATCTTTTTTACCTTTAGAATGACTTTTAGTTTCTCCTTTGAATTTTTGTGGATTATATGTAGATAATTTTTTATAAAACACACAAATATCTTCATGGCATCGCAACGGCATTCTATTTGCATTTAAAAATCCAGTTGTCATAATCTTATTCCATACAATATTGTATCTCCTCATTTTCTTATTACTCTGCATTAAGTCTGATGTAAACATTCCATTTCCAAACAATATTATCGCTCCATTATCTTTTATAATACGATTATATTGTTCCCATAATTTATCAAAAGGTATTATTGTGTCCCATTTATTTCTCGCTGTTTGACCATATGGTAAATCACAGAGTATCATATCTATACTCTTATCTTCTATCAAACACATACTCTTATCACCAATACAATCTGAATTATAGACTTTATTTAATTCTAGCAATATTATATTCATATCCTTCCATTAATATTTATCTAATTCTTCTATACACCTATCACATAACCAAAATTTATATCCATAACTATTGTCCGTATATTCATCCCCAGTACCTTCTTCAATTTCTTTTTCACAGGCTTCACACATTTCGTTCATAAAATCATCTCCTTTTACAATTTATTTATATCAACTGATCATTGGATATTAAATCTAATATTTCATATTTTAACCAAACATATAAATGTTCTTTACAGTTATTACATCGATGAATATCTGTATCCACATAAGTACCACAATAAATTGTATTGTCACTTCCACAATAATGACAAATCATATTTATATTCTCCTTTTCTATATTTATAATTTATCCCTTAAAACTCACCTTTATAGGAATGTTATTTATGTATTTACTACTTCTTTAATCCTATTCATAGCAATATTACAATAAGGATCTTTCTCTGTATTCAACATTTCAATATTAATCCATTTTAAATTATAATTCTCATCTTTATTAAGTTCTTCACAACTTAATCCATGAGTTCCACTTCCTGATGTAATATCAATTGTTGTACCATCTAAAGGTGTAACTAATTTTATTAACCATTTAATCAGTGCTTTAGGTTTAACTGTTACATGAGTATTACCTTCACCTTTTTCTTTCTTGGAAGTCTTAGCACAATAATAAAATGGCACAAAATCTTCCGTACTTACATTTAAGAAATATCTACTAGCTCCACCTGAATCTCCTAATCCTCCTGCGTTTTTACCTTTATCTTTACCACTATATTTCCCATAGACAGATTCATTGTCTATTAATGCTGATCTTTCTCCTTTTCCGCCAGTTGACTTACTAAGTCCACTCTGACTATCCAATATTTCTCCCATATCCGAATCTAGTATAATATTTGCAGGAAATCTTCCTTGTGGTTGAACAAATTCTCCAATTCCCCTTTTAAATCCACTTCCTTTTCCTTCTGATCTATCTGTATTTTGCCAACTACTATCTTCACTTGCGTTTCTAATGTCTCCAGAATATCCTCCACCATTTAAATTATCTGAAGTTGGAATTCTACAAGCATCAATATTCATTCCACCACAATCATATTTCTCAATATTTTGTATGTATGTTCCTTCTAATGGTTTTTGGAATACCGTAATTGGTTCGTGTGCAGGTTTTAGGCCTGATGTTTTCCATCCATCCCAAGTCTTTGCTTGATCTGTTTCAGGAATATTTACTGTTTCTCCCCAATTTCCTCCTTGCCCTTCATATACTCCATTTTTACCACCTATTGGTCTTTGAACTTCACTTAAAGGTCTTTCTACTCCTGCTTTCTTATCAAATAACTTACTTATGTCTTGATTTTTTGGAAAACCAGTCCCATAAATATAATCAATTTCTTCAACTATATTAAATCCTACATCTTCAAAAGCAGATTTCATTCTATGATTTGTTTTTGGATGACCAAATATTAAAACATAACCTCCTGGTTTAATTATTCTATATAGTGGTTCTGCTCTATCTTTACACCAATTATAAAAATTAGTTGTAGTATCCCACTTTTTAGACATGAATGATAAATTGTAAGGAAAATCTGATACACAACTATCTACTGAATTATCTTTTAATGTTTTCATAACCTCAACATTATTACCATGAATTAATTCACCATTATCTGTTTTATATATTGTTTCCAATTATTATATTCCTCTTTTCTATTTATTATTGTGTTTATATAATTCTAATAATCCATTTCTGCACAAGGAACTGAATTTAAACCATATTTATTATCACACGTTTTACATATATAGTTACCTGAATCTAAATCATAATAGATATATTTAATATTTGTCATACGCTTTCCACAGTGAACACATCGTTCATCAACTCTATCTAATTCTACATCACCATAATTACTATCCCCTCCTTTACATTGCTTTAACTTTGTCATTATGCATATCCTCCGATGTCCCAGTAGAATTATTATAATCCTCAACCACTATTTCGACTTTACTGCCTATTAAACTATATAAAGTATTTTCTATAGCAAATGATCCTACATGATAAGAATATGTTTTATATTTATCTTTTGAAATATGTAATGACTCAAATCCATGGAATGTTTCGTTACTATTGTATACTCTAATTGCCACTCTAATTAGTTTTTTAATTGTATTCTTTGAGTTATAAATTGTGTCTAGGATATCTGTGATTGATTTTTGTTCTTTTGTTGAAATATCTGTGATTATATAATTCATTCTTGATAAGTCATTTTCATCTAGAGAAATTTCTCCATTAAAGTAATGTTTTTGCATTTTAATTGCCTTCTTTCTATTGTTAATTTTATTTTTGTATTTATTGAACTTTTTACAGATACATGTCTCTTGATTATATAGTTCTCCTAATATTTTCCACCTCTAGAAACCGCCTGTAGCAAGGGTTTGAAATACACATTTTTAGAGAATTAAAATATTTGAGCCTAGAATCAATTAGATTTTTATTTGTGAATACTTGTTAGTATGCAAATATTGAACGTCTTAGATAATCAAATATTTGTGATTTTATGTATTTGTAATATTATTTTTCTGTTCTTTGAGTTTTAACTTTTCCTCTTTTAATTTTTCTTTCAGTTTCCAATCTTTTAATTGTTGGTTGCTTCCTTTTGTTAATATTCTTACTATTTTATGTATCTCATGTAAACTTTCCTCCGCGAATAAAAGAACTGCCTCTTCACAAATATTACCACTGATATGTTCCCATACTTTAATTCCTGCTGATTCAAACTTTGGCATAAGATTGTTTACTGTACTTGAACCAGAGGGTAGTAACATTGCGAGTATATCAGGATTATCTGAGTAGCGATAGATTTGATTATTTTTAAATTTGAGATAATTATCGTCTTTGTTTTTTGAAGGTTTTCCGTCTGTATTGGTTTGCTGTTCTACATAATATGTACCGATATATTTAAGAATTATTTTTCACCTCCTTCCAATAAATATTTATTTTGCTATTGTATATTAAAACAATCAAACCAACTCAATATGTGTTATAATTACACATTAACTTTTCATTATCACAATCATTACAAACTAAATATACCCAATGTTCTGTGTAACTATCATCATACCACATATTAAAATTTTCAATATTTTTAATTGAAGTGGAATTGCTGTGGCAATTTTTACATTCAATATGAAATCCAATATCCATTTCTTTCTTTTCACCTCCTCTCTGTAATTATTATACCATATTGTTTATTGGAATGTCAAATAATTATTTTTATATTGTATTTGTATAAACTCCTCCCAATCCTACTAGCTTTACTTCATTATATTAATCAATCTTCTCATATGCTCAATAGTATCAAATAAATCACTAAACATATCAACTCCATCTGATCTATTAATAGCACCATATCTTTTACATAAATTTGCAAACTCACAATATTCTAAACTATCTTGTTTACATTCCATACATTTATTAGGATTTTCTTCATCTTCTGTATCAGTGAATATTAGATTTTTAAGTTTTGTTATTTCAGTTTGATTTAGGTACATTTTGTTTCTCACCTCCTTTACATTGTACAATTATACAAATCTTTCATCTCATCTTTTAAAGATCCATATCCATATTTATGATCTAATCTTGGAAATATTGTTACTGAGCGTTTCCATTTCATATGTTCTATGGTTAGGATAATTTCATGTCCTATGCTGTAACCTTCTTTATCAAGTTTATCATATTGACTTACTATGAATTTAGGAGGAGAATCTATATCTGTTTTGTATTCTTGCTTACATATTTTATCTACTGCAAATTGTATAGAGTCTATGATATTTATGTATTCTAGTTTCATTATTTTAATTTAATTCTCCTTTTCAAATAATTTATTAATTACAGGAAATAATAAACCTATTGCTCCACCTATTGAAAATATTAATGATATGTCCATAGAATTATAATTTGGAAATGCTTGATACAGAAAATAAGGTGTAATTGCACATAATGAGACTTTAATCATAGTATTAATTATATTATTCATAATTATAACTTTCCTCTTTTCTTTTCAGTAAATATTATTTTTGAATTTTACTTCAATATATGTATTATCGTCACTATCATCTATTCTAAACCAAAGTTCATTTAATTCAGGATATTTAGTTTTACACATTGCATATAATAGATTCTGAAAATCCTTTTCTGATAATGAATTTATGTATTCTTGAGTAGATCCTGAAAATGCTGTATTGTATTTCTTTAATACATCATTTATAAATAACTGATTTTTATTAATGTTTACGCCTCTAGAATTTTGTTGTTTTCTTATCTCTGGATTTTCTGGTAATTGGGCCAATTTAATTTCCTCCTTACATTCATTTCTCGCTCGACAGATTTGTCGAATGAAGTTTTCTATTATCTATCTACCTTCCCAACAAAATGTTTTAATTGTAGTGTGCCTTTTACAACAATTGCATTTCAATTTAGTTTTTAGAAAATATCCTGTACTATCACTGTCCCAAAAATCTGTTGCGTGAGATTCACACCCTTGTATTTCTACTTTTACAATTTGAGAACATATTGGAACAATTATTATAGGTTTTGAGTAATCTCCTTCTTTTAGGATATGTTTATTAGCGATTCTATTGCCACAGTGTTGACAATCAATGTAGGTGTTTATTGTAGTGATTTTATTTCATATCCCTTCTATAATTCATTATACCATATTTTGGTAATAAATTGTAAATAAATTATTTTACCATTTAGTTTTCTTTATATCTGTTACAGTCTTTAATAATCTGAATGTTGATTTTCTTAATGTTTTTACAATAGTTTTTAGGCTGTACTATAAATTGCTGAATATGCTCTAATACAAAGTAATGCCCTTTTTGATACCATTTACCCAAACCTATAAGTTTTAATGGGTAATAAGGTAAATAAGTTATAAAATAAAACATATAAGTAGGAATTACAACTAAAATTATGTACCACGTAGGAAATGGATTGAAAAACATGTATTTCACCTCCTTTGTATTATTATATTTTATTTATTGATTTTTAAGCAAGGGGTAGGTTTATGGTTAGTGAGATTATTATGTAAAGCGTACCCGCACCCCTTGCCTATGTGATAATTATAGCATGGATTGATTTTTGTGTCAAAGAATAATATTATTTTTGTGTTTATGTAATAAATAATGTAATATCTTATAAGTTTGTATTTTAGAAATCTATTTTACTAGATTCCCAAAATCTGCAAACTTCAAATCATAATACTTCTCAGCAACATCTGGATATTTTTCCTCTAAATCCTTCATGTATCTATTTGAAGAACAATTCTCTCCATTGACTTCTACATTGGCTTGACACCACTCTCTATAACTTCTTTTCTTAAATTGTGATGGTTGGTTACACCATCTAGCTACATTAACATATGTACCATAAAATTCACTATCTTTATAATCCTTATATCTCATTATATATGGCAAACATTGATATTTCATAAGAATTTTAATTCTCTCAAACATAGAATATATATCACCAATACCTTGACTTCCATATGCTACTAAAACGTAAAGTTTTGTTGTTTTTGTATTGTATTTTCTCCATAGAGTTAATTTTTCTTCTATTAAATCTCTATCCATAATATCATCAAATGCAAATATATAGTCACCTTTATACTTTACACCAGACATTGTTTTTGCTTTGTCGTCTGTCATTAATCTTAAATCAAGTCCTTGTTTGAATTGGAACGATTTCTTAGTGGCAATTAACTCTTCTATAATATCTTTCCACTTTGGATAACCAAATAAGTTATCATCCAATAAACATATGTATGGTTTATCTTCGTCTAAAAATTCTTTAATTGGAGAATGTAATTCTACTTTATCGTACTTTTTGTTTACACAGAATTCGCACTTACGGAAGCATCCTCTCGTATTGAATCCAATTGAGTAGTCTAGATAATACTCAAACTCTTTTCTTTTTGCTCCTTCTCTCATCATATCACCTATCCAATTATGATATAAGATATAATCTGGTTTCATATGTTCAATGAAATCTGGCAGGTCGGGCATAAGTTCATAATAAAAACCTGTCCCTCCATAATACAGATTATCATATTTCATTATATCAATTGGTATTTCTGTATAATCAAACACTTTAGAAATGTAAACCATATCATATTTTTCTATATCATTATAGTTCATTAGTAGAGTTACTTTGTCAGAACGTCTATATTTATGATATGCACTTATTTTCATTAATGCTAAATTAGGAAATCTATGACTATTGTTACTTAATAAATCTGCATCTATTATTCCAATCTTCAGACCGAACTCCTCCTTGCTGTCATGCTCAATCATCGCATGATAAGATGGAATTGGCAAGTCTTTGTTTAAGTTATTATTTGATTTATCTTTTTTATTATTTTTCATTAATTATTCCTCCTAATATTTTATTTATTGATTTTATTATGATTATTTATCTCTTCTTAATAATCCAACTAATCTTATTCGCTTTCACACAAGTATGAACATCAAATTTAGTTCTCAATACCTTACCATTCGCCCACCATTCATTCTTTAACCAATCTAATTGCTTTTGAGTTGCAGGTTCATATTTCCACTTTGCTTTTCTGTCTAGGAATGTGCTATATTTTCTTGAAGCATATTTTTCTGCTTCTTCAATGAGATTAATTAAATTATCATCCTCAGATATGTAATCTTTTGTGTTGATTCTATTAGTAGTATCAACTATGTAAAGTTCAAATATATTCTCTTGCAGATTCTTATAGATGGTATAATGTAAATCAGATGTTATTGATAATGCAAATGTATTTATGTCACACTTATACCAATTTAGGTAAGCTTCTTCAAAATACTCACTCATATTTGTTTTAAACAGTTTTAATTCTTCAGCAATTAATGCTAATCTTTCAATTTCTTTCTGCTTCGCTAATTCTTCTCTTTCTAGTTTCTCTGCTTTATTCTTTTCTTCACGTTCAATCGCTTCGGTTAATGTTTCTTGATCTTTAATTTCTACACCAAATATATCAGTCATTGTCATTAAGTCATGTTTGCGAACAATATCAACAACATCAATAATTAAGCAATTAGATTTACCTTCTGATGTTCTAAGTCCACGACCAATAATTTGAGTATAGAGTATTTTCGATTTCATGGGGCGACACAGAAGTATCGCATCTACTGGAGGATGGTCAAATCCCAAACTTAGTATTCCTACGTTTACAATCACAGGTAATTTACCAGACTTAAAATTATTAATCACTAATTCTCTTTGATTATCTTCAATGGTTGAATCAACATAATCACAAACAATATCATTATCTTTAAACTTTTGACAAATATCTCTGGCATGGGCTATTCCTGATGCAAATACAATTGTAGATTTTCTATCTGAAGCATATTTGAGATAGGATTCTACTATGAGATCGTTTCTAGTGTCCGTATTTACAGTATCCTCTAATTGCCTCTGATTAAATTCTCCTGCTATTGTTTTTACATTAGATAAATCTGTGTCAGAATGGACATATATTGCTTTAGGTTCACAGAGATAATTACTCTTAATCATTTCTAATATAGATTTCTCATAAATGATTCCGTGAAAAACATTCTTCATATCTGGATTGAAAGCAGTTGCGGTAAGACCTATAACCTTTATATTAGGGTTAAGTTTATCTAGTATCTTTTTAATTTGTCCTACTGAACTGTGGCATTCATCGAAAAAAACTAATTCAAAATCACCATATTCAGACATTTGTTCTAATCTAGTTGATTTAGAATGCGTCAATGACTGTCTCGTTGCTATTACGACTTTATTGGAGACACTATTTAATGATGCTTGTACTGATCCAACATCTAAATCAGGATTTGTATTATATAGTTTCTCAATTGTTTGAGTTCTTAACTCTGATGATTGAACCACTATAAGTACACGCCCAACTGTTTCGTTTGCAATTGATGCCATAATTACCGTCTTACCTGTACCTGTGCTCAAGGATAATATACCATTAAAATTTGGTTGTAGATTTTTAACTGCTTCTACACTTTCTAATTGATATGGACGCAATTCATATGCCATTATTTAATTTCTCCTTCAAAATCTTTTTATTTATAAGTTTAAAAACAAATCATTTATTAAATTAATCAATCCTAAACTTGAAGCGATAGCGAAAGTTTAGCAAGGGAATGAACTTGTGAATGACCGCCGTTCCTGCTCTCGTTTCGTTCTCTTTAATTGTTGTTAATATGTAAGCACTATATCTCATCTTAATTTCTCCTTTATTAATTTTAAAATTATACACGTATATTCCCTATATAACTCTATAGGATATTTCGGGGTATAATAATTATTTTGTATATTGACCCCTTTTAGGTTGTGTTAATGTGTCCAATCTACTTTTAATTACTTTGTTTTTCTTTAATGTTTCCCATTGTTTAGTATCTACATCACAAATCACTTTAATTTCTCCTGCTTTTATAATACTACCATCCCATGTTTCATACCATTTCATAAATTCATCATAACCTTTTACTTTATTCTTTCTGCCATCTGCCTTACTTTCCTTAAACTCAACCAACTCTTCATCAATTACATTTATTAATTCTCCTTTTCTAGGAAATAATTGCTCTATCATTTTTAATATAATGCTCTTAATTGCAAATATATGACAAATAATTTTATCATTACAATTATATTTTCTTAATTTTGTCCTATGGATTTCTTGATAAAAATCTGTAACCATCATAAAGTATTTGTATTTATTTAAACCCTCATATCCATATTCATAACTTTTATAATTTGTACCATAGTCATCACCATTATATTCTTCTACACTCCTATCCTTAATTTCTAATTGCTCACTAATTTCTAATGCTTTTTCTAAATTAGAACATTTGCTTATCACTAATTCCCAGTTAACATAAATTGATAACCATTGAATCACATACTCAAAATCAGGCAGTGTATTCCATCCTAACATGAACATCTCAACGCATTCTTGCATATTATTATCACCTTTAGTATTGCAGAAGTAATAATTCTCAAAGTCGTTAGGAGTAGGAATATAATTCAAATGTTTTAACAGTTTATATAATTCACCTGCAACTCTTTGATATGTTACTATATAAGTTTTCTTAGTAAATCCTATTCTCATTCGATTATTAATGAAAGATGCACAAGCATTAACTAAATGATTTTTATCATTAAATGTAGTTTTAGTTAATTTATGCTGTTTGTATACATTTATTGTAAGATTATCATATGACCTTGTATTTTCTATATCTAAATACTTAATACTTTTATTATTATACATCCCTAAATACTGAGGATCATATAATGCTGTTCCATCAAATATTATTGTTTTGTATGTGCCACAGTACATTTCTTTTAAGTCCTTACTACCAATAGTACATATAAATTCTATACTTCTTTGATAGACATAAAATCCTCCTTGAGTTAATATTGTATGTATATGGCTTAATTCTCTTTTATAATCAAATCTCATATACTTATCCCAAAGAGTCATAAACTCTAAATCATTTTTGCAAATAATATCATTATTAATATTGGATATTATAAATCTTTTGTGTTCTTTTCTTAACTTCTGCATCTTATTATTTATTGCATCAGATATTTCTTTAAATTTATTCTCTAGAATTGTTTTATCTTCTGTTGTATCATAGTTTAATTTACTCAATGTTGTTGATATTTTGTTTAATAACTCCTTGCTAACTCTTACAACATCTAAAATATCTGGACGTTCATCAATAAGCAATATTGTTCTTTTACCGTTTTCCCATAAATGATATTTATTAATACTGTCACCACATTCCCTTAATCTTGCATTGGTTATAAGGAGTATAGGATATTTTTCTTGTTCTTTTTGCTGTTTACTGATTTTACATTTAGAAAAGAATGAGCAATTATTAGGAGTGCATACTTTAACATCAGATTGCTTAATTTTCTTATTAATGCAGACCTCTTTGTTCCAACCTTCTAATATGTAAGTGTATCCGGTCAATCCTATTTGATCTAGATAGTTGACTGTATTTCTTAAACTGTCTAATCTATCAGTTACAATTATTATTCCATCAGTAGATTCTTTATTAATGTGTAATTGAATTATCTTTTGTAATATTTCAGATGTGATACTGCTTTTACCAAAACCGCATGGAGCTGGAATCACAGTGATAATGTTTTCTATTAATTCACCAAATACTATTTTTAATGTTTCTAAAGCAAAATTAATTTGTTCTTGTGTAGCACCTCCCCTTGATTCAAATGTATTAATGAAACTATTTGTTACTTCTGTAGATATTAATTCTAATTCTGGAGTGATATTTATAATTTCATTAGCTGTATAAACTTTTTTTGATAATTTAATTTGTTCATAGATTCTAGTATCATTGTCATATAGAGTTTTAGTATTTTCAGTTGTGTTCTCAATGATTTTATATTTGTAATTATAGTCTAAATCTTTAATTAAATTTACTTCTCTCAATTGTATTATTCCTTTCATAATCATTCTGTATCTACATTTTTCTATTACACCAATCAGTGAATGCGTTTGTTAGTTCATCATTTTTAAGGAATTGTACAAATACATTCTTTTGACTGCTTAGACCTACTCTATAAGGAGCAATACCTTTATTGAAGTAGAATTCTGCTTGGATTAAATTGTAGATAAAAATGAATTTATTATTATTTTGTTTTGATGTTGTTATGTTTGTTTTATTTTCAATCATAATGTTTTCAATCATTTTTAAGTCCCCTTTATATATTTGATATTTAAAATTTGATTTATTGGAATTATTTAGAAATTAAACATCCATATTTAATACATCATCCAATATGTCTTCATTGAAAAAGTTCCATTCTAATTGTTTACCTATTGCATTTATTACTGTATTGGCAATATGTTTGTCATCTAGTTTAGTAAAATCAATTTTCATTAGAAATTTTAATGACAACTTTGTTGCTTCTATAACTTGTTCAGAAGTATAATCCTTTTTAAAATTCTTTAATGATTTATTGTACATGAATTTAGAATAGAGTAGGCCCATTATACGCATTTGAGAATAGGAACTTCTTAAATATGTTTTACTTGGAGTATCTAGTGTTTTAAGGATTGATTCAATTTGTTGTGTCAGATCAGATATTTTCATTTTATATAACTCTCCTTTTATTTTTATTAGATTATGATTTGTTATATAGGATATTTATTTTTCTACTTATGTAAAACCTGATATATTAATTTGTATCTGCAATACATTTTCTCCTTTCAGAATTTCTTATAGTTTCTCCCCTCCTACTAAGTATACCATATCCATTAACCTATGTCAAACATTTATTTTTATATTTGTAAAAGAAAATTTACCAGAGCAAATAATTTTAAAATCCTTGAAAGCATTGTTACAGTTATGTTACAGAGATTTGTTCGGATGAAGTGTATATAGTATATAGCACTCTGTCCGAGTGATTTGCTGTAAACCTTGTGAGAGTAAGGATATAGGGATTATTTGATTTGTGTGGTCTGGTAAATTTTTATTTAATATGTAATTTATTAATTAGAAGTAGAATTATTATTACCAATCAAATACTCAATATACTTTTCCATCTCACTTTTAACTGCCAATCTAGCTTGATCAATTCCATGACCAGATTCTACATGATATATTTCTGTAGATATTTTTTTTCTGAATGGCTCAGGAATTGTTGAACTAATTTCTTTCCATTTTGTTTTACCTTTAGGGAATGAATATGTACAAAATATGTTGTTTAGGATTTGGTTGAAGGATAATGCTGTGGTATAGAGATTTGATATTGAGGATAATTGGGATTTGTAGTTTTGAAATTGATTTAGATTATTTTGTTTAGATTTTTTATTCATGTTTTTTGGTTACTCCTTTCTAGATACTGATTTTTTTATTTTGCTCAGATTTGTACCTGTAATAATTGTAACATATTAGAGGTGAGTAAGTCAAGTATTTATTTTAATATTTATTAAATATAATATTGAGATTCAAATTGTAAAAAAATTAAATCATAGAATTATTAAAAATAGAATTTATCAAGATCCAAATATCATAAAAATATTTTCATCAAATTTTAGAGAGTCGTTACAGGGAGATAATTGTATCGGTTTGATTTGTATAATATCCGCCCCCTTATATAGAAGTAATATTTATTGGATGTATAGAATGTGGTATAATTGTTGTTAGATAAGGGTTTGAGAGGTTTGATATGAGTTATAATTAGTGATAAATTTATTGTTATATTTTTATTTAGTTTATAGAATTTTAGATGGAATATCTTGTTCGATTAAATTATTAGAGATTTGTAAAATGGATAGAAAATTGTATTGGATTTAAGGTGAATTATTGGATATATTTTGTGGAATTATTATGCTAGAGAATTGTTGTTAAAGTTGGGTTTAATGGGTGTTTGGGGATGATTTATTATTTGAGATTATTGATGAGAATTGGATGTTTTTATTTAAATTTAATGATTTATTTATGAAATTTATTTGACTTTTGAGTTTATATGTGAATGAGTTTATGATCGATGAGTGGTTAGAAAGTGTTGTTAGGATTATGTTTTTGCGAAGAAAATACGAAGGGGAGATTGGGTGGGATTTTAGATGGAATGAGATTTATTTTGAATTTGTGTAATTTTAATATTGACAAATTTAAAATAGTATGATCGCAGTCGTAAAATAAAATTACTGTCGATGAACAAGTACTCTGTCGGATACTGTCGAACAATGTCGGTTAATGTTTGTAAAGATACGCCCACCTATCTACCATAGTTGGCATGGAAAATGGAAATTGAAAGTAAAGTCTGACAGTGATTTTAGGTATATGTTTTGCCTATGACAAACTGAAAATAGTATGGGCCGGATATCATGCAAACGCTACAACCCTTGATATAGGCCGATTGTTACTATTATCTGAATGTTACACAATGGGAATGTGTAACATTGGATTAATATTGATGGGTATATTATGTCTCGGAATGAATTTGAAGAGGTTAGAAGGGGAAATATGAGGCAGAATAGATAAGAGGATAGGAGATAGATAATGTCCTGGCTTTACATCGGCTGCAGTCGATAATGATTTGTCGAATGATTATGATCGGAGAAAATGGAATGAATACCAGAGAGAATGAAGCAATTTATTGGGCCTTATTACTGTTGTGCGTTATAAAGCTCAAATAGTTCGGAATATATAACATAGGCGAAATCGTTGAACACTTTACTAAATCATAATATTACTATATTAGTAATTCATCATATAAATACTTTAATACTTTAACCAACTAAAGGATTCACAAATCGTACACAATTCTATAAATTATAATTGCGTCATATTATAATATTAGTATATTAGTCATATACTATAAAGAGTAACTAATTATATTATTATATGCTAAATATCTCATATAATAATCACAATCACATTACATGATTACACTAATCACATAGCGTAATCCTATACAACAATCATAAAAACTAATACCAACTATCTCACTACACTATAATCCACACTAAATTACTATGCATTAATACCTACCATATCACTTGGTATTATATCCTATTATTTTACTATACATTAAATCATACTAATTAACTAGGATATAATCAATACTAGTTTACTATACATTCCATCCACTCACCCAAACCCAATGCCCCAAACAAATTAAAACAACTCTAATCAAATCCCATACCAAAAACCCTAAAATCACGACACACCCGACACCGTGTAGAAAAATTTTGGTATAAACCCTAAAATAAAGTTTTACATACCATTATAACCCTCAATACCTAAAACCGCTTAAAACCCCCTTTCTGACGCTCTAATCCATATATTTTATTTCTTGCTTCAACTCATCTTATCAACTCATATTACACGTTGGCATAAGATTTGATTACAATAATTATAACTAATTTTGTCCTAACATAATCTATCATAGTAAAATCACAATACCATCATCAATATAAACAATGATAAAATCCATAGAATATATAAATAAAATAAAGGAATATGCTTACTCAATCACGAATATAATACTTATAAGAATACATATTGAAGGAGAGTGCTAACATGTACATAAAAGCTGAGGTTGACCAAACTAGACCTTATATCCTAGATATCTATCTATGTAAATCCACCTATGACACTGAGCGAATAGCACGTTTTAATTTCAGAAACAATGAAGGATCTTATAAAACTAAATCCCTAAAATCTTTTAAAACATTAGAAAACAAGTTTTGGAAAGAACATCCAGTCATGTTATGGATATCTGAAACTACATTAAATAAGGCAAAGCAAGCAGGAAAACAAGCTCAGAAGCAACAAAACATAATATGGGAATATGAAGACATAGCCAGAAAGTTAAAATCAGAATATGAGTATACAATTGATAAATTAAAAGAACTCTTCAGCAGAGCAGCAGAAATAGAGAAATACTTGATAGCAAACAACCTGCAAGAAAATATAATTATGATGTAGGAAGGGTAAAACCTTCCTTTTTTGTTTACTGCTTATTATCTCTTATCCTTAACATTATATCTCTATCAATTCTAAACGTCTTAAAACACCCTTCTAGGCCCTATAAGCCCAACATAATAACCTTATTAACCTTCATTTTATATGTACAAATTCAACCCTATATAATAGGAAACAATAATTTAAATAAACTTCTAAATACCTGCCAAACCCACTAGACATAACCCTCTATAAATGTTAAAATAAATAAACCGAATTAAACATTAAAAAGGAGTTGCTTACTAATGACTAAAAACGAATTAAAAGCAGAGTACATGGAACTTTGGACACTAACAAATAATACCATTAACGAAATCAGAGACACTGATACATACACAAAAGAGAGAAAATATTATGAACACCTAAATGATAAAAAATCCTCTGAACTCTACGGACTAGGCCACAACGGAGGATGGAGACTAAATCAAATGAAAAAATCTGAAATAGCGGTTAAAATAACTGAGATTACAGAGCTACTAAAAAAATACAGCGACATGTTAACAGAACAACTAGGTAAGATATAAAAAATCTTACCTTTTTCTTTTACTAATTTATCCATAACTAAACATCTATAACAGGCATAACAATTTACTTATAACAATTCTCTCTACTCTACTCTGCAATATTAAAATAATTATAATAATTATTTGACATATATCATAACATTTGATAACATAGAGCAAATTATACAAATCTAGAGAAAGGAGAATAAAATATGAATATATTAGATTGTTTAGGATGTAAATATATTGTAATTGAAGGTTATTGTTTTGAAATGCAAATAGAGATATATAAGCTTAAAACAGGATGTCCTAAATGTACTAGACAAAAGGAGGAATTTTAAAAAATGTATAAAATTATCACAACTTTTGATAAAAATGGAGATTATAATCATGTCTATGTAGTTGATAGTGAAGACGATAATTATTATTATTTTATTGATGGATTTCTTGGAGATGAATTAAGATTGAATAAAGAACAAGAAATTTTACAATACAAGGGCAATGACAATTCATGGATAACATTTGATGACTGGAAAGGAAAAGAAAAGCCAACATTTAAAGTAGAAATAAAAGGGAGTTGATAAAATGATTATCAAACAATACGCTCTTAGATGTGATACAGATCATTGCATGGAGACACTTGGAGGTTTTAAAACAATTGCAGAAGGAAAATATTTTGCTAAATCAAAAGGATGGTATATTAAAGGGAATAGTTGTCTTTGTGACGAATGTCATCATAAAAAGAAACGGTTGCAGAATTATATAAAAGATCAAAAGTTGAAGATACTAAAAAAATAAATCAATCTGAGAACTCTAAAAGGGTTCTCTTTTCTTTTGCTTACAATCTATCAACTATCCAATTCTAACCACTCACACGACCTTATATAGATTCTGATAGCATTCTAAAACAAATCACATTCCCTGCTATCGTTATTTCATTTCCTAAACTCACAACAAATGCAAATATAATTATTCTGTTGACATATCTCCAAATCTGATTATAATTATATTTATACCTCAACTAAATCAAATCAATTACATAAAAAATCCAATTCCTCGACCCCAAACCAAACTCAACTAAATAAAAGGAGCGTGTACCAAATGAACAAATTCAAATTCTTCTCATCCTGCAAAACTATCCAAGAACTAAAAACAACCTTCCGCGAACTCGTAAAACTCCATCATCCCGACAAACCCACTGGAAACCTCGAAACAATGAAAGCATTAAACCTAGAATACGAGCAAGCATTCGAATACATAAAAACTCACCCAATAAACGATCAAGAGAAAAAATCATCCTTCTACGCAAATGTCAATGACGGTTTCCGCGAAACACTAGAGAAAATAATCTTCATTCCTGAAATTTTTATAGAAATATGTGGCTCCTGGATATGGGTCAATGGTGAAACTAAACCAGTTAAACATTTACTAAAAGATGCTGGTCTATGGTACGCAGGAAATAAAAAAGCATGGTACTTCAAACCTGCTGACTACAAGGCTAAAAAGCATAAAGCCTTTAGCATGGATGATATTAGGGGAAAATATGGTTCAGAAACAGTCGAAAAGAAAGAAAGGGTAAAAGTTGAAGTAGTCAAAGGAAAATCCAAATCAGACCAAGCAGCAAAATAGAATATCATTAAAATAAAATAAAATGAGGCTTAAACAGTCTCATTTTTCTTTTTTATGTGCTAACATTTTGCTCTTATCTATTTTGTGCTACCTGGTAAACATTTTTGTATTAATTCTAAATAATTAACCATTAATAAAACC
>Ga0209728_1000092_pt1 | contig 82286 bp, 113 predicted proteins | sample RifGroD1_FD_183997 | JGI IMG/M metagenome (GOLD analysis project Ga0209728, IMG submission 183997) | Groundwater microbial communities from Rifle, Colorado, USA - Groundwater D1 (SPAdes) (version 2) | ecosystem: Environmental > Aquatic > Deep subsurface > Groundwater | place: Rifle, Colorado... | reverse complement strand
GAGTAGACGCCGTAGGTGCACCCGGAGATCGCACCCCCGCTGAACGTATGCCCGCTGCCGGAGTTGACGCCGTAGGTGCACCCGGAGATCACGCCTCCGCTGAACACAGAATTTGTGGCATCTTGTACTCCACTTGTAGATGTCGAACCAGGCCTGATCTCCGCGTCTAGTTGATGTCCGGTGCCATAGCGGATCATGCCATTAGAGATTGCAGTTGCACTTGAGTTGAGTTTTACATTTCTGGTGACCAGGATTACTTTTGATCCACTGAGTTTCGCCGATGTCAATCCCGCCGTGATGGTGATCGACCCTGCAGCCACACTTGCTATTATTCGCACTTCACTTTGGACATTCCGATTGATATTGTCGATCCGTACCATCGCTCCTGCACGTAGCCATTCGGGATCAGTAGACGCATCCTGATCTATTTCAATAACTGTAGCACCTGCTGCCTCTGCCTGCGATGGGCAGACCAGCCCACCCCCTGTATAAGGCCCCCATCCCGTCGAAACAACGGTTGTATCAGGATCAGGATAACGGATTGTGAAACTATCCACATTTGGTACAGTCTCCACCTCGAAAATGCGATTATTGAGCTGTGCATCCGTAAACCCCCCAACATTCGCCAAATAGATCGCGTTACCTGCCACATAGCCATGCCCGGTACAGCCGATAGTCGTAGTTGCTCCAACTGTAACTGATGTGATTGCCTTTGCTGTGGCTGAGATCGCCTGAGCATACTGCACCACGGGTGCGTAACACCAGAATTGGTCGGTTATGTAACTACTAATATTATTGTCGATCTGATAGTTGCCAGTGGAGTAAATTGTAAAAACACAATTGCTTGGATACCTTGCCCCACTGGATCCTGCACGTAAGATGCCGCCAGTGACAGTAGCGGTGATGCTCCCCGCCAGTTTGAGATAATACGAACCAGGCGTCAAACTGGCATAAAGTTCTCCGTTTAGCGTTAGTCCCACTAGACCGTTTGCCCATGCCGATTGATTTGCATCGAACTCACATGTTTGTCCAGCAGGAATTATTGCACTATCATTATTAACAGGGACGCCGGTATCCCAATTGGCGGCATTCGACCAGAGATTATTTATACCAGCAGTGGCAAAGGTTCTAACTGCCATTAAATGCTTCCTTTATGACTCGTAGGCACTTAGGACATATTCTTAGACGATCCCCACTGATACTGGCATAGGCAGCATGATCTATATTCGTAAAGGCAAATTCGAATGTCCCACTCAAATCTCGACCGCACCAAGTTTGGTCTTTTCGCTCTGCGCTGGTATGTAAAACACAACAAATATAATCAGGTCTGTTCATTAGAAAAACCTCTTGGCAATCTCTAAAAACTTGGCAAATATCGGGCTGTTTGCCAAAACTTCATCGCGTTGTGTTTGTGGTAAAGACCGCCAAATATCGGCCACTTTACCAACATGTGACTCGATGTCATCCAGTGCCTTTGTCAGTTGAGTAACCTTTCCGGGCGTGAGCTTGAGTGATCTACATTCTTTAGACAATTTTGCCATTTTCGGCCTCGATTTCATACGGCGATTCAACAATGACTGGAGCAGTAACAATCAAATACATCTGTTCAATTTCCTTTTCACTAGGCTCGCTATTCAGGAAATGTAAAACACGCCTACCGCCGTCGCCGTCCACAGTAGCGTCGAACCCATCTGGAAGTTCTGCAACTTCAACGATTCTCATCGTTCATCTCCAGAAATACTTCACCATCTTGGCTCTCACCCATCCAACCTTCGACTAGCACACGGCGATATTTTATGCCACCATCTATCTTGGTTTCGGGCTTGATCGTCACTATTGCTCCAAAGTTTAGGACGCCGAATTCCTTGGCTAACTTTTCAGGTACACTCTTAATCTTCAATCCATCACGGGCAATGATACGCCCCTGTCCTGGCGTGAGAGCAACGATAGGTTGTACGACAATAGTTGGGACCCGGGCAACAAACAACGGCCCTGGATCCACCCACACGCCATTGACCATTACTCCTACGTGGAGATGTGGGAACGGTTCTTTACTGCCATCGGCACGCCATGTCGAACCCGTCGCTCCTGAAATGCCAAGAATGTCTCTGACTTCTACAACCTGCCCAACTTTGACTTTGAACTCGCTCAAGTGAGCATAGATGATCTCATGCTTAGCATCGAAGGCTACGATGATGTACTTCCCCCATGATTTAGATGTAGCAACAGTCTTTACCTTTCCACGGCAAAAATTAGGGACTGGCTGATAAGTCAATAAAAAGTCGTACCCTTTATGTCCTCCCCAAATTGGATATTGTTTTGGATTTTTATTCCATCCCTGACAAAGCAGAGACGGGTCTAAAACCCAGGTTAGCCCAAAAACCTCTGACTCACCCATGATTGCCTCCGAGACCACCGAGCGGAACGCGCTGGGTGTACTATAGAGTTTATCACAAAACCAGGTTGTAATCAACGTCATGGTAGGCTGAGTAGACAAAAAAAGCCCTGAGTGGAACAGGGCTTTTTCCGGTAGTCCTCACGGTCTACCCACCTTCGCCTGATTTACGCTGGTTAACACAATCTCTACCAGGCGAATTAATATGATTATATCACAGTGGTGGAACTTTAGATGGAATTCGCACTCACTATGATTATATTACAATTCTAATCCACTTTGCCTGACATGTGACTATAAACAGCTTTTCTCCTTTTTTGGATAATCGCTCGCTGTAAAGACCGTGCAGATACACCTCATATCCAGGAGCAGGATCAAGATGAATTACAGGTTCATTCCGACAGAATATAGGCAGATATTTGCTTATTGTGCCACCTTCTATTTTCCAGCCATTGATTCCGCCATTGGCGTCGAATTCCCCCTCCTGCAATATTCCGAAATCAATCAATAGATAATCGTCTGCATTAATCATTTCGCTCTCCCAAGAAAAGCAATCAGATTATCTAACAAGATTGCAAGGCTGCTAAGAACCAGGACAGCAGCTATAAATGTGTGAATGTTCACAGAATAACTGGCGAATAGAGCTACTGCCAGGCTCACCCACATCGAGCAACACCAGAAACAAATTATGCCCCGCGAAAGTACGTTGACGCCATACATTTGCGATGCCTGGTTGAACCGCACTCCCAGGAACATTCTGAGTTTGGCAAATACGTCGAATGGCCCATCCTCCCTCACCAAAAGTGAGGTCAACCGCCACACCACCAGAGTGAGCGTGATCGTTTCTCTAATTTCATCCCACATAAGAAACTGCCCTACCGTAGATTTCAAGCGCCCGTTTGGGACCGATGCCTTTAATCTGACGTAAACCCGCGACTCCAACTGCGCGCACTTTGGATGCTGTGGTCACGCCATGTTCGATCAGCGCCGACTTCGATGCCGGGGTAAGTCCAGAAACGCTATCCAGGAAGTTCTCTGGTTCTGGAATAATCTCCTTGAGTTCTTTAAGTTCTTCGTCAATCTTCACCGGCGTTGGCGGCTCTGGCTGAACAGCCTGTGGAACGCTGTTCTCTGGAGGCGTTTCTGTCTTCGGCGCTTCCATGATTATAAACACTTCTGGATATAAAGCGGCGTCACGAGCGTCCACCAAGAATGGTTCTCCACTGCCTCGATAGCCATAATCGTAGCCCGAAGCCTGGCCGACTACTCTGTGCATACCAGTGTTCATGGGCTGGTACACGATCATTACAAAATTGTCATCGCTCATAGCCTGTACTTGCGCTCCTTTCATTTGCTCAGATCGCTCTACATTCTGCGGAATGTTTATTGTGGGCGAACTTTGTGAACATTCACACATCTTGACACCTTCTTTCGCGTACTTGTTTAGCATATATTCTATCAGGGACTTATGCTCCTGTATGCCTTTCTCCCTGCGTTCGCCCGAATAAAACCGGTAGATGACTAAACGCATAGGCACGCGCCTGAAACAATAACCTGCACGCGCCATGCGTATGTAGTAATCCCAATCTTCCCAGGATGGCATGTTTTCGTCAAAACCTCCAATGGCATTGTGCCAGGCTTTCGGCACCAAACACGTTACCAGATTCCAAATATAAAGATCAGGATGTGGTTGTTTGATCGCACGCTCATACTCATAGTTCAATGTGTGGCTGTCGATGGCCGCCATGCCAGTCTTTTCGTCGTAATCCAGGAGCTTATTGGAAAGCTTCAGCTCATCTGCCATATTCTCATCGATGACAGACTTGCTCACGTAATCTGTGTAGATAATCGCTTCCTCATTAGCCCAGCCCCTCAACATCATTTCAAGCGCGTGTGGCATCAGCCAATCGTCGGCATCTAGAAATATCAAGAATTTGCCGCGAGCAAGTTCAGCGCCTTGATTACGCGCCATGCCTGCTCCTTTTGGAGACTTGTCAATCTTTGACAGGCGCGCGTAAGAATATTCGATCATCAGGCGTTCATCTTTGTAATCGGTGTCAAACACTACAATGGCTTCCCAATTGCGAAACGTTTGCGCGTCCAGGCTATCCAGAGCATTGATGTACATACGATTGCGAGCGTGAGCATCAGAAACAGGGATGATGACGCTTATCAGGGGCCGGTCATATTGTCTGACAGGATGAGAGGCGCGCTTGGGAGTCGCGTAGGATGCAAACGGATGCTTCCCATCTTTTACCCACGGATGCCAGGCCATGTAATCTGTGGGTCTGTGCATTCGATCTCCGCTTACGCGTCCACTGAGAAATGAATACAAGAATAGACCGGCGTCGGTTACTTTCCTGGCTTTGAAACCATAAGCTCCAGCTCTCAGCCATAACTCAGCGTCTTCCTCCCCCGCGCCTTCGGGACAAAAACGCTGGCGCTGGCCGCCTAATCGTTCCCAAGCTTCTCTCCGAGCAACATTGCATGTCGAGATTTGATTCTCGACTCTCAACTGCGCATCGAAATTCCACTGACCGGGCCATTCCGATAGCCCCTCTTGCCCATCTTTCCTGATATACCATAGACCGGTATAGGCGATGGCGAGACTTGGGTCTTCTTCGAGAGCACGCACACAGGCTTCTAAAAATTCAGGAGCAATGGCATCGTCAGCATCCAGACAACACACGTATGGCGTTGTGCTGGTGAATACTCCGAGATTGCGAGCAGTTGCTACCCCCCCATTCGGCTTTTGGATGAACCGAAAACGGTCATCACCGGCTATGAGCGCCTCCACGGTTTCTTTGGGGTCGTCGGTTGATCCATCATCTACGATGATGCAAGAAAAGTTAGTCAGGGTTTGAGCCTTTACGGAATTGATCGCTCTTTCGATCTTATCCTTGTAATTGAATAACGGCACTACAACTGCTACAATAGGTTTGACGTCGGGCATGATGTCCTCCACCCACATTATACTCGGTTGAGGCATGAATTTTATCTGCTAAGACAGGCAATCTTCTAATTGTGGGAATATTCGCAGGATTAGTAAACAGCCCAAAAACCCACTCTTTTTATCTCCCGATTGCCTGTATAATCTCTGGCGGAGGCTTCGTATGAATATTGATGATCTGGATACAAAACTACAGGAGATCGGGCGCACCTGCAAGCCCAGGATCGGGCGTGTGCCTCTATCTGAGTTTGATCGTTACCCAACTCAGGCAAAAATCCGGGAATGGCGCAAGGAGCGTAAGGCCGATGGCGATAAGGTAGTAAACAAATATGTTGCTTGGACTCTTGAGATGCTTGTTAGAGAAGTCCGAAAACAGCCGCAATACATGATCGTTACCCATGATGCCCACGACTGCGATGGCCTATTGGTGCCGTGCCTGTGGTCTTACACCATTGGAGATAGCTACCTAGACCATGCCTACACATCGGCAGGTAATATTGCAAACGGGTTTTGCCCAAATGATTGTATCAAGATTGTCTACTCTACCAGCCATATTACGATGGCAATCAGCGCCAGGATCGGGACTCTGATAAGGGCTGGACTTATCGACTGCGTGGCCTTCGACGTTGGCAGCTTTATCGAGAACACAGAAATTATGGAACTCAAGACCTTCGGGGATCAGATGTCTATGATGGGCATCGACACCATATTCACGAACGTAAGGATAGGCGGCGCACTTCTCAGACAGTTGTTCGAGGCGTGGCTTAGCATTCGTAGAGCGTCTGCGAGAGCGTCTGCGATCGAGTTTGATATTGAGTTCAGGCGTTCGCTTGACGAAAGCGACCTACAACCCCTCTTTGATATTTGCTCTAAAGGAACATCGGGCGCTGATAGTCTCGGTAAATAGCCATACACTGATCGAGGGCTGAGCGCAAGATGGTCATGGAGTTGCGCCAGGTGAAGTTCTTGGCATCAATTCTGGCATTATGCCCCAAGATTCCCCGATGTTTCAGGCAGAACCGCAACCCCTGAGCGAGATCATCCGGGTTGTTGGGAGCCGCCAGATAACCCGTGATCCCATGTTTCACCAGGTCTAGATTACCACCCCATGCGTACCCTAATACTGGAATTCCGGCGGCCATTGCTTCAAGGATACCGATACCAAAAGTTTCTTTCGTGGATGACAGGTAAACTCCAGCGCGTTGTATCATCGTTCTCATTACCGCATGGCCGATCACGCCCGTGATTACCAGGTTTGGCAACTCAGTTCCTTCTGGAGCAAAAGTAGTGATAAAGCGTAAATCCGTGAACATTCCCGCCAATTCAGCCACTGGTTTTGGATCACACACATCCCCAGGCCGGTTTTTATTCCAGAGCACGTAGCCGTCATTAGGTTCTGAGTGCTGCCAGGCCTCCCAGTCTATGCCATGAGGAAGAATCACAGGCTGCACACGCAGTTCGCGCCTGAGCGTTTCAGCAACCCAATTGCTAGGCACGGTTATAACCGTAGCCCTGCGGAGACATTCTATCACATTCACATTGGCGTCGAATTGCCACGCCGCTGTAGAATCTGCATCCCAGTACAAGCCGTGACAGATCGAAAGTAAAGGCTTGTGTTTGGGCCATCTGTCCGTAGAACCGGCGTGGACAGCCATCACATCATAGTTTTCTTCCTCTTCCACAGGAATATCAACGAACTCGATAGAGAACTCATGGGAAAGAGCGTGGTAATGCTCTACAACTCTTTTGATCCCAGATTCATCTCCCGCAAATCTGGCTAACTGTGGCAACATGAGTACACGTAGATTTTCCATTAGTGGCCTTTCGCCTCGAAGTCTAGAATCGCCTGGCAAACGTATTCTAAATCCTCATCATCAAGATGCTGGCCTACGGGAAGGCTGAGTACCTTAGATGACAGGAATGCTGCATCTTTCTTTACATTGGCTGATACAGAATGCCGGTAAACAGGCGTGTTAGGCGGGAACGGATCGTAATGGATTCCTGTCTCAATACCGCGCTCGGACAGGAACCGCCTCAACTCATCACGCTTCTCATGAAGTATCACAAATTGGTGCCATACGTGGCCGGGGTGTTTTGCTGGCAAAATCATGCTGATGGAATTGTAAAGGTCTTTCAGACGTCCCCAGTAGAATTCGGCGTTATGAGCGCGCATTGCATTCCACTTCTCAACATAGGGGAGCTTGAGGCGCAGATAGACCGCCTGTAGTTCATCCAGGCGTGAGTTAATGCCCCTGAAATAGCCGCCACCATATTCTGCGATCATTCGCATAGTTTCAATCTGCTTGGTGGGAGCAACGATCACTCCCGCGTCTCCGAGCGCGCCTAATGGCTTTGTGGGATAGCATGAGAACACAGCAATATCTCCGAATGTTCCCACCTTTTTACCGTTGATCTCAGCCCCATGAGCATGGCTACAATCTTCGATGATTGTTACCTCTTTTGGTAAAACAGATCGAATAGTATCTACATCCGCGGGATAACCATACATGTGAACAACGATGATCGCTTGAACACGTTGGGTAATCTTCTGAATGCTATCTTCATCAATTACGCCCCAAACGTTTGCGTACAATGGAATAAGACGAGCGCCGGTGATCGTCACCGCCATCCATACAGGCAGCGGCGCATTCCAGGGCACGAGTACGTCGTCGCCGCGCCCGATTCCAAGCGAACGCAAGGCGATCTGCAGGCCATCGAAACCATTGCCTACGCCCATAGCAGAAATCCCGGTCCCATTGAAGTCGAGGATGGTTTGTAGGAACTCTTGCTCGAAAGCCGCGTTCTGCGGGCCTTTCAAGTAAACGCCGTTCTTGATGACGTTACAAGTCCTCTCAGCCGCAATCGTGGAGAGAAACTCCTCGTTAATGTCCTTCTCTAACAAGGTCAGATCGTGCATTTTTACTCTCATAGTAGCCTCTCAATTAATGGAATACACAATATCTTCTTGGGCGTAGGAAACGCATTCTTCAGGCATATAATATTCGGATGCTAACACCAGCAAAATCCCGTCTTCGCTTAGAGTATATTCCAGGAATTCCCCAGGCGTTAGCAATAGACCTTTGTTCTTATCGGCTTCAAGAACGTGATGCGTAGAAAAAAGATGGGGGGTGAGGGGTGGGTCTATGGAGATGTTCACACGCACCCATCCCTGCAAACACACCAAGAATTGACTGCAAGATTTATGCAAATGCTTTCCACGCTGCGGAGTCCCTTTCATGCCATACACCCAGAACACGCGCTTGATCGGGAAGATATTGAAATCCTCAACCACGCCGAGCTTGCCGCGCTCATCAACATGCGTTTCGATTGTCAATATTTGACTCATGGCTTTTCTCCCGTTATCAAGTCTGAATCAGGCCATATTTCACGGCGATATCGAGTGAGTTCTTCAATCATAAAACCTAAGGTGTCGGGAGACTTGAATCTAGCCAGGATTGGATGTTCAAGAAAATCAACATGCATAATCAAGTGCAGTTGTTCTGGCGGTAATTTGGCCTCTTTATCACGACACCAAGATGCAATCTCAATGACTGGCTCAATTGCATACATTGTTCCTGGCCGAGGCTTGTTATATCTTTCGATGTTTCCCTGCGGTTTGATGGTCATTTGTTCACTCTCGTTTCTAGTTCCTTAATACGTTCCTTCAAACTCCAAATGCGCATAGCTCCAAGCCTTGCAAGTCTATAGCAGTCTTTCTCTGTCAGAGGTTGCACATATTTATTGATTCTGGCAGGCTTAATGCGTTTGATGTAACCTTTCTTTGAAACCATAAGAATGCCTGCATGGTCGGGGATGTGTTCGATATAAGGCAGTAACTTTTCTGGAATTGCAAACCAAAGTTGCTTTATCCTTTCATCTTCATGCCCATGATGTTTCTCTTTATCCCTAATCAGGTCTTGTTTTGATATCTTAATTTCTACTTCATAAAAATAGTGTGATGGAGTCACAACAGCGACGTCACATTCATGGATAAAGAAACCCCAACTCACATTAGGTATAGACAGATGTGAGGGAATGCCAAAATGACGTGCAATTGCGATTTCGATCTCACTCGCAGTTTCGTATTCGCTCACTTTAATCCCTCCGCCCATCCACGAATAGCTCCAGGATGTTCGTTGATAATGCTGCGAATGTTCTCGTAATTAGTTTCTGCGGGTATGCCGTGCAATATTTTCACTTCTTTCCCAACAGAGACCGGGAAGCAGAACCGGCAATTATATTCATCCGGTAAGGTGTGAACCCTGAATTCTGGTTTACTACAGGCATAATTCCAGAGCGTTACCCGCAAAGCATGTTGATCGTCTGCGCCATAACGTTCTTCGTTCTTATCATACTCCTCTGCTACTGCGCTCCAGAAGTCCACCATAGCCGCATCGATGCGCATGGGGTTTACACCGATGTTGAACTCTGGAAACCAGTCCGGGACCACATCAGCGGTCTTAGCTGTGAACCTGCGCGGGGCTTGCGCACCTGCAAAGTTGAACATTGTAGTCAGGTTGAACAGATCGGCTATAGGTGCACACGCATAAGTATCACAATCCAGATACAATGCCCGCTCGATCCCCATTGCTATCAAATCCTGGCAGGCAATGATGGTGTAAACGGTCTGTTTATAATACCAATTATGGCGATCCTGGCCTTGAAAAGCAACCGGTATCACCTTATCAAACTTTCCGAAATGGGGCGAGTCGATATGCGCTTTAGGCGTGAACAAGAAAATTTTCACATTAGGCGTGAACTTTCGCACACTTTCAGCGGAGCACGCCGCCTGAGCATAATAACGGTCTTTGTCTGCAATATAAATGATGGCTCTCATTGGCATTTTTCCAGTATAATCACACAGCCCGACATTGGTTCTGGATCACAGATATAACCATGTTTGTCTACGAGGTGGAGCGAAATCGAACGGCTATCCAGATCATTAGCATAGGTATCGTGCAAGGCTATGATACCGCCAGGAATTACAAAATGTTCCCAGGCCATTATCTCTGCAAAAATATTGTGATTACCTCCGTCCCACACAAGTAAACTCACAGGCGCTTTCCATCTCTCAGCGATTTGTATGAAATCTCCGCGGAAAATCCTATCATCTTCTATACCTGCACTCAGCAGAACCTTTTGTGCAATCTCATAGTCAGCATTGGTATATTCAACGCCTGCCCAATCTTTCATATTGTAATTATCCACAGAGAAGACCTGGACTTCACTTCCAGCCAAGCTACCGTAGGATAAAGCAACCAGACCAAAGGCGCGCCATGTGCCTAACTCTACGATAACACCTCTGTGATATGCAATCTTAGCAAGAGTATAGAACGACCAGAGCTTGTGTACGCGCGGAAGCGGGAGTTCATCGAATGGGCGGAGCGCCGTTAGAACTCTCTGGAAACCCTTATCAGCCTGGATAATGGCGTCTATTTCTTTTGAAACGCCTTGAGTCTTTCTACCCATAATACCTCTTTGAAGTTCTGCTCCAAGATAGGATTATCGTCGACAGCATAGACCACACGTCCTAATATTTCAGGAGGAATAGGTTCGGGAATGTAGTCATGGAATACCAGGTATCCACCCTTTTTGATATGATCCCACCAGGCTCTTATATCTGCGAGAACACCTTCCTTGCTGTGATCGCCGTCGACAAAAACAAGGTTAACTTTACAGACATTCTCCCAAAGGAAACCAGTGGACTCGCTTTTACCAAGAATTCGGATAACTTGACTTTCAGGTAATCCTGCCAAAGAAATGTTTCTTTTCTCGGCTTCGCATGGGCGCACATCGATTGAGAAGATCGTGGCGTCCGGGCAGGTTTCCAACAGGGTAAGTGTAGAGCACCCTACGTCTGCACCAATATTTATGATGACTGGCCATGGCGGTAGTTTCTTGGCGATCTCTGCCAGAGCATCAACTTCTGCTATTGTCATCGGGCACGGATTCGGCCCGGCCAACTGATATGCCTTTAGTGACATTTTTATACTCCTCGTGACTCATATAAAATACTCGGAACTTCTTTTCGACATAAGCAGTGCGAACGACATTGCCTTGTTTTTGCAGTTTCTCAAATTCTGCTATGGCACCTGGCACCATGTCGAAGACTTCTTCGCATACGTGCCAGCTACGATCAAGATACCATTGGACTGTGATGCCGTCCCTGGTGTGGATTTCCATTCTAACCATCCTTCGGTTCTTTCTCTCTATTGACGACTCCGATTGCCTCTAACTGTTCTAGAATATAGAAGTCGTTGATTTCGATAGCTCTTTTTGCAATCTTATCCAGCTTTACTTTGATTTGGTTCAGTCCCATAAGAGCTCCACGATTAGACCTTATCGGGTCATTCATGGAGATTTCCTCGAATAATGCCGGAAGGTCGACTGTGAATCCGATCTTTGTCCATCCTTGTTTGTCGTCCATTTCATGCCTCTTTCAATCCTTCCCAATTATCATATCCAAGCCATTGCATAGTTTCACCAAAGGCAGTTACCATCAAATCGTGGTCTTTCGGCGTAAAGTAGTTCTTCCAGTCGCCAATGACGCCCTTGCGCATTGCCTTTAGTTGTATAGACTTTCCGTATACCAAAGAGTCGCCGTTCTTCTCGATGGCGGCGCGCCTGTTTGAGAATGCCTGGCGCGCAATCACACCTGGAAGTCTATCATGTGCATAAGATAAATCCAGTTGATTAAGAATGATCTGAATAGTAAAAGATGGACTTTGCAAGAGAGTCTCAAAGCAAACAGAAACATGTCTGAAATTAGTGGCTTTATAGACTTCATCAGATAACCAACTCTCCACAAACTTATGCCACGGGCCGACGCCATTGAGCGGGGGTGTTCCATCTCTCATAGCAATTATCGTAGCTTCAATAGATGATAAATCCCAATAAAACATGCTCGAAACCGCTATGTCACGTGGGTCGCGTATGATCGAAATAATACGCTCACCTGACGCAGCGGGGATACTGAACGTCCAACCATCTACCAGGCCAGTGTCGGCCTTTTCCATCATCGGGCGAAGGTGAAGTTGCATTACTCTGAAAAGGCCACGCCTATCTGCGCCTTCTGTAGATAATGGCTTCGCGTTTCTATAAGGAACAATGGGAGAATTCAAAACGTCTCCGAGGATGCGAGTCAGGTAGGTATTTCCAGAGCGTGGATAACCTACCACTACAACAGCGCGGTCAGGAGAGATTTCAATCATAGTTGCCCTCTATAAAAGGAGGAAGCAAAGGTGTGGCATCTTGGAAGACAGACACATCTAGTTCGGATTAGACTGTCCTTGTGCGATCATGATGGAGTCTGCACCGAATTCCTCTAACATCTCCACGATTTCGGCCTGAGACTTCGAGGGATGTACAGTAGTATCCCAATAATTCGCCTTTTCCGCGTATCGGTTTTCAATCATGGTCAAATACCTGCGGCAAGTTCTTCCACATCCAGTCTTCTGGGCACATATAATCTTGTGCGATGATCGCGTTTTCGAGAAGACTTGGATGTGCCCGACGATAGAAATAATCATGAGCTTCTCTGGCTATGGGGTTGTGAGTGTCCAATATTCGAATTAACTCTAACAATTCATTTATAGAGTGAAATTCAAAGTCGGCGCTAAGCTCAAACATACCCCCTGGATTGAAGATTTGTGAAATAGTATTATCGCCCCAATATAGCGGAACTGTTCTACTTAAAAAACAATCTATTAGCTTTTCAGTGAAATAACCATCTATTTTACAAGATTCTACTACAATTGAGAAGCGATATGGTTTGAGCGCCTCATCTTTGGACTTCATGGGCTTCACGCCACGACCCCAAAAATCAACTGGCAATCCAACCTCTTCAATAGCTTTCTTGATTTCCAGGCGCAGCTTATGTCCTTCTGTGCGAACCTTCTCAGAAATAATCATAGAGATATTCTCAGATTTCACTACCAGAGGATCGGAGTAAACCCATGCTCCACCTACTGGGCACCACAAAAAACCAGGAAAATTCATAGCCAAATAGTATTCATGGGTAATAACATACTGAAAGTAACCATGCTCCAACATTCTTTCGGCATTTTCGTAATGGGTTTCGGAGAAACAGCGCGGTTCTAAAAGCCATGCAATGGAGCGTTCATCAGAAGGCTTATCAATCGCCAATTCGAGATTGGTATCGGTGTAAAAAGTGATCGGTAAATGCTGGCCGCGCATCCATCTTATATTGCGTGAACCTTCGCCATTTAAGTCCCCGCCCAATCCGCAGGAAACCTGGTGCATAAACGTGCCGTCGAACAATCCTATGTCTCTCATGATTTTTCCTTTAATCTTGCATGAATCATGCCGTAATTGTCACCTGTCCATTTCCGTAATTCCTCAACGAACTTAGAGAATGGCAAGTAGTCGATTACCATACGCGCATTTTCTCCTAAATAAAGACAGAACTCATACGAACCCAGTTCCGCGATCACCTCCACAACTTCCAATGAGTCATCGATAAACTCTCCTACATATTCGAACATGATATACTCGACAGGAGTGCTCAGACCAGCGAATACAAATAGCTCATGCCCTTCCACGTCAACTTTAATCAGATCAGGAATACCAAACTCGGCGATGAGTAAATCTAGAGTCGTTGCTTCTACTCCTATCGAATTCGGCCAAGAAAAACCCTTGAAACGTCCTTGCATCCAATGAGTCTCAATAGTCGAGAGAGAAGTATTGAACCCGTAATGCAATACAACCTTACCCACCGCATCCGAAACAGCTTTGGGAACAATGATAACGCGCTCATTACCGTCATACTTGTGGTGTAATTCTTCCAATGCCGATGGAAGCGGTTCTATTGCTACCACATGCGAGAATCCATGCCCCAGATACCAATCAATGCCCTCGCCGATGTGAGCGCCAACGTCGAAAACTATCCTTGTGTGTTTCATTGTGGTTCTGGCGTTGACATAGGTGGATGAAGAGACGGAACATTTGTCTCGCGCTTGTCGGTCAGACGTTGCATAAACGATGCCCGAAAATACCCCGCACGTTGTAGATCAGCCTCCGGGAATGTGCGAATGTCATCAAGATTATCGACGACGATAAACGCGATTTTCTGTAGTTTCAACTTTTCGATAATAAACTTGATGTCTGCAAGCGTGCCCATCTCGGCTAATGCTGTGCCAGATTTTATGGCGACGAGGGTGTTATTGTCAATGCGCATCTTTTTCATCAGCTTCGCGAGTTGTTTGATCGGTATCTGTTCTGTCATTTTTTTGTCGCCTCATTGACTCGAAATGCAATCAAAGTATCTATCAATGCGATGGCTTTATCTTTTTGAAAGATAACGTCCACGACATCTTTAATGGCGCCCCAATAAACCGAATCATAATCATGAAAAATGATGATTCCTCCCGGCAGAATATGATCTATCCAGGCTTCGATATCGCGACGCACACCATTCTCAGTGTGATCTCCATCTATGAAAACAATATTGACTTTTCCACGTTTCCAAGCCTTTCCGATTTTTACACTATCTCCAAGTATTTGTTCGGGAAGTTGAAATCCTTTACCATCGAACGCGTTGCGCTCATTCTCAAGACCGCCAAGCGAGCCTCCTGAAGATATGTCAATTGTGATGATATGAATATCAGAACGTGCACAAGCAAATGCAAGACCGCTCGTTCCAGCCCCGGCCCCAATATTTATAACAATTGCATCTTTGGGCAATGACTCCGCTAAGCCTTGCAAACAAGTAATCTCAGCCTGGGTAAGATATCCAAACGCGTGACCTATATCATGAGCGACTGTAGTCAAATCCGACTCCTATTATTCCATCTTTACGAATCCATCAACTCAGGAACTTGAATGTGTTGTGTCATGATTGCTCCTGCAAATATTCGGATGGTATCATATCGAAAACCCGCTCTTTGTGAGGAGAGGGAAGTGTGCGAATTTGCGGAAAGTCTAGTTTACCTTTCAAGATCGCATTGGCATATCTGATCGGGCATTGACGAGTTCCGAGCACCCGCATAGTTTCTGGTGGTTGGATATGCGTCTCCACTTCCCACGGAGATTTTCCTGGTTGCAGAAGCGATAGAAATAATTTGCGGTTCCAGATCGCGGCTTGAATGCTCATCTGGTAAGGCGTCCCATGAGGGGTTTCGATGACGTCATAACAGCCCCAGGCTTCTACGTCGAACATTCCACCGGCGTATAAACGATCCGTGGTAAGGTCTATTCTCAGCACTTCTGGCCTGTTGCGAATATAATCATAGCAAGCTGCGACTCCGCGCACGTCTACCAGGCGCGATAACCAATAATCACATAGCAGGAACACAAAATGCTCCTCTGGCTGCTCTGAGAAAAATTGAATCATAGCATCCGACCATTTTTCAGGCGGCCAATTGCTTGGAGCCACAGAATAGAAATAAAAATTCGAGGGCAACCGGAATGATGGAGGAGTGAAACCAATGATAATTACTTCTTGCAGTTCGCCCCAGAAAATATTGAACAAATAAGAGAAAGGCAATAATGCCCAATTGTATTTTTCTGAAACCTCCACATAAACCATTAATCCGCTCATAGCGGCTATTATACAGGAGAAAGCGAACATCAAAAGAGGAAATCTGGGGTAATTTTATAATTGTGGGAATATTCGCAGAATTGAAAAACTCGTGGAAATTCATCTGAAAATCGCCGTACTTTTCGGCTATAATGCCACTGTCCGAGCAATCGGATAGACTCCTTTGGTGATGGCTCGGCGGCGAACCTCCAAATAGCCGTGCAAACTAAATGAGAGCGTACATAATGCCGCCGAGCCAGAGGGAGTGCGGAAATCAATCAAAGAGAGGCAGAATGAATAGGAGGCCCTATGCCGAAAATTCTATCGATGGTAGAACGTAACGTATTATATGTTATAGGTGTTCCACGCGGTTTTATGCCTGGCGGTTTCTTCGAGCATATCATTCGCGCAATTCTGTATGCCGATAAAGGCAATAAAGAGCTACTGCGTTCGATCTTCCCGGATTACGTCCGGGCCGTAGAAGCATTCAAGAGCGGCGAATTGGAGGAGAAAGAGACTCCAGGCGCGGCTGCTTATGATTATAACTTTGATGAATATGGAGATAGGCAATGAGATATAGAGGATTCGTCTACGGCATTACAGCATTCCTGGCATTTATTACAATGGTGACAGTTTGCGATCAAGTCAGGTTCACTGCGGAGGATATTATGGCGTCAGTAGCAGTCTTTTTAATTGCTATATTCATTTTCGTATGCCTGGCAATCTATGGCTATATTTTGGGGCAGATCAGAGTGAGGCGGCGATGACCAGGTTCAGCTTATTCAAATATACTGTTGATCTGGCATTGCTTATCTTGATATTACTTGTGTTTATTGGCCTAATTATGACTATCGTTTTCTGGAATACACAATCATGCCCTTGTGATTGCCAGACTATTAGCGCCACTCAAGCAGCGAACGCGACAGCCGCTTTCGGCGCTGAGCAATTCCACATAATGCAGACCGCAGTCGCGAAGGTTACAGCAACCGCGGAGTCCCCCAAATGAGACGGGAGCCATTGGCTAAGTCAACTCTCCGCTAAGATGTTGGTTCTCGTCAGAGGGCGGCGCCGTAGTAGTTAGACTGTGCGTGGCCCTGATAATTCTGGTGTTCGCGTTCGTATGTCAAAAATTGACGGAGTAACAATGCCATTCTTGAGGATTCGCAGAATACCCCATAAATGTCACAAACCAAGCACCGGGAGATATTATGCTGGTACGGTCTGGGAATGCCCGGATTGTCATAAACAGTGGATCATCGAACTAGCTGCAAATGGAGCCGATAAATATTGGCGTGAAATGAACCCGGATGAATATCTTGGGACTCCTGAAACAACCGAGAAATTAGATATACAACAGTAACAAAAGAAAGAAGAAATATTGAAAGGAGAACGGAGGCTCTAATGAAAACCAAATTTGCAAGTCATTTCTTGAACGAAGCCTATTTGCATTTCATGTACGGCCTGCTCATGATCGCAATTTTGGTCGGCTGCGTCGGCCAGCCAATCACCGTCGAACAACCGGCGCGCCTGATCGGTGATGTCCTGGAGCTACATCCTGGTACAACCGTGCTAGGCATCATGAAAGCCCTGGAAAGCTGTCAATGTGGGAAGATGCTCAGTGATGGCCGGAACGTACTGTTCTACTGGTGGCAACAGGGACAAGGTTATGGCATGACTGGCATGAAGATCAATGCTGCGGATCCCGTCGGTGTGTGGCGCTACGCATCTAACGGTAAGGCTATGCTTACTGACTCTCAGAGTATGGCATATCTCGAAAATGGCCTGAGAGAAGCTGGCTGGAAGGTAGTGACGAAAGATCAATTGCCATCCGATTTCGTGAACATGGTGCGCGCTATCGCGGCAGGAGCGACTCAATTGGCTACGGCTGGTGTGAGTTGGTGTTCGGTGATCCTGGTCCCGGCGGGGCTATTCCCAGACGCGCCTTCTAAAGGTGTCCAGCAATGAAGAACCGCGACTATACCGAATTTGACATAGCGTTGCTAAACCTGGCTGAACCCGTTGGCCGTTTTCTATACGGTTGTTTCTCCATCCTGGTTGGACTGGCAGTGTTAATAATCTTACCTGCTGCCTGCTGCGTGTGGATATCGAGGCTATAATGGGTAAAGTGACCAGTATCGGATGGGCAAACGTACCGGGTTATATCGGCGGCACTTGGAATTGCTGGCAGGGTTGTCATCCAATCAGCCCTGCCTGTGAAAAATGTTACATGTATCGCGAGAAGAAACGTTATGGGCAAGACCCATCGGTGGTAGTGCGCTCGAAGCCTGCCACATTCAATTTACCCTTACGAACAAAGGAACCGCATAGCTGGTTTGTGTGCTCTTGGAGCGATTTCTTTATCGAAGAGGCTGATCCCTGGCGGGAAGAGGCCTGGGACATAATCCGTGAATGTTCACAACATTTGTTCCTCATTCTCACCAAGAGGCCAGAGCGTATGGATACTTGTTTGCCTCCTGATTGGAGTAATGGTCAGCCTAATGTTTGGTTAGGAGTTACCGCAGAGAATCAAAAACGGGCAGATGAGCGCATACCATTGTTGCTACAAACCCCAGCATTGGTTAGGTTCGTGAGCGTCGAGCCGATGTTGGGGCTGGTAAAACTTCCAGAGAACTGGTCATACATCCAGCCAGACGGTTTTGAGAACAACGGGCCAATGACGATGACATTTCAAAGTTTCGTCTCTGATCCCGATGCCTCGATAGACTGGATTCTTATTGGCGGAGAGAGTGGCCCTGGCGCGCGTCCGATGAACTTGGATTGGGCGCGGAGTATCCTTAACCAATGTAGGGAGGCGCAAGTCAAAGCATACGTTAAACAGCTTGGGGGCTGGCCGGATCAGCGCACCGATCCCGCTGAATGGCCTGAGGATTTGCGCGTACAGGAGTTCCCCAATGGATTTTGATGAAATTTGCAGAGAACTCATTGCCCGTTCTTTCGGCATTCCCTCATATTTCTTTGAAAAATTTTGGGCTGTACCAGATACAGATGATCCGACTATATATCGATGGGATCAGCAACCCGATCTTCATATTCGATGGGGAGTATCGCCGGTAGGAGCTGCAATACGGGAAGGTTTTGTTATCATTGAAGACACATTTGTTATCATTGAAGGCACATGTAGAGATGCGGATGTGCCCCAGCTATCAGCCGGAGAACAAACCCGTGAACATTCGCATTCACGTAGTTTATGAACGCGCATGTGGAAAAACAGCAACAATGAAAGCGGTTCTGGCTGCGATGGATGAAGCCATGAATATCATCGATGGCACCTGGCGGGATGCGGACTTGCCACAACTTACAGCCGGAGATGTAATCGGTGAACATTCGCAAGATTGTGCGGGAGATCAGAAACTGGCCTGAAACCCGCCTGTTATTGTGATATGATAGATAGCATACACAGGAGATTATAAGATGAAAATCGTACTCTTTGATTTTGTAGTAATAATAGCCGCGGCAATAGGTCTAGCTGCACTGACATCATGGATAACCATGTTACTTTGGAATGCGTTATGCCCTGATATCTTTGGTCTGCCATTAATCGATTTCTGGCAGGCTTTCGGGCTATTGCTTTTATCGTCAATATTCTTTTATCGCCCTGGAATTAAGTCTAAAAGATCATAAGATGGCAGAACTAAAACTGAAACCAATACTTTCTGTTGCAGTCGAACTCAACAGCGGAGCCAGGTCAACGATCTCCGCGAGTTGATCGACACCCTGAAGTATATCGTCGCCAAGCTATAATGAGCGACTTCACCGATTTATCTAAGCGCGAGCACCAGATTGCGGGCCTGGTAGCTTATGGATATTCCAACAATGCAATCGCTGAGATATTGAATATCCAGCCTGGCACAGTCAAGAACCACATGAGTGCGATCTACAAGAAGTTAGGCTTCAAGCAAGACCGGATGACGTGCCCGCGTGTGAAACTCGCTATGGAAGTTACACGACAACCAGCTTATGTACGAGAATCTAGAGACGGATAGCACCTTTATAACCTAAGACGTTCGCAGAATCACCTGCCAACATGCGCCGTGCGACCTATGGGTGACGGGCCTATAACCCAGGCTAAAATGGGTATAACTGGCACGGGTCGGACATTGATTGTCCTCCGTATGGCAGACTGGCGTGGGGATTCTGCTTTGCCCAATGCGCCCGCTGGACAAGGTCGATGCTCTACCAATGAACTGAAATTCGCCATGTCAAACGTTCATTGGGGATAGTGCGACCCTCTATCCAACATGGCCGACCCTTCGTGGCATTAATGCCATTCGGGGACGGGGCGCTTAGGGCAGAATGGTGGGCATCTCAGAACTGCCCATCGGCATTGACCCTCAACAAGTCTGCTTTTGGGAAGGCTGCAAAAGTCTTGGAGTTGCCATTCGTGGTCAAGAAAACAGAGATGCGCGCGCAGATCGCATCAGACCTGAGTGCGTACCTGACAAAGCCGGATGAACAATCATGAAACACGAGAAGTGTCTCTTTGGAGATGGCCTAACATACCGGTCTATCCTCAAGAAAGATGAGTTCGAGTATTTCGAGTCTCTAGAGTCTGCTATTACTCGCATGATCGAGCATAAAACCGCGCTCATCAACGCACGGAACCTGGACATCCAGGCCGCCATGATTGATATCCAAACCCTGAAAGTCTGGCGCGAGCGAGAGTTGAGCGGAGAGCAACTCAAAAACGCCGACGAAGAAGCGACGCTGGAGTGAGCATCTCGAATGATAATATGCGAACATTCGCATAATTAAATTAGGTGAGCTATGGGCTATTTTAGTGAATTGGACACCCTGATAAAGCAATACTTGGGAGATCATTATCTCTATTATCTTCCAGGATGCCCGTATGGGCATTCGAGAGAACATGTCAGCGTATATGGCTTTGTGCCGCCAAAGACGTTCATGATGTTCTGCGACAAATGTGGAAACTTCGAGGCGTCTCGAAAGATCGAATGGACTCGAACACTCATCAAGGCTTCGCAAGACAATCAGAGTGAAGATTTGAGTGAAAGAATCGAAGGGCATCCAGGACATCCTCAAGAGTATGGAGACAGTTGATAAAGGAGAAAGAAGTGGACGAGCAACCTGAGCTAGTAAAGAAAGACAAGAATGAAATCGTAACATTCGATGGACACCAAATGCTGCGTAGAGTCATTCCGCTGTATACCCAAGAGACACGCCTGTTGAGACGAATTCCATCGGACTGCGTGATCTGGAATATTACTGTCGAACATTACCGGCGATATGGCATTGGAGTGGATACCAAAGGGCGTCCAGTCTTTATGCTTCAGCGCCAGATGCGCTGCAAAAAGACAAAACACGACAATAGTGGCACTTTGCAAACCAGAGGCGGCTTGACTGAAGTCTCGATCATTGTTGGAAATCAAGGCCAATATGTGTATGGCGGAACCGCGGTCTGCTCTGTTAAGGATAGTTACAATTGCAAGATTGGCCGTGAAATTGCTCTTGGGCGGGCTTTGAACTTCGCCTGCCAGATCATAGCCAACGATGACGAGTGAGGTAATATGGCGCATACACATACCGAAGCTGAAGAAAAGGTACTTGTTGACGTTATTCTGTCCACTGTCGATGTCGCTGCTATGGTTTGGCTTGAGATCGAAAAGATGGGGTCTCAGCGCAAGTTTGCCAAAGCCTGCGGGATGAGCGTCCAGTTCCTCAACGATTATGTCAGAGGGCGCATCCCCACAATTCCCGTCAAGGTACTGGCCTATTTCCACCTAGTAGCGGAGACTTTCTACCACTATAAAGAAGAGACCTAAGATGAGCAAAATACAATCATTAACGCCTGAACAAGAACTTGAAATGATCGCCTTCCGAGAGAAATGGCGAAAGATCGGCTTATCTACGGGTCCAGCCAATCTGAGAGCGATCAGGCCAACGATAGACAAATTCTACATGACGATAAATAAAAAGCCGCCGATTATATGGCATTGTAAAAGTCCATTGACTGCTGTTGTAGTCATCAATCTGTGGGCTAACCTGTGGGATAACCTGTGGGCTAACCTGGGGGATAACCTGGGGGAGAACCTGGAGAATAACCTGTGGGATAACCTGGGGGATAACCTGGAGGATAACCTGCGGGCTAACCTGTGGGATAACCTGGGGGAGAACCTGCGGGCTAACCTGGGGGCTAACCTGTGGGATAACCTGGGGGATAACCTGCGGGCTAACCTGTGGGCTAACCTGGGGGCTAACCTGCGGGATAACCTGCGGGCTAACCTGCGGGATAACCTGCGGGCTAACCTGTGGGAGAACCTGGGGGATAACCTGCGGGCTAACCTGTGGGCTAACCTGGGGGCTAACCTGCGGGATAACCTGCGGGCTAACCTGTGGGATAACCTGCGGGATAACCTGGGGGAGAACCTGGGGGATAACCTGGGGGATAACCTGGGGGAGAACCTGGAGAATAACCTGTGGGCTAACCTGGGGGCTAACCTGGGGGATAACCTGCGGGCTAACCTGGGGGATAACCTGCGGGCTAACCTGGGGGATAACCTGCGGGATAACCTGTGGGATAACCTGGGGGCTAACCTGGGGGAGAACCTGGAGAATAACCTGTGGGCTAACCTGGGGGATAACCTGCGGGATAACAGCAAAATAGAATTTATCCCAACAAGTTTATGGGGAAGTTTAGATTCAAATTGGATTTCATTTTACCTTTATCCCCATGAAAAATTACGCCCAATGCACACCGATGACCAGATGATAATTTTGAATCATTGGAAAAATCTGGCAGAGAATTCATTTTGGTGGTATCCATTCGAGAATGTATGCTTTGTTTGCGATAGACCAATATTCATTGGTATGGATGATCGTTGGCGAATGCACAACGATTCTGGACCCGCAGTCACATTCTCAGATGGGTGGAAAATCTATGCCGTGCATGGCGTTATGGTGCCAGAATACGTGATTGAGAGACCACAAGAGATCACTGTGTCAAAGATTGACGCCGAGACTAATGTTGAGATCAGGCGTGTGATGATAGATCAGATTGGTGCAGAGAATTATCTTTTCGCTTCTGGATCAAAAATATACATCGAAGATGATTTTGGTACACTCTTTCGGCGCGAAGTAGCTAATGATGAGCTAATCGTCATTGTTGAGGTTAAGAATTCAACGCCCGAACAAGATGGAACGTACAAGAATTATTATTTACGTGTCCCACCTGATATGGCGACTCCCAGGCAAGCGATTGCCTGGACGTTCGGCTTACAAGAACATGAGTATAAGCCAGAAGTTCAGTCATAGAAAAGGAGATCGAAATGAAGAAACAACTAAGGCAAGGCGATGTTCTACTTATCTCCGTGAGGACGAGGAAAGAACAACGTGGAAACATGAAAGTCATTGCACCAGAAAACGCCCGGCTAATCCTGGCGCGTGGCGAGGCCACAGGACACCACCACAGCATCGACGCTGCTTGCGCTCAGCTTTTTCAAGTTGATGAGCGTATGCTGTTAGTGGTTGCAGAACCAACCACAGTCGATCATCAGGAGCATAATGCTGTTGAAATTGTGCCTGGCGAGTATTGGGTTGTGCGCCAACGCGAATATACCCCAGCTGCACCACGTCGTGTAACAGATTGATATGGCACAAGTAATCAAGAAAGACATTCTCACCATAGAAATTGGCTTGATCGCGCACCAGGTAAACATGGATGGGGTAATGGGTGCTGGTCTAGCCTTGCAAATCAAGAATAAATGGCCTTCTGTGTACTGGGCATATCAGGAGTATTTTGGGACGTTTCATCTCGGAGATGTGCAATTTGTTCAGATATTTCCATCGATTGTAGTAGCAAATCTGTTTTGCCAGCGCGACGTTGGATGGCAACGCAGATACACAAACTACCAGGCTCACAAGATGGTGTGGCCGAAAGTTGCGGAATATGCCATGATAAGCGAGCTTGAGGTCTACGCGCCGTGGAAAATCGGTTGTGGATTAGGCGGCGGCAATTGGGAAGTGCTGCACCCGATCATAGAGAAATTATGCCCAGATGTAATCTGGTGCAGGTACGAACCAATCCACTAAATGCGGGAACATTCGCAAGATAAGAGGCAAACAAAAATGGAACACGAACTCAAGAGTATTGTAAAGCTAAGTCCGGTAGCGGCGCGTATTATGCGCTGGCTATTGAAAGCAACATCAAAAGATCATTACCGTCCACGTTTGGAATGCGTGAACATAAATTGCGAGAAAGGTATCGCAGAGTCAACGAATGGATTTTTCGTCCACGCTGTCGAGACGAAGGCATTACTACCCCCATCGCTTCTCCAGAACGGTACACAAAGGGTTCTTTGCATAGGCAGGTACTTGGAGACCTATGATTACAGCATGTATAGTATGGAATACCCGAACATTGCCAGGATAGCGCAGCGGAAAGAAGAACCGATCGTCGTCGCCGTGGACGTCAAGTTTCTCAGGGAGACCATATCTGGCATGACAGGCCCAGTGTTGCTGAGGGTTTTCACAAAAGAATCCCCTATAGAGATCGTTGGGCGCATCGATGCTGGTGGTGGAATTCCGGGAGCGCGCTGCTTTGCGCTCATCATGCCGATGAACTATGAGGACAAGGACCCGTTCCTGCCCTACAAGAAGGCCACGGAGTTCGAACCGAAGTCAGAGGAGGTCAAAAATGTTCTCAATAACCCCTCCGTCTAACTCTGGTTGGACACGTGAATACATCGAGGAACTGGAAGGCTTACTAAAGACTTGTCGTAAAAACGGTATATCTTCCAGTCAACTTCTCAGAGACGCAACATTCACCGCCGCCGATCACTTATATAGTTGTAGTTGCCTATCATGTCTGATCTTCTTTGCGTTCACCACCAAAGCTAGCGACGACGAGAACGGGCCATTCGGCGCGGAGGTTATGAAAAAGGCACGCAAGCTGGTGAGAGCGTACCCGAATATGGAGGCGCAATGATAATAGCATTCTTGTTTTCTGGGTTAGCGTTACTAGTCAATGGATTTTCTCTATGGCTTTTTGGGAGACACGAACTCGAACACTTATGCCGTTTTCGAGACAAGATACCTGGGATATTGCTGATCGTGGGCGCAAGCGTGTGTTTCGGTTTAGGCGGCGTAGCGATTTTTTTGTTCTTTGCAAGTATAGCGGGAACATTCGCAGAATAAAAAGAGCCTGGAGAAATCCAGGCTCTTTTAGAACTGATCTGTGATAGAAATAGAATAACAGAAAAAGAGGGCCTGGTTTTCCAGGCCCTCTTTATTGCAGTCGTCATTACTATTACAGTGTAAATCGGACTATTTGAGTAAATTACCTCCCAGACCAGATAGCGTATGGTGTACTCATACCAGGTCGTACACTTACGCCTCCATCGAAGTGGTAAGCTGAGGTGGGATCGCTGTCGCGGAAGTGCTGCAGCGGCTGATAGCCAACGGCGTCGATGCGGCCCGCGAGTTGCGGGGTGCGCAAGACCACACGTTGTTCAGTCTTAGCGGCGAACTTATAGCACCACTTGATCTGCTCAAGCGCCCAGTTATAGGCGCCGCCGTCAGTCCAGAAACCTTCCATACCGCGCATGAATGCGATATCGGGCTGAGCTTCGCGGTAGTCCACGTGCTCGCGGTACGCCACCTGCATTCCGCCGATGATAGTGAGCGGGACCATATAGATCGAGGATGCGTACTGGCCGGGGAGCAAGTGTTCGTTATTGACGTTATTGTGCTCGAAGATGCCCACATCCTTTATCACAGGATAGCGGCGGCCATTGATGTCGATGAACAGGCCATTACGCATAGCATCGCGTAAAGTTACCATCTCACGGCCATCGATCACAGTCGTAGCGCCAGTTTCAGACTGACTCGCGCACTTATTGGTGTTATAAGCGCACGGCCAGCAAGCCGTGAGTTGCTCCCAGAGTTCGGGGCGTATGGCTATGATCCACTGCACGGGCATGAGACCCATGCGTTCGGCGTTGGTATGCAGATAGGCTTCGAGCATACTCAGATACGTGACCATGAGATTGCAGTTAGTCTCGATCATGCGGTAGTTGAAGTTCTTGACGTCAGAATCGAGAGCGGTGCAAAGCGCGTTAGTGTCGGCATCGCGCTGGCCGGTTGCGATTTGAACGTCGAGGCCGGGGAACTCATTGGCGATCAAGAAAGACCCCTGCCAGATTTGGCGGCTGAGTTCGCGTTCGAACAATACGCCAACCGTCACCATTTCTGCGGCGGTCATCACATTGAGAACCTGGCCCTGATCGATATTTTTGGGGCCGATGTCAGTCATACCCAGGAGTTGCCCGCGCAAGCGCAGATCGGTGAAATCGCCGCGGTGCAATTTCAGCATGACTTCGTTGATGTCGATAGTGTTAGTGTCATAGCGGATGCGGCCAAAGCGCGCGGTGAGATTACACCCTTTCATGTAAGCATAGGGGGCGTCGTCGCAGGCATGAACAGGTTGATTGCCAACGGGTGCGGTAAAGCCAGTGATACTGCCAAAGCGAGGGTCTTGGTAGACACTGGGGATCAAAGGCAGACTGGCGCCAATACCGTAGGGGCGGATATGGGCGGTGATGATATCGCGCTCCAGGCCAGGAGTGCTGAACAGACCGCTGCTACCGTGGAGAGGGTTGGCCGTGCGGAATTGAGCCGGGACTTTCTGGTGATAACCGGCATTCAACTGGACGCCAGCCGACTTCTCCGCCAGGGCCTCAAGCAAAGCCTGTTGATTTTGCAGAACTTGAAGCAATTGTTCGTCCATGTAAAACCTTCCTTCTGTTGGTACGAGCGTATTACTACCCCACCAACATTTGGTCAATGAATGGGATGCCGATTTTACCGGCGTTCCCATCTGCGGCTTCCTTCGGTTTCTGATTTGCGAGTGGGTCGTCAGGTTTTACTTCTGCACCAGCCGCGCCGATTGGAGATTGCTTATCCAGGCCGAGCGAGGTCATAATAGACGCCAATGGAGTAAAGCGATTGCTCGCAGCCTCCTTATTGGAGATCTCCAGGGCCTCAACACGCGCATTCATCTCTTTGGTTTGAATAGCCAGAGCCTCGATTACTTTCGTCTGCTCGGTCAGGATAGTCGCCAGAGTTTCAGCGACTTCCCTGCGAGAAGGCGGAAGTTCATCGGGGACAGTCTCAGCCTCAGGAATGATGTGGTCTATAGACCCCGTAGTTTCGATAGTCTCTGTAACCACGGGTGCAGCGACAGCGTCTGGAGGAACAGCGTCCTTATTCTCTTTATGCTCGACGCCAGCTTCGACAGCCTTGTCGGCGATGGTGAGATTAACACCTTCGACCTTCGCGATCACATCCTCAGGAAGACCCCAGTTGATTAGCTTTTTTCTTTGCTCAGTAGGAATTGCCATGTTTGCCTCCTCTTTCAAGGCGTGAAAACTTGTGAGCTTATTGGCCGCAGCGTAACGCGGAAGTACGCTTATTTCCCTGGTCTCGTGCTCGATGATGATGGTAGGATCGGATGGGTCTCTCCTAATCGTAGATACGGGCATCCCATGACTGAGAGCGACATCCTTTTGATGCGCCAGGAAATCGGCGGCATCCTCGCAACCCGGAAGGAAAGCTCCTGCGGACATAGCAAAACCAGCGTCGTCATAACCGACCCAGGCAGAGCGGCCAATGCGAAGTGACTTACCATGCCAAATCCACAGTTCGGGGAAGGGAGCGAGTCCCTTTTCAACTTTATCTACGAACAGGCGATGACTCTGTTCGGAAATAATCTCAGGAGGGTTATCGTTGTCGCGAAAATTAGTTGAATAGCGGGCGAACCAACGATATTGGCCGGAGTCTGTATCTTTCCAGACCATCAGGCCATCTGCAGGGGCTTCTTTGTACAACCCCACGGATTTCAAAACAGCAATAACAGCTTCTTCGAGATTCTCTTGGATGGATTTGTGTTTCTTTCTCGGAGTTTCCTTGTTTTCCCCATAACCATCCTCTTCTATAGCGGCTGGTTGAGTTTCGAGTTTATCCAGACGGTCTGCGAGTTGGGAGGCCAGGTCTTCGATAGCGGCGGCCTTCTGCGGGGTTTCGGGATCAAAAATAAGCTCGCGGGCCATATCAGGAAACTGGGCAATGAGTTTAAGGGCTTTAGAGAGACGTTCTCTAGCTGACTCCTGTTCCTCAAGTTCAGAGTAGGACTTAGCCGGGGCCCAGGGTATATAAGCGTCAGCTAAAAGAGACATCTTCTCCAGGTCTTCGGGACTGGCGTCGATGATTTCTTTGAGAACTACAGGATCGAAAGGAGTTTCAGACTCCTTTTCATAGTCTGCGATAGCAGAAAGGAACTCAGTTTCGATCTCCGCAAGCTCTTTCTTATCGTCACTATGAGAGTAAAGAGCACGCATGTGAGCGGCGGCCATCTTCTCGGTGTCGCTACAACCCTTATTTTCCCCTGTCTCTGAGTTGAAGATGCAGTATTTCTTATCGCCTTGCTTACGCATTCTATAAGGCATAGGAGTCAACCTTTCCGTGGGCGCGCCACGTCTGTGTATGATTGTAACAAGAATAGTCTAAAAGCGCAAGCGACAAGAGTGAAATCTGCGAACATTCACGGGTTTTAACCACGATTTCACAGATTTTTATTCACCAATAACACCACGGCGTTGCCTGGCGAGGCCAAACAGCCCTTTATGGGCGATACCGGCGATAGCCTGATCTATAGCCGATTGCAGGATCGGGCCATACTCAAGAGCAGTCATCTCCGTCCATTTACGAGCTTCGATGCCAGGTTTTTGAATTTTCCTATGAACGAATAAAAGACCTCCCGATCCCGCACTTGCCTTGAACGATCTTACGCTAGTTTTAGGTGAGAAGTCTTCTGTCATTGCAGCATGACGAGGAGTCTTTGTGCCTTCGTCTAGAAAATAATAAGGGGGATCATGAGTAATAACCTCGGTTTTCAAATCACCGGCGACAACCGCTGGCTCTGAGACATTGAAATCAACGCTATGTTTCCAGGTGGATGTTGGTTGTAGCATTCTTTTCTTAGCCAACTTCGCCACATCCTTGAGAACTTTTCTAAGGATGCGGTCAGCTTCGGCGGCGGTGATATGTCTTGCCACGTTTCACCTGCCTATACTCGGAGGGCGGCCTTTGGTCGCGGGTGCGGTGGTAGGCGAAAAACTGCAGCAGCAATTTCGGCCTTTGCAGGCAAGCGCCCACATTCTCGGGAAAATATTATAACGCCTCCATGTACTAGCTCGATAGACTCTGTTATTGAGTCGCAGGCAATCTCGACAATGCTCGATACAGCCTACGGAGTCTATAGACCACATCAGCTTGCGATCCTTACAGGCCATTGTCATAGCCTGGCTTTTGATCGCAGAGTATCTATTAGTCCACATCTCAGCGCGTCTAAGCCAGTGACCTAGTTTAGCGCCACTTGATTTCGTGCCTTTGGCAACGTCGCTGGCGAAACCGGGCAGATACACGAGTTCGCTATTGATAGCATCTTCGATGGCAAAGCGTTCTTCGTCGGTAAACTCGGATTGTTGGATGCCGCAGGCGGTCGCGCCTTCACGCCAGGCATTGACATAGCCTCTGCGAATGATACCGGCCATATCATTTACAAACGTGAACGAATCCGAAAGCTCAGCCCAAAGGCTGCGCACGCAGTTGCGGACATTGACGCCGAAATCAGCCTCATATCCCTGTTTGAAATCCATGTCAATTTTTGACAGCATCGCTTGCTTTCCTGTAGACCACATCGTAACTGTCTTTGCTCCTGATTATACCGACTTTTTGGGCAATATCTTCGGCTTCTTCTGCGGTGATTTTACTACGTTGTATAAGATAAGACAGATAAGCATTGCACCAGAATATGTGCCACTTCCAGGCTTCGCAATAAGCGTATGCGTAATCATACTCAGTTCTAGGAGTGATCGCTTTTATGATCTTTGCGATGACGCCTGATTTATCTTTCTTTTCTTTTATTCGTGGGCGCTTTTCGCCCTTCGTGCCTCTGGGCAAGCCCATTTCCTTAATCATAGCAATCTCCTAAAGAACAACCACGGATTGTCGAGCTTTGCTCGACTTTCACAGATTTCACGGATTTGTTTTTATAATAAAGAAATCTGTGTAATTCGTGAAATCCGTGGTTGCATTTGTGTTACCTTCAAGACTCGCCTCCTGAGGCTGCATCCATAGCCTCACCATAGCTAGTTTCGGCATGAGAAGGTTGCGTAAGATCAACTCTCCTATTTCTGGGATCGATATAATCACTCCCGGCTACGCTTCTGAGATCGCCTTTATTAGGGGGTGCGGGTTTGGTTCCATTGCCATTCTTGCCGGGCACGCTGGTCTTGGGCATTCCTTCCTCAACCTGGACTTGAGTAGGCAGATACAAGACTTCCAACTGATTGAGAGCGGAATCGGCCTTATAAGCCAACCAACGTTCATCTGGATTATTGGTATTGGCGAGCGCGGTGTACACACTCTGTCTTTTATCTGTAATCTTAGCCAGCATTAGCTCAGGATTATTCTTATTGACGTCCAATGGGTTCTCTACACCCATATCCAGGTATTGTCTGACATTCTTCTCCTTCGAGAAGAAAAGAGCGATCACAGGAATGCCTTCCGGGAGTCGCCCATCCGACAACTCAAGTCTATCGAATTGAGCTTGATCGATGTCGCCGTCGTTGAGCATTTGCTCGTGCTGAACGCGATCATCCATGACGCCGCTGGCTAAATCCTGGACTCTCTTATTAACCCTGACCATCTTTATTTCCGCGGACTGACGATCCTGGGCATCGTCCTGGAAGTCAGAGGCGAATCTAAGATGAGCGGGCAAAAACTTGAAATTGAACATGACCTCAGTAGCCTGTAAAATCTGTCCAGGTCCCTTACCTCTTTGCTTCAAATGTTGTAATAGAGCATCGGCGCGAGTAGCTCCTGATGTTAGAGCCGGGAAAAGCTCGCGTGGATCGGTACCGAGGGCCATAGCGATGACAGCCATGCCCAGAGTCGTGCTACTTTCTTCATCAAATCCATCGGGGAGTTCCGAGAGTTTGACCTCTCTTATATCGGCTTCAGGTAGAGCCGCGCTACCGCCGACTACTATTTTCGAGTACCTGGTCAAGCCTACCTGATCCTGTTTTTGTTCGGCCAGGCCAAAAGCGGCTGCTATATCTTTCGGATCCAAACCTCCCCTGGTAATGATAAGCTCACGATGGGGTCTAGACCCTAGTTTCTCCTGTTTATAAGTGAGAATATCGATCAGAGTTTGTGCTACTTGAGCGCAGCGCGAAATACTACAGAAACCAACGCCGTTCATTTCTGCCGCTGTTGAAGGCATCTGCGACGACTCCATGATACGGGTAAAGTGCAACTTCCAACGTTTTCCATGCTCGTCGGTATAGATCACGGGATAGATAGCATTACCTGTACGTTGACATCGGCACGAATCCAGGTGCGAGAATGAAATCGCCATGCCCTTGATAGGGCCGGTGACGTCGCCTTCTCCGATCACCTGCAAGAATCCGCCATTATCGGTGCACAAGAGGTCTTCTACGAACTTACCATATTCAGATGCCCAGCCGCGGCCATAGCCAGCGAGTCTGTTAATTAAATCCGTGTACCAATAGGCGTCGGCGACGGACTGTTTACTGCCCATGTTTCTGGCTTCGACTCTAACCGGGATAGCGGTGAGTTTCGACTGCATAGTATAGATGGCGCCGGAAAGGTGGTTGCTTTCCTTCCAGAACCACCTGAGTCTAATATCCCGGCTCGGACTCCACCACATTGGAATAGTAGTTTCGCCCTTAGCCAGCCATGACACGAGAAAGACATTGCCGGCGCCTTCAACAGGTTTATCGGTGACTTCCACGCTGAGAACGCGGCTGCGGGCGATAGTAGCAACAGTTCGCTCATCCATATTTCACCTCACTACGCTCGGACATTGGGATTCCGCTGCGCTCATCCATAATAATCTCACTTAGTTTCGTCGACGAAGCTCCAGGTAGGGCGAGTATAGAAATTAAAGGTAAGGCAAAGTGCGTCGAATCTATCCGGGCTTCTTTTTAGGAGTTTACGCATCATATCCTTATCCATGAGTGTGATTTTCCTGGTCTTAGTTTGGGGGTGGTACTTCGCTATCCTAAGCTCCTCCAATAGCATCTGATCTGGAGGCAGCATAGCCTGAGGATCATCCTTTAACCAGTCTCTGAGTCTCCATGCCAGTTGATCCCTCAAAATCCCGAACTCACCTTCGTCTACTCTATAAATAGGCGAAGGTTTCTCGCTGGTTTTGACTGCGACTGTGATAAGATCGTCGTCGATGCCTTTCCTTCTTGCCATAGCGGGAGCGACTCCGCTACCGATGCCATTGCCGTCGACGTTACAAATGTCTACGTTCTTTTTCAGGCACATCTCTAATGCTTTATCTGCGCTGGCGTCAGTGTCCATACCAGCCCAGAATTCCATATTAGGCACCCAGCCCCCATATCTCAGCGCAAGAAAGTTATAATCGCCGCCGAACTCAGCTAAATCCAAACCAGCGATTGGACGTTTACCAGGTGGAGGCAATTCTCCGTGATCGGCGACGTATTGATCCCATCTCGCTCTCGCCAACGTAATCCAGGCTTCTGAGATCAGGTGTTGTTCGGACTGAGCGGGATACCTGCCAAAGACCATATACCAAAGCTCGGCTTGAGTAACCTTTCTCCATCCCGCTTGCAATGGCGGGTACTCTCTACCATCCTGACCCACAGCCGATATCCCGACCAGGAATTCAGGCATTTCAAAGCAGTTCTCATCTGGTTTTTCGTCCCTGTGCAGTGGTCTAGACCACTGGTTGATCCTTCTTATCACGGTTTCCCGGCTAACAGCGCCAGGGATGACATCTGCACCTGTAATCACATTAGGATGATTTATGGCAGAAATCTCGACGATATGAGCTTCTCCACTGGTTTCTTTGATATAGACTGCACCAGACTTAGCCCTGGGATTGAACATAATCAATAGTTTTGTGTCGCCTCCAGACATACAACTTTCGATGCCTTTGTAGACCTCATCTGGGACGGCATCGCCTTCGTCTACCACAAACATCAGATGTCCGGAGTGCTTGCCACTAAATTTACTTTCTCTTTCGTGGCTATCGCCTGTGATTGGTATTGCGACTGCGGTCATAAAGCTCTCGTCGTGTCTACGAATGTCCATAGCCCTGATACGATGACCTATGAATAACTCTGGATGTCTGCGGGAGATGCCCATAACCTGCGCCCATAAGATTTTCATCAGGTTCTCTAGTGGCGGCGCTGCGGTCATGAACACTTTGGCATCCTTATGCACAAGATAATACCAGACCGCTATTCTGGCTGCCGAGTGGCTCTTGCCAACGGCGTTCCCGGATTTCGCGATTACAACTGGAGACTTCTGTACGGCTTCGATAAGTTTCAAGATGTCATCGGTAAAGGTTACTCCTAGATAATCTGTGCAGAATCCGATAGGATTATGAATATATTTACTGAGATTGGAACTAATCCTCTCCACCTTTGCAATTTTTTGACTCTCACGCCAGGCTTCCTTTACCGCAGCCCCAAACCAGGGTTGTTCCATGATCTGCTCTAAATCATTAGAACTTAATCCTAATTTCTCCCTTACTATGGTCAGGGTCTGCTCATCGGCAGGTACTGCGATGTTGCTCATTGACGTGACCTCTAAAATAATGTAAATATGAATAAGCCGATTGGTATACTAAGGACGATACCAATCAGGAGTATGATCCACCAACGCTTCCTGTACTTTCTCAACTGGTATAGCTCGTAGCCTTCTCCGTCAGGATACATCGGTATTCCCATGTTATTCCTCTCCTGATTCTAATTCTTTCCTTCCACTTTCTACGAAATGCCCGATCAAAACTTGTTTCAACTCTCCTGGATCCAAGCCCACATCCTCAGCTTGTTTCTTCCAGTTGATTGTAATGGTCTTGGTCTCTCCTACTCCAAATATCTTCAATCGCAAAAGTATGCACCGCTCTACTCCAGCCAGGAACTTTGGCTCTCCTACGGTTGTAAGTAGGGTTGTCTTGACGCCTCGCTTCTCTCGCTTTTTCTTCCCCTTCCTGTATCTCCCATCCTCCTTTTCCTCCTCTCCTAAACTCCTGTCCTCGCTGTCATCATGCTCTGTCTTCTCTATGATGCTCTGTACCTGTAATGACCTCTCCCACGCCTCCCAATACACTTTCTCTAGGTTGTCTAGCTTCGCAAGCTCTAACGCTACTTTCTGCTCTGTCGCTGTGACTGCTCTCTCTCTCCAATATTTTAGTAACGCCTGTGTCTCGTTCGATATGATTGCTCGACTAACAGGATATTCTCTCTCTGAACTAAGTATATCCGCTATCTCCTGGTGTGACTTTCCCTCTAAATATAGCTCCTCTATCCTCCCCCGATCTCTCTCTTGATCTGCTTTTGACCGTTTGAACTCCCCTCTCCCTACTTTATATTTCTGCGGTTGTAAGATGGGTCTCCCGTTGCTCGCTAAGTACACGGGTGTCCCGTCTTCCTTTACCTCGTGACCTATTCTTTGCGCCATTCTCTCTTCCTCTACTCTCATTATACCCGACTTGCTCTCACTTTTCTACCGCGATTGCTTCTCTGGGCGACTGTAGGTTGTGCTTTCCCCTTTCTGATGCTAGAATCGATCCACGCTACGCACAAGGGCGATCTGTGATACCCGCTTCTGGCTTTTTGACCCCCAAATTGACTCACGCTATGCGCAAGGGCGTTCTATAGGGTCTTTGCTTGCTTTCTCGACCTGGTTTTTAACTCGTGCTATGCGCATGGGCGGCCTAGCCTCCGACTCCCTTGTCTGCACGGGCGCGGGCGCTGTGCGTGCGGCGTCAATGCCACCATAGTGGCATGACTCGTTCGATATGTGCGAACGTTCACGGGTTTCGGTGAGTCACAGGGTCACAAGCATACACAGAAGAGGGGAGCACACAGGGCCGACGTACCAGGCACACAGGCACACACGAGAGTCAAACAGCCACAAGATCGAGAAAAGCGTGATTGTTAAAGAAAACGGGTGTGATATGCCAAACTACGTATAATCCATAGAACGAAAGATTAGAGTATTGGAGAAAAACAGTATCACCAAGTATCACCTGGTAGCACTATATGAGTAAAACTCATATAGTGATCTATAAAATACATGAATACATTAACATAGGGCAAGGCACAGTACCCCATAGATGGGGGGTAATAGCAAATTAAAGCAGATTTTGGCTACAGGTTGGGGTATCATTCACGCTTAAAGGGCACAAATTCAAACAGGGTAAAATTGTACCATGTTGTATTTTTTCACCCTATTGGCAAGCATGTACGCGTGGATTGAGACTCTACGCGTGCGCTTACCCATTCCCATTTCAAAAGGAGTCGAAAATGATTTACCTAATTTTGATCGGATTTTTTATCTTGTTTGGCCTGTCCGTGCTACTCGCAAAGTAGCACTGAGTCAAGCCTCTCACCCTATCGCAACCCATACCCAATAACCCAAAGGAGTCTAACAATGTCCACAAAAAGCACTACCCCGACAACCGTACCCGCGCCCATTGAGGCGCGACCCTCCACCGAGGTACAACCCTCCGCGATCGTAGCGGAGTCAATCCTGATTACCCTCACCGGCAAGTGCACATGGGCGAAAGTGACTGTTTCACCCACAATCAACTTTTCCCTTCCACGCGTGGAGGCATACAAGCGTGAATGCCTCCGCCAAGCAGCACACGGGTTTGAGTCAATCAGCAAGATCAACATTGACTCAGGCGCGCATAACGCAAGCCTCACCCTTATCACCCCCGATGAGGGTTGGAAAAAAACCGAACCCGGCATCGAGGAGTCAACTTTGCAGATTCTCAGCAAGGCAAACGGCAATGACGTGCCCGCCGTACCCTGGGGCATTGGAGGGCTGCAAGTCACCAAAGTAGGCAAGGTACACAATGTTGGCCTGGCTTTTAGCCAGGCGATTAGCCATGTGGTACGCGACTGGTATCCTGCGGAGCATGCTCCGCAGGGCGAGACGAAAGCCATGCTCAGCGAAAAACTGAGCAAGGCAGAAGAAACGCTCTCCGCCATGCAGACCGCCATCGCTGCATTGCCTGAGGCCATGCGCGCGGCGTTTGTCCTGGCGTTGCCTGAGGATATCCGCGCAAGCCTGGCACCCGCAACCAGCTAATACCAGACTCTACAACTGCATAGCAACGTTACCCCCTGCGGTCCCAACCCGCAGGGGGTAACGGTTTAAAGCTCATTTTTGTACCTTACCACTGACTCAATAGCCCGCCAAGGATAGCCTACAGCCCGCCAGGGCAGACTAGAACGGGCGTTCTAAGAAAAGCAAGACGCCTCGCGTGAGGGCTTATGAGACCACCTGGTCTCACCGGCCCTCACGTGTGGCGACTCACACTTGAAACCACATGAAATTTTTCCGAGATGACGAAATCGCTCGATCTCACATCCGTGAGACGATCTTTAACATCGGCGCTCCCAACCTCGACCAACTCCTGCTTGGTGAACTTGAACCCAGGAAAACAGTCTTAGCTTTGCCTGCGACTCTGTTGAGACATACCATCATACACGCATAGCAGCGTGGCGCACACCGGCCACAGATTGCCGCTTTGTCTCAACAACCATGACTGATATTTGCTTATGCACAAGGCTAATGGCTTGAAACTGCACGCGTAGCGTGCAAGACAAGCCCACGCACTTGCCCACTGCGCTATATCAGCCGAGTCGTATCCTCTATAGACGTATGGTGAACCTGCAACACCGGCGCTTCGTTGCGAGGGGTCGGGAGTTATAGCACAAATAAAACAGCCCAATCATAGGCTTTTTGTCGTCTCAGTTTCTACAGACGCGCTTTTTTCCCTCATTTGGCATTATCCGCCAGAATACCGGTATCACGCCAGGTATCCGCCAGAATCCCCCAGTTACCCCAGGATACCCGATTCTGTACGCCTCCAAGCGTATTGTCCTTCATATAATATGTTTGTCCTTTCCATCCCTCCGTTCTTAGCACAATCGTTCTAAGAATGGCACTACGCTAAGACTCCCCTGTCGTCCTTCATCCTTCATCCCTCATCCTTCAAAAGGCCCCTTAAAACCCCTTTTTCGTGTCGTGATTCATTTTCCCGCGGATCTCGATTGTATACCGACATGCGCTATCCCACTGCGTCATCAAACGTGGAGTAGCTGGAGTGACCGCAGTAAACTCCAGGGCGCACATGGGTAGACAATCTACTCATCGGGGCTGGCCGACTCCAGCCGCACCCATTCGCCCTATACGGGCAAAAGGAGTCTAATGATAACTGAGAACCTAACCGGTTTCGGAAAACGCCGATGGGCGGGGTACCTCGGCGTCGCCATTTCGCGGATCGAAGGATCTGTGGAATGGTGTGTAGATGGTGACGGTTCTGTGCTTCCCTCTTGCGAGGGGCACTGGAACTTGGTCATCAGACCTGCGTCCGAGCGACAATGGGCGCTGACTATGATGCGCGCTGAAACTTGGAATCGAGCCGCCAGGGGCGGTGGAACCCTGGCAGTGGAGAGGAGACGATGAACGCCACTCCGGTCTACTTCTCCAACATCCTCGCCATGCTGCACCTTGACGAGAATGACTTCTTCCAGGTTGGCGAAGTCCCAAGCGGCGACGTTTTCGTTGCCTTCGATGAGAAGGCGGACGAGAACTATACCGTAATCCTCGCCAGGGGCGAGGAATGGCTGGTCAACCGCAAAGCTACTCTAGCCACAGACTCTGTGGCTATTCGAGCTATGGTCACATACCTGCTTGATAAATTCCTCAAAAAGCAGGTCCCTTTCCAGACCATCAAACGTATGAGCGCCACACTCAAAGCCGACAATTACCTCTGGCAGTTAGCCGAGATTGTTGACAGGCTTCGCGGAGCCGGACTGTAGGAGACTAACTGGTAATCTAGTCGGGACCTGCCCGACTCTTGGCCCCAACTGGGGCTGTAAGACGCTTTTGCGTGCTTTTGCGAAAAGCCGCCGATCCCAAGACCACACGGTCACGGGTTCGGCGGTTTTTTTGTCTCAAAAATCAGGGGAAATGCCTCGCGTATGGAACGTAAAGCCGCCAGTTTTACCCCTGGCGGCTTTTCGCTTTAATAGAAGCATCAACCACATGAAATTTTTTGGCGCACATGCTTTCGAGACCACATCACATTGAACCTACATCAATAGAAAAATCTGTGTAATCTGCGTGATCCGTGGTTTGCCTCTGCCCCTGGCTTATGCCGCAAAACCAGACCTGGCAATAAATTGACAACCTCTCGTAAATGTGATACAATAACACCATGCGGATACTGGAATATGGAGGCGCTTATGGATTAATACAAAAATATGCTTTCGACTTCTTGTCGCTGCTATCGAACTGGCGGTAGCGATATATACTCAATCCAGTGGCACAGTCCAATTCAGGCATAGACCAAACTAACGAAAGGATGTTGTAATGCACGCACCTAAGTCTTTTGTAAGAATAATCGACCGCAAACGCTATAGCGTCCAAACGGCGACTTTGATCGCCCATGACGCATACTGGGACGGTCATAACTTCGAGCGTCACGGGCGCAATGAATTCCTGTACCGCACCCCAAACGGCAATTACTTCATAGTCAATCTCACCTGCTGGCAGGGCGAACAGGACACGCTCATCCCTGTCTCTCAGGATGAGGCTATTGACTTGTTCGAGACCTGTCTGTCCGAACACGAGGTCTCGTACGCCGAAGCCTTCCCTGGCGTAAAAGTAGTCGACGCCTAATAATATGTGAGGGAGCATGAGTCAAAAATTGACAAAATGCCCCCTTAAAACCCCTTTTTTAATAACGCCCGCATTTTCCCGCGGTACCTACCATAGAAAGGAGTCTGCTATGAAGATCAATCTCTCGTACGACACCTCAGATAGCGTCCTCAAAATCGTGAGCGACTGTAGTAACAGTAAAGAAAAGGAGCAAACACGTGTCTTTGCTGAAACTATCGACGCTCTTTTCGCTGTGCTTACCGGCAACTCCGATGGACGCAAGGAAGCCATTCTGATTAAGCTCCTGTGCGCCGCCCATATCCACAACAAGAATGTCACTCGCCTTGAAACCTTTACCTCGGAACAAGTCGAGCTTTCTTTCGCGGCTACGGTGCCATCCAATGAGCATGGCACGATGGCTATCGTCACTATCGGCGTCGCCAAAGACGAAACACGTGCAGGAGATGCTGTCAGGGCAGTGGCTGCACTTCTAACGGCTCTGTTGTGCCCGGATAATCAATCCGCATCTGCCGTCGAGTCTATCAGCGTCGTCATGCAAGCTCTAGAACAGCGCGCTTTGCGTGGGATCGCCAATACTTTCGCTCGATCAGCGACAGAACAACAGAACAACACGGACGCCACACCTGAAGTACCTTGTACTCCCATCACCGAAGAAGACGAACATAGATTCGGTGAAATTATGAAACTATTCTACGGAGGTTCTAAATGAATGATACCGAAGTGACATTTGTAGCTTTGGCCGCTACTTTGCCCCGCCCGGTCGAAAGCGCTGATTTCGACAGCAATGGCGATAAGGCCGAACAAGCTCTGCGAGATGCTATCCAAGCTAATCCAGACGCAAATTTTACCCTCATCCTGACCTTCCATAAAGCCTTCTTTACAAAAGTAGGCCATAAACGCCTTGGCCGCACTTACGTCGCCCTGGCGAAGGATGTAGAAGAGTTAATGAAAAGATAGAAAGGAGGTAGACTGTGGAACTCCTGCTGTTCATTTTGTTCTTGCTGTCAGCTTTGAAGAAACGTGGATGAACCGCAGGACGACGAATCGATCAATCGCGAATCGACGTAAACTGCAATGGGCGAGCCGCTTTACACGCGACTCGCCCCCTGGCGTCTACGACAGATCGTATATCTGCCATAGACTCAAGGTGTCAATTCAATCAACGTTCAACGAAAGGAGTCTGCTATGATCGACTACAGTCAACACCCCGTTTGCTTCCTGAAAGATGGCAGTGTCGTCAAAATTGTGGAAATCACAATAACAACTGTTGATTTTACGAATAGAAGTATCGCTATCTGCAATCAGTTCGACAGAATAGCGGGTTTGTGGCTACCGAATTGTCGTAAAATCTCTCTCGAAGTTGTGTCGTATACATACGACGATCAACACCCCTGGATTTCTATGCCGGAGATGCCATGAGCGAAATCTTGGATGGTCTCAAGAAACATGGCAATCTTTTTTTGATAGCCTCTATCGACGCCGTTGAACGTGTGCGCGAATTCGTCGACGCCCATGATTTCAGCCCCGGCGTGCTGGTTATCGATGACTATCTCTATACTTTGGTTACGGTTTTGATCGATGACGCTACCTACGTGGCTATCCGACCTAAACGTACCGACGCTCATAAGTTCGCCCCCGCTATGCCTAAACAGTCTGGAAAAAGCCTACAAGACTTTGTCGACGCCTGGCAACTGGGCTTGCAGGCGCGCGGCATCCCGCTCAAGACTACGGCTCAATATGAATTGGAACGTATCAAAAACGATGAAGGAGTCTAACTATGTGGCAAGTCCTAATAGAATGGGACGGCAGGAAGCCGCCCACGACTTTCTATAACCGCGTGAAGCGCATCGCTGGCTTTCACGTCGGTAAACGGCGTAAGGATTCAACCAGCTTCGAGGACAGTCCTCTCCAACGCCGTGTCAATCTCGCCGGACGTAATACGGTCTCAACCGACCGCGTCGTCTTTCAGGAAGGTGTGTTTTTGTGCAAGTCCGAACAACTCGCTCATGAGGTCTATCAGATAGCTCTTGGCGAAGGCGCGCAGACTGTAGAATTGTATCACGCCGAACCTAAAGAGTTCAAGCTGTCTGCTGAAGATCAACATATCCACGATGCTATTGAGGATAAATTGGGGCGACGCGGTAGACCCGCTGGCCCTAAGGAAACCTGGGTCTGCACTTGTTTGGAGGAGGCAATTAGCTCTCAAGTGGAAGAGGCTTATCACGTTGTCTCTTGCCCGTCCTGCGGCTGCCCTAAAATCCGCTCTAGACCCGGTGAACTTTCGCCCCTGGCTCTGCCAGATGGCGACGTCGTCGAAGCCTGGAAACGCAATCGCTTTGCCTCAGGTCTGTTCGAGGTGCCTGTCGACGGCGAGAACTCACCACCTGCTACGGCTTTGCTCGCCGATATGAAAGAAGCCGAAACTGTCAGGACTATCGAGAATAGCCCCGACTTCCTCGCTGTCCTCAAGAATATGCGCCGTAAGACTGCCTGCGCTATTCTCGATGCGGTCTTTGCAAGTAGAACGTATCTATCAGCCGACGCCCTGAGGGAGGCAAGAATGCGCGTATGCGTCGATCTCTACGCTAATAACGTGGAGCCGACTGAAATCAGCTTTATGGAGAAACGCGATCGCGTTGACCTCTTAGATGCAGCCTCGATAGAGACGCCAAAGGTGGCGGCTATGTGGCTGCAATATTGCAGAAGTAAAGGAGTCTGATATGCAAGTTCACTATGTCACCCCACAACAATGGTCGGACTTTGCAGAAAAATACCAGTCCGCATACATGGAATTACTGCACATGTCCCTGGTCTCGGAAAAGTTCTTCCTGACTAATGAACTCGCGGCTTTGACGCGAGATAATGTTCTGCCACTGCGCAGACGTTGGATAGAAGAACGCCTGCAACAATTGGCTGATATTGGATAAAGAAAGGAGTCTATCAATGAACAAGATCGTGAAGATCGTCAATGGCTATCCATCGGCAGTCGCCTCCAAAGATAATTATCGCGAGGCTATCGCCGAGGTCGGCATTGAAAATGCCCACCGCAAAATGCTCGTCGAACTGAAAGCATGGTTCGACGCCTCGCCTGAGTACGCGCACAGACCCGCGGCTGCGGCTGTGCAGGCTGATTTGATAGAATCTGCGTTTTCCATTGTCTGGTACGATGATAATCTCAATGGCATCCCCATCAAGAAACGCGACCAGATGTTCGCGAATGTTTTCGGCAAAGAGGGAAAAAGAATCGTAGAGGCCGAACAACGTAGAGCAGACGAAGATGTCGCCCGCTTTATGCGGGAAGAAGGCATCAAAGACGAAGACGAAGCCCGACGCCTCCTTGTCGAGGAAATGGTTGGTGGAATGCAGTTTTTCGTCGAGAACAAGGACAAGATTCTCAACCTCGCCAATACTCTCAAACACGCCAATGACGTCGTTCGGCGCGAAGAAGATAAAGACAAGCTCAACTAAAGGAGTCTATCAATGAACACACCAAGTAATAACGGTTTCGGTCATTTCGTCGGCGCATATGCCGAGGAAATGAAACAGGTCTGCATCGCCGGTTTCTTGGCTGGCGTGCATGTCGTCATGGTTGGTGGACCTGGCCTGGGTAAAACTCGCATGGCAAGAGCAGTCACTAAAGCTGCCTTCGGCGACAATTATGTCATGACCAGGTTCAACCCAACTACGCCCACAGAAAAAATGACGGGCTATCTGGATGTGCCAGCTTTCACGACTAAGAGTGAGTGGAATATGATCGTCGCCGGTACTCCATATCAAAAGAGCATTGGCGCTTATATCGCAGATGAATTCGGTCGCCCTTCTGATGCTGTCTATGACATTCTCATGGATGTTATGGATAGACTCGATATACCACTTCAAGATGTTCCCTCGACTATATGCACAGCCAACTCTTTACCCGATAGCGCAAGAACTGAGGCGCTGCTGGATCGTATCGGTCTCTACTACCACGTTCCTGACGTCAAACTCGATCCTATCGCAGTAGGCGTAAACGCCCTCGCTGCCATGAACTCTGAAATGGTCGTCGATGGAGTTCCAGACGCCGCCGTGATTTATAGGGTGCGCCACTTCAATCCGGGACCTAATGCCGTAAAATGCGTCTCGGAGGCTGGTAGAGACATAGCTAACACCGCCTGCGAGGGACTCAAGGGTTCTGACGGTAAGATTGTCCGCGCTTTTGGACATCCTAACCCTCGCCGTATGACGATCTGGAACTGGATGCTCTATAGACTGTCTGCGTTCTATCAGGACGCCGAGGACTTCAATCGGGTCAGTCCTGAAGCCATGGATATGATTAAATACGCCTGGGCCACAAAGACTCCGGAAGAAGCTCGCGATTGGGCGGAGTTGGTCGGCGCTTCTCTGCTCGACCCCGTTACCGCTGCTATCGAGACTGCAATGAAGTATGCTTACGCTAAGATGAAACAACTGGCCGCCTCTATAACTGACCGCCGCCTGGCTTCGATTGAGCTTGGTAAGGTCTTGAACCAAGAAGTTCCTAATATCCTGGCTTTGGTCGGCGGCGATGATAAAGATGAGCGTTATCTCGAAGCTCATAACGCGCTTTTGCGGTCTCTGTCTGAGTTCGTGCGCGGCCCTCAGCCTCAACACGATGACGAGCCGCCGCCGTTCTAGGAGGTTGCCATGCAAAAAATACCTCTCAAAGCTAAGATCAATACGGTCAGGGTGAGCACGGGTGAGAAAGCTATCACCCGTGTTCTCCAGACTACGGTAGACTCTGCACCGTCCAACGACGGCGAACATGATCTTCTCAGCGACTCTTTCCTGGGCCTCTATAAGTCCGGCGCTCAGGTTATCGACGACGCGCCTCCTGAACGCAAGGTCAACCAGGCTATTATGGATTGGACTCTTTGCGATAAGGACTTCAAGGAGTCAGTCCAGTCCACAGCAGGGAATATCCCGGCCAGTTTAGCCGCTTCGTCTCTGCTCTGGGAGTCGCTGAGAACCGACGACTCTATCCAGAATGCGCTAAATCGCCAGCGACAGGCTGATGACTTGGAAAAGCGCGCTAAGAAAGAGGAACAGGAGGCCGCTGAGACTCTACAGAGTGCGCCTGAGGATCAACTCGGTCAGGAAATGGTGAGTAATGCCGCTACTCAGAAGTTCGAGAACGCCGAACAAATCCGTCAAATGGCCACTGAAGTCGCCAGGGAAGCTGTCGAAGGTATTGAGAAGATTAGGCAGGATCCGGTCAAAGGCCAGGTAGTTGCCTCTGCTGTTTATGAAGCAGGGCAAGCTGCAAATAAGGTCAATGCGTTTATGCGCGGCTGGGGGATCGACCCCGGCCTTACCACAGAGCTTGACGACATCTCCGAAATTCTGGAGATGGCAAATGATAGCGATTTCTCTATGCTGGCTCTACAGTTAGGGCGCGCTAAGGGGATTGCAAAACAGACGATACGGGACTGCAAGCGCAGTAAGTTCGGACCCGCCGCCAAGGTGGAGAATACAAAGGATGTGTCTCATATCTTTCCTCACGAAATCGCGCTCATGCACCCATCTGTTCACGTGGCTGTACGCGCCAAGAGAATCCAGAGGTTCGCGAGCGACGGTCTACCAGGCTGGCAACCCCTGGAGTCAAGCGTGATAGGCGGTAACTTCGCTGCTTACGTCGACGACTCCGGTAGCATGGGATGGGGCCAGGGCAGTAATGCGGTTGCGGCTAAGGGCGTGGCCATGGGCGTCGCTAAGGCTACGATGGAAGACTTGAAGGATAGGAGTTATGAACTCTATACCTTTGAGTCCGATGTCGATGACGATCACCACGTTACGGACAAGGATGACTGGAAAGCCCATTGCAAGTGGGCGAGTTACTCCAGGGGCGGCGGCACTAACTTTGACGCTGTCCTCACTCATGCCATTGCCAGGATCAAAGAATGGTCACATGGAGATAAGGCTATCGACATTATGATGATTAGTGATGGTATCTGTAACCCGTCGCCTCAGGTTATGGATGCCTTCGAGAAAACCAAGAAGGAGTCAGGCGCGCGCCTTATGTACGTGCAATTGGGGCGCTATAACAATGAGCGTATGCAGTCTCTCGCTGATGCCTTTATCGCCTTCGACTCCGGTATCACTAACCCGGCTGAGCTGACCGCTCAACTCTCTCGAATGATAGCCGAACACGCATTCTCAGGTTGGAAGTAGAAAGGAGTCTTATGTTTAGCAGAGTGTTGTTGGGAAACCCATCAGGTTGGACTCTTTATGAGTTTGACCATGTGGCTACAAATGACGAGCTTCTGAAACTATTCTCAGACAGAAACGTGGATGTCGTCGGAAGTATCATTTACGAAAGTAATGATACGACTCCACGATTCCGTTATTTCTACGTCTCATACGAGTGTAGCTTTGGCGGCAGCACCATGATGTACCCACGCAAAGATACGATTTTGGTCATTGAATACGAGTTTGAAAGAAAGGAGTCTCTATGAACCCAAAACCAGAACGGAAAGCACGCATCGTCGTACACAAAGAGCATGGAGAAATGCCTCTTTACGAACTTCAAGACTGGTCTGAGCAGGGCCTAAAGTGGATGAGCGTCAAAGCAAGCCAGCGTACATCTGAAGTCCAAGATGCAGTCTCCAAGTATTTTCCTGGTCGACTGCTTCCCATAGTGCCCTGCCAGCACTAAATCCGTGAATATTCGCAAGATAATAAGGAGTCTGAAATGGACGAGAATTTGGTCGAAACGATTGAAATGGGGTCCGGTTACATTCTCAAGGTGTACACGGACGATAATCCGGTCAACCCACGCGAGGAGTGGGATAACCTGGGTACTCTGGTCTGTTTCCATAGCCGCTATGACTTGGGGGATAAGCACCACTTTCGCAATGCAGATAAAGTGATGGAGCATATCAAAGACACTGGCGCTATATGGCTGCCTGTGTATATGTACGAGCATTCTGGCATTGCTCTGAATACAACAGGCTTTAGGGATCCGTGGGACAGCGGGCAAGTCGGTGTGATTTTCGTGGAACGCGAAGAAGTCTTGAAGGAGTACAGTTGCAAGATCATCAGCGCAAAAACACGCAGACGTGCCATCGGCTGCCTGGAGGCTGATGTCGCGGTCTATGGGAATTACGTCAACGGATATGTGTTCGGTTACGACTTGCTGGATAAGAACGGCGAGTCTGTGGACTCCTGCTGGGGTTACTACGGGAGCGATAACCAGAAAAGCGGTCTCATGGATGATGCACAGGAAAACCTGGCCTGGCATCTCAAGAAAGACTACGCAGAAGTGGCTGTGGCCCGGTTGATGGAGTAATGCCATGAACACTATACCTACTATCGTCACTAATTTCGAGCTAGGCCAGATCGTTGCGACTCCCGGCGCTTTCGCGCTGGGAGTTGAGCTGGGGGACTATCTCCAGCGTCACGCCTCCTGTGATTGGGGGGATATGACTCCGATGGACAAGATGGAGAATGACCTCGCCTATGAGTGCGGCTTTCTGCGCATTCTCAGCGCCTATGACACCCACAATGGCAAGTTGTGGATCATCACCGAGGCCGACCATAGTGCAACAACTCTGCTTTTACCTGGAGAATATTGACATGAATAACGTTAACGTAGCTATGTTCAATAATACAATGCAGGGCGTGGCCCTGCTCATCATCATTGGCATGATGACTGTTGCAACCGTTATCGAGAAATGGAGAAAACGAAAATGAGTGCTTCTATAGTCGAAGATGTAACTATCAATCGTATCCTGGCATTCTTGCTGTCTAGCAAGGGCCAGCACATGACGCCCTACTATAGCCATTCCCCTGGTCATTTCGGCGTCGAAACCCAGAAAGAAGCCGAGGCGCTTGGTAAGGCTCTGTTTGCAATGAACGTCGCCGCCATCGAGCAGCGCTATGGAGTCGGCGAAGCTCCGAAATTCCGCCCTCTAGACTACGTATATCTCATCACACCATGCGACTCTTTGATCAAAGTCCTCAAGTCTGCGGAATGCCTGCAGTATCAGTGTGCAGAAGGCATCGTTCCAAAGACGAAGTTGTTCAAAGAACTTGGCAAGTTCTGTAACGACTTGAGTGCAAAGATAGTACACGCTCTTCCAGATTGGGAAGACGCAAGCTGGGGGTAGAATAATTGAATAAGACCAAAAGCCCGCGCTAACCACGCGGGCTTTTTTAGTCTCTATGAAGGCCATTCTTAGAACAAATGTGCTAAGCCAGGCGGGTTTTGATGCTTGGTTCCTTCATTTAACATGTATGTACCACGGTATCCTTTGTATCGTTGCCTCAATCTCTCCCAGTGGCTTCAAATACCCCTAAAACGATAGTCGGACGTGCGGAACGTCCGACTATTTCCCCGTGAGGGGATCATAAGAGGCTCGAAAATTATACCACGTTCTATCCTGTTTCTACGGTCATCTTCCGCTCAGCTATTCTGACCAATTCCCCCAATACTCTGTCCAGTTCTTTTATCGCTCGCTCTGCCCGGTGTTGCAATTCCCGGTCTGCGACTCCACCTACTATCCTGGCTAATGCCGTCAAACTCTCCTTCACTTCCCCAAGCTCGACGATCATCCCGTATGCCTCATGCTGCCTTATGTAATCCTGCGAACGTTCACACATTTCTTCGGCGTCGGCTTCTCCCAGATCCTCCGCCTCCCCTGTGTAAATCTGCGAACGTTCACGCATTTCGTTATTTGCCTCTGTATCTACTGGGGCTTCGTCTTGGAACAAGACTATAAGCTCGCCTACGGTCGCGCCTGGATTTATGGCCGCGTACTCCAATACTTCGCGCCATTTGTCGCCGCAAGACCTGGCAAAGACGAAATGAGAGAAACTAAGTATCCCGAATTCCTCCCGCGTCTCCGGCCCAAAGAAACTGGCGGTCTCGAAATAGTAGCGAACTGTCCTGGCCGACCGCCCACAAAACCTGGCTATCGCTCTAAATATGCGGTCTGACGTCACCTGGTAGCCCTTGCTAGCGTTGGCAATCACGGTTTTGGTGACGATGTCCCCTATCCCAAACGCACACGCGGTCATCGAGTCTCGCAACGCTATCAAGACCGCCTGGTCTTCGTCGGCGACAATATCGGCGTCGCTAAGCCGGTAGACGGCGTAGTCTTGTTTCGGCCACGCTATGCCTATATTAGGACTTCCTACCTGGACTTCCATCGCTTTGCCTCCGCTTTCTAAATCACATTGAAACCACATGACATTTTTGGAAATTTTCTAGCTCACATCATTTTTCTGAGCCTCAAATCACATCGTTTATAACCTGATCTTCAATTCGCGCTTTCATTACTTATTTGAAGTAATGGCATCTTTAAGGCCATCAAATTTATTGATTTTCGTTGGTTTTTCGATCTTTTTGGGGTCAAATCTAGTGTTAAAGTCCAGGAAGATTTTTTCCTCCTGGTAAAAACCATCCTTGAAAAAGCGCACCCGCATCTCGCCAGCCAATTCGCTTACGTCAATTACGCGGATAATTACCCCAGGATATTCCTGGCTGATCTTCCCAATCGCTGCTATCCTGAGTTCATCCTCATTGGTAATATCACCGCCCATAAGCTCGTTCAGGGTTTGATAAGAAGATACTGGGGGAATATTTCTGAGGATATGGCGTATTATTTCAGCTTCGCTAAGTGAAAGACTTTTCGATGAGAATGTTTCGCTTATAAAATCATGATCCCCTTTATGCAAATGTTCTATCAGGACTCGCTCTAAGAACGTTGACGATGCTTTCTCCAACGGCATTGAAATAGATGTCAGTTCTTCCAGGCCGTTATCCCCCTGCGAGAACACGTTTATCTTTTGCTGTGAGATTTTCATTCTTCGCCTCCGGTTCTAAATCCGCAATTCTGCCTCTCTGTCGAGGCCTCAATTTTACCCCTTAAAACCCGTTTTTTCAAACGCGCTTCGTTTTCCCGCGGTGCCTGCCATATTAAAATGTAGCAAAAACACGCACGATTTGAGTAGCTATATTGACATCATATAGAGTATCAAAAATCTCTACTATTCGGTTATCTGGAAGTCTAAGTTTGTTTCCAATCAATAAAACTGATGTTGGAAGTTCTAATTCATATTCTTCAAACTTCTCCCTGTCACCAAATTCCCACATTGTTTTATATCCATAACGTTCGATTATACATTTCATTGTTGTCACCTAGTCGCTATTGTCGAATTCTATAAGCCGTTTTGTCACTTGAACAATGATAGATTCCTTTTCGCCATCATTTAAATCAGAATAATCAGAACCAATACCAAAAGCACCAAACCTACAAGAATAGCACAAATATTGATCGCCCGCATTTTCTTCCTGAATCTCTGGGAGGACTATAACTGTCTTGTCTCCACAGCTTGGGCAGAATCGGTCGGTATTCCTATAGTAATGAGCGTCCATTATATCAATCAACATTATATTGTCAGTCATTTCAATACCCTTTCAATATCCTTTATGACTAGTCACTATTGTCTATCTCAAAAAGCGGCTTCCCACATACCGCACAATGGTCATTGCGCGGATTGTAGATAGCCTCGCCTGTGATGAGATCGGGATGATCGCCGTGTTCATCGTCAAAGCCAGCATCGAAGTAACAATCTACACATAGGTCTATGTATTCTCCGTCAAGGTTCTTTAGCGCACGTTTCCCCCACATAATTGGTTCAATACTCTGTCGGATTTCATCAGTCAGTTTGTATCTCATTATGGTTTCGCTCCCTTAATACAATTTCGATAATAGGCATATTCATTTTATGCGCCATTTTTGTCTCCTACGGTCTAAGAAAACAAATCACATCTTCGTATTGAATTTCCAGGTGCGGGTATTTCTTGGCGTGCAGTCTGCGGAAGAATGAGTACCTGGCTGTGATCTTCTCTATTTTGCCGCCGAATAGGTCATATTGTGTGCCTCTGTCTTCGATCATCCAGCACTTGTGCCAATGCAGGGGTATAAACCCAACTGTAGCAGCTAGATAGGCCCATTGCGCCGGGAACTGAACAATCTTGGAATCCTTGATATATCGCTTTAAAACGAAGATGGCTTTTGCCCCAGGACGAAGTACGGAAAAAAGCTCCTGGAGTATCTGCTTGGACGCCGACCAGAAGTCCATGCCGCTGTCATTACCGATGTTGCCACTATCTGCACCATACCCGCTGTCGTTCAACATCGCTGGCCCGAACACGGTTTCGCCTCTATCGAAAGTAGCGCGTATGCTCGCACTAGGACGGTCGCCGGTGCTGGCCTCGAATGGAGGACTTGACACCGAACCCTCGAATGCTTTGTCTTCCATAGCTCCAAGCTGGCCCGGCTCTTGTCCATAATTGCGGTCGTTGTGGTGCCGCTTTTGCATGGTAATACGTGATTCGTGTAGTTTCCGGCCCGGATAATCCAACTGGCCTTTGCTGAAATCTATCCCCGATTTCTCAGAGTTCACCGAGTCCGCGTATGGAGGAGAAGTCGCGGAGAGGTCGAAATCTGCTTCGGTATTTGCCATATGAGAAAGCTGGGCTGCCTCCCCGCCTATTTCTTGCGAACGTTCCCCAAATTTCTCTGAATCAATGGGGGATACATCCGCCGCGCTTATAAGACCCATTGCTCGTGCTCTGGCTACTCTTATTTCAGGTATCACCCTATCCCCGCTCAAACTCTCACTAAATGGCGGACTGGCTGCGGCTAAATCAAAGTCCTTAACATCCATTTGCCCCATTTGCCCGATCTGTTTGCCGTAACTAGCCTCGCTCTCATCAATAACGTTGAGTCGCCCTCCCCAAGCCCCGGTTTGATCTGGGTGATGCCCACCGGAAACATAGGGTGGAGAGCTAAGGGCTAAATCCGGCTGCCCATTATCCTGCGAATGTTCGCAAGATTTCTCCACAGCATCATCAAAGCCCTCGCCATCCATCGCCGCCAGGTTAGCTGAGTCCTCCCCATAAGCCATCGATGCAGAATTTCCTGCCCCATGTCGCTTTATCATACTTGCATCTGCTAATGGGCCTCCTGTGGATGTAACATTCCCACCCCCACCCTGCGCTATGAATGGCGGACTCCCTACCTCAAAATCAAAATGCTCAGCTTCTAGACTTCCAAGTTGGCCGGGGGTTTCGCCGTAGCGGTCGCCAAGTTCTACTCGCTTCTGCCAGCCCTCAGACCCACGTACAAAACTTCCGTCTTCGTTGCGTAACCCCGACGCTCCCTCGTCGCCTTGCCCTTCTATCCTGGCCTGGGCGTATGGAGGTGACGCAAGACAGGCATCGAAGCCATCGGGCTGTAGATTGCCTAGATTTTCGGGCGCCAATCCATACCCGTCTCCCTGTATCAGCGATTGCCCTAACACCCCGCTTCTGCCCGTCCCACCTTGCACTTCCCCGCGCTCTCTACGTCCTTGATTGATTATCTCCGCCTTGTCGTCAATGTTGCGCAATCCGGTCTCAGCATAAGGGGGTGAGCTAACTATCGCCTGGTAATCGCCGTTGTCAAAATTTGACAGGTTCTCGGCTGCGTCTCCGGGGCCTGTATCTCTGCTTTCTTCCCAAGAAGGGTAGGATTTGTCCGATTTACCTTTCACCTGGTCTACCGTCAAGCGGCCCTGGCGGGCGTACTTTCCCAACATTTGCCAGCCTCCATCGGCATTAGTCTCCTGGAATGGAGGGCTACTCGCGCTCATGTCCTGGCTCCCTAGATGCCCATTCTCGGCCAATACTTTCCTGAGCTTGCGAGAGTCGCCTTTCAATAAGACCGCAGTTCCCCAATGTGGCATTCCCGCATATTTATCGTTCCAAAGCTGGATATTGCCTTTGATCTCGTGCGCTTCGTGCTTTTCTTTGTTCCCACATAAAGAGGCTTTGGCGAAAGTCTGACCCTCCCTGACCTTGCGTAGCTCCAGGCCGTCCATGTCAAGTTCATGCGCAAATGCAAGCGCGATTTTGCGTGACTTGAAACCCTCGCCATCCGGCTCGTCTTGACTGGGTTCTCCGTTTACTCCGATGTAGAACTCGCTGAAGTTTCCGTTCTCGCCATCTCTGTACACCACATACCAACCTCGAATCCCAGGTTTGGCCTCAACTACGATGGGTTGGCCGTCGCAATGGCCGCCCATCCCACATGCAACCCAGCGCGGCTCTATCTCTACGCCCACCCAATTCAATCCCATCTGCATGGCGTCCAAACTTCCAAGTGCGACGCCTCCGAAAATATCCAGCACTCGCAATCCTTTTTTCAACCAGCCTTCCGCAAAGGCATGTTCGTAGATACGACGAATCAAGCGACGGCTGAATTTCGCGGGATGGCTTTGAGACGCCGGTATTACTTCGTTCTTCCAGCCTCCATGATATAGGCCATACCAATCCTCGGCTTTGAATTGCTCTAAAAAGTCTTGCAAGATTTTATCGTCCATGCTTTTGAAATCCTACGGCGCTCTCAACTGAATTCAGGAATATTTCTATGGCCTTCTCAATGTCAGGCATACACAGGCACACAGCATCTTCAAAAGAGCGAACACAAATCACAGCGTAGCCATCCACACCGTTTTTCATCGCTTCCGTTGCATGATGAGTACACATGTATGTGTATAAATTACCACATTTCTCGAACCAAACCAGCCATTGTGCTTCTTCTTTGCACAACGTTCCTGGTACTGGAGTACAATGATACTTATATTTCTCCGCCATTTCAGCCTCTATTCCTGCGAATGTTCGCAGATTTCATCTGCCATTATCGCTACCGATGCTTTCCAGGCTACCAGTTTTCTGCATCTGTTTTCTCGTTGCAGAAACGAAAGTTTGCAGTTGTCCATTTTTCAACTGCAATACATACTGGCAACCAATATACATACGGTGTCTGATAGTGACCAGCAAACCAGCTTTTCCACTCTTGTGAGTTTATGTCATCAGGTTCGGCTTCGCAATCCAGATGGACATCGACTCCGATAAGTAATCCGTCGCCGCCATGATTCCATTCCTCAAAGGACGCGAATAACTTAGACCCGCATATCGGGCACTTCGCCACCTCTGATGGGACCTCGAAAGTCTCATCAATCCGTAGGATTTTGAACTTAGCCACCACGAACTCCTGTAGGGGTACATAGCACAATCACGACTAACAACGCATAAAATGAGAGCGTATAGATGTTCTCGTTTATATATTTATTGACCTTCTCGATATACTTCTTCATCACTTTTCCGCTAATATATCGTCACGTGCTTGAATGGCCTGCTCAACCATACCTACTAGAATAGGCCAATGATCCCAATTTAACACAATCCATGAGCTTGATTTCCGCATTGTGAGCATCCAAATGCTTTTCATGCTACCTTGGTTTGATAGGGAAATCTCCATACAAGGAGAACCTCTGGATACTATTATTGACATTTCGTTTTTCACTTCCACTTTATTTTCACTATTGTTGTCCATCTCTTTACCTCTTATTTCTGATCTGATTGACTAATTCTACTGCCTCTTCTACGCTCCTGATAATGCATACCTGCCCACGCCAGGTATCAAAGAATATCTCCTCGTCAGGAGTCAACTTGCCTTTCTCGGTTTTGATTTCCACCAGAATATTCACACTAAATTCACTGTCTATGTCTATGCCCCAGAGATTATCGGGACATCCTTTACCAACAGTATGCAAGAGTAGAACGCTGACTCCAATCTTTCGGACAGCTTCAACGATCTCGGCCTGGTTGGCGTCAACTTTAGCTGCATATCGATTCAAGACATCCTACTTGCCTCTTATGTTCTCATAGCCTCCATCACGGTTTTGACATTATCGAGAAACGTTTGCGCCACATGCCAGGTGTTGTCTTCTTCAAAGAAGCCACACCACTCATAAAGGACTTGCCACTCCGCATCTGTCAACTCATAGGTGCTCATGTTGTTGTCACCGTAGAACAGGAATCCTAGAAGCAAATGCCTGTTATCGCTGCCGCCACAGGTCTTGTTCAGCCAGCCTATGATCGCGCCTTTCTCTCCACGTGAGGTTATTCTGCGCTCAACGACACCGGTTTCGATGGCTCTCGATTTATTCCAAATATGCTCTCGAACTTCTGCAGCAGCCTTCATGCTATTTCACCTCGAACATTTTCATCATCACGTAGAATGTCACGATCACCTGAACTGTGCCACCAAGTAGGGTTATGCACAATATCGCCAGCGGTTCAGCCTGGATCCACTTAAATATTCCCGCAAGCATAAGCACGGTTGCCCACTCTAAATAGCTCGATAGCATGAACATCAATAGCCCTCTCATGCTACCATCTGCACCAACGTTTTTCGTCTCAGGTTTGTCCAATTTCTGCCTCTCGTTCGATTACGCGTAGTGTTCTTGTTAATTTGTCTTTATACGAAATCACGCCTGCTTCTCGTAATCTTATAAGATGATGGCTGACTAGAGATGTGCTGCATAAATCACATGCATCCATGATTTCACGCAAATTCGGAGAGTAGCCATTTACGGCTGTAAATCTGCGAATGTATGCAACTATATTCTTGCGTGCTTCAATACCAGTTTCATATTCTTTTCTTGGACTCATACCTCATTTCCTTTCAATTCTTCGTCTAGCGTCGCTTCTTGCTCCAATGTATATGGATTTAGCGGCAATCTTGCTCGTTCCTGTTCCATCAAGCGATTTAATTCTGCCTGGCAATCTGGACAGGCTTTGACGTGCGCCAGATAGCCTGCTCTATGGCCTTTATCAAGGTGCCATAACAAAAATAAGCGGCGCGCTTTTCTGCAATGCACACCTACCACTCCATAGACGAACGTTTGCTTTTTCCTGCAAATCTGACAACTGCAAAACGACCATCGAGTATGCGATCCGATAAATATCCTGGTAGTTTTTCCGGCTCGATATTGCTGGCAAGTAGGGTGATGCTTTGTTGTCTACACGCCTGCTCGTATCTGCGATCCAATAACACAAACCGCCTTTCTGTTCCATATTCGGTTTCCCGAATGCGATCTATTTCGTCTATCGCCAGGATTTTGAGGTCAGTCCACCAGTCAAGTCGGGCTGTTTCCGATACTCCCGTGCGCTCATCAAAACCTTCGCGCAAATTATCCAGGATTTCGGCCATGCGCACGTAAGCGGCGTCTTTACCAGCATTAATAGATGCACCAATGGCTATCTTGAGCATCATGGTCTTGCCTAATCCATAGCTTCCGCTTAGCATTACCCATCCAAAGCCTCGATCCATTACCGCTCGTATGTCATGGATTGCCTGCTCGACTCCGACTATAGATGTATCCAGGTCATCCCATCTTAGATTTCTGGTTTCTTCTTCGGTGATGCCATAACGCACCGCGCCCGGTAGTTTCCACCTGTCTACGTTTGGGCAAATAAACAGTTTACCGAAATCGGGATGTTCAATGGGCACGTCACACCTGTAATAGCCGCTACCGTTACAAATACTACATTCGGGTTTGCATTGGCCCGATTTCACTTCCATGCGCCGCCGTTTTATAGCATCTAGTTCTTCGGGCAACAATCCCTCTAACTTATGACGGAGTGCAGGTTTCTCCCTTACTCTGCCATGCTCGTCGAAATCTATGAATTCAGAGATAAATTCTTCAGTCATCTTTCCACTTACCCATGGCCTTTAATTCTGCAATAGGAATAAGCCTGTGTTGGCTCGCAGACCATGTCCCGCCATAATGTATGATAGCCTCTCGTTTGACTTGATCGGCGGTTTTACCAGCGTAAGGAGTATCAGCGTGAACATTTACACGTTTTATGTTCTCTGCAAATGCGGTGATACTGGCTGGCGATTTTATGCAAATGCCCTCTTTATCACAATGCTCGAAAGCAGCCTCGATCAACTGTGGTGTGATCCCAATTGCCTTCTGCTTTCCCAGCTCATTGATCCAATAAATCTTTTCGTTCTTGAGAGGCAAGCGCCCAAATTTCAGGCAGAAGGCGGTGAATAAGTTGCGAAGGTTCTCAGGTATTGTTTGGCTGTAATCGTGAACCTGGCATTCTAATGCGCTCTTGCCGTTACTGCGCTCTTGAAATTTCTCAACGGATGCGCGAACCTCAGCTTTGATTTCATCGGCTGTACGCGGAGGTCGTTGAGGCGGGACCGGCTTAGCCTCTACGCCTAGAATTTCTTCCGCTGTTGGTTCTGTTTTTTCTGGAAAAAGCGGGCGCTCTTTAATAGAATTCTCTGTATCCTGGAGTCTCTGTACAGTAGTCTCTGTATATGTATGCGACTGGAGTAGAAGAGGGTCTTCTAATGCACTAGCATACCCCTCTTCTAGTGCATTAGAAGAGGGGGGGGGATAAGTGATTTCATCAAACTTTTCGGGGTTCAATTCGATATACATAACGTTTCCAAGAAATCTTCCGTCGACTTTAATGTTCTCAAGAGAAACCATTATCACTCCCAATTTACTGAGGCGCTGTAAGGCAAAGTAAATTTGATCGCGAGTAAACCCGAAAAACTTTTGAAGTTGTGGATAATTTCGTTGTAGAATCTTCCCTGCAAATTTCTTGCGCCAGGATATTTCCCCCGTGATTTCATCCCTGACTTCGATGGGTCTATACCAGTAAACCAAGTCCGCTAAGATCATCATGCCGTTGACATCCGGCTTACCACTATCCATCTTTAGATGTTTGAACCACTCTATAGGAATCACATTGCCTGTGATTGACCTTCTTCCGAACGCTTCTACGACCGCGTTGCTATTCATAGGGTAGCCTTTCATGGTGATATACCTTTCTTCCAGAAATGGAAAAGCCTCATCGGTAGAAGTTAATGTTCCTAGATTGCCACCCAGGAAAAACAACACCATCCGACGAGGCTGATTCCTACAGTAATGGTATTGTTTTCTTTGTGGGCGGCAACCAGAGGTAGTATATCACGGTTTCGGACTTTCATCGTGAGATTCAAATGCAGATTTTGCCAATTCGTCTTTATACCAGTTTGCCAGGCCTGCGGTGATGCCGCGTCTAATTTTAGGCCAGAAATGAGAAAAAAGTCTCTGTTTGATTTCATCCTCACATTCTTTGAGAACATCCTCTGGTACGGCTTTGATAAGATTGCCAATATCGCGTGTAGACCATTCCAGATTTCCAGCGTCGCGCAAGTGTTGAACGGCCTTTTGCCAACGAGCAGGCGTCCGATAGGCTACGATCAGCGTATCTACAATGTCGCCGCTTGTTGGGTTGGCCTTGCGCCATTCCCCGGTATGGATTTCTTTGAAAGACTCGGAGACGTATTTCCCCATCGCGACTTTCTTCTCGGCGGTGAAAAGCGCATAATTTTTTACTACAATGCCTTCCACCTTTGTACCACCCAAGCAAGAAACATGGTCAAGAAAATCTTTGAACATATCGAAGTTCTGAACTATGCCATGATAGAAAAACGGCACACATTCTAGACCCAGCCGCGCAGCTTCATCGCGTTTCTTCTCCCAGGGCATGTAATCTTCCAGGCCAGTGTTGATGTCATAGATAATCAGGTTATGTGCAGGGACCCGATCATAGACAAGTGTATTATGGTGGGGTTTCTGTAGATACTCGGCACGGTAAACCCAATCAGGTTTTAACATTGGTGCGATTTCCTGTACAAAGTCAACCGCACGCTGGAACATCTTCTCTGGCGCGTCAAGAATAAACTGCTTGCCCTTACTACGGCATTGCAATTCATCATCAATAATTCCCCAGGAAAATTGACTCCCGTCGATCTTCTCCTCGATTAATACGGGACCGAGAAATATTTCCTCGATTGCTTTATGGCCGATTGCATATACTGAAGGATAACTATGAAGCATAGGGATTTTCTCTCTCTGAACTCATGTTCAATTCTAACACAGATTTAGGGGCAGTTTTTAACCGGGCAAGGGCCAGTTTCCAATTATGCGAATGTTCACAAGATAACAACTAGCCCCTAAAATTGCTTCTTATCCACTCATACTAAATGATATAATCGGGCCAGGAGAAAATCTATGGATAAAAATGTATATGAACGTATCTCGATCACGATCACCAAAGAGCAGGTGTTAAAATTGCGTGAACTTTCACAGAAATTGAACCTAAACGTTTCTGCCATGATCCGCCTGGCTCTGTATTCTTATATGGAGTCGCTCGAAAAGCGCCTCATTGATCCCTCGAAAGGAGAATAAAACATGTTTGGAATTCCCCCTGATAATCCCAGCGAAGAAGAGTCGCAGACAGCGCCCGCTACGCCTGAGATTACCTGGCTTAGTACCGTCCTATTCTCACCTAACGGCGCTTGGGTGAAATTCAGCATCCAGGGCAGTAATCCTAAGTCTGCCATTGATACCCTGGTAAGCACGATCATGTACGCCTTCGAGCGATACAAGATGACTGCAGTCAAGTCCGAAGGCAAGCCCTCAACCACAGCATTGCAGACGCCTCCCCCGGCCGCACCGAGAGAACCGAGCGCGTTCGCTGCGACTCAACCCCCGGCCCCGGAAGGCGAAGCTCCCCATGAGCCGCAGGCGACTTCTCACGCCAGCGATGCCGGTACGATGCCTCTCAAGAAGCTGATAGTTCAGCCCGATGGCATCGTTGAGTTCTATATTGGCCCTTTCAAATGGCCTTTGAAAGACCATCGTGGGGCTGATATAGTGGTCAAGCTCTTTGATGCAGACCTCGGTGTGACTGAGGCTATGCTGAAATCCCCACTGCTTATCGAAGGGCCTTCCGTGGCTGGCATCATGGTCGAGTGGAAAGAAGAAGTTGGCGCGAGTGGAAAGCCTTATAAGAACGTCAAACGTGTGTTCCGCCAGAAGTAGTCGAGAGGAAGTAGATAATCTGTCCTTAGAAAGGAATATACACAATGAAATTCGATCACTACTTTGTCCGCGCTTTGTTCATCCTCTTGATTGCTGGGCTTGCCTGTAGCAACGCTATGAATACAGCCTCTACAGTCCCCACAACTTCAAGAGCGAATCAGTTCGGCGTTTTGTTCTGCGCTCATAAGACCGAACAGAACGCCGCTATATGCTCGTTCTTGTATCCAACCGAAAGCGATCCGCTCATCAGCGTGCCCGAATATAATCACAATCCTACTCCTTACCCTGCCCCGTCCCCATAAAGATATATTTCAGCAGGAATCAGAACCGCGGCCAGGGGTGGGGGCCGCGGTTCTTTTCGAGGAGAAGTGTATGAATGCTGCGAATGTTCACGGAATTAGAGACGGAGATGCTCCTATTGCAATTTGATTTGTGAGGAGTTGCCAGAAGAAACCTAACAAAATCGTGGTGATGCCTGCAAACAAGAATCCGCTTACGCCGATCACCAATGAAACTCTGGTCTTGATTCTTTCGATCTTTATTGTATGATCTAGAGCGGAGTCATTTAGGTTCTTATTGATGGACTTCTGTTCAGCAATGAATCCTTCGACTATCCTTATCAGATGTGATAGATCATTCTTTACCACAGCAATGGTTACATTGCCATCACCAGGATTGTCGACGGCGTTGCCATCTGAGGGTGGTTGTGTAGGCGTCATGCATCCCTCCAGCTATTTAGTTATGAGATCAGGTTACTTTGTTTTTTTCGAGGACTTTTCGAGTCGCCACGTACGTGACCTGGTTTGCAGCGATCATGGTCAGGAAAATGCGTACCAGTGTCAGCGCGCCCTCGGTAGAACAGACCACTTCCGGCAATTCCAGAGCTTTGGAGAACCCATAACAACCGGCGACAAAGATCACCGCGGACACCAGAAGATTGGCGCCGATCATAACCAGCGCCTTGACGCGTGGCTCTGCGTCGACGTACTTTGGTACGAAGAACGCCAACACTGTCAATACAGCCCCCGTAATCGCAGTTATTGTAGTCACAATTTCGTTCATTTTGATCTCCTTTCACTCTTGTAAGGTTATTATACTCCAATTCCGTGAATATTTACGAGTTAGGGTTGGTCATATTTATACCCAGGAAATATAAATCATTGGCATTGCATGTGTCTAAAGGATCACTCCCAAGACGCCCAAACCTGAGTCTATGCAATTCTTGCGCCGCCCCTCCATTGGTTGTATTGCTGTATTGTGTCATTTGCATACGAAAAGTTTTTAGCTGTGTAGCCGGCCATATAGGGACGGTATCATAACGAATTACATCGCCGCCAAATGCTATGTTGTCTCCATCTTGATAAAACTTGGACGTGAGCACTAGTCTGACGTTCCCGCCCACGCCAGTACCCATTGCAAAATAAATCCACCAATTCCAGGGTATATAATCCCCGAATCGAAATGGAATTGCATAAGACAACTCTACCCAGCTATCTACGAGGGGAGGCATCAACCACGCATAGCCTCCATCTAGCCATTGTACAAGCATCGGGATGCCACTTACGTTGCCAAATTCATCTGGACTAAAGAATTTGTCCCATCGATTAGAATTGATAAAACCGTTATTCGGAGTCGCAGTTCTAATAATTTTCTGCGGCTCCGCGATAGAATTGCCTCCCATTACTACATCCGTTGTCGTTATTATCCTATAGGCATAATCGGTATGGTTAACTGACGTGTTTCCAGCGAGTGAAACTCCAACGCATCCGTCAATATGAACTGCGTAGCTTATGGCAGAGTCAAACACATTGCCTGTTATCGATACATAATAGGCGTCAACGATATACAAATCGTAATTTGCATTGCTATTGGTGTCGAAGTGATTATTGGCTATAGTGACGTGGTAGCCTCCTAAGACGCGCATTGCACTACTGGTACTGCTGTTGGAGATAATATGATTATCAATAAAGGTGAACCTGTCAATAAAAGTGTAGATAACGTATGCCCCAAAGATACCTGTGAACTCGCAACAACGCACCAGCGCTTTTGAATTTCCTGCGAAACTTGCATTAATTGCATATCCGTCGAATGCCGAGAAGACGCAGTCCCGAATATTGATGGCGCTGCTATTCCGCATTTTTATGCCGTATGTTCCACTGCCATTGCCATTTCCCTGTAGAGCGCAATTTCTGATGGTAATATTAATTCTAGTGCCTGCTGCCGTCCCGAAGTTGAATAAGTATGACCCACTGGCGGCCTGGTTCTTGATGATTGGCACTCCATAACCGTCGCCTATAATGGAGGTATTGTTGTAGACAGCCAGTTCTGTTGTTATTTTGTAGAAGCCGGATGGTATGTAGACTACGGCGGTGTTATTGTTCGACGTGGTGGCGATGTACTGGACTTGATTTAGAGCGCGCTGGAATGGCGTAGCATCATTTACGGCGGAGTTCCCGACCGCGCCGAAATCTTTTACATTTAGCCAGGCGGCATCGATGAATTTAACAGGGTCCCCTTCCAGGTGAGTATATTGTAATGTAGCCTCGAATGTTACTGTAGTATCAGATATGGTTTCTACTTTCCTGACTTCACAATCGTTTGTTCCGACATCGATCATAATATAAAAGGTGCGCGCCTCCATTCCTTGAGGAAGTGTTGAAAGTGTTACAGTTGTTACACCAATGGCTGTGTTAGTCGTGAGCCAGCCTTCTCCCCAAACGGTATATCTTACCGGGGTGAGCGTCTGTTGAGATTCCAGATTGCGGATCCGATCAGAAAGATGAGATATTGCTCGCGCAACTTCTTCGATAATATCGCTGCTAATTGGTGTCATAATCTGCCTGCTAATCCTCGAAATCTATGTCTATCTTATCACCCTTTTCATCCAGCGATATAGAAACCTTGTTGATTTTCTTGTCTCTAACTATCCCTGCGTGTTGGATAGTGATGATGTCTCCGAGGAAGTAATGTAATCCATATAGAGTCGATGGAGTCTGCAATGGTTTTCCGGCAAATAAGTCAATTGCGCCATGCTCCTGCAGGGCGGCATCTCCTGCGTTATTCAACTGATATTCAAACTCGTTCAACGAGGCCGAGACAATGGTCTCTATATCGTTCCACGGCGATAATGCACCCGCGGTTGCGTCTTCCCGGCAGATTACCTTACGTGTTGACCTTTCCCCTTTGCCTAATACGATCATTGCATTGGCCTCTTTGGAGCCATCCTGGTCATGTTCGATATTGGCAAGGTTGCCGAGTTCTACGGAGAAGATTGCTGGAGTTGCAGTGAGCGAGTCTGCTGTCCTATCGTCGCCCATCTGGTCTATATATGTCCTGAAGATGAAAGCGCCTGCGCCGTTATCTTCGACTCCAAAATCCATAGACCTGGAAGCTGGTACAGTTGTTAAGCTGAACTTTGATAGCTCTTGTAGAATTGACAATACCTGTTGAAATGATCTGTCGCCCTTCCAGTTGGCAGTCTGTGTATGTAAGGCGCTGATTGCTTCTATTGAGAAATTGGTAAAGACGCCATTGCGGATCCTTGATGCGTGGTTAGCACCAGGGCCACAATTCTCGTCGACGTATTGTTTCATGATGTCTTCGATATAGTTGTCCTTCTCTGCTCTTGTCGTTCCCTGGCGATAGGCTATTTGTCTCCTTTGGAGAAGATGATTGTAATCATATCCAGATACCTGGAATATTTTGTGCCCTGTTTCTTCGGTTTCCCTGCGAATACGTCTTACAAATCCCCGAAACTCACAATACCAATCAAGACCTACTCCTGGGACTGTTCTCCATATCTCGCTCAGGCAATCTTTGGCAAAAAGGTCAAATCTGCTGTCGCTATTGTCTGCAAATGCGATCTGGAATTGCCCGATGTCATCGACTGCGCGCACGAAATTGAGGCTGCTAAAGTTATCGAACAAAGCAAGCGATGCGCCCGCCTGGTCTTTGAGAACAAAGTTATATCTGGCGGCTATTGAAGCAGTCATCAATACCCCCAAGAAATGCCAACACAAATCCAGTGCATATAGAAACCATTATGCAGAGCGCCTGTTGCGTCAACCCATATCAACCATTGCCAGAAAGGTTCAATATAAGTGCAGATATTGTCATCTGTAGTACGCGCCTGGCCGATAATAGTGATGAGGCTTCCACTCGGAAGCTCTCCGGTGTAATATTGTGACAGTGGTGTTCCACCAGATTGCGCGCCAGGCCCTCCAAAGTAGAAATAGCTGAGACCCATCAGCAGCCAACCTTTGCTTGGCTCATAATTGTTCGACCCTCCCAGATATGCTGTTTCAGAGCTACCACCTTGTCGCGCTCTCAGTTTTATCGTTTGATACCCATTGCAGCGTTGTAGGATACGTCGGTCTGTGACTGATACAGTTCCAATATTGTCTACTCGCACCCTGGCAAGTTCTATCTCCCATGTAGCCGCGGTTTGTGTCACTGTAGGATACCCACTTGCACTCGGCCCCAGCGCCACTGCTCTAATAGTTTGGGCGGCAACGTCCAAACGCAATACATAAGTATAATAATTATAGCCCGCACCTGGCATGACTACTGCTGATGCTTTAGCAGCGTCATTGGTATAGAAATATCCTTTGATTAAAGCTGCACCGGTGTCTACTTGCATATTCAGGCCGCCTGTGTTGGTGACGGCCAACATATTGAGATACCCGCCGATTACTCCCTCGCGCGTATTATCTGACATAAACAATATATCTAACAGGGCATGGATGTCTTCTATATTGTATGGGGCCAGAGCGGCGTCGCCAATCGTACTGCCATCCCAAAAATAGCTTAGCTGAGTCATAGCTGCTCCTTCATCCCCATAACTATCCAGGCTATATCTACCTGAGTGTGTGTTGCTCCATCTCGATCCTCCCAATATATCGTAAATTGTGTAGTATTTGGACTATTGGTTACTAGGTTGACGTTGAAATTACCGAGATGACTGACCACTACTATTGAATCGGCAATATCATACGGTTGTGGGAATGTGACTGTCACATTGCCATTGGATGATGCACCGCCAGTCCAACGCACTACCCCACACTGCATTTTTTGCCGGTTATCTTTGGTAAGATTCATCGAACTGAGATCGCGATACTGACTGGTGTTCAAATATCTTCTGGCATCCACTAATGTGACAACAGGTCCAGGGGCGACTGTAATATTCGCCAGCGGAACTTCCCATATCACGCCATCATTTTGAGTTAACACAGGATATCCGGGGCCGCCTAATAGTTCAAGCCTAGCAGCCACAATCGTCTGCGCTGCCCAAGATTTTCTGAGAACGATCCTATATGTATTTACCCCTGCACCTGGAACGGTTATAGCAAATGAAATGTTGTCGGTATTTACATATAGTTTCCCATCGACTATTGCTGCACCTGAAAAGAGATAGACGGTCGTTCCTGAGGCATAATAAACTTGAAGATTATTTAGATAACCCCCAATGATAGACGCTACCGTTCGATCCGCCTCCAGGAGAATGCGAATATTGTCAGACCACTCGTCGTTGTTATATGGAGCAAGAGAGGCATCCCCCGTGATTAATCCGCGCCAATACCAGCTTCTCTCGGTCATCGTGTCGCTCCTAATGGCCCCAGCGCAATCCAGCCTATGTCTAGTTCAGTGTAAGAATAAGGCCCAAACTCTTTCCAATAGATTGTAGCGCCAGCAGCGGTAATATTAGCCACGCCAACAACCGGGATTCTATCGGTTACTGTAAAGCCATAATGTACCATGACTAATACTATCGGTGGATAATCGAACGCTTGAGGAAACGTTATGGCTATGTTGCCACTGGATGCTAACGCTCCCGTCCATTTTGCAACTCCAGCTTGCATAGTCGGTTCGAGGGCGGCTACGACGCGTGTTGTTATTCCTGGCGAAGACCAGTCTGTCGCGCTTCCGCCCTGTCTGGATATCAACGGCACCCGCCCAATGCCTGTTGGATAAATTATATCCATAGAAACGCTGCCAGAAACATGTGGTACTGGAAATGTCGAGGTTTGGTAATAACCTAAAACAGCCTCGTACATACTACTATTGATGGTGGGAGTCGGATATGTTCCCGGATAGGCAATCGGCCCTAGCATGACCTGGCGGATTTCTTGTGTTGCGTATATTTTTCTAAGCACCAATGTATAATAGTAAATGTCCGCTGGCGGTATTACAACAACATGTTGCACGTCAGCATCAGAAATATAAACGGAATTATCAATAAAAGCTGCACCGGGATGGACTGTAATAGTATTCCCGGAGATGAAACCTTCTAATTCCTGGAGATAACTTCTCAGTCTGCCTTCGATTTTGTATGGACGTAACAATACCTGCCCAAATGTGGCCCCCTTGTATGGAGCCAATATTGCGTGGCCGACTGCGATTCCATCCCAAAAATAGCTGCTCTCTGACATATTAAATTCCTATGTAGCGTGTATAGTATGAAACCGAAAAACTTGATAGCCCAGGAGTCAGATTAGCACAACTGACAGAAATGACGTTTACGCCGCCAACTGCACCGGGTTCGGGTTCGATATGGAAAGTTGCCATATTGCTGGTGGATTCCACATAAGCGATGATATTTCCATTTATGCTGCTGGTAATAGTCTTATTGCCGAACTCAAGGTTGATCGTAACAACTTCTCCTGCAACAATCGAGTATGATGATATGTCAATTTGTTCTCCTGTGGTAATATTGGTCACTATGACATCTTGCATTGGGCCATTCAATATAATTTGTGGATATGCTAACCATGTACCTGTATAATTAATGGTTACTCCATAAGAGCCAGACAACGCGCCAAAGATGATATTATTGTTTCCAAATGTGATTGGAAATATCAAGTCAATATCACCGCTACCCATAGCAATACTATGATTCATTAATGTCGGATCGTAAAACGTGGGGTCCGGTGCTACGAATCTCAAGGCAGTGGTAAAGCCAAATTCATCCCATCGATTTTGTTCTCTGGCAGTAAACTCTGGCCCTTGTTCGACAATAACATTCAAAATACGCTTATCCCCATTGGGCAATATTTTTTGAAGTCTACCCAAAGCGAATGTATTTAATGACTGGCGATTAGGACGTATATAATTGAGAAGGTTCGCACGTTTATTCCAATAATCCTCACGATCACAGCCATTGGTTCGAATCATTAACTGTACTATGCGCGGTTGCAATCTGTAGTCATAAATGGTTTTGCCGTGCTGTAGAGGCCCTTGCTGATCGATGAAGTCTATCCCAGGCAAACTAAAACCACTCTCTGAAATCAAGAATCGATAATGGTCGTCGAACTTATACACCTTACCATCTGGCGCTATGTATTGGGTGAACTCGATCAGCTTCGGTCTCATTCACTACCTCCACGCCGCCGCCAATGCTGCCTCTATGTCATACCTTACCGAAGCCGATGATTGCATGTTCTTGTAATTGGCGTCCACATTGATATGGATGCTGTTGTCTATATTCTGTGGAGCGGCCACTGCGGGCGCGGCATAACTCACGCCCTGGTTTTGTCTGCTTAGCATTTGCTCCCAGAAGCGCGGCACGTTTGGCAGAACCACACCATTGACTTGGGGTAAGAACAGTTCTGGTCTGTGCTCACCCACAACTACCGGCCTGCCTGCGGTAACGGGGCCTCCTAATTGCATACCGTTGACGTCGGCCACAGCAATAGTAATCTGCAATCCATCCAAAGCAGAAATAGCAGACGCGACTCCGTCTATGGCGGTCTTGAGATTATCGAATTGGCCTTTCAGCGTATCTGTAGCCTCTCCTAATTTCCTGAAAGTGATGTCTTTCAAATCATTTATTGGCGCATCTAACAACCCCAATGATTTGATGATTTCGGGCACAGTGTCTACAGTAACATTATCTCTCATGGATGCCCATTGTTCTGACCATCTTGCCTCGGATTCGTCAGCAGTGTTGACAATTTTTTGCTTGGTGTCATCCATCAATTTGTTAATACTCTTATCGCTATCACCGAAGAAATAGCCTCTCGCAGTTTTAATGTTCTCGGATAAACTGTTTGTGAAGTCCGTCCACGCGGTATCCATATCAGTGAATGCCTGTTCATAAGCAGGCAAGAACGTCTTCTGCAATTCTTTGTTGAAGTCCTCTAAGGCTTGCCTACGACCCTCTATATCTTTCGCCGTAAGAACATTGAAGAAAGCAATGATCGCTCCCGCAAGCATCTCTTTACCTATATTGCCAATATCTTTTACAGTTGCACCAATGTCAATGACTAATTTCAAGAAATCAGCCATAGTCTTGAAAGCAACTGCAAGGCTGACAATCACATTACTAATAGTATTTAATATGAATGCTGGTATCTCAGAAATTGCACGGATGGTATTCAAAAGTATAACCATTGCCACATTCAACGTTGTTGCACGCTGTTCGGCATCTGTTGGAATTCCGAGAAGTTGCATGACTACAGCAATCAATGTGCCAATGCCTTCCAAAGACAAAGATGCACTAACTCCAACTGCTTTAGCGAAATTACTAATTGCATTGGTGAGAGGCTCTAGGACATATTGTATAGCCCCCCATACCGTCTCTACTTTCTTCTGGAATTTCTCTAGCTCAATTCCAAGCCATTCAATGAATGACATGCCCTCAGGAACACCAAGCCAAGCCCGGATTTTCTGCCATGCTCCGATCAGTTTACCGGCCCAATCATTGCTGAGGAAACCACCGATCACAGTACCGAGGTTTCCAAGAGAGGTTTTGAGATTATCGAACGCGCCAAACAGATCACCACCCTTCACAGCTTGCCCAATTCTGTCCAAGGCTGCAAAAAAGGCATCTGCATTCTTTTGGGCTTCGGCAAATATTTTATCAAGACCCGCGAAAGCGTCTTTGAGTCCGGCCCCGATGTCTGGCTTCGTGTATGGCTGTATAGTGTCCTGCAATTCTTTATTGGCTTCTGCGATCCTCTTGAGCAATTCGGCCTGGTCTTTCAAGAGGTTATTCTGCTCTGTGATGGCCTGGATTTGCTCTTTCAGGGCATCGGCCTGTGCTTTCAGCAAGTCTAAATGCGCCTTTGCGGTTTCTTCTTCGAGCTTAGCCGCTGCCAATGCTTCTTCGGCTGCGCTAAGTTCAGAGTCGCGCTGAGCTTCCGTCGCTCTAATTTGTTGCTGAATTTCGATGCCACGCTTCTCCATCTCCAGTCGTTCGCGCTCCTCAGCCGTAAGCAGTTGAGTAGCCATCGCGCCAGCGATTTCGCGTAACCGGACTTGCTCGTCATAGCCTGTAGTAACCTCCGTGAGTTGGGCATGTAAGGAAGCAAGGATACCCTCATACTTCTTAGTAACGGCGTTGACGGCATCTTGTGCTTCCTTTACCTTCTGAGACGCGAGTTCAACCGCGCGCTCCGCACCCGCGATCTCGAATAATTTTGTGATGTAAGAACTAAACTCTGTATTAGCGCCGCCGATCCCGCTTACCATCGTTCTTACAGCTTGAGTCACGCTCATCAGACCCGCGCGCACTTGAGCTATGGCCGCGGCTATTGCCGACCGTTCCCCCAATATCTTGGGTATGAGATCGACGCCTTCTTCGCCGCCGATCTTATCTGCGATGCTGCGCATGTAGGACTCGACCAACGAAGCGATGTCGTCGAACATGCTGAAGTCGGCCAGTGAGAAACCTCTGATCCACTCCTCGAACGTCTTAGCTCCCCACATCGCCATATTCTGAGCCAGGATAGGCGTTGCAGACCAGCCAAACCAATCATGTAAAAGGTTCGCAATCGTGTTGAGAACACCGGCAACGACTTCTATGCCTCTAGCCAGGCCATTAGCAAACGCAGTTAGAAACTTTACTCCCCAATTGAATGCTCTGGAGATCATCTCGCCAAAGGTTGTCTTATGTGTGGCTGCAAATTCTTTAATCTTCCCCGCCGCCCATTCTATAGCTGTAGAGATAATCGTAAAAAAGGTGGCGATACCGATAGAAATAGAATAAATCAGTCTATAAACCGTATCTGCGCCCCTTGCCATATCACTCGCAGACTTATTCCACTCTCCTGTTGTAAAAGCAATTTTTCCACCAAGTATTCCGAATGACTCCGCAAGCGCGCCTATGGCATCCATCAAAGCGTCCACGGGACCAATTAGCATCTCGAAAGCGCGTAATAGAACTTCACCGAGCATCTTTGTGCTGGCCGCCAGAACTGGGTCTTTCATAAGTCTATCGAACATATCCGCGGCAATGCTAGTGATTTTATCTAACGTTGGCTTTACGATGTCTACTCCGATAAAGCCTTGTATGAAATCTTTCAGGTTATTTTGAATGCCCATCAGAGTACGCGCCATTTCTTTAGCAGCCTCTGGAAAGTCTGTGTTAGCCATCTCGATGAATTTCTTCAGAAAGTCTAATACAGGAACACCGCCTTCGAGAGCAAGGTCTCTGAAAGCATTCTTCGTCATACCTGCTTCCTCGGCCATTTGTTTCATGATGTCATCAATAGGGGCAAAGTTACGCGATAAATCTCGGAACTCCTCACCGGACAATTTACCGCGTTGTATCATCTGGCCGAAGTTATAAACCAAACGCCACATGACTTCGGCGGATAACCCCATTCCAGATGTAAAGTTAATCAGAGCAGCCACGAGTTCTTTAGACATATCTGTTGTTAGACTCATGGCTTGTGCCATAGTGTAAACATCTGAAATATCTGCTATGGTGAATGGTGTGGTGATTGCAAGTTTCCGAAGCCAGTCGAATAGACCGGCAGCGGCACCAGTAGTAGCCTTGAATGCCTCTGTCATCGACACGCCGATGTTGCGGGCGTAATCACGTGCCACCAATGATTTCAAGCGTATGTCGAGGGTTTGGAAACTCGCAACAGCCGCAATGACTTCGGATGCCAGGTTCTTGAACATTTGCCCCGCGTTCTGTAACCAGTGGAATAACGCGACTCCTGTGGCAATCTCTAATACATGACCAAGAAATTGCTTTAGGGGTGATAGTAACTGGCCTAACGCCCTTACGACGATGCCTATCACATTCTGCGCCAGGTGTAATAATCCTGTAGCCAGATTCTTTACTACATTCACCCCAAACATCATTGCATTCCAGATACCGCTAAGCACGCCACTTACTGCTTTAGCGGCAAAGCCAAGCGCGCTAAATCCAAGTTGAATTCCAACAAGCGCAATACCGACGCCTGTGCCTGCCGTAGCCAGTCCACTCAAGCCAGGGATCATAGACAGGATTTGTGATAGGAAACTGCCGCCTGCTTTGGCTGCGTCGGCTTGTGCATAGCCTAGTTTGTTTTGAGCTTGTGTAGCATTATTGAGAGCAATAGTCAAACCTTGTTGTGCCATAGCGGTCTTACTAACCGTCTGCTCCCAATTAGACAAAGCTCTTATATAATCCTCAGCGGCTTGTTCCTGCTCATCTAAATCTGTTCCGCGCATCGCTGCATCAAGACGATTATTCGCTTTTACAAGCTGGTCTAATGCCTGTGCCTGTCTTAACTGCGCGTTCATCAAAGCAATATAAGCATTAGATGCACGTTGATTTGCGTTCTGTGCTGTATTTGCCGCCGCTTCAATCCGACGACGAAACTTCTCGGCTGCATCCCCCGTTTTCTCGTATGCTTTCTGCGCTTGACCGAGACCAGAAATGAACGAGGAAAAGCCTCGCAGTAATAGATCAATACCGCTGGTTCTGGTAGCCATTAGCCTCTACCTTTTCCTCGTTTGCGCTGCCTGTCGGCGGCTCTGGCTTTGGCATCCTCGATATGGGTTTCGATCTGACGACTCAGCCCATAGAATGCGATCACTCGTTCCTTAAACCTATTGGAATATACACCTCTCTCCCATTTCCATAGGTCTAATCTGCATCCTACACAAGCCTGCCATTCTTTGAAGGACATGCTGTAGGAGATGCGCGGGTCAACGGCCCCGCGCACTCCCACAGATTGTATCGGCTCATTATTCCGCGTCACTGCGAAAGGATTGCTCCGCTTGCACAATTCCCTCCGCAGTTACTCCTGTACTCTTAGAGATCAGTTCGATGACTTCGGCGCTGGCGGCGATGTATCGCTTGTACAAGAACTCACGCTCTATGGGATCGTCCAGGTCAAATTTTGACAGATCGATCTTATCCAACTTCTGCATGAGTTTGAGCTTACCTAGCCAACCATTGCTCTCTGGTACGCCATTCGGAAGTTCTAGACCGAACATTACCATAGCATCCAGAGCCGCAGACCCACGCCTGCGTGCAGTGTTCGATAGGTCTTGCAGGTAACGGGGGTCAGACGGGTTGCTTTCCTCACGCCCTTTTTCTTCGATGTAGATCATCGGCGGTAAGGGGTCGGGAATGCGAGCGGTCACGTCGTCGATCAAGCCCGCTGATACTGGTACTATCCTTCCGACAGTACCGTCGGCCAGCACAACCTCGGTAACACTGGGTTGTTTTCTGCCTTTTGCCACATCCAATACAGGATTGGCGGAATCTTTCGCCATTCGTGCCTCCTATGATTGTTATCCGGTACCGACTACGATGAACCCGTCTGCGGCGTCGTCTGCCAGGCCCACGCCAACTACGAAGTTGGGGTCGTTTTCACAACCACCAATCGCGTTCACGCGGTCGTTAGCAGAGATCAGGCCAGATACCTCGGGTGTGATTTTCCACGAATACCCGCCATCAAAGGAGCGCAAGATGCGTCCCAACGGCGTAGCCGTGGAATGAGATAGCCAGCCGACGCTATCGGTGGAGAAGAAAATATCTCTAACCGCGCCAGCGCCGCTGCCATAGAACGACTTCTGAGTCCAGGTAATGCCTGCGTCTGCAGTGTAATACAGCAGACCCGTAGAAGTTCCCACGAACCATTCACGCTCTGACTTTATCCATACCGCGGTGAGATTCACAGCGAAACCAACAGGTGATGTCGGCGAAAGGTTCCAGGAAATACCATCAGCGGTGTACAGAATCGCGCCATTATCGCCCACCGCAACCAGGAAAGCGGAGCTAATCCCATGAACTTTCCTGAGTGTGGCTGTGGTAAGTGAGCCGGGTTCCATGACGGTAACGCCAGCAGTCGGATCGAGGCTCTTGTAGATATAGCCTCCATCGCCGACGATGAACGCGATGCCATCTACCACGTAGATGCCATTTGGCCCATGCGCAGCCACGAAGCCGGTTGTTACTTCCGTCCATGTTGGGTCTGAATGCCCATCGAACTCGCTCTTGAGCGCGTAATGTAAACTCACCGATGTCTCAGACACCACTACGATATACTGCGCGATGCAGTCAATAGCAGACGGGTCTTCGGCGACGCCCAGACTTTCGATGTCGTGAGCGTACCAGTTGACTCCCTTATCGATGGAGTAAAGCACGTCCGCGGGAGTGGAAGGCGATCCGCCAGCGGATTTAGTGATGACGAAAATCTTCTGACAACCATCGCTTTGTGCTTCGCACTCACCACAGGAGCGGGTGTCGCAGACTACTACGTCCAGGGCCTCATTGGTGATGATCGTACCGGCTTTGACGCTGTAGCTGATGGGAACGACTTCGTAGAACTTGCCCGCGGAAATGTCAGCGGTTTCGTTCACAGCGGCGTTATCGCCAGATTGCAGTACACCAAGATCGTCAGTATTATAGGTGGACTCCCTGGCGCGTTCCAGGATGATCGCTTTCGAGAACGAGTTGAAGTCGCGCGGATCCTGGCAAGCGCCGAGATGAATTTGAACGTCCAAGTCGCATTTCTGTTGAGCGAGCCTCAACAAGTCGCTCTTGAGATCGAGGGCAAAACGGCCTTCAAGGGTGAACGTAGGACGTTCTTCAGCGCCAACCACTTGCCCGACGTCGATGAAGTCGCCATAGCGAGCGGGATCTGGTTCCTGGATTGGCTCTATATCACCAAAGCCAGCCGAAATGCCAGTTGCACGCAGTTGTGAGTGATAACTTGGCGCGTGAGTGGGACCGGCACGGCCCTCGATCAAAAAGATGCGGGATTGTGAGGCTTGAGCAGGAGTAGACATAGTTCCTCCTATTTCCTCTTGACTTTATTCTGTGATTGTTCTTGGATTTTACGGCTACGCTCCCGCTTTTCCGCCTCGTGGAATATTGCAGAGAAATGCCGTTTTATTACAGTGGCTATTACCATCAGTCCTATCGGGGATGCCTGCACGTCCTTCCAGGTGAATAATCCGTTATCGACAAGGGCATTATTGATTTCCCGTTTTGCATAGTCCCAGTCGATCTCGTTTAGGTCTGGAGGGCCTGCCGGTACTCCACTAGACGCGGCCTCATCGGGGTCTGCGTCTCGGACGAGCATCCGGTGCTTATAGCCTCTGTCATCAGTAAAAATAACGTGTCTCATCGCTTTTACCTGTCTTATTATAGCACGTTTCTCTATACTGTCGCTAAAGATAGAACTTGTGCGGGAGTTAAGGGATACCCGAACAAGACTGAATGAGCAATCCAGCCCTTGAATGGATAGAGGGCGGTATTGTTGTAAGCGCCTATGCAGCAGTCATTGGTATGGAGTGAATTGGCTAACATGGCAACGAGGACGCCAGGGGTGTACTGGGCACCGCCGTTATAATACATATAGACGTGGTTGGCCGCGACAGACCAGGTCATAGCAATGTGCATCCAGCCGGTTGGCGGGCCAGCGGGATAGTATTGGTAGTCATTCCAGTTTGGAGAGACGTCGTGTTTGATGTTATAACAGTTGTTTTGAGTCGAATAGTGGGCATTCATGATGTAATTGTTACTTCCTGCTCCTCCACAGTAAAACATGAAGAAATGGCGTCGAACAACTTCTGTCCAGAAGGCAATGTCCCACACTTTTGCCCACATAGCGATAGACCCTTCGGAATATGGGAACAGAGTTTGCAGGTTGGCGCTGAAACAATTGACCACATCATTTATACCGTCGAAGTAGGGGCAGGTGCGTCCATCTCCAATGCCAGGTTGCCCAAGAATAGGAGTACCAATATAAGCACCATTACAGGAATTGCCCGAAATATCAGCCGCAGTCGGGCCAATAGCTTCCCATAAAGGCCAGTAAGCCACTGGCGTGAGCGCCAAAACTTTTTGATAATATTCCGCAGGTGGTGGTGGCGGCGGCGGTACATAGATTCCTGCTCCTACACTGGCAAATCCTTCACTGAATATCTTTTTCTCTCTCCCAATGGTGATAAAACCATCTGAGCTATCATCTCCAAGTCCAACGCCAATAATGAGATTAGGATCGGCATAACAACCAGCCAGGGCATTGATGCGATCATTCGCAGAAATACTACTACTGGCCTCTGGCGTAACTGTCCAGGAATACCCGCCATCAAAGGAGCGCAAGATGCGTCCCAACGGCGTAGCCGTGGAATGAGATAGCCAGCCGACGCTATCGGTGGAGAAGAAAATATCTTCTACCGAACCCGTACCATATCCGGGGAATGGTTTGAGAATCCAGGTTTGGCCGCCATTTTTGGTATAATAGAGATTGCCAGTGGAAGTGCCCACCAGCCATTCCGTCTCTGATTTTACCCATAGCGCGGTAATATTCACGGCAAAACCTACCGGAGAAGTGGGGGAAAGCAACCACGTACTGCCATCGTTGGTATAAAGAATAGCGCCATTATTACCAACGGCCACGGCAAATGTAGAGCTAATGGCGTGAACCTTCACGAGTTTAGCTGTAGTGAGTGTACCTGAATTTTGGATCATTACACCTTGAGTTGGATTTTCACAAAGATAGATATAGCCGCCATCGCCGACGATGAAAGCCACTCCGTCGATTGAGAATATGCCATTAGGAGCGCCGCCGACTGCGAAGCCTGTGCTTACTTCTGTCCAGACTGGATCCGTATGCCCATCGAATTCTGACTTCAAAGCATAGTGCAAACTTCCAGACGCGTTCGATACCACCACAAGATATTTCCACAGGCAATCTATGGCAGACGGGTCTTCGGCGACGCCCAGACTTTCGATGTCGTGAGCGTACCAGGCTGTGCCCCCATCTGGCGAATAGACCACATCGGCGGGAGTGGAGGGCGATCCACCAGCGGATTTAGTAATGATGAAAATCTTAGAGCACACATCGAGTCCGCTCTCACAATCTCCACAGCCAAAATTGTCACAGATAACAGCATCGACGGCCTCGTTGGTGATAATCGTGCCCGCGTGAGGTTTGTATTGAACAGGCAATATCTCGAACATCTCTACGCCTTCGACTTCGGTGGTTTCATTAACTTCGGCGTTGTCCCTGGCCGCCAGGATACCAATGTCATCTGTGTTATAGCTCGTCAGGCGCGCTTCTTCAAAGATGATAGCCTTCTTGAAGCTGTTAAAGTCACGTGGGTCTTCGCACGTACCTATGTGAATTTGGAGGTCGACTGCACAATGACGCTTTGCTAAACGCCATAGCGCGCTTCTCAGATCGACTGCGAAACGGCCCTGCAAAGCTGTCTTGGGAAGCTCAAGCGCCCCTATTGCATCGCCCGCATGAATGTATTCTCCGGGACCCGCGGGGTTTGGGATCAAGATGGGGTCGATAGACCCAAAGCCCTCGCTAATACCCGTCACGCGCAGGTGTGACATGTAGGCGGGAGCATGATCGGGGGATGCCCGACCTTCGATCAGAAATATACGGGATTGAGAGGCTTGTGCAGGAGTAAGTATGCTCATGGTGTCTCTATACTGTCAGATCAGGCCAGCCTCCGACTTCACTTGGGTCGGTTATCAATGCACCGGTTAGGGCAATCACATGGTTTATGATGCGTGTGTCTGAAACGTCTCTCTTAGGCAGTGTCGCGCCTGCGTTCGCCAGAACATCGGCATAAGCTGTCAGATAATCTGTCAGCCAATCCGGTGCAGGTTGAATGGGGCTGCCAACCAAATCGAAAAAAGCCTCATCCCCAGGATAGATAAGTTCCAATTCATCTATAAGGAGAGTTGGACGATGGGGGCCAATATTGCCGTTCAAATATACGTGTGCTTGAACCTGCGCGTCAAAGGTCTCGATCTCATACGTTGCGACCCAAGTTGGATCGGCTATGAAATAATTGCTCATGATGTCTATATATTGCTCATAAACTGTCTCTCCAATGATGGGGGTGTCGATTGTAACCCATCGGCTGGTGTAGATTACATTGTTCGCAACTCTCGAATAATGATCCGCGCCGTTGTCTACTTTCGGGCAACGATAAGTTGACAATCCAACCAAGTTGTGATGGAAGTCAACGTTGTGCGAAACCAGACCAGACCAGATCGGGCCGTAAGGATGCCCAGCATTGTTCAAGGGTTCGTACAGCAAGCAATAGCGAATAATGATATTTGTTCCATAGCTCCCGAAAAGCTCATCAGTAGACCAGGACAGGCTACAGTATTCGACTAACAAATTGTCGCAATTTACACTCGTGCCAATTGCATCAATGTCATTGCCATTATCGCTGCCTGGACGGATGCGAATATGCCGAATAGTGATATTCTCGGTATCAACGTAGATGCCATATTTTCTGAGACATACGCCTCCATAAGGGGCGCTGCTCCCATCAATAATGTGGCCTGGTTGTGATAATGTAAGAGTTGAAAGCAAGTCGATATTGCCACATATATTGAATTTGATCGTCTTCGGGGACGTCAGGGCCAGCGCAGCGCGCAGACTGCCGGGGCCGCTATCTCCTAAGTTCGTGACATATACAGTATCGCCGACGCCAGGCCAATCTTGTGTGGATACATAAGCGCCTGTTATCGAATAATCCTCAAAAGAGTTATTCGGAGAACTCGTGAGAAAGCCATGATATGTGTTATTAATGATCTCGATATTACTTATGGTCTGCGTTGCTCCAACCTGAACGCCATCGTAGTACATACTTACGTTTGTGCCATCTTTGACTATTCTGAGTGGTTTGTCTACCCCATAAGTTATCGCCGTTGGCGCTATAAGGCTTGTGCGTACACCTGAAACAACTTTTTCCATTGAGATTTTTGTTCCAGCAGCCGTGTTCCTATCAATATAAACTAGAATATAATTCTGGGGATTATTCCTGTCGTCTAGACAAGTAATCAAACCTGCCTGCATATCTGCGGCTATGGTCAACTTGACGCTATGATCGGGATTCTGTGTGTTAGCGTTTCTGGTGCAAAGCATGTCAACAAAAGTCAGTTTATATACCGCAGCGTCGTCGAGGTAAATTGATTTGTTTGCGAATGAAGCTCTTTTGAGATAAAAATAGGCGTTGCTAAGTATTCTGCGTGTGGCGAAATAATTGGCCCAAGTAGAGCCTTGAAGTTGTTGGAGTGTCACTGAATCGGTCAAAACTTGCCATATCGCAGCCGGGGATCCCGACCCCTTGCCCCAATGCGAGAAGTACAGCCAATCTCCAATCGCTGCTAAAGCGGATTGCCTGATTTCCGCGCTGTTATTATTGGCGTCTCCATCCATCCTGGTGCAATATGTACCCCCATGAATGTCTACGCCCTCCTGATTGACTGTACTCGCTCCTGCCACAACCTCTGTCCAATTGGTCAAATCGGTTGGGCTATTCCAATTCTCCATTCCGCCATCGACAAGCAGATTAGGTCCCATCCCAGGATTTCCAACTGCTCTACTAGACACAATCATCCACAGGCCATCGGTATATTGCCAGCCGTTGTCTAGATCGCCATCATAGCGATTGAAACCGTCTGTAAAATATACCGTCGTTGGAATTCTTTTTCCCAATTGTGGAGGCGGTTTAACTGTCATGAGACAAAACCTTTTAAGCGTACTCGAATTCGATGCTGTATCCGACTGTAAGCGCACCGCTCAAATGGAGTTGCAAGGGCGCATTCAGGCCAAGCCACCACAGATCGTCAACGGGGAAATCCATCACTAAGGCATCGCCTTGATTTTGCAAAAGCGCACGCCAGTGAGGGGAAAGATAATCGCATAGCTGCGCAGTCACAGCCGATGGATTCTCGTTCTGGATGATAAAACGATGCACGACAATATGCCTGCTAACTCCAGGCGCAGCGATGATTGTGTTATAGCCTGCAACTGCTGCTGTACCCACAAGATGTTGTTTATTTTCGTTTATTTGAGGAGCCATCATAACCTCTCTGTCTTAGTAAGCGCGACATTATTGGATCAAGGATTTACATTTACTGTCCATCCAGCCGCGACAAGCGTAGCTCTTAAGGCCAAACCAGCCGCGCTTGGAGGGGAGTTGCCCGTTCCTCCTAGCGATACCGTGCACGTAACGCGTCCTGGAACGCCCAGACTGGTTACCAGGTCGGCAAGAATAGCATCGACTGCTGCTTGCGTCAAACTATTAATATAGAAACTCAATTGGGTCAGGTTTGGCTGAGTGGCGAACCCCCCGGCTTCATAGCCACTGAATTGGTTGGCAAAGCCGTACCATTCTTCCAGCGCAACGCAGCCCGCAAAGGATGGAATGGTGCCACTGAATTGGTTTATGCTCCCATTCCATACCTTCAATAGCGTGCAGGTTGTAAAGGACGGTAGAGTGCCGCTGAACTGATTGTTATAGCAATACCAGCGTTGCTCCAACAAAGTACAGGCCGCGAAGCTAGGCAGGGTTCCCGTGAACTGGTTATCGTCACAGCGCCAGTCCTCGAGCAGCGTACAAGCCGCGAATGAGGGCAGCGTTCCACTGAATTGGTTGTTATGTATATCGAAATAATCCAGCAACACACAACCCGCGAAGGAGGGCAGTTCTTCGCTGAACTCATTGCTGCTTGCGTCGAACTCTATTAGATCGACGCAGGTCGTGAAGGATGGCAGCGCTCCGGTGTACTGGCAAGTATCGCCATACCAGATCTTCAGTTTTATACATGCTGCGAACGATGGCAGAGTACCGCTGAATTGGTTTTCCATCCCTTGCCAATTCTCCAATAGCGTGCAGGTCGCGAAACTAGGCAACGTTCCGCTGAATTGGTTGGCCTTTCCGTTCCAATAAACCAGCAGGGTGCAGGCTGCGAAGGAGGGCAACGTGCCGGTAAATTGGTTATAATTCGCTTCCCATCTGGTCAGCTTTATGCACGCCGCGAAAGAGGGGAGTGTTCCGCTGAACTGATTGACATTTGCACGCCAGTCGGTCAACAGTACGCAAGCCGCGAAGCTCGGCAGCGCGCCGCTGAATTGATTAGACTCTGCGCGAAATTGGGTCAACAATGTGCACGTCGCAAAACCAGGCAACGTTCCGCTGAATTGGTTGTTGTGTATATATAATACTCGCAACACTGTATGGGCAGCGAAGCTCGGCAGCGCGCCGCTGAATTGATTGGTGTGTAAATAAAGCCAACCCAATGCCTTCGCCATCGCAAAACTCGGCGGAGATAGTCGGCATACGTCAGCGTTGACATTGAAGCTGGTCAGCTTCAACCAATTCGGGCAACTGAACCTGACAAGTTTCCGACTTCCATCTGCATAGGTATGGCTTAGTCCAGTAGCATGACTCTGTGGTGCAGAACCATCACCCCAATCTACGGTCATCACAGATGCATCGCTAAACGTCCAGGACGGATCAAAAGTCGTGGTATTGTCGGCGTCGGTGTAAATCAATAAAAATCCAACATTTCCTTTTAATATGGGTGGAGGCCTAAAGAGTTTCATTCCAGCCTCTTTTTCGATTATGCGTACTCGAATTCGATGCTATATCCCACTGAAATAGCCGCACTCAGGTGCAGTTGCAGCGGCGAATTCAACCCAAGCCACCACAGATCGTCAACGGGGAAATCCATCACTAAGGCATCGCCTTGATTTTGCAAAAGCGCACGCCAGTGAGGGGAAAGATAATCGCATAGCTGCGCAGTCACGGCGGTCGCGCCTTCGTTCTGGATGATAAAGCGATGCACGACAATATGCCTGCTAACTCCAGGCGCAGCAATGAGCGTATTATAGCCTGCCACAGCCTTCGTTCCTACCAGATATTGTTTGTTCTCGTTTATTTGAGGAGCCATCATAAACCTCTCTCTCTTAGATAACCGCCACATTCCCGCGTTTGTCATCTGCACCCATTAAGACTAAAGCACGCCATGCCTCTACTTCCCCATTCTTCGATCCGAATGAGTTGTTAACCAGGTCGGTGGTAGTGAAGAACATACCACCAGCAGGGGTTGATCTTGCCGCGTCCTGACGTAGATATTCAGCAAGCGATTGTATATTCGAACATCCACAAAATGGCCTTTCGATACGTGCAGTCACCAGATGAGCGATCACACGCGCCAGATCGTAAGGCATTTCCAGATGCGTTCTACCAGCCAGGAATTCACGCGACTGTATACCGGCCCTATAATAGACACGTACATAATCAGGCTCGCGCCCTTTTGTGCTCCAATCTGAATAATTCCACTCGCCCGTATCGGAATCATACTCAGCCGGGATAGGCGCTAACTCTCCCTGATTAGCATCTCGTATACGCAAACAACCGCCCTGTTCTATTGTTGCACAAACCGTACAGCCAGCGCCATTACATACCGCACAATTTGTATAGGCATTCTCCCAGTTGAGATAACAAGAATTGGCAGTGGTATCCACATACTCTCGATAAACGTCTACTGAGGTCACAAAATTTGCCGTAGTGGAAATGTCAACCGCAAAATTGCCACCCTCTACAGGATAGGCTTCCCATAATCCCTCATCGATCAATAGCCAGGAGTCGAAGACCGCGTAGAAGAAACCGCCTGTAATATATTTCCTCCTGGCCTCGCGTATCTCGAATTCAGGATACCCGGCTTGGTCATGCCTGTATATCTTTATCTCAGTTGGATCCGTGAGCGTAGTCGCCAATCCTATTACAGCGGTCTCTGCGACTCCATCCCCATCCTCATCCAGATATTGCAAAGTACCACCGGCAACTGATGCGACTCCGACCAATGATACTGCCCGCTGTCCGGTCTTTACAACTTTTCCCCATTTTGAAGTGACAGACTTTGCCAGGCCGCGAATGTCGCCGCCGCCAGTGAAAAGGTCACGCCTATAATAACGGGGATACATGAGCTTCTCATTGTCGACCCAATGCGGTGCAGGCCAATATCCGAGAACATTCGCAACATCTTGTTCGGCGCGGGCGATCTCTATAGCCAGATCATAACGGCTTACTTTATCATTTGACTGCCAGGCATATTTCTTCCAAACTGAAGCGCAGATGCTTTCAGGAAATACTTTGGGATTTACACTTGGTGCCATAGCTCCCCAGAAATGAGCGGGGGTTATGCCCATGATCTTTGCGAATCTATCTACAGATAGAAGCGTGTATGGGAATGGCTGTACTAGGGTCTCCGAAGGGAACGAAGGAGTCCCATCTGTTATTGGAGTTCCAAATCCTGTACCAGAGCTAGGCATAAAACACTCCTTAGCTTACAATTTCCGTGTCTGGATTTGTGAAACTAAAATCGCCTTTTTTAAGCCAGAAAAAATATGTGCCTGCATCAAGCCAGGGTTTGTTATTGTTTAAGTCGCGTGCAACTCCAAACACATCCGTCTCGCCTTTCCAAACAATATTTGCCATTAGAGCATCGGTAGCGATCCAGACCTCTACACCTTCTATCGGCAGACCAGTCGCGGTATCTGTTACTACATAAGTATACTCTATAGCACCCGCAGGAAAGAAATTTGCTATCTGAAAATGGAGAGGGAGAACAGCCACTATCCCGCCTACAGTCGCGTGGATGCGAATACAATAGGACTTACCGGCCTCAAAACCATTGACAGCCGATAACGTTATTTTCTTCTCATAAAATCCATCTGTGTTGACAGGATCGAAAAGAATCATAGTTCCCGTAAGTATGGGAACAACAGTATCATCCTCATAAATCCTATAAGTAAGATCGAAATCGGCATCTTGGGCAGTCCCAGAAAACGGATTATGAGTGTTACAAGTAAATGTAAGTAAATCGTCAATCCACCATGCGCCTAGATACATACCTACCTCACAATCAACTCACCAAATATCGGGTAAAGACTCCCAATTAAAATTCTCATTCCCGCATATAAATTACCAGCTGCATTCTTTCCTCGTATTCGTACAACGTGATTTCCTGTCCTCAGCGCCGTATAGGTTAACACATAGTCGTGCTGAACAAGATCATCAGCCATGACCTGCTCTGCTCCGACCGCATACCCGTCGAATGGATCATACGCCTCGTCAAATATCTGCACTCTTGGAGTTTCGGTCATCCCATTAACATCTTTTTGCATAGAGACATTCGCCCAAATGGGTTTGCCTGCTTCGGCATAGATTACTCTATCTAAGAATACCGGTGTAGCATTGTTCTCGAAGATATACTTCCTGGTTGCGCCAATAGCGAAATTTGGTTCTATGCCGCTGCGGTCGGTGATTCTGCCTGCGTACATCCAGGCTTTCAGCGCGCCAGGGGCGCCGCCGATGTCCCGGATGACGATCTGTGCCCGGCCATTCGGAGGATTGAGGCCCTCGACGTTGTTATTGAAGGCAGCCACTTGCGTTGTACTGTTGAGAGACGCTGCATAACCATCGAACACGCACAATCCATACATATCTCTAGTATTACCAGACATCACTATACCCGGCCATTGAAAATGCCCGCTGCCGGAGTTGACGCCTTGGGAGCACCCGGAGATAACGCCCCCGCTGAACGTATGCCCGCTGCCGGAGTTGACGCCTTGGGAGCACCCGGAGATAACGCCCCCGCTGAACGTATGCCCGCTGCCGGAGTAGACGCCTAGGGCGCACCCGGAGATCGCACCCCCGCTGAACGTATGCCCGCTGCCGGAGTTGACGCCGTAGGTGCACCCGGAGATCGCACCCCCGCTGAACGTATGCCCGCTGCCGGAGTTGACGCCGTAGGTGCACCCGGAGATCACGCCTCCGCTGAACACAGAATTTGTGGCATCTTGTACTCC
>Ga0209728_1000091_pt1 | contig 82601 bp, 131 predicted proteins | sample RifGroD1_FD_183997 | JGI IMG/M metagenome (GOLD analysis project Ga0209728, IMG submission 183997) | Groundwater microbial communities from Rifle, Colorado, USA - Groundwater D1 (SPAdes) (version 2) | ecosystem: Environmental > Aquatic > Deep subsurface > Groundwater | place: Rifle, Colorado... | reverse complement strand
GTCCCCTCGACTAATTAAATTTGAGGTTACCGGGGGGAGGTACGAGATAATCGAACGCCGCACTTTCGATTTTACCAAACATTTTATTGTCGATAATTCCGTATTTGAGTAACCACTTAATTTTATCCACATCAGGCATCCTTTTAAGCTTACTTGAGAACACTATGCTCTTAAATAGATCAAGGTCCTTAGTCTCTGCCCTATGAATAAAGACACGCTTCAGCAGTGTAAATGACCCAGTTATAAACGGCACAATGTGCGCCATTACTTTCTTGCCAACGTAATACTCGTTAAAGTTAATAACATCACGCCATGATACCTTAATGTTCGCAGCATCATATTGCATTGGCGTTATCGGCTCAGGCCCGAATGGTGTATTAAGAAACGACAAGACAACCTTATTCCTTATATTCCTGTCAACTTCCTTGAGTATTTCCTTACACCTCTCCATGTCTTCAATGATTGACTCCTTGGTTTCCCATGGATATCCAATAATCTGAAAGACTTTTATGTTAAGTGCTCCACTGATATCTCTATTGCCAAGATCTATCAGCTTAGCGACGATTGCCTTGTCCGTCACCGGCTTACACACAATCTTGCGGGTTGAGTCTGACCAACCATCCCACGCGGTAGTATAGCGGCCAGCTCTTATTGGATCTAATGCACTCCAATCTGATTCTATCGACGCTATCTTACTACCTGGGTTATATATTGTATTACTGTGTATTTGTCGCCTTATATGTGTGTATTGGCAATACCTGCAGTTATTTCTGCAACCAACTCCACTCTCGCCGCCTACTAAGTATTGAACCTGACGAATTGTATACTTATTCTCGATCTCTGGATCATCTTTTTTTCTCCATACATTGTCAAACCTCTTCCCTTCAAAGATTTCATTTATCTGGCCTTCCGCTCTACCGAAAACAGCGATGTCGATGTACGGTGTGATTAGCTTAATATTACAAACCCCAAAGCCGCCAACAATAATCTTGGCCCTAATGTCTGCTGGTGCATACTTTTCAAAGGTGTATATTAAGTTTTCTACGTCCATGACGCTCATTAATGACACCAGAATGTATTCGTAGTCGTTGATCTGCTTAGCCTCGCAATATTCATAAGGCTCATTCAATTCTTTCAGTATTGCATTAAGTCCCATGTTTTGCATGTTGACCATTGGGATACCCTTTGTATTTCCTCGGTCTGTAAACTTATGAAGGTTTAAGACGCCAATTCTTGCTGCAGTCCGTTTTATTAAGTTGGGAGTCAAATCGAAAAACGGAAGAGTTAAGTCGTTCACCTTTTTGGCAACTGAATGCTTTACGTCTCGCTTTTTCTTGCAGCTCCTACACAGACCCCTGGTTCCATCCTTACTAACATTAAGCCTTGTGAATTCGTTGTCTGGTTTTTCGTCCTTGCAGGTGCCGCATATCATCTAGTATCACTCCGTATAATCTGTAAGGATTTATCGCTTGATTGGATATCCTTCCGGATAATCCCTCTGTAATACTCTCATACCTAGAATCTGTTGGCATTGATGTATACCATTTACAAAGTCCGGCCTGTCAGAAGTATGTGTAACTTCAAGCTTCACAAACTCATTCCATGCCGTTACGAGTGCGTCCGCGACCTTGCCTTCTTGCTCGGTCAATCCGTCTTTGCGCATCGGCCTACACCCCCTTATACCTCTACTACAAGCTTCCCTGTCTCCTTGTCTATCAGGATTATCTTTGATACCGGATTATGTTTCACTAGCACGCCATCGCATATCTGTTCGTGAACATCTGTCTTTATCCCGCCGATCGCCTTATCATCCATAAGTGCATCAATAACAACTATCACTAAAAGATTAATCATAATAATCCGTCTCCCTTACGTAGTATATTGCTTAAACCACTTCCCTGTTTCCGCTAGTCGTCTATATCAACAACATAACCGGTCATGGCGTTGAATAATCGAATGGGTATCAGTCCCCTGTATAGGTTTGCAATGTCTTTAATAAGTTGTTCTTTATAACATTTATAAGCATAGAACGCTTCCTCTGGTGTATCGAAGTAGCCTAAGTATTTTGTTCCGCACGTACAGTTATTACAAGACGCCTGATATTTATTAAGGGCCTTATAATAATTCACTCCGATTGGGTATCTGCCTCTCACTGCATTACGCTTGACAAACAATATGTTTATATCACTCGGCACAAATACGCAAGTTTCAGGCGAATATACTTTATTGCCTTTGAAAATTATATCCTTGTCAAGGCACATGGCCTTACTACTTATTTGATAATAATTATCATCATACCATCTTGCGAAGTTCTGAAAATTTAACCACTCGTCACAAACCTCACAACCTAGGTAAGAAGGTGTTCGCGATTGAAATTTAGGAGAATAACATCTGCACATCATCGAATTCCATGCAACGCTTTGTGGAGTTTGCTTGTCGTTAATACTACTTTTGTATTTTCCCTCTCCTATGTATCCATGTCCGTATACGGTTTTATCGTACGGGTTTTTAACTCCGCCTTTCCTAAAGCTTTTATATTCGCAGGTCGTCGTGTATCCATTATCAAATCTTACCGTTACATCATGCGCGTTGTCGTATTTAATAATTTGCATTACACTCCCCGCATAGTTGACACCAGTTTCCCCAGTTCTTTCGTTCATGAGGTTTGTATGAAAGCATCCCATAGTAAATTACCACCTCTCGTAATCCACCTTAATAATAAAAAAAGCACCAGAAACCGTAAGACTTCGGTGTTCGCTCCGTCGAACTATCCAGCGCTTTTCTAGCAAAATTATGAAGTATATCCTTCGAACCATCGGGTTATATATCCGCGCCACTCAACTCCTTGATTCTTTCTTTCGTCATCGACTTTTAATCGTCGCAAGCACTCATCCTTACTCACATAGCAGAAGACTAACTCAGCGCCAAGATCATTCGCCAACTTCTCCCTCTTATACTTATCCGCATAACCGCCAATAATCCAGGCATTTGACCACTTGCCATACCTCGTTTTAATGTTGTCTAGCAATAAACCATGAATCCCTCGAACATTACCAAGCAAGCTGTCTGGCTTATCGTAACTCGGCAGCATTGACACAGCCTGATATAACCTATCCATGTCAACTACTAGATCACCGCGTTGCACACGTTGCTGCACGAACTCTTGCTTACCTGCCATCGGTGGTCCGTACACAATATAAACGTTCCTACCCATTGGTTTATGACCGAAGCGTTTATGGATAACGTTGTGACAATCAAAACAGACGAGATCCACATTGTCAGGATTAAGGGAGATCATCGCATCATGGACATTCTCAGGCGTTAACTCCGTTTTATGATGACCGATAATCTCTCTGGGCTTAGCCATAATCTTGCCACATTCTTGGCACATTGGTCCGCGTTCAGCAATCAGGCCTAACCTGAAGTTTACCCACGCATCAGAAACATAGAATGTATGTAGGATTGCATGTCTAGTCACGTCATCACCACGCCTTCGTATCCGGATGAAGCTCTTTCATCTCAAAGAATAACTTGATTGCCTGTATATTTCCGCGCTTGCATTGGTTAATCAAAGCCCTCCATACCTCTGCCAATTCAGCGTTTGTATATTGGTCTATCTGCGAATTAACATAGTCGACATACCGTTTATCCTTCATCCATTTCCAAAGGGTTTTCATGGTAATGCCAACTTCTTTACATTTATCTTGCTTTGTCCTTCTGTCCTCTGGATTTAAAAGTAACTCTGCCATTTTGATCTGTTTTGCATGTGGTACCCATTCATTACTTTTTCTTACCTTTGGGCTTGGATTTTTTTCCACCATCACCACCCGCTTTTACTTCTGCTAGGATGTCTGGGACTTCTTGGTCAAATCCGTTCCACTCAATGCCGAATCTTTCTAGGATATCTCTGAAATCTTCAACGTCGTGGTTCTCGATCCGGAAGCCTTTTTCACCGATTCCTATGTGTCGCAACTCATGCAACATTAGAATCTTCTTCTGGTTCTCTGTCATATGATAAATATTGGGTTCATAGAAGGTTACGACAAAATCAAAAGGAAGGTACGCAGTATATACTCCATTGACCTTCCTGCAATCTGCGTTGATCTGTCTTCCCTTATCCTTCTTTGCCTCGAAGCTTCGCACGTATCCAATCTTTGCTTCATAGTCTCGGATGACGTGCAACTCTGGCATAGCGCTTATTATTTTTTCACCTAACACCCTTAGGTCATCTGCCACTTCATAATCTGCTAAGCTTAGTTCTTTCCTAAGGTCTTTTATTATTTTTGTCTTCTCTTCTGTTTTTAGGTCGTCGTAAAGCTTTAGTAGGGATCTCAGCGGTACACACGGGATATCACAACCCATGCCGCACTTTTCGCATATTAATCTGTCTGCCACAGAGCAACTATCCCTTCAAGATGATCTTGCTCGCATATTCCATCCTGATCGCCTCAGGAATGCGTTCGTCCGCGATTAACTCACCAATAACGCAGAGGATTCGCTTGAATTGATTTAATCCCTTCATCTCCACACTCAAGGTTAATCCTCGTGGCTTAGCCCCATGCTCACCAACAGGTTCAAGCCTACCCTTGCATACAGGGCAACGCGTGCCATCTTTTAGGTTTTCATCACCGTCAACCGATTGTCCGCAATTTGTGCACTCCCAAGCTATGATCTTCATGCGTCACCCTCCTCACATCGGTCCTGTTATCCCTCGATTCCCCCGCATCATCCGATCAATCGCATCGAACTTAGCGCTCTCCTCGTACAACTCATCCAGCAGATTCTTAACCTTGCACGCCTTACCGTTCCAGTTGTTACAGTAAGTGCAATTATCTTTAGCTCCAATTCCTTTGGGCTCAAACCCTACACATTCGGTTGCCAATGAAATCACCGCCTTGGATTTTAAAATCAGATCTGAATACCTCATACCCCTTCATGTCGTAATACTTTCCATCCTGCAATTTGACCGTCTCCCTATGAACCCCAGTAACACTACCACCATATTTTGCGATAACCCTGTCGTATAGTTTTTCGGCCGGGTTACCGATAACGACGGTCCATTCAATCTTCCTGAAGTTAAACTTAAATAATAGGTCTAAAACGAATTGCCGTAAGTCTTTGGCGAATACGGCGTTAGCGTTATGAAAGTTCACAACTCCTAGAGATGACACCTTTTCTGCCGATCTATCAACGTTTGCCTTCATGAACCCTATTACATTACCTTGGGAATCGACGCTTACCATTTCAATAGAATTCCATGAATCTGAGTTAAGCTTAAATTCATAGCTCCAATAAGCATCGCAATTGTAGAACATGTATTTATTTCGAAATATAATCTCGTTGTACTTCTGCTGTAGTTTTTCCTTGTATGCAAATGCTGGTTTCAGCATCGAATCACCGCCTTATGGGCATAGAAAAAGCGCCCCTTTTCGGAACGCCTTTAATTACAACCTCTCACACTACTATCTTACCACGGATTTCACCAAATAAAGGTTCAACTTAGGTCCAAATTAGGTCCATAAATTCATGCTATTCCCACCAAGACCTCATTTCTTCAAAACTAACCTGATCTCGAGAGCAAAAACCAAACGCGACTGCAGAGTCAAAAACAATCATATCCCTAATACGTCGATAGGTACTTTTTGGCATGTGTAATTCAAAATATAAATCTTTATCCTTTTTGTATCTTTCGAGGTATCTTAACCTTATTAGCTTTTGCTGCTCCTTACCAAATGAGTTAAAAATAATTTCGAACTCTTTAAGCTTAAGCCTCTGCTCGACAATTTCCCTTTCAATCTGTATTCGTTTTGACGCATTGGATCCTGTCTGGTCACCTGTTATTCCAATGGAGCGTCCAGGGCTTAGACTTATTTGGGCCGTATTGCTTGGAAATTGTGTTTCATATCGCGCCACAAGTATATCCAGATAAATTTTATCTTCCCGGTAAGAATGGAAACGTCTTACCGTTTTTTCGTACCACTCAGGTCGCTCGCGTTTCTTTTTTTCTTCAACGACTTCAGTTTCATCCAAGCCCTTTACCTCCTTTATTCACTTTTAAATCCACACAAGGACTTATTCTCCCTTCTTTCTCTCGCCGATTTTGTTATAAATATCAGCGATGATAACCCCTGTCCTTGTTAGATCAGCGTCGTCTTGGATAAGATTATGTTGGTTTAACTTTGCGAGTTGCTTCCGTGAAACAAGGATGAGATTGCTAGGTTCAAAATTTCGGTTGTTCCTATCCCCGAAAATTACTACGTGTCCATTTGGCACTGGGCCATTTACGGACTCCCAAACTGATACATGCTTAGTTTTCCACTCGCCTGGATCAGCTACCTTAATTTCTATATTACCGTCACCGTTTAACCTTTCCGTTCCAACAGGTAAGCAATTCCACGTCTTGTTACCTTTTTTGAATTGAGTAGGGGCCCATCCGTCGACACCTTTCCTGCCTTTATTAAGCGGTATGTTCCCTGGTTTAAAACCCCCATCCAAACCATTAGTCAATTTATGATTTCTTGAAAATGCTCTTATTTGATTTAATCTTAATTCTAGGCTGAAGCGCTTGTTGAATATTTCGGTCAAATCTCTATAGCTAAGGCCTACTACATTCTCTTCAATGAAGGAAACCTGTTCTGGCGTATAGTGATGCATACCTTAACCCCCAAGCAATTCAAGTAATCTCCCTTTAGACTTTGTATCGCTTGCTCTCATGTCACCGTCATTTATAGCCAAACTTGCCTTTAGCACTAGCGTCCCGTTCGCAATAACTTGTGTTGCGATATCAGAAATTGATTTTGCTCTACCGATTTCTTCTTGCAGGTCTTCCCCTTTAAGTTCTTCGTCTCCTAAGCGCTCTAGTTGGGCGAATAAATGGTTGTTTAGATCACCCAATGAATTTTTCATGCGTTATCCCTCCCGCTTCGGCCTTGGCAGATACTCAACCAACTCCACCGACCCCTTCATTGTGAGAAGCCACTCTGTGAATTGGTTAACTGTTAACTCGTCGCAACATTCATCCTGACCGTGGTAGAGATTCGCTTGATCCTGAAGTATGAAAATTAGATCCGCTAAATCTCGATATTTTACTTCGGTTAGAACTTTGCCCTTCGCGACATCATCCAGTGTTTTAGTATCGTTAACTTTCGGCATCTTCGCAACTCCCTTCGTTATCCAGTACTACATCCCCAGGACTAACCCCGTCCAGATTCCTCCGGCTCTCTCTTGTCCTCCATCGACATCTCGGTCGACGCATCAAGGGTAAACAGCAGACCTTTCGGTAGTTGTTACGGTTTTTATGCCAGGCTCGTTGCCGGTCTAGGAGGTTTAATCCTTTTGGGTCAATCGTGTCAAGGTAAATATCCGAAATCTTCGACATCATCTCTTTGAACTTTGGCTGCGTGACGATATTCATTATGGCAATTGCAAGTTCTTCGCAACGTTCTCGGCAAATACAAAGCAACTCCCTAGCCGCCTCACTGACTCCACCCATATCACACGATATAATAATCCGCATCGATGCATCCAATAACTCTATCTCCTTCCATTACCCCCCGATATTGAACCTCTTGCAAGCCCTTCTGAACGTGTACTCTTCCCCGGTCATTAGTTCATAGTAACGTTTATTTGTGAGATAAACTTCAGGCAATAGGCCGGTTGACTTATCCTTCGACGTATCCCATGCCACTAGGTTTCTGGCGATAATTTCAGCCAATCTCTCATGCATATTGAATCTCTTAACAACCTCATCTTTGATCTTTTTGTCATGGTCATGATGGGCAATGTCTGGCTTAATTGGGTCATTCGGTCCAATTGTCTGAGAAATGTTGAAATCCAAGGAATAGTCCATTAGGTATGATCCTTTTCCATTGTCTGCATTCTCTATTTTCATCCGCCTTATCTCCTTCCATTCGCCTTAAACCAAGCTTTCCCCAACCTGTCGAGCATGTCAGCGCTCTTGATCTCCTTACCCGTCCTCTGCTTCCATGCGTCGCAAGTATGCAATCCATCCCCGATAGGTCGAGGAACACTGACTGTATACCTCTCACCATCGTATGTTACGGTCTTCATCGTCACACCTTCTTTTGGCTGTTTACATCGGGCATAGGGATATATTTATCCCATAGGATTTTCAGCCGGCGTTTGATTTCTTCGTTGCTCATTTCGGTGTCTCAGAGGCTTCATTCAGTTGCTTGCCCATGCTAAACAACAACTCCCAAAAGTGATGATATTCACCTTTGTTGGCGTAACCAGCACCAACCGTGTATGTCCTTGGATTGGTAAGGTTGTGGCCTTGGTACTCGAGATACTTCTTTGCTTCGTCGAGAATGAAGAACACGGCCACCGTCCTGTATTCGTAACAGGTATTTACTTTGTTATAAGACTTTTCATCAATCCCATAAGCTTCTAAGTAATCATCTTTATCCGTGATTATTTGTTCATCCCCATTAACGCCGATGAATTCTTTTGCTCGATACGCTTCCTCATAGCTAACTATTTCAATAGGACATTCGCTCGAACAGTTATCCCAGAAACCTTTTACTAGATCTTGAGCTGATTCGTATTCCTTGTAATCATCATCCGTAACGACATATTTTACCCTGTCAGGATTGTCATAATCAGGATCGACAACTCGCTCGCCTTGAGTTTGAACAAAATGCAAAGGATTGTGGGTACCCACGTTATCTCGGCTACCTTCGAACTGTTTTGATGCAAACAGTTTCAGGAACTTCTCTTGCTCGTCAGTCAAACTAACGGTAATTTCAGCCATCTACTTCAATCCTCCAATCTCGATAAACCGACAATCCCCGGTATAGACATATTTGCAGTCTTTCTTGGCTTTGCAGTCATTGCATACACAAGCTTGTCCCTTGCAGGAGGTTAGGCACTTACAAGGTGGCATTAGGATGGACCTCCTTGGGCTTAAAGAACTTGCATGGCTTATGATCTAGATAACTGTAATTCTTTTGCTTTCTCCAAGTCCCTTCGTCACGGTCGCACGTATGATTAAGTATTGCGTAACCAAGATTATCCTGAACATTACCTTGATGCTGACACGAATCACATGTTGGCGAGTAAACGAAGGTTCCTTTTTGGTTGATAAATTTAATTGAGTGACGAATATTACTGCCCTGCGTAGTTACTGCAATAAACGATTTTTCAGGCGTTGCCGTTCTTGCCATTCACCTTACCTCCCAAGATCAACTTCAGAGTATGCGCTAAATCCTTAACTACACACATCCCGGTACTAGATACCCACCAAGCGCACCCTTCCTCTTTACACGGAATAGATCCGCCGCTAATCATTGAGAGTGCACATGCCTTTCGAATTGGCATTTTAGCCAGTATTTCTTTCACCTTTTCTTGGTTTATTGGCGTTCGGTTAGGTTCTTTTATCACAAAGCACCCCTTGCTTAGGCTTGATTACCTCAAGCCGTTTCAGCTCAAACTCGTCATTCTCTACCAGGTCAGCCAACAGTCTGAGAGTTGATACTAATCCAGACTTATCCACGATTACAGCATCGTTGCGTTTGCCGAGTATTAATCCCTTGTCTTGGTCGGTGCAATAACTGCCGTTTATGGCTAACATATTTTTCATTTCGCTACCTCGTTTTTCCAGTCATTATCCATCGACATAATAAATTTAATCGCCATGGCCGCTACCTGCACAGCCTCTGCTCGCATGTTTCTCACATCACGGTTACACTTTTTCTTCTTGATTTCATCCCAAAGTTCATCTAACTCTTCAAGAATGATAGCGTATCCGTGGTGGGCAGATGTAAATAAAGAATGGACTTCTATGGCTTTCTGGAGTTCTTCGACAACTTCTAAAACGACTTTTTCGCCATCACCCACGATTTCTCCTAATGACATAATCACGTAGCCTGGCGAGCAATACACCTTATCGTCAAGGATATATGTGATCTTTTTAGTTATCTCATCGCCGCTATATTGTTCGCTGTGCGGCAACCACTCCTGCAAAACTGCCGTATCTCCAACTTGATAATCGCGGTCGTTAAACCTCACTTCGAATATTTTCGCGCCCGATTTTACGTCTTGAAAAAATTCAGGCGTTGTTTTTAGATAATGTGTTTTCATTTACTTCCTCCCCACCCAATCATCATGACAAACATTTTCATCACCTAAAACGAGCGCTCTGTGACAATTAACACAAAACTCTGCCACTCTTGACCATGACTTACCTGATAACCCTGAGAACTCCGGCAAACTTACGCTGTGTTGCAGTTGGTATGAACCGACGAATAACTTTATTTGCTCATCACTCGGATTACCTAACCACAACTTAAGGTTAAATCTACGCTCTAACGCTCCGTCGATTGCTTCCTGTAAGTTTGTAGCCCCGATGATTATACTTCCTTCGGGTATACGGTCTAAGTTGGTAAGTAAGGTATTAACAATTGAATTGCGTTCCCTGTCTGCGTTTTCAGCTCCAACAGTCCTTTGTGATCCTAAGCAATCCAGCTCATCTAGAAATATCAGGCAATTATTAAACTTAGCGTATTCAAAAATTCTTCCTAACCTAGATGATGTCTCCCCAAGATGTCCTTCGATTGTCTCGTGAAGCTTGATCGAAAGGAATGGTAATTCAAGCTCATTCGCCAACGCTTCGGCTAGTGATGTTTTTCCGTTACCTGGTGGTCCGGCGAGTAGGATTCTGTTACGCGGTGCTAGTCCGGCATCTTCAAGGGCCTCTATATTTATCCTATCCAGTAAAAACGACTGAATAGCACCAAATACTTCCTTATCAAGATATAACTCACTAAGCAAAAATCTCGGTTCCTCTGCCCATACAAGTTTTTGGACGTTACTTGGTAATTCAATAAGTTTAGCGTCTGTCCAGTTAATCAAGGCTTGTTCTAGTTTTTTTGCCGATTGTTCTCGCCCGCTCTGACGTTCTTGCTCAGCCATTTTTCCCACAAAATCTCTGGCCTGTGTGTAAAATTTGTTTCCAATCATTCGTACCAAATAGGCTACATCATCTACTTTTGGCATGCGCGTCCTCCAGTCTCTAAATACTTTCCCATCCAAACTTCCTTGTGGCCTCATTCCCATTCGGCATAGTTTTTATTGATATTAATAACTCTTGCGTTCCTTGGTCCTGGCCGGATCGTCTCTGTTAGAATTCTCCTTTCAAAAAGTTTCTTCATTTCCTGCCGGAGGTGTCTCTTGCTATAGCCTGTGATTTCCGACATTGTATCGGAAGACATCTCTCTTGAGGCGTTGTTATAATTATTTACGAATACGCTCCACAACATCTTCCACTGTGTTCCGTTCATGGTTAGGTTCGATATTGCAATCATTAGGTCTTTTGGTATTTCGTATTTTTCGGTCGGGATTGGTTCCTTTGTTAAAACCAATCCTCTTCTCTGAAATTCATTCATACTTTCTTCCCACCATTTCAAGCCTTAAGGTACCCCTCAATAACTTCCTTTGCCTCAATCCATCCATAACAAACTTTTGCGCAATACCCTTGACACTCAACTTCCCACAACCACCATTCTTGTGCAGTGCTAAGTTTTCCACCTTTGACTTTCAATTCGATATATAACCCATGAAACCCGCCCCGAGCAACCGGCAGGAAGATATCGCTCACTCCTGCCAATGCTCCCTCCCGTTTCAATCTCGCCGCTTCTATGACGTTTCTCTTTCCTCCGTTTGGGATTGAGTGGAGAAGTGCGAGTTCAGGGTGTTTATTTCGCATCCATTCCGCCCACTGGAATAGAGCAATTTGGTGGTCCGATTCTTCATGATTCATCAAGTTCTACTCCTACGAGATCAGTTACACCAAGACAACCGTTTGCGCATGTATGAATTCCTAGCATTTTAGGAACCATAGGTCCCCAATCTTCGGGAGTTGGTGTATTGAGAACCGTGCAGATAAGAGCCGTATTTCCACAAGGGGCATGATCTGATTCTTCTAGTTCTCCACAAAGTCTGCATCTGTAAATTAACGTTCCGCCCGTCATATTTCTCCTTCTTCGTCCTCGACATGTTTTATCTACGCAACTACCTTCCTTCCGCATTCCGGGCAATAGTTTACTTTGTTATCCTCGGGACCTCCGTCGGTAAATGTCCAATTAGCAGGACATTTGGAGCAATTCCACGTTTCATCATCTTCTTCGATGTACTCGCAGGTTCTTCCGGTAATCTCTTCCGGGCTTAATCCCGTCGCCTCGTATTGTCCTAGCCTATGTCTGAGTTCGGCATGACCGACAGCCATATGATAGAGCAGGGCTATAGGGCAAGCGCAATCCATACCTTCTCCAAATTCTTCGGCTGATGTGTCGGAAGTAAATTCACATTTCTCTTGGCATTCCTTCTGACAGTATTCAACCAGGCTGATATTTCCTTTTCCATCAAAGTCGCGAAGATATACTTCCTTGTTTGCGTCAATGCCTGTCATGTTGTGAAGGTTTTGGTAATTACCTTCAGGGGTTTCGGTTACTAATGGTTTTAGTTTGCTCATTGTGCCACCTCCGTTAATTCTGGATTTCCCCACCGATTCCCAATAACTTCGATATTTCTGAAGATGTTTTGGAATTCAGACCAATTCCAGTTTCCAAACCAAAAAATGCCGTTCCGATGCTTTATTTCATGGGTAAAAGGAGTTTCATTATGCTTCCAAGCTTTGACGATATCTCCCGCGTATACCTCCTGACCTTCGGGATATTCCTCGGTTCGCTTGGAGTCTTTGAGGCCTGTAAATTGCATAACTTCACATTTGCTCAAGAAAACGCTACCTTCGGTGAGAGGAAAGAACATTCCGTATCTATCTGGTCCATCAGCTATAATCATGCCGTTCGCGAAGTGACGCATTTTCTTTACGCTTGAATACCAAGCCCGAAACTTGATTTCACCGTTTTCCATCAATTCCAACTCCTCTCCTAAGCTTTTTGCTTTGCGCTCTGCTTTTTAGCGTCGATCTTCGGTTTCGGCTTCGGCTTAGGACTTGGTTTAACCTCAGTTTTTGGTTTTGCAACCTCAACCCCAGGCTTGACCTTGGACTTCTTTTTCTCTCCCCAATCGTCCATGTCCAGAACCTCATCGGCGAACCAGCCCATTTCATCATCGTCTTCCTGCTCAACTGGTTGTGGTACGGGTTGGACATGATTAGATCCACAACCAGTAAGTATAAACACCGAGATGGCTAATAATGCGATCAACTTTCTCGTATTCACTCCTCCTTAATTTACCGTTTATCTACTTCCTGTCGACAAGTCTCAACTTCTGCTTCTTTGGCGGCAGCTCTCCGTTTTCATCCGACCAGTACCAAATATCTGCCCAAAAACTAACTCCTTGTAATCCTTTGGCGTTTTTATTCCACTCGACCTTAATAATCTTCACGATGGTTTGGGTTTTACTAATTCCATCCAATGTCCAATCGGTATTCGGCTTCCCTATTTCCGGAATATCTACATGGAGTGGAATGTCGAATCTAATGTTATCGATGTATTTTCTAACTCCGCGAGGATCGCGTTCATAGATTAAACACGGAATAGAGCCGTCTTTTCCATAACATTTTCCATCGTGCTGGATATTCTTTAGACATGCGTTGCATTCATCCCAACTCATCAATTTTCAACTCCCCAGAATGGGACTGTTGCGATATTTTAGCTCAAAATAAAGTATTTGATCTAATAACCATCTCGTCAAACCTATCTTTCAAGTACTCGATCGTTATTTTTGGCTTAGTGATATTAAAGACTTTGTGCGCTTCCGCTTTAAACTTTGCAATCCACCACGCTTCAATGCTGTTCAGATAATCTTGATTTGCAGTATCTCCGGATGATTTATTACGACTTATCTCAGCCAAGACACTAAAGGTTAAATCTTTAATATCGCCCTTTCCGCCATCTTTGATATGTTCCTGCCACCTAAAGAACGGCATAAACCTCGTTTGGCCGATGTAGTAAGTATTTTCTGAGCGATTATAAATGAGGTAGATGTAACCATAGATATTTCCGTTACTACCCGCTTCTTTAAGTTGGAATTCTCCTTCGCTAAAAGGACTAATCGCATTGTCGGAATGTCTCTTGCATTCATAGGAGCAGAAATGAGCAAATTCCTTCTCGTCTCCTTCACCCACTCCTCCTATATGGCTTTTTGGAAATCCCGACATCTTTCCTTTAATCGGTTTGTGGCAATCATGCCAGAAGCAATATGTGTCCAATGCGACATAGAATCTGTCATAGAAAAACTTGTTGCTATCCATAACGATTGCGTAAATTCCATCTTTCTTCTTTGGTTTTGCAAACGATAAGGTTTTGGATGATTCTCCGCAATAACGTTCTTTCGCAATCCTTTTAACTTCGTCTCTTCCACCATCAATATCTTTGAGGTAAAACTCGTCGAGCATTACACCTTTGTTATAAGTTTCATTCTCGTAATTTGAATCCCGTTCATAAACATAAGGGTAATCAACTTTCGTAGTGGATATTTTATTTATTTCGACCACTCCTTTTTTAGCAATTAAATGTGGTTTTAGTCGAAACCAAGTGTACCGATTGGTGGTTTTTTCTTAACATATTGACCTTTGAGAACTTTTGCACGGATGGTCTCAAAATTGCTTCGCCTACCAGTTCTAACTAAATCTTTGGTCGGTCTGTTAAGACTTTCAGTAAGAGCATTTGAATATCTTTCTTCGGGAAATCTGAAGTAATTAATTATCTCTTTCTTGCACCTGTTTACCTTGTTCTTCAGCTTCACAAAGTGCTTTAAGTCTTTTGGAACACTCTCTTCCCAGTACCAAAACAGTTCATTAGCCTCTATGTCATTCGTAGCCTTGTATACATCCCTTAAGTCCTCTTTCAGCCAATATCCAGTCTTTAACAAAGGGTATCTCAGGAAACAAATGTCTCTTAAGCCAATTTGTTTTTCGACTAACTTCTCTTTGCCCATAAAAAGGATTTTCCTCATGCCCCATAGGTACTCCTTATCCTCTTTAGTGGCTTTACGTTTGATGGCATTAAAGTACAACGAAAGGACCCTACTGACCGCTTGGATTACATGAAACCTATCAATTATCGCTTTTGCATTAGGAAGAACATCCTCGACTATAAGCCTGTACGCTGGCTTCATGTCCATAGTTACTGCCTTTATGTTTTCATAGCCGTCTAGGCTCAATATAAAGGCTTTCATGGTCGGCTTGTTGTCATCGGGTAGCATGTCTATCAACTTACCTTTCTCGATGTCTGTAAACACGCCCCTTGCCCTTCCCCTGACATGCACTTCATCCATACCAAGTACATTTGGAGCTTTCAATGTTTTGCCTACGCTTACTTGAGCAATCACTTCTTGAAAGTGACGCTTTACCGATTGACCAGTAAGTCCGACTTCTTCACCAACCTCCTCGTATGTCCTTTTAACCGCCTTGTCCATGATGTAATCCCTAAGTCGGTTTGTGATTTTAGCAAAGGAATCTATACCGTTTAGCAGTTCGTAGAACGTGGCACCACACTCAGTACATTCATATCTGCGGTGCTTTACTCTCAATAAAACTCTTCTCCCCTGGGACGGTAGGTCTACAACATCTCTGAGCCTCACAGAATGCTTTTTGAACTTAGTACCAATACTTCCACAATGGGTGCAGATTAGTATTTGTGTTTCGTCTGGTTCGATTATGAAGAGGTAATCGAACTTGTTTTGCTTGAAATCTAGAACCCTATATCCTGGAAGATTTAATGCGTTTTTCACCTTACTCTTGCACCCCTAATCTATAAATTTTTGCATTATAGATTTGGAGGGATACAATTATTCAGTGATTGTGTCGAACTAGGTTTTACCTAAACGAAATTTGGCAATTTAGCCTACATATTCTTCCCATGTCGTACTTTTAAAAATTTGTTTTCGATCGGTGAACCTCGCTAATTTTTCCATTGTGCTCGTGGGTTTCTTGTCACTCAAGATCGGTGATATAAACGGTTGAGCGAATGGATCAAGGTATAAACCTTTAAGAAACTTTATACGATCCACAGCATCCTGAATGTCTTCAGTGATTAACACATAGCACGAGTATCGACTAGGGGTTACATTGTGCCATCTAAGGGTCTCAACTGCTTTCTGAATGTGAGGCATCATCTCTTTGCTATCACACGCAAGCCTCACTGGTTCCAACCATTTGACCTTTGATAATAGTTTAGCAACAGAGTCATCAATAAGCCGTGCGTCCAATCCTTGGTTAAAGTCCACCTTAATCCCTAAACTGACTATCTTCTCAATCTGCTTTATGCCCCAGTCGCAAGCTAACACATTGTTATCAAGCAGTACCGCTTTGCCGTGTCTTAGGAACTGTTCAATGTCGGCTCCTGGTCTAATGTGACCTTCACGCTTCCACACACTGCACCAGGAGCATCTTCTGATGCAACCCCTTGTCAGGAACCCCATGGAGTAATCCATGTCATAAAGGGCGTAGTCTGGACATATGGACTCAACTTCAACACTCAGCTTGCTCGGCTCTTGACCATCAACATCATAGCCAGACCCACCTTTGATAACTTCTACCCCATCAGGAAAATACGGATAGTCAGGTGTATATGAGAATACCTTGCTGGCATAAATGATGTCTGGTTTGTCGTATAAGGGATCATAGAGTTTCACTGCGTTACCAAGTGTTTTATGCCATGCTGATATTTTCATTAAGGCTAAATTAGGTATCTTTGAATCGACATCTATTAGTCCAACTTGCAATGTATCTACCACCTTCCTGGATAAAGTTAACCACCATGAAAGTTGCTATAAATGACACGCATATTTCAGCTATTAATTAGGCCAACCACCATCAAAGTTGATTACCCAAACATAATCAAATACCCTGATCCAGTAGTAACCTGTATCGTCACTCAACGCCTATCCCTCCAACATCAGAATGGGATATCATCGTCCAAATTCACTTCATGGCCGTAATTAGTGCCGTTGGGCGTACGCTCCTGTGTACTGCTCCCTCCGTCTTTAGGACTCAGAAAATGCACATCCTCAGCGATAACCTCGGTCACCCAGCGCTTTTGTCCATCCTTATCGTTGTACGTTCTGACCTGAATCCTCCCATCGACTGAGGCAAGCTTTCCTTTGGCCAAATAATTCGCACAATGTTCGGCAAGTTGTTTAAACACAACGCACGGAATAAAGTCAGTTTCCTTTTCACCTTGAGCGTTCTTGAATCTGCGATCGATGGCTAAGGTAAAGTTTGTTACGGCGACTCCGGAGGGAGAATAACGCAAGTCGGGATCTCTGGTTAAACGGCCAATCAAAATTACACGGTTAAGGATTAGAATCACCTTCCACTCTCTCGTATTCAATAACTCCGTAAACTTCTAAGGCACCACTAAGCCCCTGCAAGTATCTGTCATAGTTAAAATAGTGATTGTCTTTTCTTTGACATATAATTTCCTCTTGATCATGTTTATTGTCATAGACGTTATAAAACATCACATTTTTAGACCTTGGGGTGTGCCTAACCCAGTTGTCGGACCATTTCACTAGAATCAATTCACCTTTTTGAAGGTTTTCAAATTGTTCCTTGGAATCCAACAATTCAATTTTCAATTTATCCCTTCCACCTTCTCAAACGAAATCACAAATACCCACGGATTCAAATGCCAGCCATACCCGCGTTTTAAGTTGATGCTTTCCCAAAGGTCGGCGAACACATCCCTTGCGGTTAGATCAAATTCAGCAACATCACCTAATTTTCCATCGCCGATTTTGTCATGATAATCAATGCAACCTTCACACCTTGCATCCTCTTCCGTTATCTCCTGCAGCCTCTCAACTCTGATATCCTTGACTTTCAGAAGTAATCTAGCTGCCGAACGTGGCATGTAGATCGATGATCTCCAGTAATTAAAATGTTCTGGATTTTCGTCAGCCTTGTAAATAATCGGGCATCCCTTAAATTCTTCGATATCAAATTTTCCGGTAACTGCTCTGTAATCCGCGTCGAGTTGTGACCACGTTTCCCTCACCCAGAGGATCTGTCCAACTTCCCAAGGGCACTTCGAGTAATGATTAACGCAGTTCTCGTCCGGGCCAAACCCTGCGCAACCCTCATTCTTAGGTTCTGTTGAACTCATAACCCACCCATGACATATCGAATTTTCTGGTGGCTGTGGTTTAATTACGCGTCTGGTTTTAGATTTTCTATTTTCCAGAATCGCCCGAACCATCTCGGTCGAAAAGATTATCGGCTTTTCCTTCTTCAGCATCCCTCAACCACCCCGGCAAGCCGCTTTTGAAAATCTCTTTCAGCTTGCTCGATAGTCATCTTGTGGAGTGCACAAGCGGTTGATTCAAGTCTTTTCCATAATTCCTCGATTGTTTGGGCTTTAGTTATGGGAGCTGCTGTCCATTGCGCTTCAACCTTGGACATTATCCGGTCGAACTCTTGTTCTGATAGTTCTCTATCTTGCTTGACCTCGCAAAGCTCTGGGTGATCTATTTGGTGCAGAATCTCACTACAACTTTCGCACAACCCAGATTGCGCATAAACCGCAACGCCGTCCAGTATTCCTTTGCCGCAATCTACGCACATGTAACGACCTGTCTTTGCGCTCATTTTGCCAAGAGGAGTGTCGATCCCCTCGTCATGGACTTCAATAGGCCCGACTAAATCCGCTTCGTTCTTTTTGGTCAGAACCTCCTCAACTCTGTCGTTGATTTTCTTGAGCGTTTCCTCGGATAAAGGTTCATCCGCGTGTTCCACATGCTCATACAATTCCTTATCCTCTGGCTCATCCGCAGGGATCCTAAGATCCTCACCAAACGATTCCCTGTAGTCTGTTACGATGGAATTTTCAGCCTCTTCCTTGCCCTCTTTCAGACAATCTACTGCAACTGTGCCCTTAGACTCGTCAGAAGTTGTTGTTTTATCCTCTGGCGCGATATCTGCGGTTTCCTCAACCTCTGGTTTGCATGCCCCAATAGCCTTATTTATCATTTGCCTTTCCTCCTTCACCTTCTTCTCCTGCTCAGTTGCCAAATGCCTGAGGTGCATCAAGTGTGCATGAGACGTCGTTTTGCTGGTTAGGTATTTCTTGGCGACATCGCTATAGGATCCCACGGCTTCAAACCGTTCGAGGGTTTTCAACTCCGCTCTCATGCGCTTAGCATTTTCAATCGTATCAACGCTTGGCATAACCACTTCCCCCTCGTCAATATATTTAAGCTCTCCAGTTAGTTCATAATGCTCGACATCACACACCCTTGTGGTTACGGGAGACGCTGTTTCTGTATCCTCATATTTTGGCATAAGTAGTTTGGTTCCGTATGTTCGAGGGTTTGCGTGTCCCATTCTTGGCATTGATTATCACCGCCAGACGATTTTTAATCTCCGTACTCCTTGATTAAATCTCCCTTGTTGTCGAAATACTTTACCCTCCACCATGGATGGCAGTTACTTCGCCAATGCTCTCCTTCAAGGCAAACGTCTAGGTTTAGACTTCTGTTAGATCCAACGATTACGCCTGGTTTTCCGTTAACCTCGACCTTCATACCAAGGTGAGCAAATTCAATGTCGCGGTGTTCTTTCATGCGATTAAAGCCTTTGATGTCTTGCGTAAACAAATCTTGAACGTGGAATTTATGGACCAATTTGCATTTAGCCCTTGATACAAAATATCCAAAACTAAATCCGCAATCAGATAGTTCGCGATTTAAAAAGTAACTGTATTTTGCTTTACCTGCTGTTTTGGCTACTTCGTTTCCGCTGTAACCGGAGAAATCTATTGCGTAAGTGTTCATGGCTCATCCACCTCACAGATAAAATTTATCGTACTTGTTCTTAGGCGTCTTGGATGGTGGAGGCGGCTTATCTCCTGGGTCCTTATTGCGCTGTCTTTTCCGATCCTCCATGAATCGCTTTAAAACCCATCCCGATCCAACCATCGTGTGATAATCAGACTTGTTCGGCTTATTACCCTTGGTCAAATACCAACTATCAAGGATCGATATCATTTGCTTGGTTTCTTGTTCCCCATGCTGACTGACCAATTTTTGATATTCTTGATCCGATAAGAGAACTTTTTCACCAAACAGATTTTTAATAATTTCGGACTTAATATCCTTTACTTTACTTTCCTTTACTTTACTTTCCTTTACTTTACTTTGTGGCGTTTCTGCCTTAGTTTCTTGGGTAGTTTCTGCGTCAGAAACTTTTTTGTACTTAGACCGCATGGTTTCTCGCTTTTCAAGGACTACTGATGCCCTTCTTTTGATTCCAGAACTCGTTAAAACCCCTCTCTGCTCGTATGCTTCTTGATCAAAACATTTTCGTTTAAATGCGGTTTCGAGCATTCTGTTGAATAACTCCTCTGTTACTGATACCTTTCTGCAGAGTATCTGGATAGTTTCTGCGTCAGAAATGTCTAACTCAAAATCAGCAGTTCTGTATATCCTTTCTAGAAGGATGAAATAAAAGGCATAGCCATCGTTACCATACAGGACTCTGAGCGCTTCAATTTTTTCGTCATTGGCAGCATCGTTATCATGTGGAAAATAGTCCATACCCTCTTTTTGTGGCCTTGCCATCTAATCACCCTCTTTAATAAGGATATTCCCTTGCGGTGTCATAACCTTTTTGCCAAAACTTCTTCATGTTTCTGTTAAAACAGTGTTGTCCCGATCATTTTAGCTGCAGTTGGATTTATCCAAAGTACTTCCTCGCGTTCTCTGCCTCCTTCAGCAAAGGCCTTAAACGTTTTACGAGTCCAATGTTCCAACCTTGAGTCATAAAGATCACATGCATACCCGCTAAGTAATACTGGCCCTGTGTGATCGTCTAGCGCCTCGAGTAATTCAATGTGATCCTGATCGGTCATTTCGTGCTTGTATTGCTTGGCTGTTCTGGTGCTAAGAACATATGGTGGGTCTGCATAGATTAAAACGTTATCGTAAGCATGGCGTTTTATAACTCCCAATGCTGGTAGACACTCTATCTGCACTTGTTTAAGTCTTTCGGTTACTTGCATGATCCAATCAGGAAGGCGGTACCAGTTTGATAAAGCGTAGGCCTTCTCTCTGCCTTGAACATCGTTTTTCCAGCCAACCTTGTATCCGTTTGTCCTAAATCCATGGCCTTGCCAGCATCGGACTAGAAACCTTCTTGCCTTTTCAAATTCGTCCACAGGTACCAGTCCGTCAAAAGTCATGTCGTACTCATGCCTAGAATAAGGGGTAAGGGAAATCCTTCTGGCTAATTCTTCGGGAAAGTCGCGGACTAATTTAAAAAGGTTTGTAACGTTTTCGTCCAGATCGTTAACTGTTTCAATAGGGCTTGGTGTTTTGTTAAATAAGACAGCTCCACTGCCGAAGAAGGGTTCTAGGAAGGTTCTATGCTTTGGCATATGTGAGACTATCCAATCAGCCATTCTCCATTTTGAGCCGGGGTATTTGAGGACAGGGCCAAGTGTCAAGACTTAACCTCCTTCCCTTCCTTGAATCAAAATATTACCATCTGTCTCAGATCAGCCTCCCTACCTGATCTACCCCTTAAAATAATAGTGTTCCGTATTGTAGGTCTTCGAGTAAATTCTTTCTCGGTGTCAACCTATCGAATGCGCATGGTCTCATATCTAATAGCCAATCATGCTCTAAGGCGTTTAGCTTTATGTCGTCACTGATAGCACAGGCAAACGTTTTCATTTCCCTTGCCATGCCGTATTTCATTAGAGCCGTCCATTTTTGCAGGTAATACTTGCGTAGGATTTCAATGTTATTTCTTTCGTAAGCAAGGCCAGTTCCGCAAACATAGCAACCATTACGCTCAAACAGTTTATTTCCCTCATCATCCGTTAGGTCATACAACGGAGCATAGGGCACGTTGAATTTGTGTATATAGTCCCAAACATCAACATCAGTCCAAATCGACAAAGGGTTGGAATACAAATAATCGTCAGCCGTATTGTACAGAAATCCATAGTCGAGAAAGGTAAAAGTCCTGCGCCTCGATTCACTTGCTAACAAGCCACGAAAGAGCGTGTCACATCCGAGTTTCTTTTGGAGCTTTTGCGAAGGTCGTTCCTTGATGAAGTTACAACAACTATGCGATATTCTCATATCCGGGAACTTTCTCAGCATTTCGTAATATCTGTCGTTACCCTTCGACTGTTCCGGGCTGTACTTCAGAAACACGTTAATGTTAATCCTGGGAGCATCAAGCTTCGTAGCATCTTTACCGAGGATCGGAAATCCGTATTGTTCTGCAATAAACCAAAAGCTTACAAGTGTTCCTACTTCCCACACAAGCTTACGGAAGCGAAAATCTTCCCACATTTCAGGCGTAACGGCTTCGTTGAGTTTGTCACTAGAAAGCAATCGTCCCTTTTTATTCAGATATCTTTGGACATCTCCGCTTTCCTCAATCAGCGCCCATGTTTCTTTCTGTGCTTCATACTTAAGACGCGGGACCTTTAGGCGATCTAATTTTGTTTCATGGAAGTTATCGCCGCCCCAATCCTTACCGATCTTCCTGGCAAAATTGAGGCTTTCCGAGTACTCGACACCCGTATTACCGAAAATAACAACCATATTTTTAGCTTGCTCCGGACAGGTTGTGAGGATTAAATGCCATAGAGCTGTTGAATCTTTGCCTCCAGAAAAAGCAAGAGCAATTTTTTTACCCTGTTTAAATGTTTCGAGAATTACTTCTTTGGCGCTTTCAATCTTTTTATCGAGATCCCACGATTGCATTTCTTGTAGCTCGGAATATTTGAATACGCTTTGTTTCTTCTTACTCATTCTTGCTCGTTGGGGTTTCATCCCAAGTTCGACCATCGAGTAAGCGCCCAGCTTGCTCTTTGCCGACTCTTTGCATGTAAATCGCTCCGGATCCGTGATATCCCATGCCCCCATTATGGTTGACACGTTGATAGTTATTGTTGTGGTAAAACACGGCATCGTCAGAACTATTGCCGCATTCTCCGACCTGAGCCCATTCTCCGAACTGTTTAAAAAAATAAGGTACATCCGCCGCCTGGCATTGATCTCTCAAACTTCGTGCCCAATCCGGATGCATTGGACGCGCGCCCGGGCCGCTCTCCCCACCTGTAATAACCAAGTCCAGATCTGCTCCTGTATCTCTGACCCACTGCGCCCCTTCTTCAAACCGAGAAATCCCTAGCCATCGAGAAAGATCCAACTTTCCGAGAAGTGGTTCCGCACTGATAAACCTCACTACCGCCGGCATCTGTAATAGCAACGGGATTCGCTCGTCTGCTGTAGCTTGATTCTCCACAGAGACGCCAATCCAAACATTTTTAAAAGGGAATGGTCCTATCTCTTTTGGCTCTGGTAGCCCAAACTCTCGTATTGCTTGTGACTGAAACCAGTCTATATGAAACTGGAAATCTTCGTCGTTTAGCAATTTCGCTGCTCGTTCCGGTCTTTTTGTCAGAATCATATAGGTATGCTGACGAGCCAAATCCATGATAGCAAACACTTTAGCAATGAACTTTTCATCCACATCATCATGGAATAGATCGCTCATGCTGTTCACGAATATCTTTCGTGGCTTTGCCCATCGTAAGGGTTGTTCAAGTTTATCGGGATGCAATGTCACCTTGAACGGATCATCTTTTGGGTACCCACAACGCCCGGCTAGGCGCTTACTCATGCGTTCTGCAAAACAATTTTTACAGCCGGTAGATATTTTGGTACATCCAGAAATTGGATTCCACGTATGACTGCACCACTCAATTTTTGTTTCACCCATCATTAGTCCTCCTTGCCATCTCTGGCTAATCTCCAGATAATCGAAGACCGAGAAACGTCATAAATCTTAGCTATCGCGTTGTAGGAAAGTCCTTCGTCACGAAACCTTTGTATATCTTCAACATCCTCTGTGGTAAGATGCGTTCTAACTTTATCCGGATGAGGGTGCTGTAATTTTTCAAAAGCTGTTTCGATGTTGCATTTTGCGAGGATCGCCACGGCCACGGCGCAGTAGTTGAGTTTTACCTCGATTGAGTCTACTCCAACCATTCGAAGTTCGCCGCCTTTCCTTGTGGCTTACTGGATACTCTCGACTGCTCAATATTAATTTCGCGAATGAATTGGCTCTCAGCTTGCAGAACCATTGGCCCTCCCTGATAAGCCGTTCTATACTCCGGGCGTGTGAGATATAGCCGATCCTTTGCCCTAGTGATCGCAACGTAGAATAGTCGACGTTCTTCCTCTATATCCTCAGTTCTCTTACTGGGGAATACACCTTGATTCATCCCAATCACAAAGACCACCGGAAATTCTAGGCCCTTGGATGCGTGAACCGTCATGAGCTTTACTGCATCTTTTTCTTTCTCTTGGACTAGCTTTTCTTGAATGTCCTTCATTCTGAGCCATTTCAAGAACGAATAGATTCCGTTAGGCTCCCCGAGTGACTCTTGAACGTTTTGCCATCGTTCTACCTCAATAAACATAGTTGCAAGATCTTCCGCCCGATTATTTAAGCCCTCATTGTAGTAATAAAACCTAAGGTCAAGTTGGTGTATTGCTTCTTCGATTACCTCGAGGGCGGTTTCGTGTTCCTCGGAAGATTCGCGGGTTAATCTTAAAAGTTTAAGAAAGTCCCTTTCCTTTTCTGTTCCGATGAACATAACGTCCGAGAGACTTTGTCCAAGCTCTAGCGCTACAAGCTCAAGTTTTTGAATATCGAGATCAGTAACCCTTGCTTCAGGGAAGTTGATCACCTTGCGGATGTTCATATCATCTAACGGGTTAATTGCCGCTTCGATAAACGCGATAATCATTCGGATATCATGTTTCTTGAAAACATCATCTTGACTTGAAACGATCAGGGATGGAATATCTCTTTGATCCAAGGCATCTTTAACCTTCTGTAGCTGTCGATTCGTTCGCGCCAAAACTGCGATGCCTGACCATGTTTCCGTCAGCTTGAACTCCGCACTTATCATGTCAGCAACATTCATCGCTTCAATGCCGTCGTCTGGCATGACTGTGTATCTTATATCCGCACCATCACGATCGGTAATTAGCGCCTTTTCAGTTTGACTAAGATTGTGCTTAATGAGCGAATCGGCAGCTGAAACAATCTGCTTTGTCGACCGATAATTGCGCTCGAGCTTGACAACTTCGCATCCAGGATACTTGTTCGGAAACTCAATGATGTTTCGAACATTGGAGCCACGGAACCCATAAATTGACTGGAAATCATCTCCCACCACAAAAAGGTTATCCGGATTAAGCAAACTAATAATTTCAAGCTGAATGTCGTTGGTGTCCTGAAACTCATCAACAAAAACGTAACGGTATCGATTTTGCAATTCTGCTTGAGCTTGGGGAAACGTTAGGACTACCCTCAAGTAAACTAGTAACCCATCAAGATCCAAAGCGTTATTTCTGACCAAACGATAACGATATTCTGCTGCTACTTTAGCCACTTGCGAATCATCGGGCGAGACAACATAGAGATTATCCATAACATCCTGCAACTTGACCTTATAACCCAATTCATCAATACACGACTGAATAATCGCCCTCCGATCGTCTTCGGTATAGATGGTGAAGTTTTTCTCCAAAGAAACCAAGTGGCCCCATTCCTTGAGGACTCGCACGCAGAAACTATGGAATGTCCCAATCGTTAGCTTGTAACCCTCGCTCTTCCCAACGAGCTTCATGGTCCGCTCTTTCATTTCCTTGGCCGCGAGACGAGTAAACGTTATGGCGAGTATGTTGCTGGTACCCACTCGCTTCTCTTGGTGGAGATGGGTTATTCTGTGGGTCAGGACTCTGGTTTTACCAGATCCTGCCCCAGCCAAATTTAAAATAGTTGAACTATCAGACGTAACCGCTTGTAGTTGTTGCTCATTTAGGCCATCTAGGAGGCTCATTCGCCTTGCCCTCCCTTAGGCGGAGTAACCTGTACCATTATGGATACCGAGGATCCTAACGGCATTGAGATGATAGTCGTTTGTACAACGCTTAGAATCTTAGCAATTTTCAAACCCTCTACGGCAATGGCATCTTCGACGCTCACGCCTGGTCTGCGTGATAATGTCGTGCGACCTTCAAATAACAACTCAGGCACTTTGCTCCACCCCATCCGTCACATGTTCCCATGCTACTGGCATAAAAATCTTTTCGCCTACTAACTTGTCTTTACAATAAACGAATACGCCCTTACCTAAATCGCCAAACAGCCCCCCAACATTCCAGTCACATATTTTACCTTTGCTCATTTCAAGACCGGTGTTGCACTTATAGGGACTTGTGGATATTCCACTACAAGAAGGACAACGAAATTCATTCTTACCAATAGATTCAAGCATCTCCGTAACCGTTTCAAAGACCCTGACTCTATCACCCTTAATTTCTGGTTGGTTACTTTCTTGGTAATAATCCATGTACCAATAACCCCTTGAACCTTCCCAAGAATTAAGAATATCCTCCCAATTAAGACTGAGTTTTTCCCCATAGTGCTTTGCTCTGTCAGTAATCCACTTAAATTTATCGCAGTATTCGTGGGTACATTTTGTATTCATCTTGCAAACAGTGTCGGTATATTCTTTCATTGCTCCTTCGGAAGGTACCATTACGGTAAACTCCTTATCGCATCCGTTAGGATTAAAGCAACCGTTACCTCCGACACAATCTTTCTCAACTGATGTCTTTAATTTTTCATAGCCAGTTGATTTCAATAACTTAGGCATTTTGCTCCACCCCCTCGGATGCAATCTCCCCAAGGTCCGTGACCCCCCAGTCATTGAGCTCAGGAAGCAATGTTCTAACTTCCCCACCATCAATCCATTTCGTTTCGTACAAATCAACGACTCCGGAGAGGATAATGTTATCAATCTTTCCTGAGAGCTTGTCCATGCCGATCAGGGCCTTGCGGAAGTTCACCCGGTCAAGATTCTCTATGTTATCGATCGCCAACACCTTCAATGGTGGATTTGAACGCTCTAAGAAGGTGACCAGCATCGCGATAAGCAATAGGAGTTGTTGTCCGGTGCTCAGAGCGTCAAAGTTGCGTTCGTCTCCATGGTCGTTCCTCCAACCAAATTGGAATACTTCTTTGCCGGTATCTGATTCAGTTGAAAAGTAAAACTCACTGTCAATACCCATCAGTTCAAGATTCATTTGAATATCAGTGCGTATGGGTTCAAGTATCCCTTTTACCAACTCACCCTGCAGACCTTTTGCACCCAGAGACTCGGACAGATCCTTTACGCACTGCGCATTATAAGTTGCGGTCTTAGAGTCTATCATCGTCGACTTCAAGCTACTCAGCGTAATTTTGGCCTTCTCTTGCCCCTCGAGCTTAACCTTGAGTTCCTTAATCTGCGACCTACGACCTTCGCTCTGCTTCTCCAAGATATCCAAGGGGGCGATTGCCTCAGGCGGTAGATTCCTAAGCCTGGTCAATTCTTCTTGGTACATCTTCAGTTGGTCACTAATCCGCGCCGAGACATTAACCTCGTCTGCCTTTTTCTTCTCTAGTCCAGCAATTTCTTTTCTGGTATCCTCGTTCACTTGATTCAAAGTCGTTTGATTCTTATGTGTCTCAGTACGTTGTGCATCGATGTCACTTTTGCTGGTTTCAAGGCCTTCGATCTTAATCCTAGTTTCCTTCTGTACAGCCTTCTGGTCAGCTTCTCTTTGTTCCAACACGACTAACTGCTGACCAAAAACCGTGGCTGCCTTGCTAAAATCCTTGTCGCATCCGATCTTAGAATGAATAACGCAGACCCTGCTGGCGCCATTTTTCTTCGACTGCTCATCTATTTGTTTTAAGGTCGAATTAAGAACCGTTTTTTCAGCCTGAATTTGGGCTAAGGTAGTGATCGTGGCTCGGTCTTGTTCCCTTGCCTCTTTTAACTTGTTGCTTAATGTTTGCAATTCCTGATCAAACTTGACGAACTCCGCTTTGAAATCAAATTCCTTAATGTGCCCCCGGAGGTCAGCAATCAGCAAATCATAATTAACTGCAGGTTCGGCCTGACTCTTGGTTAATGTTTCGATCATCATCCCAAGTTCAGTCATACTAACAAGACGTTGATCGATCGCTCGTTTGCGTTCTCGATCTCGGGCGAGTTGACTTTCGCTGTCAGTGAGTTGTTGCTGCAGCTGCTCTAATTCAGCTTTGTGCTGCACAATATTCCGATCCGTTTCCTCAAGTTGATTTTTCATGTCGGCTAGCTTCTTAACCGCACCTACAGCGTTCTTCTTTTCGTCATTCCAGTGAGTCTGCTTGGCTTTGGCCCATTCGATCATTGACTGTAATCCAGCCTGAATATCATCATTCTCGGGATACTCTTTCATTGCGTCCGCTATAAGTCCGCTCATAATTTGGTATTGATCAGGATTATTTACTTCGAGATCCAACGTGAGAAGCTTTGTCCTTATGTGTGCTTCAACTCTGGTTCTGTCCCATAATTCTGTTTTGATGGACGATAATCCATAGATAAAATCACGGCGCTTTGAGTCCGAAAGAGAAAGAAACTCGTTAAAATCCAGCATCACAGGAAAGCTTCCAACCTCGAAAGCAATCCTCGCTTCTTTGTCTGCCGCTTTCTTTTCGCCACGACTAGGTGATAAATCAATCCCCTGGGAAACTGTAACGTTATTTGAGCCGTCCTTGCCACCCTTCTCCGACCTAGTAAAGGTACGGGCAAAGGTTAGATTATCCGTTACTAACCCAACTGACATATTGTCCGCGCTGGCTAATTTGAACGTCTCTGTTGGAAGTTTGCCTTTGCCAGGCACATAACCAAGGAGAGCAATGCCCACGGCCTGTAATCGAGTTGTTTTGCCCTTGCCATTTGGTCCGACAAAGATATCTCTACCTGTGAGTTTTTGTGACTCCATTTGGCCTTTGAAGTTGCGCATGGTTATCTCTTTGATCAAAGGAGATCACCGCCGTTCGAGCCTTCTGTATTTTCTTCCTCGTCGGCGCTGGTTGCCAAATCTTCTTCAGTGAGCTCACTGGATGGGATATCGACAACCTCAACCTTTTTGTTATTCACGGTGATCGGTTCTCCGTCAGCAGCTTTTTGAGCTATGTCTAATAGTTCCTGCTGGGAAAAATCATGGGAGAATCCAACCACATTGACGACTGCAGTTCTGGCCTTTTCTGGTCCGGTCGGAATAACTAAGGTCGTTGCAAGCGCAGGGTGTTTTTTCATCGCGTTGCGTTCGGCAATGGTTTGGGCTTTTCGTTCAGCAAAGAGCTTGTTTTGTATGAATGTCTCAATGCAGGTCATTGTATCTATGTTATTAATGTCCGCCCAAATTCCCATTTCACCTTCAATTAGGCAAAACATTCCTTTCAGTCTGTCCTGATCTGTCAGCATGGATTCCATACAAAGTCGACCGGCAATAGAATTTTTTTTAATCTTTTTCATAAGGTCCTGAATGAAATACATTCGGATATCATAAAGCAGGGTGGAAGTGGTGATAACTAGATTGCCAATTGGACTTAAGCCGATTGCCATCTTTTTAACCCAAACTTTTGAGATACTTCCCGAAACAGGATCTATGATAGGGTATGGATTAACAACCACCGATCCATCCGGCAAGGTTAATTTCTCGGGAGTGATAACAGAAACCCCTGCAACCTTATTCATTTCGTTGTATCCGGCTCCGGTGACCATCACCTTCCCTTGGATTTCCGCGAGATGGCCTTTCTTCTCCTCAAGTTTAATTTGTGCTTTGACAGCCTTGACAAGGCCAGAGGCAGTACGTTTTACAAATACAGCTCCATCGCCTAAAAGCGCAATTTCCTGAGACTGTTCTTGGGTTTTCGTTTCCTTTACTGACATTTATATTTCCTCGCTCTCTTTTATTTAGAATCCTAACTTAGAAGACTTCCTTAGCCCTCCTGCCAACATCTCGATCACTTTCGATAGAGTCTCTATTCCGCCGAACCTTTCAACCCTCCGTAAAGTCTTGGTTTTAGGATCGAAGCAAATAGGATTCTCGGTAACTCTGTACTTTTCACTCATCTCTACGAACCATGCTTTCTTTTCCTTTTGAGCCTCTTCCATAATCTCCTCGGCCTTTTTCACCAAATTCATAGCCTCAACCATTTTGAGATGAAACTTTTCTCTGCGCTCAGCTTCTTCGTCCGTGACTGTTGCCAAAACATCGGAATCGTTCGTTCCTTCCTCGCGCTCCTCCTGATTCCAGCAAGCTTCGCAAGGTCCGTCACAAAGCATATTAAATTTATTACGGAATTCGTTAACGCAATGGTATTTTCTCAAGTCCTCTGGGAAAATCCCTGTATCCTTAGACGCTTGATCGATAATCTTCACTTTTACTTCTCCCCCTGCTGCTGATTCGTTAGATGGGGCTGCAAGCCCGTCACAATTATCCCCTTGGGCTAAAATTTCGCCACGCTTGGCCCTACTATCAAGAAGTACACCTAAGGGCGTACCTTTGGAACATTCAAGAGCGTCGCCCAAAACAATATATCTGCAGCATTCAGCACCCTGTCCAGCCTTGCATACTTCGCGGAGATGTTCTTCTGAAATTACCAATTAATTAACCCTCTTTCTGCTCGTAATATTTGCAACTAATTATTGATCCTCCCCAACCGATTCTGTACATAAAGTCGATGGATGTTGCTTTGCAATTAGTAAAGCGGTCAAATTTGCAAGTGTCACATAGATTAGTCATCGACTTCATCCTCCCTGTCAAAAATCTTACATTCCTTAATAGGGAGCAATCCCTTACAAAGCGACCCGCAATGGTACAACGCGGATGGTCTTGTGTGATGACACTCGATCAATTCACCGCAATTAAAACATTTGCATATCTCACAATCAGGACCCCTCTTAACTAACGGAAAATCCGCCAACGATTCAATTTTTGATAGATCTATAGAGTTCCATTGACTTTTGAATGATTCAACTTTTTCTGGATCTATGGTACAATTCAAATGAGTGATTTCCCTTTGGGCCTCTGTTTGCAGCAGAGGCTTTTTCGCGTCCATAATCAACGCAAGTCTGCAGATTGCTTCTGGCGCTTCCTTTCCTCTTCCCACGGCAACGGCACCATTACTCCCGTATTCCCCAACTTCACACGCAGCGCATTTTCTGCTCTCGGTCACTTGCACCCAGTAATTTGGCTTGATCCATTGAATGACTTTCCACGCTGCTGATATGTCCTCTGAATACCGTGGGTATATTTCCTTGCGAACAAGGTGAACTCCGTTGTAGATACTATTTGGCATCATGTGGCACTTGATATCATCCAGCCAGTTATTGGCTATGTTGAGATCGGTAAACCTTAGGAATATTCCATCTTCCTCCTGATCCATTGCCCACCAGACAATTTTAGGCGTTGCATCCATGATCTTACCGACCGCCTCGTCCATCTCCGGTCCTGGTGTCAATATCTCCGTTTCACTCAACGCTATCACCCGCCATTCTAATTCGTACTGCCTCATCCAACGCCGCCAAGAACTCTCCGTTTGGCATGGGACCAGTTCTGCCTAACAACTTGATCCACGTCGATTGCCTTACAGTTGATTGACTTATCGCGTGTCGTATGCCACGTTCGACGCGACCAGGCTTTTCCTCGCCACACATTTTTCCGGCCTCTGGATAAAGTTCTTTCATCATGTGATAAATTGCGTTTGGGTTTTTGTGGAGATATTTAACTGCAGCCACGATGTTTTGGTATCCTTTGATATGTGCTGGTATTTCGAGTTCGCGGAGGATACTAATTGTCTGGAGTTCGTATTTATCCAACCTGTTCACCAACCCCCTTAATCCCTTTTTTGATCTCAAATAGCTTAGCTCTGACCTCAATCTCCCTGACCAATGCTGCTAAAAACTTTGTGTTTGTCAGGTGTCCGGCTGTTCCGAGTATCCTGTGCCACGTAACGTCATCGGCCTTGCTCGATCCCACTGCAGTCCTGATGCCCTTTTCAATGCGACTACCTCTGATATCCTCGCCGTGAATTTTGCTGACCCCTGGGTATAACTCTTTAGTCATAGCATTGATGGAATCCGGATTTTCCCTTAGGATTTTAACGGCGGTGATAATGTGTTGGTAACCCTTAACGCGTGTAGATATTCCGAGTTCGCGCAGGATGTCGATTAGTAGGACGTTGATTGTTTCAAGTTCGAATTTATCCAATTTGGCTCTCCTTTCTACTTCTCTTCCTCTCGCCGATGGTGTTACAAATATCTGCGATAATAACCCCCGTCCTAGTAAGATTAGCGTTACCCTGAATTAGATTGTGCTGATTAAGCCTTACAAGTTGTTTTCGAGATACGAGGATAAGATTTTCAAGATCAAAGTTCCGCTTATCCTTGTCGCCAAAAACAATAACATGTCCTTTAGGAAGGGGGCCGTTATGCTCCTCCCAGACTAGGATATGTTTGCCTCGCCAGTTCTTTTGCAGCTTACCGTCCTGCACTTTGATTTGGATATAGTCGTCTTTGGTGATTCTCTCTGACCCTAGAGGCACCCAATTGGCAGGCTTGTTACCTTTCTTAAATTGAGTTGTCTCCATCCCTGAATAACTGATTCCCTTCGTTCCTTTATTGAACGGAACATGCCCTTTCTTAAACTGTGTAGGGGCATAGCCTTTGTTAAAGCGCGAATCGCGACCGTTGTGAAGGCCATTACGATCAGCAAACGAAATCACTGCCGAAACCTTTAAGTCCATTCCAAATCGAGCGTTAAACATAGCTGTTAATTCCTTGAAGCTCCGTCCTGTGATATTCTCTCGTATATACCCCACCTGCTCGTCGCTGTACTTTCGATTCACGCTAATCACCTGATGGAACAAACGCTTCGCGAAGCATGGCTGGCATCTTCTTGCTTTCTCCACCCAAGTATTCATCCTTTACCTTTAGGGCATCGAGCACCAGTTTTCCATTAGAGATAATTTGCACAGCAACCTGAGTAATAGCTTTTGCCCTGTTGATTTCCTCTACCAATTTTTCTTCCTTGGTCTCTTCGTCTCCTAAACGTTCTAACTGCGCGAACAAATGGTTGTTTAGATCACCTAATGAGTTTTTCATTTCATCCCTCCCCACTGAGTCGAATCGATAAACAACGGGATGACATGCCTCTGCCCGATCATTCGCCCATCCATGTACTCAACGGTAATCCCTCTGTCGGTTACCGTGGCCAACGTTTTATGATTCGATTTATCGGTTTCGCTATCCCGAACCATGCCGCCACTTTGCATAAGCTTCGCCCAACGTTTGTGATGTTGTTTCTTTTTCTGCAAATTTTGATAAGCTTCTACCTCAAGCTTGATCCAATCGACTTTCATGAGCCGGTCGCCAACAACGTTCCAAATTCTTTTCAACTCTTCACCAACGAAGGGAATTATTACTTTATAGGGCAACAGTTTTGAGGTTAACGCCATCGCCTTGCTCCTGCCTTTCTCTTTTTTCTCGTCTGCTTTTTCACCCTTGCCACAAAAGGCTCAAACACAGTCTGGCTAAACCAAAACCCTCCGCAATCGATCTCCCACTTGGCTCCGCATCTACGGCAGACTGTTCGGACTTCGCCTTCTGGTAGCTTGAGATTTAGACCGCATGTGCATGTTTGGAGTGCTTGTTTTACCATTGGGTGCGCCTCCTTCCGCCTTGGTTAGCCCGGCAATATATCGCTTGGCACCGCTAGGTCCTTAATATCTTGAATAACTGCGTGGATTCCCCAGAGAGCAAACTTGTCGCTCTTGTGAACGTGTCGATTCTCCCAGTAACGAATCGTGATCGATGGGAAACGCTTGGTTAATAGACATTGAGACAAGATTCGATTAGTATCACAGTCCATCAAACGGTGTTCACTCTCATCAACGAGAAAGATATAACCCTGTTTTTCCAAGTTGTTTCGTTTATCCGTTTTAGTCTTCTTGTCACTCACCGGCGTATTTGACATTGAGAAAACATGGTCGAACGAAAAGCTAAACTTTAGATTAACTGAACCGTATGGACTGTATTGAAGTTCAAAAATCCAGCCGAATCCCTGTCCTTTCCACCACTCATCCACGACATCTTTAAGATTACGGAGCAGATTGGGAACGGTGTCAATTGGGGCAGCTTCACCTAACTGACGTTCAAGTTCGTGGATGCGACCGTTAAGCCTGCGAATGTCAGCGTGTTTCTCTTCAATTCTCTGCGCGGCTGCCGAAGCATAACCTAGTGGTTCGCAAATTTCCTTCGTGTAATGATCCATGAGGTTGCACATACTGTCTCGCATCTCGGCCGTTAAGGTATCACCTTCAACCATTTCACGGATGTAACTAGCACCATGCATTAAATCTTTGGCGGCTTTCATGGCTACAACCTTTTGGTCAGGTGTTAAAACAACTATGGATAAATTGGGCTCCTTGATATCCATCCGCTTACCTTCCTTCTACATAAAATTACCCCGACCGAGAGTTTTAGCTATTTCCGCCCTGTCGCAACCTAGTCTTGCGCACCGTGTTGCTATGGCACAACACTCATCGTTCATGGTGTTCCAATAGAGAGATCCGCCCATGTTGTCCCGGAGCGCGACATGTTCCTTCAACTCGTTCATGAGCTCATCCTTCTCGCTTAATTCAAGTGCATCATTAAGGGTTTTCATTATTTCTTTCACCTCCTCTCGAATACTTAAGCTACCCGTCCCCTCTGGAGTGCCATGAAACAACCTAACGCAATGTCAACCGCTTCCTTAGTGCTTGTCCTCCGTTTAAAGGCGACGCGGTTAACTTTCACATCTGTTCTGACTAGGTCCATGACTGTGGCGAATTCAGAGCTTGATAATGGACCGACGAATGATTCTAGGATCTTACGGAGCATCGTCTTCGCTCCCTTCCTCATCCAAGAGGCTATGGAGCATTTCACGCACCAGCGCAATTGAGTAAGTTGAGCCATCTGGCATATTGCGCATGTCATGGAGTATGTTCTTGATCCCTTGGCTAATTCCAGAACCGTCTGGCGAGGATGGTGGGCCGTCGGGGTGGGGTTCGTTATCTCCAACTGCCAACGCTTTTATAACCCTTAAAACGTTTTCGGTATCTCTTCGATACAAATAAGCGCTCCCTGTTGCATTCGCTACGTCAACCATATCTCTAAGGATTTCAGCAGCTTCCTTGCTTGCTGCCTTGAGTTTCTCGAGCTGCAGTTTTAATATTTCGTTCTCCGCTACGATTCGCTTAAATGTTTCGAGATCCGTTACCTTTACTTCTATTTGGAAGTTCTCCACTTTCCCTTCCTCCTTCCATGTATGTTGGCAAGTATTGCACATCATTTTTCGAAAGTATGAGTCGAAGTACGATAGGCAACCACATTTGGGGCATAACTCCATTGCTTCCTCCTTTCCCCTACACAATCCTCAACGGGCACCACTCTGGCGATAACTTCGTATTAATTGAAGGAATACGGGTCGCGTTATTCCTCTTCGTGGCCTCTGGCGATCTAGGATGATTGCAGAAGCTTTTGTGTCCAGAGTGCAGAATCCAATTGCAGGACTTACATTTTGGCATGGTCAAGGTTTTTAGATATCCGCCGGGAGTTGTTGGTTTAGGGTCTGGTAGGTTTTCAAATGTCGGGGTTAGCGTTAGGCCCTTGATCCACGCTGTTAGGGATGCTTTTGCCATGCTTTCCTTCACCTCGCTTTCGTTCGAACTTTTTCCCGCATGAAGGGCAAAATCTAAACATGATTTGCTCAAGCTCATCTACCGTGTCACCATTAGGCAGTTCTTGGACCGTTTTTAGTAGCAGGGCCTCTATTTCGCTGCAGTTGCAAAACGGATCGCACGGGAGCAACTCAAGCGTTTGGTAAAAGTAGACGGTTTTATTAGCCAGCTCCTTCGCGAGCTCTCGAGATATCTCGATGTTCTCATTTGATTTTGCGCGGCTGCCTTTGGTGATCCATCCAATTCGTGGTGATCTGTTGATCTCTAATAGTGTTTCAAACGCCTGGTCTTTGTTGGTGATCTGCTCTTTCGTGGTTTTCACCTCCTTATAAACTGCTGAGTGATTTCTCGGTATTTTTTGCCCCTTTTAATACATCTAGGGCCAATGCAAGGGTATCTGCCCGTTCCTGTTCGCGGCTTACATATTTATTCAGAAGTCGTTCCATTAATAGGCTACCAGTCAACATGCCTTTACTTGTGGCTATAAATTCATCTAAGATCATTGCCCCATTACTAAGAACTGTGTCTTGTTCGCGTTGAAACAGTGATATAAATAAGGCATTAGCATCTAGTGAATTTGCCAGCATTTCACAGACAGCCTCAATGGGTAGCGTTCCATTCTCTATATCCTGCTGGATGGTTTTTGCTTCCGTTTTGTTCACATCCCTCCATCACCAATGTTTTCACAGCATTACTCCATCTTGATACATGCTTTTCCTCTCTAGTGTCGAAATGGTAAGCTGTTCGGACTATCCATGTCGATACGAAACGAGGTGATTAATAATTTGGAAATTGACTTCGATAAATTACTCAATGATTTTCTAGAAAGATATAATGAGAAAAACCCGAATCCAGACAATAACGCTTTTGTTGCACTGAATGCAAGAACCGCCAAGACTGCCGCGCAAGTCTGTGCCTCAATCCTTAGAGATTATGAGAAGCTGAAGCGAACTCAAGACCCTTAACGATTTCCTTAGCAATATCTTCCGCTGATACATCGCTCGATACATTGGCTAATAAGTTGACTACTATTTGCCGTTCTGAAACTTGCACTTTCGGTTCGGCTATTTCTTTTTCTTCCGGAAGACATTTTGCCATTTCTACTAACTCAATGATCGTTCTGGCTATCAGACAAGATTGATCCGGTGTTGTTGGCTGTTTTTGTCTGTCTTGTAATTCAACGATTTGCTCTTCAATGACAACTTTATAGTTCATCCCTTTTCACCTCCCTCCAATGACCAATGTTTTCACAATGCTAATTCAAGTACTTGCCATAAACCGTTTTACTAACCTGCAGATCCAGATTAAACTTTTCCTTGACTGCCATTAGACTTACGATCTCTTCGAGGATTTCCTGACGTTGCACGAGCATATCCGGTGTCATTTCGCTTTTTTTGACCATCTTGGGATAGCCGTGCAGGGAAGATACAGCCTTGTTGGCGATTGTGTTGGCTTTAATGAAATCCACCTGAACGGGTTGTGCTAGGTTGGATTTTAGGCGATCCATAGTTTCGCGTTGGTGGTCTTTGTCGAGAGTTCGGAAGATTTGAAATCCTTCGATGTTAGGAGATTTGCGGAGCACTTCAACTACATCCCATACCCAATCCATAAAACTATCAGCCTTTGGTTGGCGACTCCATCGACAAATCTCGTAAACTCCTTTTGCGAAATAAACGCAGGTGTCGTATTCCTTCCCGTCAGTACCCCTCAGTTTGAGGGTAACTGAAAGTTTGTCCAATCTCTCGCGATGCTTTGAGTGCAAATTATCAATAGCTTTTTGTGGGTCTTTATATTCCAATGCCCTCCCGATCTGCTCTCTTGTCATTAAGATGTTTTGATTTCCATCTTGCCAAAAGTCGCATTGAATAGTTCCGAAGGTTTCCGATTTAACTAATGTTGGGTTGGTCATAGAAATCCTCTCCTTGCAGGAACTTCCTCCCATCCGTTGAATTGGTAATTGCTAAGGTTATCAGCCAAAGAAAGGAGGTAGGTGATATGATTGTTGGATTTGCTGAATTCTGCAGTAACCCAAAGTGTAATTACAAAACTACTTATAAATTAATTCCTGGTCCCGAAGATTTCTGCACACGTTGTGGGGAACCGATGATAGTTAAATGTCCGAAATGCACTAAGGATTTTCCGAATAAAACTGAAATACATTGCCCGAGTTGTGGGACGAAGATTAAGAACGTTGAATAGCGTCTATCAGCTTAGCTCCACAACGGCCGCAGTAATTTGCCTCTCTTGAAAAACGGCCATTGCACTCAGGACAAGTTTTAATTAATTCCGATCCGCATGCACACCATAATCTTTTTGGCTGCTCCGAATTGCCGTTTGGAGTGGCCTTTTCTGTTTGCTTTTCCAGTTTGTTCACCTCGCTTTCTTGATTTCGTGCCCGAGCCAAGTTTCGATACGAATGTTCTTGGCTCACTTCCATTATTTACAGGAATTCTTTTCCTTTTATCGAAATGGTAAATTAATAAAGGGAGGTGAGAATATGGGGATGAAATTCGAGGGCTTTGATAAACTCGAAAAGGAACTAAGGCGAATGGAATCAGCAGCCAAAGAACTATCCGAAGAAAGGGAGGTTTCGTTTGAAGAATTGTTTAATCCAGATTTCATGAGTGAGTACACTGAATTCAAATCATTCAAAGAGCTTCTGGAATCCGGAGGATTTAAGGTGAATTCCGTAGAGGACTTCGCAGCTATTCCGGATGATGAATTCGACGAACACATTTTAAGGACTACTAGTTTCGACAAATGGGAAGATATGCAAAAGACAGCGGAAATTAAATACTTCGAACGGAAAATTGAATTCTAGAAACTCCTTGGCTGCTTGCGAACTTACACTTCGTGAGCAGCTTTTTTCGCGAGTGATGATTCGAGTTCCAAATAAGCATCACATTTTTTCAAGTCATTACCGGAACTATCTTTGTAATCTCCTTTTTCGATGTGCTTTACTAGATTACTGAAATGATGAAGCAAGGACTTGAATTGATCCAAATCACAAATACGTATATTAGCTGCAAGGCTTGCCATTTACATTCCCTCCTTTTTCGTGACCGAGTTAAGTTTCGGTGCGGACGCCCGTCTATTTCAGATTCTTCTCAGCCCACAACCTTAATGATTCAGCATTATCCGCAATCATGTATAAGGCATCTAAAATTTGTTTGAACTTTGGTCTTTCTGCATCGCTTATCACTCCGTCAGCAGCAACGTTGATAAGCATATCTTTGATCGGAACTATATCCTGTAAAGCCGATAATGCTTTTAAGGTCAAGCGGTCCAAATCACCAGTTTCAACCGGACGTATTGTTTGCTTTCCAAGAGGACACTCCTTGGAGCAATAATGATTCGAAAGCTCTGGAGCATTATAAACGTGAGCCAGTAACAACACTTCTTCTGGATATGGAGTCAAGGTTCCGGCCTCAATTCGGCCAAGTCGTGTTCGCTCTATACCGGTGATCTCCGCTACGCCTTCGCGACTGCTAAACATTTCATTGCTCGTAATCGCGCTTATTCGAGCAATATGGAACGCATTACCTGCGCATTTAGTTGCGATTCTTGACATTTATTGCACCTTCCTTTTGTGAGATACTTTTAATAAGGGAAGTGGCGAAGAGTAAGTTGTGTCCTGTAGTCAACGCAAAGACTTGAATCCGAGGTTAGAAATATGGACCCATTGTCTTGGGTGTGGTTTTTAGCCTCCTACCACATCTTTAGGCTCGCCGCCATTTTCTGGGTGTTGGGTGTCTCGTTAACCAACTTTTTCACAACGGACATCATCCCTGCCCACGTATTCATAAAACCTAGTTGGAGAAATGTAGTAAGTCCACCTGGTGCTTAACTTAACTGCAGATCCGAATGGTAGGATTTCTCTCTGCAGTCCAATTCTTACGAATTGATCTGACTTCCCCATAATCTCGGCCGCTTCATGAACTGAGAGACTTTTTGTCCCCATCATACACACCAACCTAACTTGCTTGATTTTCTGATTCCTTGAATGTTTGCAGGGGTACGTCCAAAGCCTCGCAGATAATAAAGTATTCTTCTGCAAGCAGATTTCTTTTTCCATTCAAGATAGGGTTAAGGATATTTGTAGGAATTTTTGTTTTGGACGAAATGAAAGCTTGGCTTATCCCCTTATTCGCCATGTATTGCTTTATGCTAGTGCCTATCGTTCTATCTGCCACAGTTAATCAACCTCCCTTGTTCATGAATTATGAATTTATTACTATACTAGTTCATAATTTATGAACTGTCAACATACATATTCATATTACGTGAATATTTGTATTGAATATAAGTAAAGCTATGAAGTATAATGAGTTATTAAATTCAGAGCAAAGGAGGTATAGCGGTGGATGATATCAAGGAAATCAAGGAGAACATTGCCAGAAATCTTAAGTATTATCGTGATTTAAAAGGTCTTACGCAGCGACAGTTGGCTGCAGAGTTAGGAATTAAGCACAATACAATTTCTTCGTGGGAGAATGGGACAAATTCCATTGACGCTGCAGTACTAATGGAGATTTGCGACTTACTAGGAATTACTCTTGATGAAATGTATAGGGGCGAAAAAAGAGATAGCCCAATCAATGGGCTATCTGAAGGAGAGCAGTATGCTGTTTCATTATTTAGAAAGTTGCCAGACGAAGATCAATTAAAAATTATTGGTAGACTCGAGGTAATGACAGAAGGGTGATAGACGGTGAGAAACCCCAATGGCTTCGGAAATATTAGTAAGTTATCAGGAAAACGAAGACGACCATTCCGCGCAAGGGTCACTACAGGGTGGGAACTTGACGAAGATAAAGGTAAGCTTAAACAGCTTTACAAGCCTATCGGATACTTTAAAACGCGCCAAGAAGCCCTTCTTGCTTTAGCTGAATACCATAAAAATCCATATTCTATAGATCAAGCAATTACCTTCTCTGAGCTTTACGGAAAATGGTCGGAGGAAAAATTCAAGAAAACAAACTCAAAATCAACCATAAATGGATATAATGCCGCCTATAATCACTCTACAGACCTATATGATACGAAATTCACCGAGATCAAAAAACCACACATGCAAAGCGTAATTGACCAATGCGAGAAAGGTCACGGGACTTTAAAAAAGATCAAAGTTTTATTTAATCAGCTTTTCAAGTACGCACTTGAAAATGATATTGTAGATAAGGACTATTCGAAATTTGTCGAGATAGGAGAGAACGAATCAGAAAGCACCCGGAGGCCATTTACACAAGATGAGATTGCGTTATTAACTAATAACGTTGATAGGATGGATTTTATAGACACCACTTTGATTATGATTTATACCGGTCTACGTGTTGGCGAATTACTTTTGATAAAAACAGCAGATATCGACATTGAGAATAGGACCATGAAAGGCGGCCTCAAAACAGCAGCAGGGAAAAATCGAATCATACCTATTAATAAAAAAATCCTCCCATATATAGCTGAGAGGAAGGATAAGGGGCACGAGTTTTTAATCGTAAATCACGAAAACAAACAAATGAAGTATTGGAATTACTACGAAGAGAAATGGAAGATTATTATGGAGCAATTGGAAATGCCAGATCATCGTCCGCATGATTGTAGGCACACCTTCGCCACTCTAATGGATAATGCCGGCGCGAATAAGGTGAGTATTAAAAGAATTATGGGACACGCCAGTAATGATATCACCGACAAGGTTTACACCCATAAAGATATTGAGGAATTAAAAAAAGCAGTAGATTTGATTTAATTTTTTTGTGTCATACAGTGTGTCATACTTGTGTCATGCAACTAAAATTTTATAGGGTTTTATAGGTTCATAAAAAATAAGGAATCCCCCAACCATGCATGGTTGGGGGATCTGTAATTTCTTCACAATTAACGTTTGGAGAATTTGACACTAGCATGTAAAGCGGATTTTCGTCCAGTTTGTGTCCTGCTGGTGTATTACATACAACACCACGTAAGGTCTCTAAGCTTCTTCAGACTTCGAAAAACATCTCCCTAAACAACTTAATACCATCATGAAATCCTTGCCTATAGGCAGCGCTTAATGAGGAATTTTCAATCATTGTAGACAGTTCTTCATACCTTACAAATAGGTCCTGATCTGAAGTCATTCTTTCTCTGATGGTATTACTTAAGGATATCAACTCTCTCTCGATCTTGCTATCATTGTCACACTTCGTACCAGCAAAAACCCTTTCTTCTATTAAGTTATCCACAATTGCATTCAATAACCTTTTGGGACGAATGTATTCTTCTGTACTCATTTTTATGCTCAACTCCTAACTCTCTGCCGCAATTAGAACATCTTTTCTATATTAGAACACATGTTCTAGATTTACTTCAAGGGGTATCTTGTCGAATACTAAATAAATAATTTACTGCTACTTCCTTAAGAGTGATTGCAGATCTACGTCTAGACATTCCGCTATTATGGCTATTGTTTTTATTTTCGGGATCTCCCTTCCCTCCTCGATAGCCGCTATGTGCCCCTTGCTTAACTTCGTGACTTTAGCTAATTCCTTTTGAGTCCATCCTCTATCCTTACGGAATTCAGCGATTCTTTTGCCGACCATTCGTGTATGCCATTCCCTTGATGCTACCTATAAGCTTACATCTTGAGTCGTGTCGAATTTGGTAATTACGACTCCCGAAACAAGTGCATAGTTTACGCTAAATTTGCTAATTAATCGACACTACAATTGATATGTTATCACATATATTAGTAATTACCGTCTATTTTTCAGAGGAAATGTTCCTTGATTGCCGAAAGTAGACTTCGGTGATGAGAGAGTGTATCAACCCAAAAATAGACTTGAAGAAATAATGCACAGAAATAAAATAACACAAAGAGAGCTTTCTAGATTAACAGGCATCCCCCAGAGTGACATAAGCAAAATAATTAATGACCGGAAAGCCATTTACCTTACTACCGCTCAAAAGATAGCCAGAGCCCTCGGAAGTAAGGTTGATTACATATGGCCTTATTATTAAAATAAAAAGAAGGATTTCTGTTATTTATATGGAATATTTTACCTGTGGTGATGATATGAATAGTAGGTTGTGGGAAATCCTACGAAAACAAGGTGTTAGTCAAACTAAGCTTTCAGAAATAACAGGTATTAGGCAATCAGAAATAAGTCAAATAGTTAATGACAAAAAGCCAAATCTATCCCTTCGTATAGCGTTAAAAATCGCTAAAGCATTAAACACTAAAGTCGAATATATTTGGTATGATTGGCTCGATTAAATTGGGCCAATTTTTTTATTTTATTTTTTTAGCGTTTACGAATAATTATCGGTAATTACTAATAATATTACAACAGGTAATTTGTGACACAGACGGAACACCCTTGAGTCACAGCTAAAGCACACACGTAGCACAGGAGGTACACACATGAGCGACATAACAATTCTTAAGGCAAGACTCCGTAAGCGAGACAAAGACATTCAACAAGCTGTAAAGAGACTGAATCTTGAGGAAGGAGAAATGGCTGATATGGTCAGGGATGGAGTTCGGCTGAAGTTGGCTGAGATGGGAGCGTTAGGTAAGCTAGCAGACCCCATCACCCCAGCCGATGCACGTCTCATAGCTCATGAACTCATCCGATGCAAAACCCATCCTGCCCCAAACGTTTGATATCCCTCTGCTTCAAACGTTTTCCATCTCAAAATACAAAACGAGTGCACAAACGTTTAACACCCCGTATTCCAGCCCGTTTGCCCTATCAAACGGTGAACAAGCTAAAAACCGCATAAACACTAGCCAAAACCCCGCGAAGAAGAGAAGGGAGGAACGAAGTGACAACAGAACGACATGATCTTTACGACCACGCCATGAGGCAGTGGCGGCGCGGCAGAGAACGAGGCGGCGGTATCCCCGCCAAGATCTACGATGTCATAGTCCACGTCTACGGAGAGGATTACCGTCCCCTCATCATCGAGAAGAGACTCGACGAACCCAAGGAGCCTAAATCTAAATCGGAGGCCCCTAAGAGCCTGAAGGAGATCATAAGCCGAATCAAGTCCATGGATGACCACTCTGACGAAACATGGTTCTTTGTGATCAACCTCCCGCCTGGACACAACTTCGAGAAGTTCAAGTCCTTAGAGCAGACCTTTGCTGATGCTTTAGGTGAGGATGGCACCTGTCAGATCGAAGCCCACGGAATGGCGGTGCATATGACAGTTAGTAACGTGGACCGCAAGAAGTCCTATCCCTACGAGTTCGACCCCTCCCCCTATATCAAGAAAGGTATGCTACTCCCCTTCCCTGTGGGCTACTCCATTAACGGACTTGTCGTCAAGGATCTTGCCGAAATGCTCACACTCCTCATCGTTGGCATGATGGGCAGCGGGAAGTCAAACATCGAACACGTAATCCTCTATACCCTTCTGAGTATGAACCGCATTGACCAACAGCCTCGTGTAATACCCGTTATGCTGGATCCTAAACTAGGTGAGTTTCAGTATCTCGAAAAGCATGGACTTTTGTGGGCAAAAAAACCCCATCACATCGAAAAACTCCTGCAGTGGGTTAACGACGAGAACGACCGTAGGGCTCCGATTGTTAATTCAACCGGCGCAAGAAACTTTCCGGAGTTCCTTCAGATCGGGCACAAGATGCCGGCAATCGTTCTGTGTTGCGATGAGATGGGAGAGTTAACAAAGGATGCCTATAACTCCTATCATCGGCTTCTCCATGTTGGCAGATCTCAGGGAATATTTACTGTCGGAGCAATCCAACGCCCTAGTTCCGGTGCGCTCGGTAAGATCGGTTCATTCCCTGAGTTGAAAGCTATGTTTGACGCTAATCTCGTTTACCGGGTTAAGGATACCGTGAACTCCAACATGATTTTAGGCAATAGCAAAGCAGCCTTCATACCAAAGAAGGCTAAGGGCCGAGCAATATTCGACTGGGATGAAGAGATAGAGGTTCAGTCTATGTATTTCCCTTCTGTTGTTTCCGATCCCGACCGTTACCACGAACTCCTTTCCAGACTCCCCCAGTTCGCTATGCCATACGAAGATATTCAAGGCGAGGTGCATGACTATGAGCAACACAAGTCAAGCAAGTCACGTAAAGGGCTACTCCCGAGATTTACGGGTTCTAGCTCACCTAGAGCGCTGCAACTGCTTGAACACGGATCAAATCCATTTGCTTGAGTTCGCTGGATTATCTGTGGAAATGGTCCATCGTTGCACTAGGAGGCTAGTTAAGAAAAAACGTATTAAGCGCGGAAATCGTATATCGTTTTCCGAGAAGGATTACTTTTGGTTAGTTGACGAGAAGGCCCCAAGAAACGTCGAGCACACCATTGGGAAGAGTTGGATCTATACCTTTATGACCATTAGGGCCAGGGAGAGCAAGTTCCATCTAACCTTCCAGAACGAACCAAAGGAATTTCTCCCCATCGTCCAACCGGATCAATTTATCACGTTCAAAACTCCCGAACTAAAACCTTTCTTTTGTGAATTTAATCGGCACGAATCCGGTAATGAGTTCAAGAAGATTAAGCAATACAATGATCTGGCAAAAAAACTTATTCAGGAGAAATCCCAAGGGGCCCGTCCTCATTGGTGGATTGACTTGAATAAGGAGCAGAATTTTACCATCCTCATTGTGACAGATGGACCAACTGACATCATTCAGAAAATCGTTAAGAATGATCGGGCCTATTCGTACCTCGTCGAAGTCCTAACCCTAGATGAAGTCAAGAAGTTTTGTTTCAACGTACACAACGCGAAAAAGGGGGAATCGCAATGTTCCCAGGAATCTCAGCGGCAGCCCCAATCCTCTCAATACTCGGGATTGCGGTTGGTCTCCAAGTTATAAAGCTGGGTCTTAAAGTTTTCGGGAAGTCTGAGTGGATTTATTACGCTGAAACCCTTGCGCTAATTTCTGTTTCTGGAATGGTCCTTGCCGCTTCTATCGGTTTTCTTAAGCAGATTGGCGATGTGTTCAAATGATCGCTGATTTTGTTAGGCTAAGTGCCTTGTATCTGGTTGTTTATTTATACGTTCGTCATTCTGCCGGCAAAGATATGGCGATGCTCGTTAAGTGGTTAGGTGTCGTTAGTCTTGGGTTGATGGTCCTGTCTGGGGTAGCCGCACCATTTAAACAACTCAGTAACGATATTCATGTAGCCGCTCAGACCTATAGCCAAGGACGGGATAAGGTTAATGATTTACTCGGCGAAAGCAAAGGGGTCCAGAAGCAAATCGGAGATGCCGTTTCCCCGGCCGGGAGCGTAGGATATCAGGGGATTTGGGAGAGATTAACCGGCAATGCGAAGTTTGATTGGCCGGTGAAGGGAAAAGTTACCCAAGGCTACAACGAGAACAATCACGGACTGGACATTGCTGGGAAGATAGGCGATCCGATTAGGGTTAGTCGTCCCGGAACGGTGGAGAAAGTTGCTGAAGATAGTACTTATGGGCTGTACATCATCATCGATCATGGCAATAATTACGGAACGCTTTACGCCCACTGCTCAAAGGTATTAGTACCGGAGGGAAAGATGATTCTAGGCGGTGACAAGATTGCTGAGATCGGGACTACCGGGAATTCAACAGGTCCTCACCTGCATTTTGAGATTAGGATTGGAGGGAAGGCTGTTGACCCCAAAGATTTTATGAAGTGAGGTGTTTCGCGTGAAAAAACCAATTGTCGGGGTGATTAAGAGTAGGATTACTGCCGAAATATGGTATTGGAAGATGATTGTAATGTTTGCCAAGTTGAATACTCTTTTGAGGATTTCCCCACCAGATAGGGAAACTATAGAGAAACTTCTGAAATCCCTAGAAGAATTAAAGGCAAAATTGGAGGTTGATTAATATGATCTTAGTCCTGCGCAAGTCTACTGTTCGTCGTACACTCGCCATTGCCACGCTGATGATTCTAGTTGGCATCTCCCTATCAAACCCCTTCATGGCACAAGCAACAACCCCTAGCGCCTATCTGAACACTTCCCCATTCGCGTTTTATCTCTATCCAATGCCACAAAATAACCCCATCTCCCTCAACGGAATGTTCTGGTCAGAGGATCATCCAGCACTGGGTTACGCACCATTATCAACATGGGAAAGGATAGCCAAAGGAAAACAAATAGCCATCGGTATACCACGAACAATGGATGCAAGTAGGTTGGATAACGTTGGTAATAAGATAGGTAACTACTTGAAGAATAAGATCAAAGGCCAACTCAATAACGGTAGATACGACAAAGATGTTTTTAAATACAAACGGACGATTGACCCGGATCACGGGGTGACGGATGAAATCACAGTTGAGATCGGGAGACATTTTAGGGATAACCGCAACTTTGAGGACTTTGCCGGGACTGTGAAGAATCATTTGGTCACGGACGTTGATATCGAATCGGTTGTTAATCCGAGGGATGAGGTCCCTGCACCTGCCCCCACTCCGGAAGCCGCAAAGGCAGTTGGGAACACACTCATACTCGGAGGAGTTGCGCTGATGTTGTTGAAGCTCTTGCCGTTGCTGGCGTTGTGACCGTTGCAAAACTTAGCGTAAAACAATTAATCCTGTCGAGTTGCAGGAATAGCCCGGCTTATAAGGAAGAGATATAATTGTATGCGAAGATTAGGAGAGTGTGTTAAATGGCAAAGAAAGAGAAGCAACAAAAACCGATAGACGCATTTAAGATTTATTTAAATCAGTTAGGAATCTTTCCGGCGCTTGTCACGAATGTTCAAGGTAAGTCAAATTCATATTTAGTCTTTTCGGCTACGGGATTTGAGCAGTACGATTTTAAGAACGGGTCTGCCAGTAAGTTGTCCGAAGATAAGTGGGAGAACTGGACAAGTGCAACCGTTGACCATTTGTTTACTCAGTCAGTATTTATGCTAAAAAGCGATACCAGGACTTATGAATTAAAGGTAAACCAAAAAGGCAAAGAAGTTGCTTCTTTAATTACAGCAAATACCAATATACGCTTAGAGGAAATTCCTCGAAAATGGTGGAATAAAATCTTAGGTTTTCGGTCGAAGACTAAGTGGAAAATGGCTGTAGCTATCGTGGGCTATCTAGTTATATTTGGCGCGATCGGAAATATCGTCGGAGGAGAAGATGCCACATCGCCAAAGACAGCTTCACAACCAGGGAAGACCGCTGAGCAGATAGCTCGCGAAAAAGCTGAGGCAGCTAAGATTACAGACTCAGATAAGGCGTTATTGATTATGAGCCAATACAAATTATTTACTGAAGATGAATTAAAGCATTTCGCCGAAATTGAAGACAAATATTTCAACCATCTAAAAGATTCCGAGAAAGCTGAGGTAAAGGAGGATTTTGAAAGACTATATACCCAAAAGCAATACCAGACATGGGTTAAGGGGCAATTTAGCGTTTGGGATGGATCGCATACCCATCTGGTAGATTTACTCAAAAAGAACCTGAACGACCCAAAGAGCTTCGATCACGAAAAAACGACATACTCGGATAAAGGCGACCACTTAATCGTTAAGATGACATACAGGGCTAAAAATGCCTTCGGGGCATTAATCCTTCAAAACGTTACGGCTAAATCAGATTATAAGACCGATACGATTAGCGTAATATCGCAAAATGATTAACCACTATTGAAAGGAATGATCCCATGCACGACGCATTCCTTCTCCCTAACACTCTTCTCTTCCTCTGCCTATGGTTCCTGTCCCTCATTCTCCTCTACTACCTAATCAAGATGGCTGTCAGGAATGGTGTACGACAGGCAAATTCGGAGTTGATCGAGTCGGTGAGGGAGATTGAAAAGTCGGTCTACGAAATAAAGATCGGGATAAACAAAAAGGAGAGCGGCTAAGCTCTCCTTTTACAACACCTTATCGCACTGGGTTTAATCCCCGGTGTCTTTTTATGCTCTTGCAACTAACAAATATTGGCGCTATAATAATAGTATACAAAAAGTTTACAAGTTTACCTAAGTAAACACCGCTTATATCAAGGGTAAAAAGTATACCTATCTTGGAGGAGGTTTTAAATCATGTCGGATGAAAAGGAAATTAAGGCAGTCCCGCCTACATACTCGGTAAAAACCACAAGTGACATTACTGAATCTGTGGGCGAGCTATTAAAAGTAACTGGCCTTAGCCAAAAAGAACTATTCGCGGCCATGGTTACACAATTCAAAACGAATTTATTAGCCAGTAGCGACACTGAGCAAACCGAGGATATGCAGCAGCTTCGTTACCACCTATCCCATGCCGAATCAATCTTTACAAACATGGTCCAGAAACTTCATGACCTGAAGGAAAACTTCACAGAAAGCATCGATCAAGAAAAACGAGTGCATCAAGGAATTGTCGACCAGGTAGATAAGAGTCGTCTTCATGCTGAAGTTGAGCGCGACAAAGCTCGGTTGGATTTGGCCGAAATTCAGGATCAGCTCAAAGAGCTTTCTGAGAGAAATAGCGAGCTTGAAGCCGTTAATAAATCTAATCGTATAACTATCGAGCTACTAACAAATCAAAACGAAACCTTGGAGGCGCGGATCGGGACCGTGGCTGAAATGGAAGCTGAAGTACAAGAGCTTAGGGCGCAGCGCAAAGAGTCTCGGCGCCAAATCGAAAAACTCATTACAGAATCATCTCAACATCTCCATGTGATCGAAATCAAAGAGCAAGCTATTACAACCAGAGAAAAGACTCATGCCGGCGAATTGGCCTCTATGCAAAAAATGGCTGACCTGCAGATTCATGCGGCAGGGATCGATGCCAATAATCGTGTGCTCGAATCAACAGCTAAACTTAAAGACGAATATACGGTCAAAATCGATACTCTCCAAGATCGGATTCAGACTTTGACCGCAAGGATTCACGAGTTCGAACTTGGTAAAACACGGACGAAGGTGTGAAATTATTGGTCCCTGACGAAAGTGGGGGCTTTTTTTATTCGTAAATTATTACGAAAATACCCCTGTTTATCCCTTGACGCATAACGTAACGTGCTGTATAATTAATTAAGATCAAGAGTTGAGAGCGAGGGAATGAAATGGAACTAAATAAAAATGATCTAAAAACAGTCCTGGACCTACTGAATGATAAACTTGATACAATCAACAATGAGGTTGCATTAATGGGACGCGAAAAATTTGACAGCATGCTGATGGAGAAAAGTAAATTAAGCATACTTAGAGAAAAGGTACTGAGTGGATTACAGCCAGTAGCAATCGAGGAAGAATGGTCGATGTTTGGAGTTTAGGAATTAGGCCAGCCGGGCCAATCCGGCGAAAGGGCGTTACGAAATGGAAAAAATTGAAATCGGTAAATGGGAGCTAGGGCCAGAAATAGTGGTCAGGACATCTATGGGATCACCTACTGTCTATATTCGGAATTGGGATGGGGAGCACTATTCGATATGTGAGCCTGATTCAGAACAGGCTAAAAATTCGCCGAAATGGATGATTCCTGAAGCGAAGAAGCTTCAGGAGATGATTAACGAGACATTGTATCCTGAAATTTCCTAGCCCGCTAGGCCCAGTCCTGTGCAAGCCAGGACCACCCGAAAGGGTGCGGCGCTCAAGGGTTATAGGCCCAGAAATAAGGAGGATGAAGCCATGAACCTAATAGAACTAACCAGCGAAGCGTTTGAAGCAGTAAAAAACTTTAAGTTCGGCCACGGTCGTTACGCAGTTGTCGTAACCGGAGAATATCCTTTCGGTGAATTCTCTATTGAGATCCGTATTAAGGATAATGAGATTAGTCAAGTGTGGGCAAGTAAGCGAGTAGCGCCTGATCATGGTTCTAGCTTTAAGGTTACACCTGCGCCTCACATGACGATTAGCGATCAGATGTTGCAAGTTGACGTATTTTTTAACCAGATCGTGAACGAGGGAAATTATGATCACGTCGAGGTATATGCAAAGCCAAGCGATATGGAAGAGATCTATCGTAAAAAGTTTTGGATGTCCGAAATACTAAAATTCAAGTCGATCCCTGAGCTCGTAGAGTTAGGCAAAGAAGGACGCGAAGCATTTGCTCAGTATCTCAAGTCAGTTGACAAGATCGTTGGCGAAGGTAATGAATATCATCCCGACTGGATGGATTCCATCTTCGACGCGTGCGATGAGCTAGGATGGGACGCTGACAAGTTTGTGGCTTGGATGTGGGGCAGTGGCTAACTACACCGTCACCCGCTCCTGCGGCCACGAGGAAACCGTGGCCCTGATCGGGAAAACTAAGGACTGCGAATGGAAATTAGAACACATCGAAGCCGACAAGCTCTGCTCCGAATGCTACCAAGTCGATCTGCAACGCCGTCGCAAAGAGGCGAACCGAGAAGCTGCCGAAGCCGCGAAGGATAACAATCTCCCTGCACTAACCGGCACAGAGAAGCAGATTCCGTGGGCCGAATCAATCAGGATAGAACTGCTTTCATACATGGATTCGGTTGCGGCAGATAAGCGATTAGGGCACATTGATACCCAAGCCAATATGCGGGATGCGATCGAACACATCAAGGCGGGAAAAACAAGAGCCCACTGGTGGATAGATCGACGGTTTTTAGTTAGGGACTCACTAGGGGTCATGAAGCTTTTAAACGCAGAATTAGAAACGATCAAGCATGAAGAGATTATGCCGCCTAAGGAAGTTGTCAAGGATATTCTTGCGGAAGCCACCGTCCGGCCGGAGAATCCGAAAACTGAGACTGTCGCAGAAATACGCATCCTTGACGATCTGCTAGAAATAAGATTCCCCGAGAAACGAGATAGTTTCCGCGAACTTGTGAAAAAAGAACTAAACATGGTATGGTCCGAAGGATCATGGAAACGAAGAATAAGGATGAAGAATGGCACCATTGAGGACCGCGCTGCTGAAGCCGGAAACAAACTCCTATACGCAGGGTTCTCCATCCGGATCTTCGACGCTGAGATCCGCGAGAGAGCAATTAACGCCGACTACAAACCAGAATGTACACGGTGGATATCTCGTGTAGTAGAGGGTAAATACTTCGGATGGTTCGTTATTTCGTGGTCGCGAGACGAAAATCTGTATCGACGAGCTAAATCCATCACTGGTGCAAAATACGATAAGCCGAATGTAGTCGTTTCGCCTGAGCACTTCGCGGAGGTGCTAGACTTTGCGGAGATGTATAAGTTTGAGATTTCGAGCGGAGCTAGGGATGTTATCACAAGAGCAGAGGAGGTGCGTAATAACTCGATTATCGGCATCGCCATGGAGCCGAAAGAAAAGGATTATGCCGTTGTAACAAGCAGGGCTCCAGTGCTAGAAATACCTGACGATACGGAGGTGTTGGATGAATTTAAAGACTAACCTTCTCCCCCACCAAGTACCGGCTGTAGAAAAAATGGTTCCCACTACCATAGGCGGACTCTTCATGGACATGGGGACAGGGAAAACGAGAACAACCTTCGAAATTGTTTACCGTCGCCAACATAAGATAGACAAGGTTGTTTACTTTTGTCCAGTATCACTCAAAGAAACCGTGCGGCAAGAGATACTCAAGCACACCGACTGCACCGATGCCGATATCTACGTTTTTGGGAGCAAGACGCGGGAGCGATCAATACCGAAGGCGTTGTGGTATATTATCGGCATCGAGTCGATGAGTAGTAGTACACGCATGGTCTTGGCTGCGAATAAGCTAATCACGGCTAAAACGTTCGTTATCTTGGACGAATCGAGCTATATTAAGGGCCACGACTCAAAGCGCACGACACGGATCACGGCCATGAGCGCGCGCTCAAGGTATCGCCTAATTCTAACCGGCACTCCCCTCTCCCAAGGTGTTGTAGACCTTTACGCACAGATGCGTTTTCTCTCGCCCAAGATCCTCGGGTATAACTCCTTCTACAGTTTTGCTGCCAACCACCTTGAGTATTCCGAGAAGTTCCCGGGTCGGATTGTGAGGAGCCACAACACCGCATACCTAGCCGCTAAAACTAAGCCGTATGTCTACCAAATTACAAAAGAGGAATGTCTTGATCTCCCTAAAAAACTCTACGAAACACGATATTTCCATATGACTGATAAACAAGCTCACGAATACCACTTAGCCAAAGAGAAATTCCTAGCCGAATTGGACCGCGAAGATTTTAACTCGACTTCTATCTTCCGCATGTTTACGGCCCTGCAGGAGATCGTATGTGGATTCTGGAATTACCGCGTTAAGGGCAAAATGAAGTTATTCGAGTTCCGACATTACCGGATGGAGACATTTATGGATGCGGTTGCGGATATCCCTGAGGGCAAGAAGATCATTGTCTGGGCCAAGTTTATGTATGATATACGCGGGATAGTAAAAGCTCTGTCTGATAAGTACGGCGAGGATTCTGTTTCACAATTCCATGGAGGGATCAAGGAAAAGGACCGTCCCGCACAAGTTGGACTATTCCGAGGACCAGCGCGGTTCTTTGTGTCAACCCCGAGCTGTGGCGGCCACGGCCTAACCTTGAATGAGTCGCACTTTGTCATATTTTACAACAACGGGTTTAAGTACTCTGAACGTTTACAGGCCGAGGACCGGGACCACCGCATAGGCCAGGAGCATGACGTAACTTACATCGATATTTATTGTTCCGGAAGTATTGACGATAGGATCAATAAAGCGTTGTCTAACAAGGAGAATGCCGCCGCATCGTTTCGCCAGGAGGTGGAGAAGTCTCAAGGTGATAAAAACAAACTTAGGGAGTTGATTAAGGGTTTATGATCAGAATAGGCCTAAACAGCCGTGAGAAACAAAAGGAAATCGACGCATATCTGCAAGCAACCGACATCAAAAAAGTCTATTGTTTCTACTTCAAGAAGTTTCCGGTCAAGTACAGCGTACCAATCGACATCGAGTACATCGAGTACGCAGACATCGAAATGTATAAGTTCTTCTACCGACTTCTTGAAGAGATAGATAATACATGCCTTATCATTATGGATGGCTGCATGCGGACCGCGAACCGAAGTGAGTTGATCTACAACTGTGCTCACCACTATCTTAACCAGACTCCACATAAGATTATCTTTGAGTTCTTCCCGATCATCTCCGATAAGAACGATTTCATGATCTTATTGGACTTTGATAATAAAGGCAAATACAAAGGGAAGTCCTTTGATTATGTATTTTTGCAAGCTGAGGATATTAAGATTAAGCCCTTCCGCGTCAAGATCGAAACAATCAACGTTGAGATCACTGACAAAAATAAGGAGCAATACGCGAAAAAACGGGACCAACTCTTCGATAATTTGGGTAATAAGGACCCAGATACTATACCGAGGTCCCTGCAACTATTCGCTGGTGATCTTAAGAAATGTGCAATTATCCCTGAGGAGTTATACGTCGCAAGAAACAAGCGATTCAAGCTAGATAACGTCAAAACCTATGACGAAATAGATAAACAAGGAAAATACATTGTTATTGACACTCACTATCGGCGACTAAGTTTTAACGATTTTATTAAAACGACTGGCATGGCCAAGATCAAATATCTAAGCACCACCCTACCTATCGACACCGTGATTGTTAACGAGTTTGTAACGTGGAAAGCGAGGTTGGATTCAATCTATGCTCAAGCAAGTTTATATAAATAAGTCGGTACTGGTCTCGGCAAAGGAGAGGATGTCGTACATTTTTGACGAGTTCGAGAACATTGTTGTATCGATAAGTGGCGGCAAGGATAGCACGGTCTTGGTTCATTTAGCGCTCTTGGAGGCTAATAAACGCGGAAGAAAGATCGGCATATTCTTTCTGGATGAAGAGGTGGTATACGACAGCACAATTAAGCAGATTGAGTACCTCATGAAACTGTATCCTGAGAACACTATCCCGCTATGGCTACAGATCGAATTTAAGCTCACCAACGCCACGAGTCTAACGGAAGGCCAACTCATATGCTGGGAAGCTGGCAAACACAAATTGTGGATGCGTAGTAAGAAAACCGGTTCCATTCAGCACAAACCATGGCCCATAGAAACGGAAACCGTCAGGGATAAAAACAAAGGATTTGGGTTTTATGATGCGTTAGAAAACTTTCAGAACTCCCGCGAAAATACAGCCTTTCTCGTTGGCCTACGCGCCACGGAAAGCCCCAACCGGTGGCGAGCTGTCGCTAAGAATCCCGGGTACCAAAATACTTTCTGGTGCACTAAGATGAAACGCGGAAGCGTTGCCTTCTATCCTCTCTATGATTGGAATTTCCATGATATATGGAAATATATCTATGATACAAAATTGAAGTATTCGAAAATCTATGACTATATGTACAAAAAGGGCATGGGGATACAGGAAATCCGCGTATCTAGTTTAATCCACGAGAAGTCCTTCAAGGCGCTGGTTGAGTTGCCGGAGTTTGAACCTAGTACTTATAATCGGTTGCTCAAAAGGGTTAAGGGTATCAGTATTGGCAATCTGTACGGCAAAGATTCTAAGATGCTAAGAGTTCAAAAACTGCCGAAGAATTACAAGACGTGGATAGAATACAGAGACTTCCTGCTTGAAACCTACCCGGACGAAACCAAGAAAGATATCTTCGTAAAGCGTTTCGGAAAACACCTCACGAATCCCCATGTTGCTCGCCAGCAGTGCCGTCAGTTAGTTCTGAACGACTACGAGAACAATCTCCCTATCGATAACAAGCCAGATCCCAGGGAGGCCACTATTAAGAAATGGAGGGAATTACTGTGAGAAGAATAGCTACTAAATACGGAGTCTACGAAATACCAGACTTTCCGAAAATAAAAACAAAGAAAGGCGATATATCATTCCCTGTTATGTGCCCTATCATCGTGCCGAGAGATCTCGTTCAGGCTAATAACTACAATCCAAACAGCGTGCCAAGAAACAACATGGAACTTTTAGAAACATCCATCTTGAGTAATGGAGTTTGTTTCGGGATCGTTACAGCATGGGATGATGATTTGGAAAAGTTCGTTATTATAGACGGTTTCCATAGAGACAGCATTCTGGAAATATGGTTAGATGCAGAAGAAATTCCAATCATTGTCCTAGACCTTACCCCAGCACAACGCATGGAGGCCACCGTCCAATTTAACCGAGCCCGGGGAGTGCATCAGGTGGAACTCATGGGTGATCTAGTGCAGGCCTTAATTGAGCAAGGTGTTCCTGACGAAGAGGTAGCACAAAAGCTAGGCATGGAAATCGAGGAAGTATTCAGGCTCAAGCAGATTACAGGCATTGCTGAGCTATTCAAAAAACAGATCTACTCAAAGTCTTGGGAAATGACTGAGGTGGATGAAGTTGGTTAAGTGGAACTATGGAGATGCTTACCTTCGTCACCCCATTAGTGATGGTCAATTCGCTATTTTCGACGACGGAAGCACCGTTAAGGTTCACAATATATTCGATCCCCTCCCGGGCATTATGTGGCCTGCTGATTTAATTTTCGTAGACCCACCGTGGAACCTTGGTAACCTGAATACATTCTACACAAAAGCGGAACGACAGGATTATCAAGACAGCTTTACAACGTTTTATAAAAGACTCTTTGAGTGCATCGCTGAAATAAACCCGGTAGTCTGTTATGTTGAAGTTGGGAAAGAGTATTTAAGCGAGTTTATACAGGAAATGAAGACTATTTATAAGCACGTTACATTTTATAACAGCACTTATTATCATAAAAAGGAAAATCTATGCTACGTTATTAGAGGCAGCGCAAAGCGTAAAAAGCTCCCGCTTGACTATATGGACGAGGAGGACATTATCGAGTGGGTTTGCAAGAATGAGGATTATATCTGTATTGGTGACCTTTGTATGGGGCGCGGATTAGTTGGAATAAACGCCCAAAAGAATGGTAAGAAGTTTGTTGGAACTGAGTTGAATCACAAAAGGCTATCCGTAATGCTTGAAAAAATATCAAAGAACGGTTTGAGTTATAGAGTTTTTAGGAGGTAATATATATATGATTGAGCTAAATTACATCGAAATCCAAGCCTTCCGAAAAATCGGCTACGGTTGTCTCCCTACTTTCGCATCTGCGGACGGCGTAAACTGGCAAACAGACCTTCTGGTCCGCCTATCCACCAAGGAGATCAAATCCCGAGAAATGAAAACGGCCAAGATCGAAATAAGCGTCGAATTACACTCAATCAACGGATTCCCCCTCATCCGGATGCCGATCACGATCCATGACTATCCAGGAGATCCATGCAAGATGGAAGTGTTTTTTAATCTCACTCGCGAGGACCATGTTAAGTGTATTTCTTCTCTTGCGTCTCAGGAAACCATAAACCTGCACCTGTTCGGGGATAATCTGGAATATTCGCATAGCAAGCCAATTACATGGTATCTACAGAAAGACGTGGTCAATATGCTGGTTAAGGCAGCTCCGATGGCTAAAGATAAGGTTGATTCCGATTTCGAACGTGCAAAAATAATATTCATGAAGGAGAATAATCTATAATGGCACAAGGCAAAGTAGTACTTAGATTCGATGTATTCCCGGAAGAAAAAGAATCCTTTGAAAAAGTATGCAAGGAACTCGGAATTACTAAGATTGAGTTCTTAAGGAGAGCTAAGGCACTTGCTGAAGCCAAACCTGATTTATTTAAGGAAAGTAACTGATAAAACGCAAAAAAGCCCCGAGTCATTACGACCCGGGGCTTTATCATGTCTATTTAATAACTTTAACTATCCTGGCCTTCGCCCTAATACGCCCATAGGCCGCTACTAATCCGCCGATAGCACTTGCTCCAACGACAAGATATTCAACGACTTCTTTCTGTGTGTTCGAGTCAATGTCAATGCCAAATATCCCAGCTAGTGCGGCTAGGACCGTAACAATTGCACCCCATAGGGTGAGGGATTTATACCATACTTTTTCTTCCTGCATTTAAATCATTCCTTTCATATTGACAAGCGCTTGCCGATTTACTATTTAAACGTAAAATATTCCAAAAAATATTCCCTTTTTTCGGTTAAAAATATTCCGAAATGCATTCACTTGATTTAAAAAGCCAAATCAACCACTTCGCTTGAACAGATAGACTCTTCATTTTTGGCATATTATTCGGCATATTTAGCATGAATTCTGACAACCACCCTGTCCCTTGTGGTGCTTGAGTTGCGGGGCATCAAGTATCTTTGCTTTTTATCCCCAAATCATCAAGTATGGGCATTACCCTAAATATTTACCGACTGCGTAGCTAATTTAATCTACCTCTGGCAATTCCACCGTCTGACCTGCAAGTACATGGGTGCAATCTCCGAGGAATTGAATCTTTCCGTCTGTGACAAAACTATGGCAAACCGTCCGTATTGGTTCGATGTGCTCTCCTCGCAGGATTCTTTCGGCCTCTTCGTCGCTGATCGGCTTTGTGCCCCGCACTAATATTGAAGGTGTAATAGTTGGCGCTTCTTGGTTTCCGTTCCATCCCCAGCCACTAGGAATATTTACTTTAACAGCGTGGTACTCGTTACATCCTGGGCACCAAATCCATAGCAGATTGTATTCTTGAGCACCGTCTTTGCATGGCCTAAGTTTTGCTTTAGGCATGTTAGACCTCCTTCCTACCTCAAATACTTCCCAACCGCCTCAGCCGTGTCGAACTTCGTCTCCCCAGAGAGAAGCACTTCGTTCGGGTGCTTGGTCGTGGCCCCGCCAACTATGATTAGCTGCTTGGCCCTCATAGCCTCGGCAGGAACAGATCGACCCTCACCACGCACAAACACCGCACAGTTGCCATTCTTGGCAGCTACGTCAGCCCCCGCCCAGAAATCCTCCTTGGTGTTTAGTAAAACCGCTACATCTAATCCCACGCCTATTACCCCCTCTATCCGCTCTACATAAGGCACTCCTGAACCCCGGCTAAACCCCCTGCATAACGCCGAAGCTACAATCTCATCCCAAGTATCCTGCTTCATCAGCGCTTCTTCCTCCGGATTGGAAATAAAGCCGATCTCCACCAAAACCGCAGGATAACCCTTTGTCTCCCTAAGTACGTGCAGGTTGGAAAACTTCACCCCTCGATCAGCGAGTCCGGTGGCTGCCACTAACTCCTTTTGGATCTCCCGGGCTATCTTCTCGCCCATCCCACCAGGCCCGAGCGCTATGGTTTCAACCCCATGCGCACCCGGATCAGCGAAGGAGTTGGCGTGGATCGAGAGGAAGGCATTTGGTTTGTAAGTGTTCGATTGGTCGGTGACATCGTCTAGGTCACCATCTTGAATGGCGAGTATATCCCAGCCGTTGGATTTCAGCTTTGCAACTACCTTCTCGCCAACCTCACGGTTCTCGGTAGCCTCTTGGTATCCCGTTGGTCCGACCGCTCCCGGATCATACCCAACGTCTTTTCGCCCATGACCGTAATTAATTACCGCTTTCATTTCGTTTCATCCCCTTTCTCTTGTAATTGAGTCAACACCTTGGTAATACCGGGCGGTAGCGGCACCCCGAGAATACCCAAGTTCTCCGTCACCGAAATGCCTTCCCTAGACACATAAAAGTAAATTGCCAGCGTCCGGAGAATCGGTGCAGAGTTGCCGACCATCTGATCAAGTTGAACGGCAATGCCTAACACAACAAGGATTCCGGCCTTTCGAAGTCCTCCCCAGTACATTACCTCGCTGTTTACTTTGTGATCCTTGACTGCGCCCAAGAATCCAGTTGCATAGTCGACGATCATGAGGCCAATTAAAACCCTCAGTGCGGCATCCCATCCTCCAAGACATGCACTTATAATTGTTCCCACTGCCGCGATAAAGGTGTTTAGAGTTAACTCTTTTGCGTTCATCTTTCGCCATCCTTTCGTTGCTACCCATAAAAAATGAAGAACGCCAGGGCTCAAGCCTCGGCGTTCTTTTCCACGTACTCCTTAAGAATAGTTATCACAAGATTGTTAAAACTTCTGTTCTGCCTCTTCGCTATTTCTTCCAATTCCTTCTTCATATCCTTTTCTATGATCAGGTTTGACCTAACCTTATCTTTCCCTATACTCAAAATAATCACCTCAAAGTTATTATACCATAGCTCAAAAGTATTGCAATGGTTACGTAACTATGTTATAATAACTTAAGATCAAATTTAAGGAGGGAAACAAGCATGACCAACGAAAAAATAGTCCACAAGGTTCACTTACTCTTAAATAAAGCCGCTAATAACCCAAGTGAAGAAGAGGCTCAATCCTGCATCCTCATGGCCCAAAAACTTATGATTGAAAATGGAATTTCTCAATCTGAGGTTGATGCACAAGGAGATAATATTCGCGTTAAAAACGTTGTCAGAATGAAGACGGACTACGAGCGACTAGCTTGGTGGAAGAAAGGAATTGCCCGAGTAATTGCAGAGAATTTTAGATGCCACAATTATACCAACACGCGAAATGGAAATTCATGCATTGTTTTCCTCGGGCTAGATCAAGATGTCGATTTGGCAAAAATAACATTCGAGTTCGCATGCGATTCTATTAAATATGGTGTGAAGCAATTTTCTAAGGAAAGAAAATCTAAGGGTATGAGCACCGATGCAGGATTACGAAACGACTATATGGGTGGTTGGATTCAAGGTTTACGCGATAGGTTTAAGCAACAAATAGTTGAGAGTAATTGGGGCTTAGTCCTAGTTAAGGATGCCCTAGTAATACAAGAATACGAAAATATGAAACTAAAAAAAGGTAGCCATTCAAGCATAGCTAGTTCCGGAAGTTCTTCCGCTCGTTCGACTGGTTACAAGGACGGAAAAAGCTTCAGTTCTCCAAATGGAAGAATTAGTTCTTAATAAACCGCCAGCCGGGGCCAATACCGGCGGAAAGGAGTGATAACCATGTTTGCAAACCTAACTAAAAAGCAGCTAATCGAATTACTAATCTCTATCAAGAGCGATGTTGAATTTATTGAAGAATGCGCAGTTGAAACCAAGAGCGACTACGAAAGGACCGGGGATGAATGGCGACAAGGCCGAGCTTCCGCGTATGAGCAGTCGGCCAAATGGATCAACGAGAAATTTGACAAATACGCAAAGGTAAGCACCCGTCCATAGCCTGGCAGCCGAACGAGTGCTCATAGAAGGACACCGGAGCGCCTTACGTTTATTATTGTAAGTGATCGCTCCGGGTTAGACAAGAGGAGTAGAAGATATGGCTCAAATACTTAGCTCGACCGCCGAGATCCTGCTGGAGCAGATAATGTGCGCCATTAACTCACTTTGCCCAAAAGTGGACAAGCTTCAACTCCAGCAGACTATAATCATGATCCTGTCCCAGTACGACATCAAACCTGCCTTGATTCCTAACGGCCATCCCGATCTAGCGGCTAAGATAAAGCTGTTCTTGGCTGGGAAACGTCTCGAAGGTCTAAGCCCTTTAACCCTAGATAGCTACACATTGGAACTCCGGATATTCTCCGAACACGTCTCGAAGGCCACTGATGAAGTAACCACATCTGATATCCGTCTTTATCTCGGAGAATTTGACTACCTTAAAACCTCGTCAATATCCAAGAAATTGTCTGTTCTGAAATCAATGTTCGGATGGTTGGCAGCAGAGAAAATAATTCCCAACGACGTAACCAAGCAGATCAAACCACCAAAAAAGGAGCAAAGAACCCCGAAGGCCTTGACTATCGAGGAACTGGAGATGATCCGCGAGGCTTGCGTAACCCCGCGCGAACGCGCAATGATTGAAGTCTATTACGCGACAGGCGCCCGTCTCACTGAAGTACAACAACTAAATCGCCAAGATATTGACTATCAGGCAATGTCAGTTCAAGTGGTCGGTAAGGGCAATAAAGAACGAACAGTCTACTTCTCATTCAAGGCCATGTACCACTTGCAGAAATACTTAAAGAAGCGTTCCGACACTGTGGACGCGCTATTCGTAACCGTGCGCAAACCATACAGGAGACTATCGACCAAGGGCATCCAACGCGAGGTCAAAATCATTGCCGGCCGCTCAGAGGTCAAGAAAAACGTGCATCCGCATATATTTCGCCATACTTTCGCGACGCTCATGTTAAACAACGGAGCGGATCTAGTCGCGGTCCAGGGATTACTCGGGCACGTGGATCCGGCTACAACGCTAATTTACTCTGTCCTGTCCGACGAAAAAAGAAAACAGTCGCATAAGCAATACTTGGTTCAATAACGCCTTTTGGGGCGTTTCTTTTTATTTACAGGGTTTTCCTCCTTTGTGTCGAATTAGAATTTATCTCTGACTATCCTTAACGAAAGTAGGGGGAAATATTTTGAATGATTTAACCGTCGGCATTGTTTCCGGAATTATTGCTACATATCTTGCAAAATGGTTACAGTATATCTTTAAAGGTGATGAGAGTACCAGTGGGAATACATCAAAGGAATACATAGATAGAGTCAAGAGAGAGTTTTATTTTAGCTTTCCAACAGCTCTGTTGTTGACGCTATTGATAATTAACGGCTATGTTTCTCCCGAATCGTTTTTATATATGTCGGTAATTATTGCAACAACCATTCTCTTCGCCCTATCTCTATCTGCCTTTATATGTGCCATAGAGGTAATCAAAGAGCTTACCAATAGCAACGCCAATCAAGAAACCAATAATAAAGCGAATTGAAATTTTCCTTCACCTCTCATTATTAAATCGACCCCCTGGCTTAATCAGGGGGTCGATTTCTTGCATATGCTACTAAACATAATGCGTCAAACCTACTGTATATCTACAAACCAGTGATACCAAGGGTTAAAGTGCATTTTCGAGGCTTAGTATTTGATACTGCGCCATAAAAACAAGCTTTAGGCAAAGGAAAAACACCCCGAAGGGTGCCTTTATTTTTTGACTCTTAGTATCTGATTATTTAGCAACTACTCCAATAACATTTTGCTTCTTTTCTTCGCCTGTTGGTATAGTTGGTTTAATGTAATCGTTTTGAGGCTTGGCGTCAAATAAAGAATCATCCCCAAGTTTAGAAATTAGTAAAGCTGTTACTATTCCATATATACCACTAGCAGCAACATAAGAAAGATTACTGTTTGCGTCTTTAGGTTTAACCTTATTCATAGCGAATCCGCTTGTTAAACCTGTTATTATAGCTCCAAACGATATACCGAATATTAACCCTTTTGGGATTATCTTGTCTCGTCCAGATTTACTAAGTATACCAACTTTTACAGCTCCACCCATCATACCTAATGCCAGTGTCATTATTGTACCTAAAATATGCCCACTAAATGATTTTGCTTGACGCCTACTACCAACCCAAACCCCTGAAGCCGTTTCGGCGTAGAGTCGTTTTGATAATCCTATAGAATAAGAAATTCTATCGACAATCAACATGCATAATCCACCTACTGCGTAATAACTACATTGGTAATCCCTCGTCCTTTTCGATTGCATCAACGCAGTGATTCTTGTCGATCAAATTTAATAACTTACAGATAATCTTACATAAAAAACTATCTTTCTTGACTAGATGCTTACCCATTCTTGAGCTCATTGTTTCATCTGGATCACCACCTAGAATGGTGTTAACAAGTTGATCGATTGCGATAAGTAAATTCCAAATATATTTTTTCACTCATCTCACCACACAAACGCTTCGACATCTTCAATCTCTGCACACGCCTCCACTTGTGCCTTCATTACAAAATACCTATAAATCTTATCCTCTTTGATTGTCTCAGCATCGACGCAAAGCTGGATGAACTGTTCGCGACCATGGATGACCACACCTGCATCCTTAGTAGGCCACTTTGTTTCTGTGGCATTTGTCAGTAAAAACATTGTAGCCTTTTGATTCATATTCGCTTGATACTCTAGGTCAAATTTGTATTGGTGCTCTACACCAGCGCAAGAAGAAGAGAATCCATTCAGAATATCTTGATTGCAAGCTGTATTTAATTCTAGGATTTTTTGTTGTTGGGCTTCTGATAGAGAGGGCAGGGAATTAATTCTTTCTAGTTCCCTTTGTGCAATTTCTTCTGGAGTAAAGTCAACTTCCATTACTCCGTACTTAGTGATAATTAACTTATCTGCCATAACTACTTAACCCCCCATAAAACGAATCTACTACCTATATCAAAGGCATAACTATCTATTACTAGTGATATAGTATCGATAGCAGTCAATAAACTGACAGATCCACTTACCCTAAACTGAGTAAGCACCCCATTACCGTCTCGCCCAACATGATTACTCATTAAATATTTACGTCTTGTTGTTGGGTAATTTGAAATATTGATTTCCCCATAGGAAGGTCCATAGTTACTATCATTACTCCCAGAGGCTTTTGTTAGGGGGTACTTTGAAAATGCTTCTTGCCCCCAACAAGTAATGCCAGTATTTGATTGAATAATTGAGTAGTTATAGCCTGTTGTTTGGTTGTTTAGCTTTAGGGATATATCAGCTACCACTACATTTGATGTTTGGGCATTAAATAATATCTTTAAGTCCTTATAATTTTCTAGCCCCAAACTAGCAAAATCAACCTGCGTTACTGTACTCACTAAAGTTATTTCCGTAATTTTTTCCCATGCACCATCTGATAAGCTAACTGTTTTCCATTCTGGTGCGGTAGCACCTGCGTTCATAGCGAGTAGTTGACTTGCTGTCCCCTTTGCTAATCTTGCAGGGACATTTGCCCCAGTTGCATACATAATATCGGCTTGAGCAGTAAAGATAGACGGTAGTATAGGGTTCATCGGTATCAACTGGAAGTATGTCCCATCATACATTACAGGTATTATTACACCTGCGGGAATATCGCCCGCCGCTAAAGCTACAGATACATTCTTTTTTATTGCTGTTGCTGTCAGCGCACCTATCGCAAAAGTTGATGCTCCTGTATTCACATTTGCGGCCTTGAACTTATAAATCTTGCCTATGGAATAGGCTTCAGGAGCAGGGCTAAGTGTTATCGCATAAGCATTTGCTGCACCTGTATCCTGCGCATAATCCGCCTGATGTATAGCAAGGGCGGCGGCTGTGTTGTCTGCCGTGGTACCTTGGGCAACGGTCGCGGCTCCTACATCAGCAGGGCTTAAAGTTACGGCCCCGGTCTCTCCGTTGACACTGGTTACTGGCACATCTACCCCCGGGACACTTATGACCCCGTTTATATCAACATCAATCCCTGAGCCAATCGTTACTACCCCTGGACTACTGGCGCTTGCCGGTCCGGTTACTGCATCGATCTTATCCCAGTTTTCATTCAACATCGTTTCAATGTTAAAGGTGTCTGCCCCATCCGTTGCGGGATCCTTTTTCAGTAGACCAAGATTTGTTGTTTCGCTTGACATTTATGCACCTCCAGCGAACTTATCTAATGTAGTTAATTGCAGATCATCTATGGTCATTATCTGGTCAATATCGCTAATCAAAAGGAATGAAAATAAATAATCCAGCAATAAATATGCTGGTTTGATTTGCTCGACCGCAACTCCTAGGTCATCAATGTTCGGCGGAATACCTAAGACGCTGTTGAATTTTACATGGATTGTTCCGTCGAATGTTACCGAAACATCGCCATTGGTAAAGGCATCACAGACCGTTTTTATCAAGGCAGCATCTAACTTACCTGTTCCTCGCCACTTTGATTTTATGACACTCCGCCGGTAATCCAGAGCCTTGGTGTAATCCGTTGCTATTCCTAATTCTTTCTCGTATTTATCCAAGGCCCAGGTAGCTGTATCGACGTTGAATTGAGCATTTAGATCCGCAATATTAACATCTATGCCGTCTAACTCTTGACCTCCGGCATTAAATATCTCTGTAAAAAGCTGAGTAGCGCTTAGAAACGAAGGAAGGTAGCTCTTTAGGTTATCGCTACGCAATGGTTACCACCCCCAAAACAGGGGCTTCAGTTAAGGTTGACGTATAACTTAGCGCAATATTTGCGGTACCCGTATTTACCGTTAAGTCTGTATAGTCCAATACTCCAGCGCTGGACAACACTGCGGCTCCGATCTTGGCATAACTTACAGCACTTTCCACGAATGCAATAGACTTAAAATAGGCTACTAAGCTAGCTTCGACGTTAGTTTGCCGTTGCTCATCAGTATAATTGGTGTCTTTCGTTGCCGTAAAACCAACAGTAATAATTTTTTCTGCTGCACCCTCTACTGTGGTAAACGCCCCATATGGCGCTGCTCCATATCCCTGCCCCCACCCATCACCCAATGGGTCCATATATGCCTGTGCCCCATCTACAACTTCAGTGCTAGGAGGTAATTTATTAGCGTCTATGATCACAAGTTTAACCGTGTTATTACCGTCCCAAGTCGGGTAAACCTTGACATCGCCCACGCCATCGTAATCCTTTATTAGGTTGACAAATTGAGCTATGTTTCCCCCAGTTGCAGGACTTTTAACATAATCATAGTACCTCTGCAAGAGAGATGCGTCACTCTCGGCATCGAAGCCGTCTTGCGTTAGATCCGCATTGGTTACACTTATTAACCCTGCGATTGCGACAGGAAATTGAGTTATCTGATTTGCCGGGACCATACCACTAGCTCCTGCAACGACCGCCTGTACATCAACGTCAGCAGTGGTAATTATCACTTTCTGCTCTAAAGACTTAAACCGGATGCCCCCTGGCGTTTGTACTAAATCACCAATACTAATAGTTCCTGTTCCAGTTATGGTAACGGTTGCAGTTGCGAACGTTGCTTCATTTCTCGTCTTGCCCGTGCGTTGGTAGATCCTAAGTGCTAGTTCATCTCCCGAGAGATTTTCAATGTCGAATTTACTCACTACCGCATCTAAGCTTGTCCCCTGCTGGGCAATCTCAATGCTCGCCGGGGAAAGGGAATCATAAACAAAATTGCCCTCCGACTTATTTAGGTCAGAGGACACGTTGCCCAGCATTCTGTTTAAGATTGTTAAACTACCCTCACTAAACACTAATAATCACATCCCCGTAAACAGTTGTCGCGGTGAAGCTAACGTCAGTCTTGCTGCCGTCAATACTTATCTCGATGCTTTTGATGCCTGTAATATACGCATTAATTAGAAGAGATTCTTTCAGATAGCGCTCAAGCTCAGATCTCAAGGCCCCGGTTGAAAGTCCCGAGTTGACTAATGTTTCTAGTTCATTACCGTACGTTTTGGTATAGGCCCTGTACCTGTTTTTCGGGGTATGAAGGGCTTTCCAAATCCATACCTTGACCGCTTCCTTGCCCGTTACGATGACGTTTTTACCGTCAACAAGCAGGAAGTCATTAAGGTCGTAATCCCATGCATACTCCTTTGCTAAAGGTAATTCTGTCGACGCGGTCACTGTGGCCTGGATAAGAGTGCTTATGGTTACGTTCTCCGACGGGAATATACTCATGGTCTAACCAACCTTGCTAGTACGATATAAATCTGACCGTCCAATGTTGGTATTAGCGCAACAATATCATCTGCCTTGAGTCCATCTGTTAAAGTAAGATCAGCCTCCGGTATGCCGATGCTCGTGATACTTCCCGTTGTTGTCCCACCAGTGGCAGGGGTTGTCGGTATAGTGATCTTTCGCGCATAGCCCGGCAACAGGTCATCAGCAACCAAGAGATTTTCCTTGCCGATCTGCAAGTCTCCCAACTTAATGGTTAACGGATCAGGGGACACGACTATACCGATTTGGACATAAGGGGTGTTAAGCTTTGCCCCTTGCACTTTCATGTGTTCTAGGAGTCTGACGTATGGGTCCCTTGGCACTTGCTATTCCCCCTTGCTGTCCATGGCATTTTTAAAGCTTAAGTTTAGTGACATCGTATATTTCCCGGTACCTACTTCCCATGTATGAGCGTCTCCCTCAATAAACATCACCGCATTTTGCAGAATGTCGATGTAGAATATTTCGGTATTCACCGCGCATCCAGTTCGACAAGCCCAATTACCAACGGATTGGATTGTTACGTCTTGCTGTATGCCAGTTAACATCCCATTAGCTACAACATTACTGTCCTTGTCCTTTTCTTGGACGTAATTGTCTTGGATTAAACCAAACTCATCGATCGAACCATTACTAACTTCACTGACGTAATTATTCTTGTCGTCATAGATTTTGACTTTGTTGATCATACCGTCCATTGTGTCGCGGTAACTGGTGCTTACCATGTTATTTCCTACGCCATCAAGTCGAGACCTCAAGGTATAATCTGCAACGACGTTACCCTTTTCAATGACGCTAAGTTTTACTCCGTCCATGACCTGGATATACTTTTTTCCGGTCGTTTTGCTTGCCTGTGTGTACATCTCCATGATGGCTTCATAACCTGTTTTCTGAGCGATTAGCCTATTAACGGAGATTCCTGTGCTGGCAAGGTCTCCGGTTTCTATTCCGAGTTCGGCGCATATCTTTTGGGTAGCATCTTCCGGAGTGATATTTATAAAATTGTAGGTCACCTTGGATTTCGTGAGATAAATTAAATAGTCGTAGACGACAAATGGTAAATCTTCACTGGAGGAGTTAATATCTCTATTCCAAACTACCCCTCGAAATATTTCCTTGCCATCCAACAGTAGCCAGACCTTTGTGCCTGGTCCGATTTGTGCCCTTGGCTGGTTACGATCCCATATTGGATAGGCAAGCGTGATGTCCAGTTTACGAGCCGCTTGTGCTTTATCACCCGAGTTGCTTATGCTCTTAATAAAATTGGTTATGTCGTATGTGACCCCGTTGTAGAGGCTGTAGAGCTTAATCATGTGATCGCCTTGTACTCTTTAAGGGTTAGACTAAAATACACGTCCCCAGTTCCATCGCGCTCGCCATACTCAAAACTCTCTATAGTGCATTCAGTGTTTATGGCATCTGTAACTAAATATCTGATCGGTTTCCCGCTTGTTATCCATTTTTCAATTAGGCCCGTACACTCTTTGGGTGTCGGAAAGGTTTTGTATTGGCAAAAACTGTAGGCTTGTTTGGGGAAGAATGATTCGATTGTTGGTATCTCTGCCAGTTTGGGCTTGCCTATGAAACTTACTTCTCCGATTCCTTCGACGATAACGGTGCTGTTATTCTGCGAGCGCTTAATGCCGTATTTGGGAGGAGGAACGGGGAGTTGTAATTTTTCAGTGCCTTGGATTAGCCAAAATTCCATTGGTGTTCCCCCCTCTTTTTAACTATTTGAGGCTGCGTCATCGATCTTTAAAAGGATTGCATCTGCGACCTTTCCTATATCTGCCTCTTCCCTTATGGTGGTACCGTACATATTGACAACTACACCGCCTGTTTTACTACTTCTTGGAGTTGATCCACTGCCGCCACCGCCATTATAAGGATTATCGCTGGCGGGTTGTATTCGATTACTACCTCTACTAATTTTTTCGATATATCCGTCGAAAGGGGGAGGTGATGACACGTAGCTTGATACCTCATTGTTAGGTATTATCTGGCTACCTCCCGGTAGATTGAGTATCTCGGGCCCCTCTTCGCCGACCCATGTAAGACCTCCGCGAAAGTTATCCGTTCCACCGGCATTGTTATCAATACCCCTCATAGCATCAAAGCTACTACGTTTTTCAGTTGTTGTTTGCTCGATAGCAATCTTGGCGATTAGAGGTGTGTCCCCGAATCCTGGGATATGCCTTATTGCTTCGATTAAACCATTAATTACGCCAATGGCTCCGTTGACGCCAGTCTTAAATCCATTTTCGATTGCTGTCCCTACATCGGCAACCTTTTCTTTTATTGTGTCCCAATTTTTATACAACAGAACTCCTGCGGCCACCAGTCCGACTATCAGCAAAATTACTGCACCGATTGGATTGGCGCTCATGGCTGCGTTAAGTGCCCATTGTGCTGCTGTGGCTATACCTGTTGCTGCACTTATTGCTCCCACTGCAATTCCGTGGGCAACAAAACTAATTGTAGCGATTCCAATCTTTAGGATCATCCCAGCTATGGATGCCGTTGCCTTAATTCCGGTGGCTGCGTAGGATATGGTCGACGCAATAACTCCCGTTGCCATTCTTACGCCAGCAATGACAGATTCTACGCCCGTGCTTATAATTGACGCAACGAATGAGCCAGCTATTTTGGCGCCGCTCAACACCGCCTCAACTCCCGATGCAATCAAAGCAGGAATAAATAAAACTGTTATAACGCCAGCTGTTACCTCGATGGCTGTTTTGTGATCAGAAAACTCTTTGCCAATCGTCTTCACTGTGTCGGAAACCTTCGTGCCAGCTGAGGATATAGCGTCGAACGCAACTTCAGTTGTTGCCCTGATTTGTGGCATATGATCAGATACTGTTTGGTATATGAAGTTAAATGCAGGTATAATGGTTGCGTTTGCAGTGTCGGAAACTGCACCGAATGCTTCGCTGGCCACATCCATTGCGTAGCTGATCTCGTTTTTTATTACCGGCATGTTCGATGTGATCCATCCAGCGAACGCATTAACCTTAGGCATTACCTTATCGCTTAACGGGAGCAGTATGCCTGTTTCAAGATTCCGTTTTATGCCCGTCATGGCCTCGCCAAAGGTATTGTATTTGACTGCGTTTATTTTTCCGAGGGCATCGGTTGTTTTGCTTATTGCTCCCTTGGTGTTAGCCATGGCTAGTACACCTTCAATGCCTACCTCACCCATCATGTCGCCAAAGATACCTATACCTACTTGATTTCGCTTGACAGGATCTTCTATTGCCGCTACTTTTCCTGCAATTTCTTGAAAAGCTTGCTTGGCTGTTTCTCCACCTTTTGCGACCATGCCAGTATACTTTTCGCTATTCAAGCCAAGCTCTTGCAGTGGTTTTGATAGATCTTCCTCACGCATTTTTCGCCCAAATTCATGAACTACATCCCCGAGTTGGTCAACCGAAAAGACTCCGCCAGCAGCTCCGTTTGCCAACATATTCATAGATTCTTCTGCGCTAAACCCTAATTTGGCAAAATGTGGACCGTATTCCTTCAGCACGTCAAGCAGGTCACCTTGTTTGTTAAGGCCTTTTTGAGCACCTTGCGCGATAAGATTGTACGCCTGATCTGAGTCAATGCCGAAGTTCTTCATCATTACCCCGGCGGTTTCTACAGAACCAGCTACATCCATTTCGAACGCATCTCGCATAACAAACGCGCCCTCGGTCATCTTCTGTAATGCTTCACCAGTTAAATCAGTTTGCTGGGTAACTAGGCCCATCACATTACCTATTTCTGCGAAATTTTCTCCAAAATTGTTGTTGTATATAGCCAACATGGTATCTTTCATACCCGCAATAGCTTCATCTGTTGCTCCGGTTGCCGCCTGAGCCCCGTTCAGTGACTTTTTAAGATCATCACCGAAGTTAAGCGCTAGTCCTCCGACTGCCAATGCCGCCGCCCCTGCAGCTAATCCTATCCCTGCAATCATTCTAGCTGCTTCAGCCGCGTGTACCTTGAATTCCATTGGCCTACCCATGGTTTCCTGAGTCTCTTGAGCGTCCCGCCTAAAGGCTGCCTGTTCCCCGCGCACCCCTCTGAGTGTAGCGCTCATGTTATCGCGCAGCGTCAGGATAGCGCCTATTTCATGGTCTGCCACATCACCACCGCCTCAAAGGAATCGTGGTCACTTGCCGAAATAAACCAAGTGACCACGATTCCATTCTTCTGCTTTTTCCTCATACGCCAGACTCATACTAGCTGAAAGGTAAATCTTTTCTTTTTCAGACAAATTCAAAAGGTAATCCAGAGTGAAACCTTTTTGCAAGTAGTAATGCACAAGGCGCAACTCCGAATTACCTTTTATTAGTTTTTTATGTCTTCAACAACGCTTACGCTCCCTGCATCATAGCCGGAGAATTTAATCATTTCCTTTGCGACATTATCCATTTCCCCAGGGTCCATGATTTCCACCGCAATCTCATACCCGGTTACGCCGTATGCGGCCTGCAACGCGGCATCCTTCAAGTTTGGTTCAGTAACACATTCGTAGACCAAGAAAAGATTTGCATCTTCTTTACTTAAGCAGTTGCTGTCCAGGATGGTAGGTCTACTTGGCTTCATGATGGTTATTGTGGCATCTAATGACTTGATGTACAATTCTTTGGTTTCGTTTTTCAGGCCCTTGATCTTGTCGGCATTGGCTATTAGGTCGCCGATGGTTAGCTTTTTCTTAATTTCCTTAGTTTCCATTGTAATCCCATTCCCTTCTCCTATTTACTGAACGTCAATGGTATCCATAAAGGATGCATCGCTCGGAGTAAACCCAAATTTATATTCCTCTTCCAACTTCTTAGCCTGTTCGAATTGCGTTAAGGTCAATTCATCAAACCAAACATTATCGATTGAAACACGCTCGGATTGATTTCCGACAGTATCGGGATCTTTAATTTTGCTAACTAGCGTACTACGTGGATCTTCGCCCTTTTTCCACGCTTCGAGTAACTTTTTCTTTCCCCTGCCGAATATCTTTTTGATTTTGAATGACCCTTCGCCCTTTAGCCCAACTAACTTAGAGTCCTCGTCCATGCCAATAGTCACAGTTTCCCTGTTAGCAGTTACCTTTGCCTCAAAAGACTCTACCTCGAAAACTAATTCGCCATCCCACCACAACTGTCCCCACGAACCGTTTATCTGTCTATTCCCTCTGATATTTGCCACGCTTCACACCCCCTATACGATTAACATCGAGAAGTCGAGGTCTTCCATGGCGTCAAGGGGACTTCCGCTCGCCTTGAGAAAGACCTTGCTCCCGGTGTTGTATTCTTTGATCTGCGCCGTGGTTAGCTTGCTAGTATCTGTTCCGAGCGACTGGAGGTATAACTCTTGCGCGTCAACGTCGATCTCGGCCAGCGCCGTGAAGTTCGGGTCTAAGACTTCGTCCCCTTGGAGTCCCTTAAGATAAGCGTTGACCGCCGTTAAAAACAGAACCTTGTTGTCATAAAAGTTGTTAATCTTTCCAACATACTCCGATGCAAAGGTGTTCCGAATGTCATCGCGCATAAGATCGATTGCTTCCATGATCTTGATCTTCTTAAACTTGGCACCTTTGGTTACAGTTGTGGTGGTTAGGCTGTTTACGCCTCGACCAATCTTGATATTCTCGCCATCATTGACTAAGATGAGTTTTCCGGCATCAATGTCAACATCCGGCGTGGCTGTTTCGGTGATACTGTCTACTTCAGATAGGATGTAATAGGTTGAGCTTCGGGAGAATGGAAGGCCCGCCTCGATCCCTGCTATCCTGCAACAATACTCTTCAGTCGTGTAGGTTTTAGCGCCAACAACTAAATCATCCGTGGCGAAGTTAATAATGCCTTCGTGGTCTGAGATGCTGTTAGGCAATACAGCTTTAAATGTTTTCTTGTCCGTGTCACGGCGCGCCTTGATCCATGTGGATATCGTGGCTACGTCTGCAGTTTCGATAGCTGGTACGGCCATGTAATTCCACTTCTTATTGATCAGTCTTGCTAAGGCCGCGGTGTAATTCACTGCGTCCGATGCAACCCTTTCGACAATGACCATTACCGGAAGGCCGAGAAACGTCTTTTGGATGTAGTCTAGATTTGCTGCTGTCCAATCGTCTGGATCAACCTGCGACACGTCCGTATAGATTTTAGTATCGAATGTGATAACTGTTGAGTCCTTTAAGATTAAGGAGACAATTCCCCTCGCACTTCGAGCGATTGCTGTTACAGCTAAGGTTTGGAACGCGATATTTATTTCAGGCAATCCCATAATGTTTATTCCCCCTCGAGTTCTAATTCTTGCATGAGCTCAACGGATTCTTCTGTGTAGCCTAAGGTTTCATCGAGCTTGGTTGTCATTACCCACTCGCCGTTTACTTCCACAACGTCAACGTCGTTAGAGAATTCAAGCTCAAATTTAAACTGCAAGACGTTGTCGGCGATTACGTGACGCTTTGATTTCAGGGTGATTACGCGATCACCGATTTTCACAGTGTTGAAGAAAACTTTGTTTAGTTGGTCAAGCATTATTAGGTTAGCGGTGTCGGTTTTTTCTGCCGAAAAGTAGTGGACATTGATAGTTAGAAGCTTTTCTTCGTAATCAATAAAGGCCGTATCACCAACAGGTATTAACTGCACAAAGAAAGCAGGTTTACTGAATCCACTTAATTCCTCGGTAGGGGTTACCCTTACGGAACTTGCTTTAGCTTTCAAGACATCGGATACAGCCTTTTTGATATCAACATAGCCAATCATATCGCTATCTCCTCCAAGGTATGCCTTATAAAGTCTTGGAGTTTGTTGTCAAACTCAGCTTCTTTTTGTATTACCGCATACTCAAGCATGTGATAACCAGGCTGGAATCCATATTCTCCATATTGATTCTTTATCACGTGCCCGTTTTCAAGTAGATGGGATAGCTCGGCATTATTGGTTACCTTCGCCTCAGCAAAACTAGCGGTTACCGTCCTCTTCCCTTTTACAGACACTTTCCAGTGTCCCCTAGTGTATCCCGATTTCTTAGGTGTCCACTTTCTTGCTAAATTTCTAACATCGTTAGCTTGTCTGCGGATAAACTTCTTTGCCTCGGAAGGAAACTTCTTACCAATAACCCTCAAAAGGTCGTTTTCGAATTCTGTTAATCCAGTGATTTCGAAACTACCATTGCTACTCATTATAAACGCCTTCCTCAATGAGAGTGCAGTATAGGTGGGTTTCGATGTTTTGTTCTTTGTAGTTTACAACGTGATCAATGCTGTAGATTTTTCCCTTGTAAACTACACGCATAGTTGTATTGATGTTAATGTTTTTGGAGTACCATATCACAATTTTATAAACGATACTCGACGCGTCTTTCCCAGCTTTCACTTGGTCTTTTACGCTGCTATTGCAGAACTTTGCCCACGGCCTCTTGTAGAGTTGCCATGTCTTGATTTCTTCGCCCGCTTCGTTTACGTTATCTCCGTCTCTAGTATACTTTTGGATCTCAATTCTGTTGCGTAATTCTCCAGGATTCATATGATCACTTCACTTGCGGCCAATACCAGAGCTTTTGCCTGAAGTTTCCCCGTAAGATCTATCATCGTTTTTCTGAATCCATCAATGCTTCCGATCGCACCAGGATTATCAAACCAATTCACCAACAAGACGACTGCCGCCATCTTTGCCGTTGGATCAATCGGATCATCCACCCCCCAATCCTTGCCTGTTGAATCTTTGATGTATTCATCTACACTAGGAAGTAGTATAGGTAATTGAGGGTAGTCGGAGACGACTTCAAGCTTTAGTATATCCGCCGCCTCTTGTAATGTGAGAATGCCCACTTAAATCACCATCCAAAATATTTACTACTTATAACTTTTAAAATCTGGTGAATTATACGATTTTAAAGCTATCGACGACTGATCCATCATTATACAACGTGCGTCCATGTCCTGCCGTTTCTGATATTGGCTATAGATGTATCACTAACGTTAAACGTTTTAGCAATTAGTGTCAGTGCAAAACCTTCCGTTAATAGGGCCCTTATTTCACGAACTTGGTATTTGGTTAATTTTACGTTCGGGTTATTTTCTCCGCGCGTAGTAATACTTAACTTACCCCTTCTATGCGAGGGTTTGCCCATGTGTGACGCAGATAGTTTTGCCTTAGTTTCATCACTATGATGCTTCCCGTAGAATGGGTGATTTTCACCTAAATATCTACCCGCCTTGGCTTCCGATTGCCTTTTCCTAGTTTCATTGGAAATTGTTCTTCCTGTAATCATTAATCGTACCTTGTTGGCAATCTCAGGTCTCTTCATGGCATTGTTTTTTCTTAACTTTGCCATGGTCTCTTCATTGGGACTTTGCCCCTCGCCACCCAATGTTAGATTGTATCCGTAATCTTTTTCTGCGCTGCTGTAATACTCAATCCAAAACTTTTCACGAGTGTCCAAAAGGCTAACATCGTCAATTATTTCTAAGATGTCAAATAAAAATGCTTCTTGTCTATACTTATTCCAAGAAGCTTGAAGGTAGCGATTATGATGCTTTTTGTTATTTAAGCCTTTGACGTGCTCGCTAAGTCTTTCGTGGAAGGTTTTCCTTTTGCCTTTATGCGTTTTGCTTCTCCCTTTTCCAACAGCCCCAATATATACCTTTCCATTAAAAGTATTTTCAATTACATAAATACCAAACAATACTTATCCTTCCTTACACAATCAAATAAATGTCCACTACATTACCAGATAAACTACTGTTCAGGTCGATGGTATTACTCTCGATTGCAGTCGCACTGACTGTTACAGTCGGCTCGGTGGCTTCTCTAACATTATTTAAAAACGTCATTCCCGGTATTACGGTGTTATGCGCCAACTTATACGGCAGGCCAAGCTTGTCATTCCAGCCTACCGATACGGCATCAATCGCGACTCCTGTGGTAGTGTTAGCTGAGGCGGCCGCAGTTGTTACACCTACGCTTGTTCCGTCTGCGAGCGCAATATTTAGCGTGCCATCATTCGCGAGTGGGGTTAGCGCAGTCAGAATAATTTTATCCGTCGCTCCAGAAACGGCAAACAGCGCGATCACTGCGGCATCGGCAGCCAATGCCACTCTAATCTTACCTGCAATAGCAGAGGCATCGTCACCTACTACACCCGCGGTAGTATCATCTGAGGTAGCCGCTGTAGTCAAGCCTGTACATGTGCCGTTGTCAATCGATACGTTCATAGTTGCATCGTTAGCGGTTGCAGCTTTCCTGGTCAATATGATGACTGCATCTGCACCGCCAATGGTGAACCAGGCGGCTATACCTGCGTCAAGGCCCATAGCTGTTTTTATCTTACCTGCCACCTGTGCTGCTGTATCGTTATTAGCTACTGCCACAGCTAAGGTAACAGGAGATCCGGTCATACCTGCAGCAGTGACAACGACCGTCGCGTTACCGGCGCCCGCTACATCAATTGTTCCGGCCACGGTTGCAGTTTCAACTTGGAGGGTTCCGACAACGGGTACCAGTATAGTTTTGGGGCTTCCGGTCATGCCGACTGCGGTTACCACTACGGATGCGTTGCCAGCGACAGTGATTGTACCGGCTACAGTGGCTGTTTCAACTTGGGCAACAGGGGTATGGACTTGGACAGGGAGCGCAACGCTTGTTATGTCTTTGAAGGCCTTTGCGCCTTGTATGGTATTAGTGCCATTTAGGGCAAAAGTCTCAGTTATAGTTTCGGCAGCAAAGTTCTTCCCGGTGATAACCACATTTCCCGTAATGCCAGCGACGTTACCAACAATACTCAATGCCCGAGGTACCGCCGGATCGGTGAGGCCGGTCGTTTTTAACTGCGTGGCAACTCCGAGATTAGTGGTCGCCATAACGCCAGCTGCGCTTGCGGCGACTGCGTCGGTTGCAGCGACTTGGAACTGTGCATGGAAGGCGCGGTCGCATGATACGCCAACGACATCAGTCTTAATCCTTTGTCCAAACTTGTGGTTATATGAATTCATCTAATTACCTCCAAAAATGTCGGGAGAGCCGAAGCCCTCCCATGATAACTATTAGGAATTACTCTCCTTTTATAACGATGATAACCCCGACCGGGTCAAGCAGCTTGCCGTCGTTGATTAGGATAGCCTTATTAACCCATTGGTTGGTTTCATGGTCAAGCCAGCGATACATAGCCATTTGCATATTACTGTTTATGGCGTACTCGTCCAAGTCCACAAATACTGCCACGACATCCCCAGTGGCTGCATTGTCGTAGCTCTTAATAACATCTTCTTCGACCTCAATGACAGTCTTTCCGCCAAAGCGATATGTTGGACCATCAGAAATGCCGTAGTTTGTGCGGCCAATCGGCTGACCGTTAGCATCAGTCATGCTATCAATGTAACCTTCAAAGGTGCCGGCACCCATAAAAATCTCATACGAACGATATGCCAGGGGAACTTTTGAAAAAACTTTCTTTTTCCATGAATCCCATTCACCAAACTCCGTAGAGGACAGGGTAATCTTTTGTCCAGCCAATACCCTAGTATCGACCAAAATGCCCACCATTTCAGTTGTTCCGTTTCCGTTAAATACTTCGTATTCATTTGTCATAGTCATTGCTTCGACAATAAGCGGCGTTATTTGATCCTCAAACATCGGCAGTGTCACGGCTGTTGTCAACATGGAAGTTGCTACCCTGCACTCCAAAACGAGGTAGTCGAAGCTGACATAGGTGTTCATCTGAATCTTTTGACGCGCAGACACTGTACCTTCGGTAGTTCTTACCGCTATCGGTTTTAGGGACAAAATAGGATAACGAACACCACCTGGAATATTAGTTGGACGGCAACGAGAATAAATTTGACCACGAACCTTCATCTGTTTAATGACGTTGTTCATGATGGTTGTGGGAATAACTGCCGCGGCATCTGCTACAGTGGTAAATGCGTCATCCCTATACTCCTGCGCAATAGGTGTGCCACGTAAAAAGTGATTCATGAAAGCTTTTCGGTATTCCATGGTATCATATTTGTCTTCTAGTTCTCCTGCATCACCCCCGCGTTGCTCCGGTTGGCCGCCACCAACTCCGTATGTGTCGATAATTCTTGTAGATCCGACTGGTGTGCTGCGTTGTTCGCCGCCTGGTGCAGGTGCACCCAGCACGCCAGCTGTTCCAGGTTTGGGCTCGCCTCTGAATTCGCCTTCGGGTGGTGCTCCGGTGCTAGGTGCAGTATCGTCAGGCATTGCGTCGGCCATACTGCGGAGCTCGGCAATATTTACGTCTAGCATTTCGACCATAGAGCTGATGCTTCTTACTTCAGTAATATCTTCACTTGCTAATCCCTTTGCCTTTAAGGCGGCTCTCTCCTCTGACTTCTTTGCGATTAACGCTAGCAGTTGTTTCTTGTTCATTTATTTCACCATGCCCTTTCGTTTCTTAAAATTTTTCAAGTTTAAATTTAAGGAGTTCCATTTCATGCCCGCTTGAGTTATCCAACTTTTTTGACCGGGCATTCTCCAATGCCGCTTTATCCACACTATCCAGTGCTTCGTCACGGGCCATTATGTTAGTGTCCTCGTATTGTGGACACCATAACGCTGATACCTCGTAGATCTTTTTAAACCTTTTAATCTCCCTTGTCGGTAGATTGGTGTCGAGATTGAGCCAATTCTCCTCTTTAACTGAGAAGGAAAAGCTCATCCCTGTTACGTCCTGCCTTTTTGTAGCAGAATACAAAGCTTTGGCTTCGGCGTTGTTCTCTATATCTAGCTTGGCTCTGAAACTTAAGCCCTTATCGTCTACAATGAGTTGCATTGTTGAGTTTAAGTTGTTGTTCCTGCTCCTTGCCAGTGGAATAGCTCTGCCATTATGGTGAATAAAGAAAGGTACGTCCTTTAAGTCCGCACCGTCAAGGGCCCCACGTTTAATAACTTCAATAAACCAGTTCCCTACGTTGGTTTCAACTTCGTAAGGTATCGCAAATCCTTCGATAATTGCTCCCGGCTCTTCCGGTGTCGGGTCTACTGCCCTTAATTCCTGCACCTCAAAATATCTGTTGAGTTTGTCGTCCCTTTGTTCTGGTTTTTCTTTGCTCATTTTTTCCCTAGTCCTCCTTTGTTTGAATTAAAAAACGCCCCTTCTACGGATGCCTCTACTGATTACCTGTGCCCCCTTGCGGAGCACCGGCTTTCTTCATTTGATACTCGTTAATGAGCGACTTATCCACGTAGTTCAGAGACTGTGTGATGCGCTCTCCACCTTCAATTGGACTATAGCCTAAGATTTGTAATTTCTGATTATCTGATAGCAACCCTTGTTCGCCTGCAGTCTTTAATAGTTCTAGCTTCGACTTCGTGCTTAGATACATCATGTCTCTTTGGTAAAAAACGATCTCATTCCCAGTCTGTAATTCCCTTTCAGTAAATAAGGTTTTAGAAAAAGCTTGACTTAGGCCAATAAGGATAGGCTCCAACGTCTTTTCGTAAAATGCAGAGTACTGCTCATCCTTAAAATCCCCACTTAAGATCGGCAATGATACACCAAAGTGATCGAGGACCTTACTCTTCATGAACTCCATCGTATCCTTGTCGATAAGCTTAGGGTCAACAGCAATAGGGATGTAATCGCCCTTTAAGTCCAAGGGTAAAATACCGGTTGTCCCACTAGAAATTGCACTTTCAAATCTTGTTCGTTCTGCTTTCTGCTTATCATCATCAAGCATGGTGGCAATTTTAAGGATACCGCGGACTGATAGACTCGTTTTAACCGCCTTACCTAAGCCTTGTAGTACCGTGTCGTTGATCTCCAACACCTTGAGCAGCGCTGCGTTATCCGGTTGCCCATTTCTTCCGCCACCCATGATCGAGTTAACGGAGAATTTTTTCCGAAGGTGGATCACATCTGAGTAGGCCAGTGTAAAGTTATCACCGCTTTCGAAATGCAGACCCACGAATAGCTTTCCGGTTGAGTCTTGGAGAAAGTCGACTCGCTTCGGATCTAGAGGGTAGAACGCGGTGTAAATTATATAGGGATTACCCTGCTCATCGTATTTCGTTTCATAGACGGGGTAGATGAAGGCGTTGCAGTTAAGCTCTAGTAGCCAGATTATCTTTTCGAGGAAATCCTTGGTTGTCATGAGTTCGTTTGGGGCAAATTTAAACAGCCTATTTAGGCTGCTATTGACCGTTGTTTGCATTCCGTTTTTGTCGGTTCGGATGTGTCGAGGCATGAGTTTACTTATCTCGGTTGCGATCACATCAACGCAGTTTTGGACAACATCTGAGGCGTAAATGTTTTGGCCAAACTGCGAGAAGATTGCTAGGTTACCGTCAAGGAATTTAGCGTATTGCATTTGTCTTCTTTTTTCCTTTGATGCGAACATACCTTTTACGAAGTCTGAGAATCCCAATTAATTACCACCACCGTTCGGCTTTTGATTTATGCAGATCTCTTTACAAGCTCAAGAAACTCAGTTCTGTTGTCAATGTAAACCTTATAGGCAATTATCATGGTCACTGCTCCGTCAATCTTGCTTTCGTCCTTGCCCTGAACTTTTATTGGCATGATCTCTGCTTTTGAATTCATATTCATGCCTGTGTTCTCAAGGCACATTTTATCTATTGGGTCATCGTTGTAATTTATCAGGTTGCTTTTTAAATCAGCCTCGACAAGAGTCATTGGTTGCGACATGCTCCCAAATTCTTGAGGCACGCGCTGACAATCGAAACCATAACCCTCCATTTCCTTGACCCAATAAATTGCTGACCATTTGTCATAGCCGATCTTAAAAAATTTCACTCCATATTCCTTGTAGAGTTTTACGAACCATGCTGTAACATGCCTAAAATCATTTTCATTTCCATCTGATATGACAACTCGATCTTCCCTTACCCATTGCTCATATTTTTTGCGATCTTCTTCTGACATATTTTCCAATTTCGACTGCGGAATAAAGTATTTCTGTAGCATGTATTTTTTACTACTACCCGGTTTCATTAGCAATGCCCTTGCACTAGCTAAGTCACCGGTCTTGGATAAGTCTACCGCTCCAATAGCGAAACAGTTTCTAAAATCTTCGATGTCGAATGTTTCAAGATTACTAATGTCATCAGGGGTAAGCCACGCTTGCGCGTTATTCTGCTTTAGATTGAAATCTTTTGATAAAACAAAGACGCGCATCTTCTTGCTGGTCTGAGCTTCAGCAATCATCTTGCGGAGAAAACTCCACTTTTTGATCACCCCACCCCCAGGGTTACTCTTTGGCCAAGACTCTTCTCCCTGCCAAACTTCTGTTTCGCTATCCTGGGTGTAAAGCCATATCAGCCATCGTGGTCTTTCGAGTTCACCAGCAAGGACTTGACGGGCTTCCTTTAGTCGTTCGTCAAGATACCCATCGTTAACAACGCCTTCCGTTGTAAGCTCGTAATACAGCGGATCATCTTGGGTGGATACCGCTTGCCTAATTGGCATTGTCGATGTATTATCTTTTAACTCATGGACCTCATCGACAGCACCTACTTTAATATTTTTACCCTCTTTAGCTCCTGTCTTAGCAGATATCTTTTTAATCTGCCCCTTGTTTTTGTAGCTGAACTTACCTGTTTTCTTTGGTTTTTTTGGATTTCCAAAGAAGATCCCTTTAACATTACTCCTGGTAACATTCGAGAGAGATTTGCTTTCTTCTCTCATCGAATTAATTGCCTGGAACATCAAATCTGCTTGCTCATAATCATTGCTTGAGCATAATATTCTCGTACCCATTTCCCCACAAAAAAACTCAGCAAGACAAAGTGCTGAGATTAGCGGTGTTTTCCCATTTTTTCTGGCCACAAGGAATAATACATCTTGGTATAGGCGGATGAATCTACCTATCTCTTCATCGAAAATTTTAAAGGCGTATATCGCCTCAATAAATGCCTTTTGGAAGAGCATAAGTATGAAAGGTTTCCCTGCAAAAGGGGCCTCGAAGTGCTTGCATTTCGTTTCGATGAACTTGATCCGCTTGTGTGCGTCCTCGAATTCCACTTTGATACCCGGATCTTCGAAGTGACTGAGCAGTATATCCAGCATCTGCATTAGCTCGTGGCCGATTACTATTTCCCCGCTTTTGCATTTGCCAATGTATTCTAGGAGAGACGAGTGGGTGCCATTTACGGTGTCGCTGAGTGCATTGAACATACTTAACTACTTTTTAAGACTAACGCTTTATCGATTAATAACTCAATTAACGATTGTATTTGTTTAGATAAGGCAACCTGTCCGTCCGGATTACTTGGTCTTATGTCCTCCTGAGCTTCTTCAAGTCGCTCTATTTGTTTTTCTAAAACTTCTTTGTAATTCAATTTATACTCTCCTCTCTACTCAAACTCATCTAGCCCATCATCTTCCTCGATAATATTCTTCATCAGCACACCGTTCAGTGTTTTTATGACCACGGCATAGCTGTTTATATTCTTGAGATACTGCTTAGCCGTCTCGATCGGCTTCTGGATCCCTGGATGCTGAGGATGGATCTTGACCATACCGGTCTCGGAAATCTGTTGTTTCAGGATGAAGTTTTCAGCCTTCAGGAATGCAGCATCCTCGATAAGCCCCTCGACGAGTTTCCTTCGGGATTCTTCGACATCCTTGAATACCTCGGTCAATTTCGCCAGTTCTTTTTGGTACTCTTGGCTTTTCGGCATGAAACGGAATACCTCCTGAGGTTTTCAAAATTCTTGGTATGTATGCAAATGTGG